>Ga0326735_1000039_pt1 | contig 24485 bp, 21 predicted proteins | sample 37_GP2_1092_FD_207945 | JGI IMG/M metagenome (GOLD analysis project Ga0326735, IMG submission 207945) | Glacier ice microbial communities from Ngari, Tibet, China - 37_GP2_109.2 | ecosystem: Environmental > Aquatic > Freshwater > Ice > Glacier | place: China: Ngari, Tibet | collected 2018-07-31
TGCCTTCAGGTTCCTTTCAAGTTGCTGCAGGTGTTTTTTTGTGCTTATTCCCTTGTCGCCTGCGCCGGCCAGGCAGTTTGACCATGCCTTGATCAGAGCGGCATCGGTTTCATAAAATGGCACCAGAGGCGCACCCGTCTTGATGCTTTTTATCTCGCTGAAAGACCCCAGCTTAATGTCGGCAAGTATCTGTGTTGTGTGCAAGTCAAGTTTCTTTCTTTCGCCCATCGCAAGTTCTCCACTCATCGAGTTGCTGCCTATATTTGACTAAAAAAGGGGACATTCGTTGCATCTGCTGTATCGAGAACGGCGCCGACAGCGCAGGATTACCGGCAATCACGCCGGAATGACCATGGCGGCGGCATGGTCATGGTCTTGTGGTGTCATTTTTTTTCTTTCTCCTTGTTATAATAACGACCGAATTCTTCAATGGCAGCCGATGTGGGGCTGCCGAATTGGCAGGGGGGCAACGCCGTTGATGTTGCAAAAAAGCAGCAGTAATCCGTATTAATTCGCAGTAATCAGCAGTAATACAGACTGGAGTAACAAAGATGGATTTCACCGTAAGTGTCCTGTTAGGCACCTTTTTGCTGTCGATCGGGGCGTTGTTTATTTTCATTTGGTCGATGTCGAAAGGCTTGTTTGGCGACGGCGTGGCGGCCGCCACCGAAATTTTTGAGCCCAGCGAACTGGGTATGGTCGAGGACCCGGCTGCAACCCAGGCCCAGAAGGGCCGTTTGCAACAGGCCATGCGGCCCTCAATGGATGCCAATCAGAGCATGACGGTGGAGGATGCCGATTCCCGCGTGCGGGCCGACCGTTCGACTTCGCTGGTGGTCGGCGTGTGCCTGACGCTGGCCGTGATCTGGCTGGTGCTGGCCTCGTTCGCCGGCTTGATTTCATCGATCAAGCTGCACTCGCCGGACTGGTGGGTGCAGTTTGAATGGCTTACTTTCGGGCGCATCCGTCCGATCCATTTGAACCTGATCGGCTACGGCTGGTGTTCGCTGGCCGGCATCGGCGTGGCGATCTGGATGATTCCGCGCCTGCTGAAGACCGAACTGGTCGGCGCTCAATACGCGCTGCTGGGCGGCGCTTTGTGGAGCATCGGTGTGACCGCCGGCATCGTGGCGATAGCCACGGGCCACTCGGACGGCCTTGAATGGCTGGAATTTCCATGGCAAATTGATATTTTGCTGGTGGTCGGCGGCGCTCTGGTCGGGTTCCCGTTGTGGCTGACGCTGCTGCAGCGCAAGGTCAAGCATCTGTACGTGTCGGTCTGGTATATCGCCGCCGGCTTGCTGTGGTTCCCGATCCTGTTCCTGGTCGCGAACTGGCCTGGTCTGCATTTCGGCGTACAGGAAGCGACGATGAACTGGTGGTTCGGCCACAACGTGCTGGGGCTGTGGTTCACGCCGCTGGGCCTGGCCGCATCGTATTATTTCATCCCGAAGGTGCTGGGTAAGCCGATTCACTCATATAACTTGTCGCTGCTCGGTTTCTGGTCGCTGGCGTTCTTTTACAGCCAGGTTGGCGGCCATCATCTGATCGGCGGCCCGGTGCCGTCGTGGCTGGTCACGATCTCGATCGTGCAAAGCATGATGATGATAATCCCCGTGTTCGCGGTCGCGGTCAACCAGCACATGACGGTGCTGGGCAACTTCCGCGCGTTGAACCATTCGCCGACGCTGCGCTTCATCGTGCTGGGCGCGATGATGTACACGGCCGCATCGGTGCAGGGCTCGCTGGAAGCATTGCGCGCGGTGAACGCCGTCACCCACTTCACCCATTACACGGTGGCGCACGCCCATCTGGGACTGTATGGCTTCTTTACAATGGTGATGTTCGGCTCGATCTATTTCATCATGCCGCGCGTGATGAACTGGGAATGGCCTTACCCGAAATTGATCTCGCTGCATTTCTGGCTGGTGCTGGTTGGCTTCGGTATCTATTTCATCTGGCTCACCATCGGCGGCTGGTTTCAGGGCCTGGCGATGCTCGATGAAAACACCACTTTCATGCAATCGGTGGCGCTGACCCTGCCTTACCTGGAAGCCCGCTCTATCGGCGGCGCTCTGATGACGCTCGGTCACCTGGTGTTCGCCTTGCACTTTTTTGCGATGGGATGGAAATTCGGACCCAAGCGGCTAGGCGCGACCTTGCTTGGCACTGCATGGATGACCCGTTTGTTGGGCAAGGGAGCAACAGCATGAGCGCCGGAAAAAGTTTTTGGGAAATGGATGAATTGCGCCTGATCAGCGGCGCGATGGTGATCCTGGGTCTGGCCACCGGTTTGCTGGTCGTGATGCCTTACCTGTTGCTGGAAAACGTGGAGCCTCCGGCCGGGCTGAAGGCCTACAGTACGCAGCAACTGGCCGGGCGCCAGGTCTATATCGCCAACGGCTGCGTGTATTGCCATTCGCAGCAGCCGCGCGACATCAAGCTGGCGCCGGACGCCAAGCGCGGCTGGGGCCGGGCTTCTGTGGCCGGCGACTATGCCTACGACACGCCGCACCTGCTGGGCACGATGAGGACAGGTCCCGACTTGCTCAACATCGGCGCGCGCCAGCCGAGCGTCGACTGGCATCTGGGCCATCTGTACCAGCCGCGCGCCTATACGCCCGGTTCGACGATGCCGCCTTACGCGTTTCTGTTTGAAGTGCGTCAGGGCGAAGCCAAACCGGGCGAGAAGGTGGTCAATCTGCCGCCAAGCCTGGCTAAGCCGGGCCAGGTGGTCATCGCGAAACCGGAAGCGCTGGCGCTGGTCGACTATCTGATATCGCTGGACCGGACCTACCCGGCGCTAGCCCCATTGCCGGTCAAGCAGCCGGCCTCATCGAAGGAGCAGCCATGAACAAGGAGCAGCGTCGCCAGGCGGCGAATGCGCAGCGCCAGCGCGAAAACGCCGACCCGGACGAAAATGTGCGCCCATTGCCATGGATACTGGTGATGTTGCTGGGGGCGATGGCGATGTGGGGCGGGTTTTACATCTACAGCACGCCGTCGGGCGAGGATTCCTCCTACGGCGACCAGCGCACCGTGGCCGACCTGCGCCCGCCGGTCGCACTGGCTGGCGGACCGGCGGCGATCGATGGCAAGCAAGTCTATGCCGGTAAATGCGTGGCTTGCCATCAGGCCACCGGGCTCGGCGTGGCCGGGGTGTTTCCTCCGCTGGCCGGCTCCGAGTGGGTGGTCGGCGATGAAAAGGTGCTGACCAACATCCTGTTGCACGGCGTCAACGGCGAGATGGTGGTCAAGGGCAACACCTATCAGGGCGCGATGCCGGCCTGGAAGTCGATGAGCGATGGCGAACTGGCCGCCGTCATCACTTTCATCCGGGCCGAATGGGGCAACACCGGCGCACCGGTGCTGGAAGCTACCATCAAGGCGCAGCGTGAAGCGACCAACGACAGGACGCAGCCGTATCAGGGAGGAAAAGAACTCACGGGTGGCAAAGATCTCAAATCCTGACCCCGCATCGACCGGCTCCGGGGCCGGATTGTTCTTGACCTTCGGGGCCAGCCTGGCCGCGTTGCTAATTGGCCTAGTGGTGATCTTCGCCGCCACCGACAAAGGCCATGCATTCACCACCGAAGCGCTGCGGCGCGGCGAAGTCGAGCGCCAGCCGCAGGTCATCCCCGACTTTGCGCTGCAAAACGGCGCAGGCGGGAGCAGTGCGCTGCGCCAGTTGCTTGCTGGCGATAAAAAAATCTGGATTGTCGACTTCGTCTACACGCGTTGCCAGACCGTCTGCACCTCGCTCGGATCAAGCTTCCAGCAGTTGCAATTGCAGATACAGCAGCGCGGCTTGCAGGGCCGCGTGGGCTTGTTGTCTGTCAGCTTCGACCCGGTCAACGATGACGCGCAAGCGCTGCGCGACTATGCGACCCGCATGCGGCTCGACCCGCAAGTGTGGCGCATCGTCACGCTGGCGTCGGTGCAAGACCGGCGCCGCTTGCTCGATGCGTTCGGCATCATGGTGGTGCCGGCGCCGCTGGGCGAGTTCGAACACAATGCGGCGCTGCATGTCGTGACCCATGATGGCCGCCTGGTCAGTATCATCGATTATCAGGCGCAGGCACTGGCCCTGGACACGGCGCTGGCGTGGTCGCAATGATCAATTTACTCAAGAGCGCCGTGCTGCAGCGGCGCGCATCAAATTCGTTCGCGCTGCTCGTCAGCGCAACAGCGCTGGCGTTGTCGCTGCCGCCGCTGCGCGCGCTGATCGAGCAAAGCATGCTGTGGCACATGGCGATCCAGATGCCGCTGCTGGTGTTGGGCGGTTGGCTGGCGATGCGCGCGCTGGCCGGGCATCGCCTGGCGCAGCGCTTGGCGCGCTGGAATCGCTATGGCTTGACCGGTTTGATCGCCGCGCAAGCGATCTTCGCCTACTGGATGCTGCCGCTGGCGATCGATCGCGCCATCGTGCTGCCACTGGCCGATGGGCAAAAGCTGGTTTCGCTGTTCGCGTGCGGCGCGTTGCTGCAGCATTCGTTCGCGCGCTCGCCGGTGGCGCTGCAGCTTTTTTTCGTCGGTTATGCGGTGCCGATGATGATCTGGCTGGGTTTTTATTTCACCAGCACCGACCTGCGCCTGTGCAATGCCTACTCGTTGGAAAGCCAGGTCCGTACCGGGCGCTTGCTGGTCGCATGGGGCCTCGCGCTGGGCGCGCTGTGGTTGTGGGCCGTACTACGCCCGGCGCGCTCGCGCCACTGAACTCTCGAATCAATGGGCCCCGCCTGCTCTTGATAAAAAGCAACTTGCTTGTTTTGTATCAAATTCAAAAGATGGATCTGTGGAACAATCGGATCGCTGCGGCGCACAATAAATCTTCGCCGTCAGCTTATCTCATTGTCCATGCGAGGAAATGCCATGTTCTTGAATACCGATTCACACACCTCTGCCAGCAAGGCTTTCTTCGAATCCCAGCTGGCTGCCTACAATGGTTATCTGGCGGAAATCATGTCGTCCGCCAGCGTCGAATTGTCGAGCGCCAAGGTGGTGGAGGCGCTGGGCAAGGTCAGCGCGCTGGTCGGCGACATTGCCAGGAATGCGCCAGCCGGTTCTGAAAATGCGATGGCCATGTTGTTATCGTCGGTCACCAGCGCGCACGTCAGCTATGAGCAGGCAAGTCATGCCGCGAAGCAGGCCGCCTTGGCGGCGCAAGCGCATGGCATGCCAGCGGGTTCGGTCAAGGCGCATGGCGTGCATAAAAGCAAGCGCAACTTGCTGGGCTGAACGTCACAGGCTGCTTCTGCTCCACAGGATAGTTCCTCTTTTCGCGAGGAACTCTTCCACTTTATCCTGTGGAAAAATACATCGCGCGCCTGCAGCACGACTGGAAATTTTCGATGGGTTTTCCGGGAATAAACCCAAATACTTGCGTATTCGCAATTATTTACAGTGAGGCATGCCGGATCGAAGCGCTAAGCGGCGCAGCTTTGCCCGTTTCCGGTCGAGCGCATCATCGTTGACGTGACCGAAGGCGAGCAAGTGCAAAGCCGGGCCAATCTGATGCAGGAATATTTTTTGCAAGCCGTTGTCCCGGGGTTGACGCCAACGCATCTAGACAGCCAGCGCTTTGCCAGGGGTACGTTCGGCGCGCCTTGCATCGCTGGCCAGGAAGGCCTTGCCGACCGCAAACCAGTCGTCGCCGGACATCACGCGCCTTGCTAAGGGCAGCAATTCCTGTTCTTCTTTCGCGAGGCGCTGCAGCAAGTTCTGGCAATAGCGTTCCATCGAACTGCACAGCTGCTGGATCGCGCCGTGAGTGTCATGCGTGGTGCTGTGCGCGAACGCAGGGCGCAGGCTGTGGCGCACATAGCGTAACAACTCGCTGCCGGTCTGACCCAGCGATTCCAGGTCGGCCAGCAAGGCGTCCGCTTCGTCGGTTGCGCGGCGCACCGCCGGCATCAAACAACCGGCGACCCGGCGCTGGTGGCGCGATTCGGAAAACCGGCTCAACTGATCCAGATCCGATTCAAGGCGCAGCGGATCGATGTCGTGCAACTTGCCGGCATTGCCGTGCAGCGTGTTCTGGATGCGCCCGATGAAGCTGCGCTCCTTCTTTTGTTCGACCGACAAGGTCGACAGGGCATAGGTGGCAATTAACATGTCGCCTCCTCGGTTCGTCTGTAAAAAATGGTCGGGAAACTGTCTTTTTTCAATCCGACCGTGCATGTTCCCACTGTAGCGCTGCGCTGCGCCTGAGTGACTTCTTTTTACAATTCCTCACATCTGTTCGAGCGTGCCAAGATGCCCAGTGTCAAGCTCGGGATTATTCATTATCCATCAATTTTCTGTGGAGATTGGTAATATTGCCACTGGGTATTTTCACCCGGAGATGGGCTCCCATGTCAAAATCTGCCGCATTGCGCTGAAAGAACCCTATTGCATGCGCATCGAATGGTTTTTGCTGCAGCTGGCTGCCAAGCTCGCTTTGCCGGCCGGCATCCATGACTTGGCCCCTGCACCATTAATGCGGGCGGCGCGGCGCTTTGCGAAATCCGATAAAACGCGGAGAATGGGGCTGCGATGACTTGTCGCAGCTGCGGCTTCTTACGAGGATCGATGGCTGCCGGCCTTACCACTTTCAAGGATTGTCACATGACCATCAAAATCAGCCAGAATTTTGACTCTGGCGCCATCAATGTGTTGCGCGCCGACAGCGCCAGTGCCATCGACTTGCAGTTGCGCCCGGACAACAATGCCGACATCTACCAATGGTTCCATTTTCGCCTGCAGGGTGCGTGCGGCCAGGCTTGTGTACTGCGTTTCCTGAATGCTGGTCAGGCCACGTTCCCCGATGGCTTCAAAAATTACCAGGCAGTGGCCAGCTACGACACCGAGCACTGGTTCCGGGTTCCGACCTCGTTCGATGGCGCCACCATGACGATCGCCCACACGCCGCAACAAGACAGCATCTACTACGCTTATTTCGAGCCGTATTCGTGGCAGCGCCATCTGGGCTTGCTGGGCGAATTGGGCGCTCATCCGTTGGCGCGGGTAGAGGACCTGGGCAGCAGCGTCGAGGGCCGCGACATGAATCTGGTCGTCATCGGGGAGCCAGGCGCCGAGAAAAAAATCTGGTTCATCGCGCGCCAGCATCCGGGCGAGACGATGGCCGAGTGGTTCATCGAAGGGTTGATCGACGCGCTGCTGGACGACGCCAATCCGATCGCGCGCAAATTGTTGCAGCGCGCCGCCTTTTACATCGTGCCGAACATGAATCCGGACGGCTCGGTGCGCGGCAACTTGCGCACCAACGCCTTGGGTGCGAACCTGAACCGGGAATGGATGACGCCGACGCAAGAGCGCAGCCCGGAAGTGCTGTGCGTCAAAAACCGGTTGCATGAAGTTGGCTGCGACATGTTCTTCGACATCCACGGCGACGAAGCGCTGCCGTATAACTTCGTGGCCGGCAACGAGATGCTGGACAATTTCACGCCCAGCCAGGCCGCCCGGCAGCAAGCGTTCATCGCGCATTACAAGCAGGCGAGCCCGGACTTCCAGGACCGGATTGGCTATGCATCGGGCAAGTACCGCGCAGACATGCTGACGCTGGCCTCGAAATACGTCGGTTATCATTTCGGCTGCCTGGCGCTGACGCTGGAAATGCCGTTCAAGGACAATGCCGACTTGCCGCACCTTGAAGTGGGCTGGAATGGCGCGCGCAGCGCGCAACTGGGCGCGGCCATTTTGCAACCGATCCTGCTGACGATGGAGGGATGATGGGAGTTGAAATCGAACGCAAATTTCTGACCAGCTCAAGCGCCTGGCGCAGCCTGGGGCAGCCGGTTCTGCTGCGCCAGGGCTATCTGTCGAGCGATCCGGCGCGTGTGGTGCGGGTGCGCATCGAGAACGATCTGGCGTGGCTGACGATCAAGAGTTCCAGCGTGGGCGCAATCCGCGGCGAGTGGGAGTATCCGATTCCGGCGCCGGACGCGGCAGAGTTGCTGGAACAATTATGCGAGCAGCCGATCATTGAAAAATACCGGCGTCGCATCGAATTCGATGGCATGGTGTGGGAAGTCGACGAATTCCTGGGCGCGAACGCCGGCCTGGTAGTGGCCGAGATCGAACTGCAGACGGAAAGCCAAACCTTTGTTCAGCCCGACTGGATCGGGCTTGAAGTAACCGGCGACGCGCGTTACTACAATTCGAGCCTGGTCAAGCGTCCGTTTTCAAGCTGGTGACCTTCTTCCTTCTCTCGGCAGGGATGGCTGCCAAGCCCGATCGCTGCGCTTGGCTAGCGCAAAAGGGACAAGGCAGAAGGAGGGGTCAGTGAAAATGCTCGCTGCCTTGCGGCGTGTCTTCCGGCATTTCCGCATGCACCAGTTCGCCCACCGGGTCGGCGAACAGCGGTGCGCCGCAATCGTCGCAGAATTCGGCGACGTAGCGCTCGCCGTGGCGCTTGATTTGCGTAACGCCGGCGGCGTTCAGGTGCTTCAGGATGTCGTCGATCGGCACGCCGGCGACGGCTGTCAAGCCGGCCAAACCTTCGGCCGGGGTGCCGTCTTCATCTTCCTGGCCGTATAGCGGCCAGACGATGCCGTAGATGACTTCCGGCGACTGGCGCAGCGTGAAGCCGACGCGGTACTCATCGATCTGGCCATCGGCCGCTTCTTCGCCGAAGCCGGCGATCACGGCGCGCAATTCGGCCGGCTCGATCGCCAGCGTGTGCGTCAGGTAATGCACTGCGGCGCGGATCGAGACCGGGCGGATCAGTTTGTCCGCTTCGCGGCACGCGACGTAATACGCTTCCGGCAGCAACAGTTCGATGCCGCAACCTGGCAGCAGGCGCGCGATGGTCGGCGTGGCCTGAGTGCGCCATTGGGTCAGCGCAGCGCTGCGCTCGGCGATGAAATTGGACTGGCTGTCCGGCGCTTGCCAGCGAAACAGCGGCGCCCCCACCGGGGCCAGCACGGCCACCAGCAGGTAGCGCGTGTCGGCCAGGAAGGGCGCCGTCTCGGGCGCCTTGGTCGCGGGCTTCAGCGCCGTGCCTTTCAAAGCCGCCTGCGCCAGCTTTTGCGTCTTGGTGTAGGTTTCGACGTGGCTGCGCGGCAACTGGTCAATCGAAAACAGCGTCGGCGCCATCGCCATCAGCGTGCCTTCGGCCAGCAGGTGGGCTGAAAAATGCGCCGCCAGCGTAGCCAGTTGATCGGCCGGGACCGGACCGGAGGCGATCGAAAAGCGCGTCCAGGCCAGCACCGGCACGGCGACCAGCAGTGCGCAATAAGGCACGGCCACGCCGTTGTCATCGCGCGTGACGATGACCGATTCGCTGCCGGCCTCGACACAATCCATCAGCACGTCATAGGCGCTCAAGTCTTCCTTGAACAGGCTGGCGAGGGTGCTGTCTATCGTGTCCTGGTGGCCGGTCTTCAGCAATTTCTGGAGCTGCGTATCCAGGCTGTGTTCCCAGGCCCGCTCTTCGATGCGGCTGGCCGCCTGCACGACGGCTTGCGCAAAGTTGACCAGGCGCGCGCTATCGGCGGACAATTTGTGGGATGAATCTTTGGATGGACGACGCATGGCGGTATGAGATTCTAAGTAGGTGGAAAAATGGATAGCTACCGATCGGACAGCCCAAGTGACATTGTAGTGGATTAGCGCGGGTTCCATGCAAGCATCTGTTTGCGGCGGCATAAGGGATAAGCCCCCGGGTCCTCTGTTGGCACGAAAAAAAACGCCGGACGAATCCGGCGTTCTGGCAACGCCGCCCGACCCGGGCGGCGATTGCGTGTGCTTTTGCGTGTCCTTGTCAGGCGGCCAGCAATTGACGCAGCACGAATGGCAAGATGCCGCCATGCTTGTAGTAGTCGACTTCGATCGGCGTGTCGATGCGCAGCAGCAATTGCACTTCCTTGCTGCTGCCGTCGGCGCGGTGGATCACCAGCGTCGCTTGTTGCTGCGGCTTGATCTCGCCTTCGAGGCCCTTCAGGTCGAACGTCTCGTTGCCGACGATGCCCAGCGTTTCGACGCTGTCGTCGCCGATGAATTGCAGCGGCAACACGCCCATGCCGACCAGGTTCGAGCGGTGGATGCGTTCGAACGAGCGGGTGATCACGGCTTTCACGCCCAGCAATTGCGTGCCTTTGGCAGCCCAGTCGCGCGACGAGCCGGTGCCGTATTCTTCGCCGCCGAACACCATCGTCGGCGTGCCTTCGGCGACGTAGCGCATCGCTGCGTCGTAGATCGACAGGTGTTCGCCGCTAGGCTGGTGCAGCGTGACGCCGCCTTCGACTGCGGAACCGTCGGCCTTGGCTGGAATCATGCGGTTCTTGATGCGCACGTTGGCGAAGGTGCCGCGCATCATGATTTCGTGATTGCCGCGGCGCGAGCCGTACGAATTGAAGTCGGCCTTCATCACGCCGTTTTCCTTCAGCCACTTGCCGGCCGGGCCATCTTCCTGGATCGAGCCGGCCGGGGAAATATGGTCGGTCGTGATCGAATCGCCAAACACGCCCAGAGCGCGCGCGCCTTTGATGCCGGCCGCGACCACTTTTGGCGTCATCGTGAAGTCGTCAAAGAATGGCGGCTCGGCGATGTAAGTCGATTTCGGCCAGTTGTAGACTTGACCTTCGATGGTCGTGACTTTTTCCCACAGCTTGCCCGGTGCACCCTTGACGTCGGCGTAGTTTTCCTTGAACATTTTTGCGTTCATCGCGAACTTCATCAGCGCGGACACTTCTTCCGACGAAGGCCAGATGTCGCCCAGGTAGACATCCTTGCCGCCCTTGCCCTTGCCGACAGGCTCGGTCATCAGGTCGGTCGTCATGTTGCCGGCGATCGCATAGGCGACGACCAGCGGTGGCGAGGCCAGGAAGTTCGAACGGATGTTCGGATGGATGCGCGCTTCGAAGTTGCGGTTGCCCGACAACACGGCGGAGGCCACGATGTCATGGTCAGCGATCGCCTTGTTCATTTCCGGCGTCAGGTCGCCGGCATTGCCGATGCAAGTGGTGCAGCCGTAGGCGGTGACGCCGAAGCCTAGTTTTTCCATGTACGGCAGCAGGCCGGCGGCGGTCAGGTATTCGGTGACGACGCGGGAACCTGGGGCCAAGGAGGTCTTGATGTGCGGCGCCACGGTCAAGCCCAGTTCGACCGCTTTCTTGGCCAGCAAGCCGGCCGCCAGCATCACGCTCGGGTTCGATGTATTGGTGCACGAGGTGATCGCTGCGATCAAGACGTCGCCGCTCCTGACGTCGATGCCGTCCGACGTCTGGTAGACCTTGGCCAGGTCGGCAGCCTTCTTGTTGAAACCGTTTTCTGCGGCAGGCTTCGAGAACAATTCGGCGAAATTGGCCTTCATGTTGCCGATTTCGATGCGGTCTTGCGGACGCTTCGGACCCGCCAGCGATGGCGAGACCGATGCCAGATCGAGCGTGACGACGCGGGTGTAGTCGATGTCGCCGGCGTTCGGGATGCCGAACATGTTTTGCGCCTTGAAGTAAGCTTCAAACGCGGCGATTTCCGCCTTGGTGCGGCCGGTGCCTTCGAAGTAGTCGATGGTGGCTTCGTCGACCGGGAAGAAGCCCATCGTGGCGCCGTATTCCGGGGCCATGTTGGCCAGCGTTGCGCGGTCCGTCAGCGACAGCGAACGGGTGCCTTCGCCGAAGAATTCGACGAACTTGCCGACGACTTTTTCCTTGCGCAGCAGTTCGGTGATGGTCAAGACCAGATCGGTTGCGGTGCGCCCTTCGAGCAGCGCGCCCGTCAGGTTCACGCCGATCACGTCAGGCGTCAGGAAGTAAACCGGCTGGCCCAGCATGCCCGCTTCAGCTTCGATGCCGCCCACGCCCCAGCCGACTACGCCGATGCCGTTGATCATCGTGGTGTGCGAGTCGGTGCCGACCAGCGTGTCCGGATAGTAGATCTCGTCTTTATTGTCTTTTTGCTTGTGCACGCCGCGCGCCAGGTATTCCAGGTTGACTTGGTGCACGATGCCGAAGCCCGGCGGCACGACGCCGAACGTATCGAACGCTTGCATGCCCCATTTCATGAACTGGTAGCGCTCGTTGTTGCGCGAAAATTCCAGCTTCATGTTCAGGTCGAGTGCTTTTTTCTCGCGGAAATGATCGATCGTGACCGAATGGTCGACCACGAGATCGACCGGCACCAGCGGCTCGATGTTCTTCGGGTTCAAACCCATCTTGCTGGCGACGTTGCGCATCGCGGCCAGGTCGGCCAGCAGAGGCACGCCGGTGAAGTCTTGCAACACGACGCGCGCGACCACGAACGGGATTTCATCGGTGCGTTCGGCTGTCGGAGCCCAATTGGCCAGTTGCTTGACGTGTTCTTCGGTCACTTTCTTGCCGTCGCAATTGCGCAGCACCGATTCAAGCACGATGCGGATCGAAATCGGCAGGCGGGAAATGTTGATGCCCAGCGTTTTTTCCAGGGCCGGCAGCGAATAGAACTTGCCTTTCTTGGAATCCGAAATATTGAAATCCTTGAGCGTGTTCAACGTATTTTGGGACATGACCTCTCCTTCGTGGGTATCGTGTTGGTACTGTTGATATTGTTGAATGTGATGCGTGTAAATCGGTATTGCGCCGGGCGCCCGTGCCGGCGCGCCCGTTTCAACGGCGTCAGGCTTGCGGCGGATGCGCGGGCGCCACTTTGGCCTGCACTTGCTGGGTGTTCTTGCATTCGTTGGCCAACTGGCGGCCCAGTTTCGAATCGAGCAGCATGCTCTTGGCCGGGATGCCGATCCAGACCAGGCCATAGCGGCTGTTTTCGTAACGCTGCGCACCGGTGCTGGTGCCGACCCGGGTCAGGCGGTGCACCCGCTTTTTCCAGCGCAGCGCGATGTGCCTGTCGTCGGCCTCGTTGGCGAAGACCGTGATCTGGTTGCCAAGTTCGCAATTGAAGTCGACGCTGATCGAGCCCGTCGTGTCCGGCTCATCTTCTTCCGGATCGGCTTCCTTGGCCTGCGCCGCCTTGTGCTTGACCGACTTGTGGGCTTTTACATCGTCGGCCGCGTGTGCGAACGAGCTCAGGCACAAAGTCATGGCGCCCAGCGTCAGGCTGCAGGCAATCGCTAATTTTGAGATGGACATCAGTTTGCTTCCGGTTGGTGTTGGTCTGGTGCCTGGCGGTCGGCACGGTTGTGGAGCATCGCGAGCACCGATTCCGGCAGGCCGAGGCCTGCCAATTTGGCGCGTTGTAAAACAGTCCAATAGTATCGGTAGCTAGCGCGGTCGTGCAAGCGTCCATTTTGCGCAATCGGACCCCATAGCGCGCGCTCGGCCTCGAGCAGAATGCTGGTCGCTTCATTGACTTCGGAGGCGCGCGGCGTGAAGGCTTTGATCACGGGCTTGATCTGGCGCGGGTGGATGCTCCACATCCGGGTAAAGCCGAATTCGGCGGCGGCGCGCTGGGCATCGTTGGCCACCACCGCGCTATCCTTGATTTCGGTCGTCACGTTGTGCGACGGCACCTTGCCGTAGGCGTGGCAGGCGGCGGCTATTTCCAGCTTCGCACGCACCACCAGCGGGTGCGTGAACTGGCCGGGGGTGCGCATCGCGTTGCCGGGAATGGCGCCGTAATGGGCCGACACGAAATCCATGATGCCAAACGACAGGCATTGCACTTGCGGCAGCGCGGCGATCGCATGCACGTCGCGCAGCGCGCCGTGGGTTTCGATCAGCACGTGGATCGGCAGGGCCGCGCGGCCGGCGGCCTCGGCATGCAGGTTGATCAGCGCGATCGCTTGCTGCAACTCCTGCACGCCATGGACCTTCGGCACGACCATGTAGGCGAGTTTGCTGGCAGCGGCGCAGATGATCGTTACGTCGCTGGCGAAAAAAGGGCTGCCGATATCGTGCACGCGCGCGCCGATGCGATTGAACTGGTTGCCTTCTTCCATCAGGAGACTGGCCACCATGTGCGCATGGGGGACTTCGTCGCCGGCGCTGGCGCCGTCTTCGCAATCGAAGGTGATGTCGAACAGGGGGCCAAGCTCTTGTTGCAAGGCGATCGATTTACGCATCAGCTTTTCGGAGCCTGCGTAATGGTCGCAAGCCGCGAGCAGCAGCGGTTGGCGTTTGCCTTGGAATAAGACCTCGGAAGGGTGCATGTTGAGCGCATTCTGAAGGTTGATCGTCATGAAATGCGCTGCGCAGCCGTTGGCGGCGCAGCGCACCGGTGGTGCCCGATAGCTTCAGGGCTATCGGGCGGACTTGGCTTAGCCCAGCAGATGCTTGACGCCGTTTTGCTCTTCCAGCAATTCGGTCAAAGTGACATTGATGCGCTCTTGCGAGAAAGCGTCGATGCTCAAGCCCTGGACGATCTTGTATTCGCCGTTCTCGGTGGTGACCGGGAAGCCGAAGATCACGCCTTCGGGAATGCCATACGAACCATCCGACGGGATGCCCATCGTGGTCCACTTGCCGCCCGTGCCCAGCACCCAGTCATGGATGTGATCGATCGCGGCATTGGCTGCCGATGCTGCCGACGACACGCCGCGCGCATCGATGATCGCCGCGCCGCGCTTGCCAACGGTAGGCAAAAAGGTGTCGCTGTTCCATGCATCGTCGCCAATCATGTCCTTGACCGATGCGCCGTCGATTTCGGCGTAGCGGTAGTCTGCGTACATGGTTGGCGAATGGTTGCCCCAAACAAACAATTTTTCGATCGACGAGACCGGTTTGCCGGTCTTGGCGGCGATTTGCGACAATGCGCGGTTGTGATCGAGGCGCAGCATCGCGGTGAAGTTCTTGGCCGGCAGCGAAGGTGCCGATTTCATCGCGATGTAGGCGTTGGTGTTGGCTGGATTGCCAACCACCAGCACCTTGATGTTGCGCGATGCGACTGCATCGATCGCCTTGCCTTGCACCGTGAAGATCTGGGCATTGGCTTCAAGCAAATCCTTGCGCTCCATGCCGGGGCCGCGGGGACGCGCGCCGACCAGCAGGGCCACGTCGGCATCCTTGAATGCGGTCATCGGATCGTCGTGCGCGGTCATGCCGGCCAGCAGAGGGAAGGCGCAATCATCGATTTCCATCATCACGCCCGCAAGGGCCTTCTGGGCTTTTTCGTTCGGGATTTCAAGCAATTGCAGGATGACCGGCTGGTCCTTGCCGAGCATGTCGCCGTTGGCGATGCGAAACAGCAAAGAATAGCAAATCTGTCCGGCGGCACCGGTAACAGCAACACGCATTGGGGTTTTAGCCATGATGAATCTCCAGAGTGGGAAAAAAAACGATCTTGATGCAGACGCTACGCTTGTTCGAAAAAAGTGTAATGATACCAAAATCGGCATCATCCGATGCATTGATGTCAATCAATTAATGGATTGGCGGTCATTCCGGTTGGCCGCCTGTCGACAATTTTATGACGTCGAGTGTAGGCGGCTGTTGGGCTTATGTCAATCCATATCTTATGTCTTATATAAGACAGATAAGTTAACGGTTTTGCTGGACTCGAAGCAAGTTTTGTGTTGAAATCCTGCCCTATGAATCCTGCTACGTCCAATTTGTCCAATCATGCCGCAACTGCAGGCGAGGCAGTCAGTGCGACACCGGGCGCGGCTGCGGCAGCCTCCGGGGCCGCAGCGCCCACCTTTAGCCCGCTGTACCAGCAAATCAAGGCGTTGATCACGCAAAGCCTGCAGTCCGGCGAATGGAAGCCGGGCGAGTTGATTCCTAGCGAAGTCGAGCTGGCGAATCGTTTCAAGGTCAGCCAGGGCACGGTGCGCAAGGCGATCGATGAACTGGCCGCCGAAAACCTGGTCATGCGGCGCCAGGGCAAGGGCACTTTCGTGTCGACGCATCATGAGGCGCGCGCCCATTTTCGTTTCCTGCGCCTGATGCAGGACGAGGGCGTGCCGCATTATCCGGAAAGCAAAATTATCGAAGTGCGGCGCATGCGCGCGCCGGTCGACATTGCGCGCCTGCTCGACTTGAAATCGGGCGACGCCGTCATTTTCGTGAAGCGCGTGCAATCGTTCGATCTGGTGCCGACCATTGTCGAGGAATTGTGGCTGTCGGGGCTGACCTTCAAGGGCTTGACGGCGGAGCGCCTGGTCGAATACAAGGGACCGATGTACGGCTTGTTCGAATCCGAGTTCGGCACCCACATGATACGCGCGGTGGAAAAAATCCGCGCCGTCTGCGCCGACGACGCCGCAGCTGAATTGCTGAAGGTGACGCCGGGCACGCCGTTGCTGTCGGCTGAACGCACTTCATTTACGTATGGTGACAAGCCGGTCGAGTTGCGGCGCGGCTTGTATTTGACGTCGCATCACCATTATCAGAGCGAACTCAATTGAGACGGATGGAAAAAGGCGCGCTGCCGTCGGTGGCTGTTGCGCAAGAAATATGCTGAACTACGGAAAGTAGCGCACTCGGGTTGTGGTAAAGCACGATTTTGATGATTTATCACAATAAGAATTGGTGCCGTTTGGAAAATCGGCGAAAATTGTACATTAAATATTTGTTAAGCTAAGGGGAGGTCTCGTTATGTCCGAAGTCGTAAGAGAAGTGCCAAAAAAAGATCGGCCACAATTTCGCAATATTCACATCACGCAGTTGCCCAACTACCGTCTGCCTTTGGCTGGCATCGTCTCCATCTTGCACCGCATCAGTGGCTTTCTGATGTTCGCGCTGCTGCCGTTCGCGTTGTATCTGTTCGAACTGAGCGTGCGCTCTGAAATATCGTATGCTTACTTCCACGGCATCGCCTCGCACTGGTTCGCGAAATTGATCCTGCTGGCGCTGGTGTGGGCCTACATGCAACATTTCTGCGCCGGTGTACGCCACCTGTTGATGGATGTCCATTTCGGCCTTGACAAGGATAGCGCGCGCAAATCGGCCGTCTCCGTGCTGGCGGTGAGCCTGTTGCTGACCGCTTTGGTCGGCTTGAAATTGTTTGGAGTATTTTAATGTCAAATAATAATATCGGACCCAAACGGCTCGTCGTCGGCGCCCACTATGGCCTGCGCGATTGGCTGGCCCAACGCATCACGGCAATCGTCATGGTGCTCTACACGGCGACACTTTTGGTTTCTTTCTTGACCGGCAGCAACTTTTCGTATGAAGGCTGGGCCGGTTTGTTCGCACAGCAGTGGTTTAAATTGTTCAGTGTGGTGACTTTCTTCGGGCTGTTCTACCATGCGTGGGTCGGCATGCGCGATATTTGGATGGATTATGTGAAATCCGTCGGTGTCCGCTTGACCTTGCAAATTGCCACGCTGCTGTGGTTGATCGCTTGCGCCGCCTGGACGGTGCAGATACTCTGGAGTGTGTAATCGTGGCAGTCATTAAATCCGCAATCCCAACCCGCCGCTTCGATGCGGTGATCATCGGCGCCGGCGGTTCCGGCATGCGCGCATCGTTGCAACTGGCCGAAGCCGGCCTCAACGTCGCCGTCCTGTCGAAAGTATTTCCGACCCGCTCGCACACTGTTGCGGCGCAGGGCGGCATTGGCGCCTCGCTCGGCAACATGGCCGAAGATAACTGGTTCTGGCACATGTTTGACACCGTCAAGGGCGGCGACTATCTGGGCGACCAGGATGCGATCGAATTCATGTGCCGCGAAGCACCGAAAGTGGTGTACGAACTGGAACACTTCGGCATGCCGTTCGACCGCAATCCGGACGGCACCATTTATCAGCGTCCGTTCGGCGGCCATACCGCCAACTTCGGTGAAAAAGCCGTGCAGCGCGCCTGCGCCGCAGCCGACCGCACCGGCCACGCGCTGCTGCACACGCTGTACCAGCGCAATGTACGCGCGCGCACCCACTTCTTTGTCGAATGGATGGCGCTCGACATCATCCGCGATGCCGAAGGCGATGTCATCGGCGTTGTCGCGCTCGAGATGGAAACGGGCGAATGCATGATCCTGGAAGCGAAGACGACGATCATGGCGACCGGTGGGGCAGGGCGCATCTGGGCCGCATCGACCAATGCCTTCATCAACACCGGTGACGGCATGGGCATTGCGGCGCGCGCCGGTTTGCCGCTGCAGGACATGGAATTCTGGCAGTTCCATCCGACCGGCGTGGCCGGCGCGGGCGTCTTGATCACCGAAGGCGTGCGCGGCGAAGGCGGCATCCTGATCAATAGCCAGGGCGAACGCTTCATGGAACGCTATGCGCCGCAGTACAAGGATCTGGCGCCGCGTGACTTCGTGTCGCGCTCGATGGACCAGGAAATCAAGGAAGGGCGCGGCTGCGGTCCGAACAAGGATCACGTGCTGCTCGACTTGCGCCACATCGGTGCCGACACGATCCAGAAGCGCTTGCCGTCGATCCTCGAAATCGGCCACAAGTTCGCCAACGTCGACGCGACCAAGGAACCGATCCCCGTGGTGCCAACGATTCACTACCAGATGGGCGGCATTCCGACCAACATCCACGGCCAGGTCGTCGCGCCGAAAGATGGCAATCCGGTCGCCGTTGTCAATGGCATGTATGCGATCGGCGAATGCGCCTGCGTTTCGGTGCACGGCGCCAACCGTCTGGGCACCAATTCGCTGCTCGACTTGCTGGTGTTCGGCCGCGCGGCCGGCAATCACGTCGTCGCCAGCAACCTGAAGCAAAAGAGCAACAAGCCGCTGCCGGCCGACGCATCGGATCTGGCGATGGATCGCCTCGCGCGCCTGGAAAATTCGACCGGCACCGAGCGTGTGCAAAACGTCGCCAACGACATCCGCGCCACGATGCAGAACTATTGCGGCGTATTTCGCACCGACGAGTTGCTGCAACAGGGTTGCAAGGAAATCATGGTGCTCGACGAGCGCCGCAAGCATGTGTCGTTCAAGGACAAATCGAAGGTGTTCAACACTGCGCGGGTCGAGGCGCTGGAACTGGACAATCTGATCGAAACCGCGAAAGCGACCATTTCGTCGGCGGTCGCGCGCAAGGAATCGCGCGGCGCGCATGCGCACCGCGATTTCGAGGAACGCGACGACGAAAACTGGATGAAGCACACCCTGTGGTACTCGGAAGGCAATCGCCTCGACTACAAGCCGGTCATCACCAAGCCGCTGACGGTCGATACCTTCAAGCCAAAACCACGTACTTTCTAAAGGCAAGAACATGGCACGCACAGTTAAATTTCAAATCTACCGCTACGATCCCGACCAGGATGCGAAGCCGTACATGCAAGACCTGACGGTCGAACTGCAAGACACCGACAAGATGCTGCTCGATGCATTGCAGCGCATTAAGGCCGACGTCGATGACTCGCTGGCGCTGCGCCGCTCATGCCGCGAAGGCGTCTGCGGTTCGGATGCGATGAACATCAACGGCAAGAACGGCCTGGCTTGCACCACCAACTTGAACGAACTGACCCAGCCGATCGTGCTGCGCCCGTTGCCTGGCTTGCCGGTGATCCGCGACCTGATTGTCGACATGACGCAATTTTTCAAGCAATACGATTCGATCAAGCCCTTCCTGATCAACGAATCGATTCCGCCTGAAAAAGAGCGTTTGCAGTCACCGCTTGAGCGCGAAGAGCTCGATGGCTTGTACGAGTGCATCCTGTGCGCCTGCTGCTCGACTTCGTGCCCGTCGTTCTGGTGGAATCCGGACAAGTTCGTCGGCCCGGCCGGCTTGCTGCAAGCCTACCGCTTCATCGCCGACAGCCGTGACGAAGCGACCGGCGCGCGCCTGGACAACCTGGAAGATCCTTACCGCTTGTTCCGTTGCCACTCGATCATGAACTGCGTCGATGTTTGCCCGAAGGGATTGAACCCGAACAAGGCGATCGGCAAGATCAAGGAATTGATGGTGCGGCGCGCGATTTGATCGCTGCTTGCGCCTTGCACTCACCCTGCCGCCCGCGCGGCCGGGTTCCGATGGGGATGTTCTGAAATGTTGATCCAATGACTGAAACAAGGTTGTCCCAGCACTCCAATTTGTCCTTGCATCAATCGGACCCGGCCAACCGGCAGCGCTTGCGCTGGCGCGCGCGTCGCGGATTGCTGGAAAACGATATTATATTGACCCGTTTCCTCGATGCCAGCGAAACTAGCCTGAGCGACCTGGAAGTGGACGCGCTGACGCGCTTGCTCGATCTTTCGGACAATGCGCTGATGGATCTGATGCTGTCTCGCAAGGAACTCGAGGGCGAGGTCGATCTGCCCCATGTGCGCGCCTTGTTGCAGCGACTGCAAGCGAGCTAGGCTAGACGCGGACCGAACAGCACGCCCTGAATTTTCCGATTTTTTTGATTTCTGCCACCGTTCAAGGAAAAACCCATGAATACCAATGATAAAAAAGCCACACTGTCGTTTTCCGATGGCACGCCGTCGATCGACTTTCCGATTTACGAAGGCACGGTTGGCCCTGATGTGATCGACATTCGCAAACTGTACGCAGGCACCGGTAAGTTCACCTACGATCCGGGCTTCATGTCGACCGCCGCCTGCAATTCGGCGATCACCTACATCGATGGCGACAAGGGCGAATTGTTGTATCGCGGCTATCCGATCGAAGACCTGGCCATCAATTGCGACTTCCTTGAAACCTGCTATCTGCTGTTGAACGGCGAACTGCCGAACGCTGCGCAAAAAGAAACGTTTTCGGACACCGTCACCAATCACACGATGGTGCACGACCAGATGCAATACTTCTTCCGCGGCTTCCGGCGCGATGCGCATCCGATGGCCGTGCTGGTGGGCACTGTCGGCGCGCTGTCGTCCTTCTATCACGATTCGCTCGACATCACCGATCCGCATCACCGCGAAGTGTCGGCGATCCGCCTGATCGCGAAGATGCCGACGCTGGTCGCAATGGCGTACAAATATACGGTCGGCCAGCCGTTCGTGTATCCGCGCAATGATTTGTCGTACAGCGCCAACTTCATGCACATGATGTTTGCCAATCCATGCGAAGAATACAAGGTCAACGACGTGCTGGTGCGCGCGCTGGACCGTATCCTGATTTTGCATGCGGATCACGAGCAGAATGCATCGACGTCGACGGTGCGCCTGGCCGGATCGTCCGGCGCCAATCCGTTTGCCTGCATCGCAGCCGGCATCGCCTGCCTGTGGGGCCCGGCGCACGGTGGCGCTAATGAAGCGGCGCTGAACATGCTGAAGGAAATTGGCTCGGTCGACAAGATCCCCGAGTTCATTGCGCAAGTGAAAGACAAGAACTCCAGCGTCAAGCTGATGGGCTTCGGTCACCGCGTCTACAAGAACTTCGATCCGCGCGCCAAGCTGATGCGTGAAACATGTTACGAAGTGCTGGAAGAGCTGGGCCTGCAGGATGATCCGCTGTTCAAGCTGGCCATGGCGTTGGAAAAAATCGCGCTGGAAGACGAGTACTTCGTGTCGCGCAAACTGTACCCGAACGTCGACTTCTACTCCGGCATCGTGCAATCGGCGCTGGGCATTCCGGTGTCGCTGTTTACCGGCATCTTCGCGATGGCGCGCACCGTAGGCTGGATCGCCCAATGGAACGAGATGATTTCCGACCCTGAGCAAAAAATCGGCCGTCCGCGCCAATTGTTCATCGGCGCGACGACCCGTTCGGCGACCCCGATCGACCAGCGCGGCTGATTTTTCCGTCTTTTGGCCGAGCCTGGCGCTCGATCGAGCGCCAGGCTTTTTGCCGGTATAAAAAACCTGGCCGGATTTTGGACAGGTTTTTTTTCGACTTGAATTCGACTTGTCGGGGCGCGTTGCAGATCCGCGCAACTTTCCAAAAACATATCGAGCAAGAGCCTTCCGAGTGCGCCTTGTTGCGTTACAATACTATTTGTCATTCGTATCATCAGTGATCGAACGCCAAACCCAAAACCAGCCCTTCCCCACAACTTGATGTGCAATCCGCTAACCGGTCAGGCCGTGTCGCGGAAGGTTAGACTAACCCGCTAATCTCGCGAAGCGCGAAGAAAGGTGAGCAATAATGATGCAACAACTTAGCGACAACTCCTATCTGTCTGGTGGGAATGCGTCGTATGTGGAAGAGCTCTACGAAGCATACCTAGACAATCCTGGCTCGGTATCTGACAATTGGCGCGTGTATTTCGACGCCATGCAAAATGTTCCCGCCGGCGATGGTTCGAACAAGCCCGATGTGGCGCATGCTTCCGTTATCGCCTCGTTCGCAGAGCGCGCCAAGGCCGGCCCGATCCGCGTCGTGACCGCTTCGCTGGATGTTGAAATGGGCCGCAAGCGCGTCGCCGCGACCCAACTGATCGCCGCCTACCGCTACCTCGGCACCCACTACGCAAACCTGGACCCGCTGCAACGCCAGGAACGCCCGTTGATCCCGGAACTGGAGCCGAGCTTCTACGGTTTCACCGATGCCGACATGGACATCGTCTTCAACATCAGCAATACTTATTTTGGCGTTGAAACGGCGTCGCTGCGCGACCTGGTCAATTTTCTGCGCGATACGTATTGCCGTTCGATCGGCGCCGAGTACATGTACATCAAGGATCCTGCGGAAAAGCGCTGGATGCAGGAAAAACTTGAATCGATCCGTTCGACCCCGACTTTCAGCGACGACAAGAAAATCCACATCCTGGAGCGCTTGACCGCAGCCGAAGGCTTGGAGCGTTACCTGCATACCAAGTATGTCGGCCAGAAGCGCTTCTCGCTCGAAGGCAGCGAAACCTTCATCGCTTCGATCGACGAAACGATCCAGCGCGCCGGTTGCCAGGGCGTGCAGGAGATCGTCATCGGGATGGCCCATCGCGGCCGCCTGAACGTGCTGGTCAACACGCTAGGCAAGAGCCCGCAGGAATTGTTCGGGGAATTCGAAGGCAAGCACGCCGACGACTTGCCGTCGGGCGATGTCAAATATCACCAGGGCTTCTCCAGCGATATTTCGACCGCCGGCGGCCCGGTCCACCTGTCGCTCGCATTCAATCCGTCGCACCTGGAAATCGTCAACCCGGTCGTTGAAGGCTCGGTCAAGGCGCGCATGGACCGGCGCGGCGATGACGGGTCACAAGTGCTGGCGATCCTGGTGCATGGCGATGCTGCATTTGCCGGCCAGGGCGTGGTCATGGAGACGCTGAATCTGGCGCAAACGCGCGGCTACGGCACCGGCGGCACGGTGCATATCGTCATCAACAACCAGATCGGCTTCACGACGTCGGACCCGCGCGATTCGCGCTCGACGCTGTATTGCTCGGACGTTGTCAAGATGATCGAAGCGCCGGTGCTGCACATCAATGGCGACGATCCCGAAGCGGTCGTGCTGGCGACCCAGATCGCGCTCGACTACCGGATGACGTTCAAGAAGGACATCGTCGTCGACATCATTTGCTATCGTAAACTCGGCCACAACGAGCAGGATACGCCGGCGCTGACGCAGCCGTTGATGTACAAGAAGATCGGCCAGCATCCGGGCACCCGCAAGCTGTATGCGGACAAGCTGATCGCGCAAGGCGTGATTCCGGCCGGCGGCGGCGACGCCATGGTCGCGGCATTTCGCGACGCGATGGATGCCGGCAAGCACACCGTCGATCCGGTCATCTCGAACTTCAAGAACAAATACGCAGTCGACTGGCTGCCCTTCCTGAACCGCAAATGGACCGACGTCGCCGACACTGCGGTGCCGATGACGGAATTGAAGCGCATCGCCGCGCGCATCACCAGCGTGCCTGAATTATTCAAACCGCATTCGCTGGTCGCCAAGGTGCTGAGCGACCGCGCCGCGATGGGTCGCGGCGAAGTCAATCTGGATTGGGGCATGGGCGAGCACATGGCTTACGCCACGCTGGTGTCGTCCGGTTATCCGATCCGCCTCGCAGGTCAAGATGCCGGTCGCGGCACCTTCGTGCATCGCCACGCGGTGTTGCACGATCAAAATCGCGAGCGTTGGGACGCAGGCACCTACATCCCGTTGAACAATGTCTCCGATGGCCAGGCGCCGTTCACCGTGATCGACTCGGTATTGTCGGAAGAGGCGGTGCTGGGCTTTGAATACGGTTATTCGACTGCCGAGCCGAACACGCTGACGATCTGGGAAGCCCAGTTCGGCGATTTCGCCAACGGCGCGCAAGTGGTGATCGACCAGTTCATCAGCAGCGGCGAAGTCAAGTGGGGTCGTGCTTCGGGCCTGGTGATGATGTTGCCGCACGGTTACGAAGGCCAGGGTCCCGAGCATTCGTCGGCCCGTCCCGAGCGTTTCTTGCAACTGTGCGCGGACAACAACATGCAAGTGGTGCAGCCGACGTCGGCTTCGCAGATTTTCCATTTGCTGCGGCGCCAGATGGTGCGCCAGTTCCGCAAACCTTTGGTGATCCTGACGCCGAAGTCGCTGTTGCGCAACAAGGATGCCGGTTCGCCGCTCACCGAGTTGGCCAAGGGTTATTTCCACACCGTAATCGGCGAAGCCGACGAGCAGATCGATGCCAAGAAGATCAAGCGCGTCATCGCTTGTTCCGGCAAGGTGTATTACGATCTGGTCACGGCGCGCAAGGCGCGCGGCCAGCTTGATACCGCGATCATCCGCGTCGAGCAGCTGTATCCGTTCCCGCACAAGGCTTTTCTGGCGGAATTGAAAAAATTCCCGA
>Ga0326735_1000040_pt1 | contig 24422 bp, 24 predicted proteins | sample 37_GP2_1092_FD_207945 | JGI IMG/M metagenome (GOLD analysis project Ga0326735, IMG submission 207945) | Glacier ice microbial communities from Ngari, Tibet, China - 37_GP2_109.2 | ecosystem: Environmental > Aquatic > Freshwater > Ice > Glacier | place: China: Ngari, Tibet | collected 2018-07-31
GCTACCGGAGCTGCCATGACTGACTCGAACCGCCTGATCATTTTCGACACCACCTTGCGCGACGGCGAGCAGTCGCCCGGCGCATCGATGACAAAGGACGAAAAAGTGCGCATCGCGCGCCAGCTCGAGCGCTTGCGCGTCGACGTCATCGAAGCCGGCTTCGCCGCCGCTTCGCCGGGCGACTTCGAGGCGATCCGCGCGATTGCCGCCGTCATCAAGGACTCGGTCGTCTGTTCGCTGTCGCGCGCCAACGACCGCGACATCGCGCGCGCCGCCGAAGCGCTCGAAAAAGCGGCGCGCAAACGCATCCACACCTTCATCGCCACTTCGCCCCTGCACATGAAAATGAAGCTGCGCATGGAGCCGGAGCAGGTGCTCGAACAGGCCATCCAGGCGATCCGCTGCGCGCGCCAGTACACCGACGACATCGAATTCAGCCCGGAAGACGGCAGCCGCTCGGAAGAAGACTTTTTGTGCCGCGTGTTGGAGGCGGTGATTGCAGAGGGCGCCACCACCATCAACTTCCCCGACACGGTCGGCTACGCCGTGCCCGAAGTGTTCGGCGCCACCATGTTGCGCCTGCGCGAGCGCATTCCCAATTCGGACAAGGCCATCTGGTCGGTCCACTGCCACAACGACCTTGGCCTGGCGGTCGCCAATTCGTTGGCCGGCGTGATGATCGGCGGCGCGCGCCAGATCGAATGCACCATCAATGGCCTGGGCGAACGGGCCGGCAACACGGCGCTCGAAGAAGTGGTGATGGCGCTGCGCACCCGCGCCGACTACTACAAATTCGAACTGGGCATCGACACCACCCAGATCGTCGCCGCCTCGAAGATGGTGTCGCAGATCACCGGCTTCGCGGTGCAGCCGAACAAGGCGGTGGTCGGCGCCAACGCCTTCGCCCATGCGTCCGGCATTCACCAGGACGGCATGCTGAAAGCGCGCGAAACCTACGAGATCATGCGCGCTGAAGACGTCGGCTGGGCCGCCACCAAGATCGTGCTCGGCAAGCTCTCGGGGCGCAACGCTTTCAAGGCGCGCTTGCAGGAGCTGGGCATCGCGCTCGAATCGGAAGCCGACGTCAACGCCGCCTTCGGGCGCTTCAAGGAACTGGCCGACCGCAAGTCCGATATCTTCGACGAAGACATCATGGCGCTGGTCTCGGCCGAAGACCACGCCCACGAGGGCGAGCACTATCGCTTCGTGTCGCTGTCGCAGCGCTCGGAGACGGGCGAGATGCCGACTGCCAAGGTGGTGTTCTCGATGGGCGGCGTCGAGTTCAGCTGCGAAGGCGTGGGCGACGGCCCGGTCGACGCCACCGTCAACGCGATCGAAAAGGAAGCGGCCAGCGGCGCCGAGCTGGTGCTGTTTTCGATCAACGCGATCAGCGGCGGCACCCAGTCGCAGGGAGAAGTGACGATGCGGCTGTCGCGCGCGGGGCGCATCGTCAATGGGGTGGGGGCCGATCCGGATATCGTCGTCGCCTCGGCCAAGGCGTATATTGCGGGACTCAACAAGCTGCATTCGACGCTGGAGCGGGTCAAGGCGCAGGGGTAGGGGGGCTGCCGTCGCCCGCGTGCGTCAGGACGACGGCGGTGGAGCTACCGAAAAAACCGCTTCTCTTCATACATCGGATCCGGCCCGTTCTGCATCATCCGCACCACGCCGCCACGGTCGAAATGCACGTGCATCATCGAGTTCCACACGCCGCTTTCCTTGTAGCGGTACGACCAGACCTCGAAGTCGCGCAGCGGCAGGTAGGATCTTTCGGCCGGCCGGCCAATCGTGTGCAGCACGTCGTCGCGGGTCGCGGTGCCGACCATGATGGTGGCGAATTTCTCCCCTGTGAGCACCTGCTCGAACGCCGTCAGGCGGCCGTCGGCGCCGATGCGCGCCATGTACGTGGTCTGGCCCATTGGCCCGTTGGCGTATTCGAGCAGCTGTTCGGGCCCAGCCGAATACGACGACGTCGGCTGGCCCAGCTTGAGCTTGACGGTATCGGCCGAATCGCCCACCGCCGGCGGCGGCCCGCCAAGGCCGGCGCAGCCGCCCAGGGCAAATACAGCGGCGACGACGATGCTGATGCTGGTTTTTCGCATAATTTTTCCTCGGTTTTACTTTAAGCGCCGCAAAAATCTTATCATGCCCGACCCGGTATGTAATGAACACTGGCCGCACGAACAGTTTTCCCCTATACTCACGGGTCTGGCCATTTGGACCAGCTCGTTAATCGAAGTTCACGGTGCGCTGGGTTCAGACTCTTGCACCGCATGTGAAAGGTAATATCATGACCGTAGAAAATATCGACAAAGCCGCCATCATCGCGGACAACGCCCGTGGCCAAAACGACACCGGCTCGCCGGAAGTCCAGGTCGCCCTGCTGACCGCACGCATCAACGAACTGAACGGCCACTTCAAAGCCCACGCCAAGGATCACCACTCGCGTCGCGGCCTGATCATGATGGTCAACCGTCGTAAGAGCCTGCTGTCTTACCTGAAGAGCAAAGACGCTACCCGTTATCGCGACCTGATCGCCAAACTCGGTCTGCGCAAGTAATTGCCCCACTCGATCTGATCGAAAATGCCTGCGCCAGTCTGACTGTCGCGGGCATTTTGCATTTGTAAGTAGTAAAGGCGGCCCAAAAAAGGCCACCTGCGGTGAGGTGAACGACAGCTCCTGAAAATCTGTCGGCAAATAGAAAGGGATTACCCATGTTTAACAAAGTTACGAAAACCTTCCAGTACGGTCAACACCAGGTCACCCTGGAGACTGGCGAAATCGCCCGTCAGGCATCCGGCGCCGTGCTGGTGTCGATCGAAGACACCGTCGTGCTGGCAACCGTGGTCGCGCGCAAGGACGCCAAGCCGGGCCAGGACTTCTTCCCGCTGACGGTCGATTACGTCGAAAAAACCTACGCTGCCGGTAAAATCCCGGGCGGTTTTTTCAAGCGCGAAGGCCGTCCTTCCGAAAAAGAGACATTGACGTCGCGCCTGATCGACCGTCCGATCCGTCCGCTGTTCCCGGAAGGCTACCTGAACGAAGTCCAGATCATCATTCACGTGCTGTCGGTCAATCCTGAGATCGACCCGGACATCGCCGCCATGATCGGCGCATCGGCCGCGCTGTGCGTGTCGGGCGTGCCGTTCAGCGGCCCGATCGGCGCCGCCCGCGTCGGTTACGCCAATGGCCAGTACATCCTGAACCCGACCACCACCCAGCTCAAGACGAGCCAGATGGACCTGGTCGTCGCCGGTACCGAAACGGCCGTGCTGATGGTCGAGTCGGAAGCCCAGCAACTGTCGGAAGAAATCATGCTCGGCGCCGTCGTCTTCGGCCACGACCAGATGAAAGTGGTCATCGACGCCATCCATGACCTGGTGCGCGATGGCGGCAAGCCGGAAGTCGAATGGGCCCCGCCTGCCAAGAACGAAGCGCTGATCGCCCGCGTCAAGAACTTTGCCGACGCCAAGATCAACGACGCCTACCAGACCAAGGACAAGCAGGCCCGTACCGCCAAGCTCAAGGCCGCGTTCTCGGAAGTGGTCGCCGACCTGACGGCCGAATCGCTGGCCAACAACCTGGGCGACATCGACAGCTCGGAAATCGGCAACATCCTGTTCGACATCGAAGCGAGCGTTGTGCGTTCGCAGATCCTGAACGGCGAGCCGCGCATCGACGGGCGCGACACCCGCACCGTGCGTCCAATCTCGATCCGCACCAGCATCCTGCCGCGTACCCACGGTTCGGCCCTGTTCACCCGCGGCGAAACGCAGGCATTGGTGGTGGCTACCCTCGGCACCGCGCGCGACAGCCAGAAGATCGATGCGCTGATGGGCGAGTACACCGATTCGTTCATGATGCACTACAACATGCCTCCGTTCGCCACCGGCGAAACCGGCCGCGTGGGTACGCCGAAGCGGCGCGAAATTGGCCACGGCCGCCTCGCCAAGCGCGCGCTGATCGCCGCCTTGCCTAACCCGGAAGACTTCAGCTACTCCGTGCGCCTGGTGTCGGAAATCACCGAATCGAACGGTTCGTCGTCGATGGCGTCGGTGTGCGGCGGCTGCCTGGCGCTGATGGACGCCGGCGTACCGATGAAGGCGCACGTCGCCGGCATCGCGATGGGCCTGATCAAGGAAGGCGGCAAGTTCGCCGTGCTGTCCGACATCCTCGGCGACGAAGACCATCTCGGCGACATGGACTTCAAGGTAGCGGGTACTGCCACCGGCATCACCGCGCTGCAGATGGACATCAAGATCATGGGCATCACCAAGGAGATCATGCAAGTGGCGTTGGCGCAAGCCAAGGAAGGGCGCGATCACATCCTCGCTGAAATGCAAAAAGCCATGCCGCACGTGAAGACCGAACTGTCGGACTTCGCCCCGCGCCTGATCACCATCAAGATCAACCCGGAGAAGATCCGTGACGTGATCGGCAAGGGCGGCGCCGTCATCCGCGCGTTGACCGAAGAAACCGGCACCCAGATCGACATCAGCGACGAAGGCGTGGTCACCATCGCGTCCGTCGACGCCGCCGCCGGCCAGGAAGCCAAGCGCCGCATCGAAGAATTGACCGCGTCGGTCGAAGTAGGTAAGACCTACGACGGCACCGTGCTGAAACTGCTCGACTTCGGCGCCATCGTCCAGGTCATGCCGGGCAAGGACGGCCTGCTGCACATCTCGCAGATCGCCAACGAGCGCGTCAACGCGGTTGCCGACTACCTGAAAGAAGGCCAGCAAGTGCGCGTCAAGGTTCTGGAAACCGATGACCGCGGGCGTTTGAAGCTGTCAATGAAGGCGGCTGAAGGTGCGGAAGCGCCTGCGGCTCCTGCAGCGTAAGTTTTACCCCGGCTTCGGCCGATAGAAAACCGCCAGCGCGCAAGCCCTGGCGGTTTTTTGTCTGTTACGGGGGCGGCCTGCAGCTTATCGCGCTGCTAAATGCTCTCCAAGACGCGTCCCAAGACACAGCAAGGTCAGCGTCGGCGGTAACCCCCACGCCTGCGGAATCACCGAGGCGTCGCAGACGAACAAATTCTCCGCGCCGGCGGCCTGCAAATCGCTGTCGACGCCGTCGCCGATGCGCACGCTGCCGCCCGGGTGAGCGGCGAAATGGCGGCTTTGAAAAACGTGCGTCGCTCCCGCCGCGGCCAGGATGTCGCGCGCCATGCCGACGCCTTGATCGAGCTTTTGCCGGTCCGGCGCCTGCAAGGGTTTGCTGGCCCAGCGCGGGCCAACGGCGCCGCCGATTTCGTCGCGGATCTTGACCATGATGGAAAGCGTGCGGCGATGCGCGAACAGGCGGTCGAACCGTCCGGCTTGCGCGGTGAAGCCCTGGTACATCGGTTTCGGCAACGTCATGTCTGCCAGCGTGATGCCGAGGGCGTCGAAGCGCACGCCGGCCGCCATCGGCACTTCGGCACCGCCGTCGATGCCGCCGACGCTGCCCATCACGGCGATCACGGGATCGCTGAAAAAACTGCTGGTACGCCCCCGCAGTCCGGATGCGTGCAGCAGCCGCGGGCTGCCGACGCCGCCGCCGGCCAGCACCACGACCGGCGCGCTGGCAACTTGCAGCTGTCCGCCGCGCTCAAATTCGACGCCGCTCGCGCGGCCATCCTCGAACAGTACGCGTTCCACCCTGGCGCGATCGAACAACTGCGCGCCGTGCCGGCCCGCTTCGTCGAGAAAGTCGCGCGCGCTCCATTTGGCGCCGAACGGGCAGCCGTAGGCGCAGCGCCAGCAGCCGCTGCGGCATGTCGACGGGCGGATCATCTTGTCGAGCTTTTGCCAGTCGATGCCGAGCGAGCGGGCGGCCTGCATGATGCGCGCCGCCATGGGACCGACCAGCGCATCGGGCAGGGGGCCGATCGGCAGTTCCGCGCGCAGCTGGTTGAGGGCCGGGCCCAGGTCGATGCCGTGGGCCGCGAACATGGCCAACGGCGGGTTGGCCGCGGTGGCGAAGTTGATTGTCGAGCTGCCGCCGGCGGCAACGCCTTGCACCAGCAGCGATGCATCGCGCCCGATGAACATCCCTTTGCCCGGCACCGCCGCGATGCTTGCCACCTGTTTGAGCGTGCCGGCCAGCGGCGCCGCGCTGCCTTGTTCGAGCACCAGCACGCGCCAACCGCGCCGGGCAAGCTGGCGCGCGACCGTCGCCCCGCCAGGGCCGCTGCCGACGATGATCGCGTCGTAGGATGGAGCGAGTGCTTCGGTCATGAGGAAAAAGGGAAAGGAAAGGGGCTCGGAGATTTTACTGTTGGGAAGGCGACCGGACGGATCGCTGAAGGCAAGGTGCGCAACGGGAAGGACGAGAAGTGCTGATGGTCCTGCGCCACGTCATGTAGTTGCAAGCATTATAACATACAATAAACTGTTAATATATAAATAGCAACTTCATTCAGGGAAACGCTGCGCGCTGCGACGGCGATACGAGGATTCAGCTTGCCCATGCCGCCATGCCCACCCCCCAAATATGGGCCTCTCACCGGGCCGCAATCGCAGTTCGCCGATGCCCAGGTAATGGGGCGCATCAGGCTGTTGCTGGCATTGTCGGCCTTGCTCGCGATCGTCGTCGATCCGCGCGGCGACGCCCGCAGCCACGCCGCCGCGCTGCTGCTGCTGGCCTGCTATGCGGCGACCTGCATGGCCGTGTCGGTGTGCGCCGAATACCGCCTGCCCTGGTCGCGAGGCAGGCTGATGCACTGGCTCGACATGGCTGCCGCTTCCGTCATCTTTGCCGTCGGCGGCCATGTCGATATTCTGCCCATTATTTTCCTGATGCTCGCCATGATTGTTGGCTCGATGCGCTGGGGGCTGCACGAAGGCGGGCGTATTGCCATCGGCTCGGCGGTGCTGTACTGCGGCGGCGCCCTGGCCGAGACGCCGGGCGCCGCCCAGCAGCAGTTGCTGTTGGGCGCTGCCTTCCTGCTCGCGCTCGGTTACGCGATTGCGTTGATGAGCGAACGCAGCATCCAGGCGCACTGCCGGTTGGCACTGCTGCGCGATTTGAACAGGGCCTGCAATCCGCGTTTCGGGGTCGACCGCAGCTTGACGGCGGCGCTTGAAAACACCCGCGCTTTTTTTGGTGCCGAGCGTTGCATCGTGCTGCTCGAAGAGCGCGACACCGGCCAGTATGGCTGCCGCTGCGTCGGCGCCGGCGGCCCGTTGACGGTGCCGGCCGATCCGGTCGATGCGGCGCTGGCGCTTGCGCTGCTGCCGTTTCCGCGCACCCATATTTTGCTGTATCGCCGCGGCCTGGCGGAATGGCGCCACTGGCGCCTGCTGCCGCCAACCGCACTCAGCCACGCCGGCGAGCCGTCGCGCTGGCGCCGGTTCGACAGCGCGCAGCTGGCCGCCCTGGCCGACCTGCTGGAGGCCGATTGCTTCATCAGTGCGCCGCTGGTTCTGGGCCGCGGCAAGGGCCGCATCTACGTTACCAGCCGCCGGCGCCAGCTGGGCCGCACCGACGCGCTGTTCCTGGCGCAGATTGTCGCGCAAGGCCTGCACGTCATCGACCGCATCGATTTGCTCGACCGTATTGCTTCCGACGCGGCCCGGCTAACGCGCAAAAAACTCGCACTCGACGTGCACGACAGCGTAATCCAGCCTTACGTCGGCCTCCAGTTCGCCCTGGTGGCGCTGCGCAAGCGGGCCGACCCGGCCAATCCGCTGATCGGCGAAATCGACAAATTACTGGCGGTGAGCCAAGGCGTGATCACGCAATTGCGCGACTTCGCCCTTGGCGTCGGCGTCGACCCCGGCATGCAGGTGCCGGTGTGCCTGGCGGCGCTGCAGCTGCAGAGCGAGCAGGCGATGGCGGTGTACGGCGTCGACATCCGTATCCACATGGAGGGACAGGTAGGCTTCGGCGACCGCCTCACGGCGGAAGTGCTGCAGATCGTGCGCGAAGGCCTGAGCAATATCTGCCACCACACGCAAGCGAAACATGGCGCGGTGTGGCTGCGCTGCAGCGAGCGCTTGCTGCGTATCGAGATCAGCAACGACAGTGAAAACGGCAGCGCTGGGCCGCCACTGGCCTTCCTGCCGCGCTCGATCAACGCGCGCGCCACCGCGCTGGGCGGCACCGCCTCGGTGCGCCAGGGGCCGCTGGGCAGCACGGTCGTATGCGTCGAGATTCCGATATGAGCGGCCCAGTGCCGGCGGCGCCCGGCGCGGCCATCGGCGTGCTGCTGGTCGAAGACCACCAGGTCATGCTGTGGGGCCTGCAGAAGCTGATCGACGGCGAACGCCCGCGCATGGGGGTCGTCGGCACCGCGCGCACCTGCGCCGACGCGCTGGCCAAGGCGGCGCAACTGGCGCCGGACGTGATCCTGCTCGACATCGACCTGGATGGCGTCTGCATGATCGATTTCCTGCCGGAGCTGCTGGCCAACGGCCTGTCGCGGGCGCTGCTGCTGACCGCCGAGCGCGACACCGGTACGCTCGACCTGGCGGTGCGGCGCGGCGCCCGCGGTATCCTGCACAAGGAAGTGGCGGCCGAACAGGTACTCAAGGCAATCGAAAAAATCCATCGCGGCGAACTGTGGTTCGACGCCGGCACGATGGGGCGGGTGTTCGGCCAGGTGTTCGATGCGCGCGCCGCGCAGCGGCTTGACCCCGAACTGGCCCGGCACACGCAACTGACGACGCGCGAACGCGACATCGTCAAGGCCACCGTCGAACACAGCGGCAGCGCCAACCATGTGCTGGCCGCGCAGTTGTTTATTTCCGAGCACACGCTGCGTAACCACTTGACGTCGATCTATCGCAAGCTGGGCGTGGCCAGCCGGCTCGAGTTGTATGTGTATGCGGTGCGCCACGCGCTGGTACGCACCAAGACGGCCAGGCAGCGGACGGCCCCCCTCAACCGGCGCTGAGGATCGGCCCGATGGTGCGGATGATGACGATCATCGCCGGCCCCAGTATCACCATCAGGATCGCCGGGAAAATGCACAGCACCAGCGGGATCAGCATCTTGGTCGGCACCTTGGCGGCGTGCTCCTCGGCGCGCGCCTGGCGCTTGTGGCGCAGGTCTTCGGAAAACACCCGCAGCGATTCGCCGATGCTGGTGCCGAACTTGTCGGACTGCGCCAGCATGGTGGCGAAGGTGCCGATCTCCTCGATACCGGTGCGCAGCGCCAGGTTGCGCAGCGATTGGGCGCGGCTGGCGCCGGCGCGCAGTTCGAGGTTGGTCAGGTGCAGCTCTTCGGCAAGCGCCGGGCTGGAAAGTCGGATCTCGTCGGTGATCCTGGCCAGCGCCGCGTCCAGCCCAAGGCCGGCTTCGACGCACACCAGCATCAGGTCGGCCGCATCCGGGAAGTTCTCGAAAATGGTGCGCTTGCGCTCGCGCAGCTTGATCGCCAGCACCAGGTTCGGCACATAGCAGCCGACCAGCGCGCCGATCATCAGGCACATCATCGCCGTCATGTCGTCGACGCTGCTGAAGGCGCGCAGCAACGCGTAGATCGCCAGCGCCAGCGCCAGCGGCAGCACCGTCTTGGCGCCGAAGTAGATCAGCCGCGCATCCTCGCGCCGCCAGCCGGCGTTGATGAAGCGCAGGCGCAGCGGCGCGTGCTCCCAGTCGCCGGAAGGCGCCATGATGCCGGCGAACGGGCCGATCGCCTGCGCCACCGTCACGCTCCAGTCGGGCTTGCCGGTCGGGTTGCCGATGGTGTGCAGGCGCCGACCCAGGCGGTTAGGCGCCAGCAGCAGGAAAATGCCGCCGGCGGCGGCGGCGACGGACAGAAAGACCAGGGCGGCGAGTATCAACATGGCAGTCTCCTCAGATGCGGATGCGAATGATTTTGCGCAGCATTAAAACGCCGAAGGCCATCGACAGCAGCATGCCGCGCACGATCGCCACGCCCATCGGGTCGTTCCACAGCGGCGCCATGAAAGTGGGGTTAAAAACAGTCATCAGCAGGGCAATGGCGAACGGCATCAGCGACAGCAGCCAGGCCGACATGCGGCCCTCGGCCGACAGCACCCGCACGTGCCGAAACAACTTCAGGCGTTCGCGAATCAGGCGGGAGAGATTAGCCAAGACCTCGGTCAGGTTGCCGCCAGAATCGCGCTGGATCAGGACCGCGACAACGAAGTAGCGCACGTCCGTGACCGGCACCCGCACCGAGAAATTGGCAAGCGCCTGTTCGAGCGACACGCCGAAGTTGACCTCGTCGTGGACGAAGCGGAACTCGCCGGCGATCGGCTCGGCCATCTCCTCGCCGATCATCTGCAGGCCGGCGCCGAAGGCGTGGCCGGCGCGCAGCGCGCGCGCCATCAGGTCGAGGGCGTCGGGCAGTTGCTGCTCGAGCTTGATGAGCCTTCGAGCGCGTTTGTGCCGCACGTATGCCAGCGGCGCAACGGCCGCCGCCGCGCCCGCGGCCATGCCGGTCCACAGCGGCTGGTGCAGCAGCGACGTTGCCGCCAGCAGGATAGTGGCGCCGAGCGCCAGCGAGCCGAGCAGCAGGGTGGACACCGGCCAATGCAGGCCGGCCTGCAGGATCCAGCGGTCGAGCTGGTGGGCGCGCGGCAGGCGCAGCAGCAATCGCTCGAGCGGCGGCAGCTCGCTCATCATGCGCTGGCGCAGCAGCGATGACTGCGCCGAGCCGTCGGCCGCCGCCGACAGCGCCTGCAACCGCTGCGCAACCTTGGTCGCCGCCGGTCCGCGGTAGGCGCGCCACATCAGGTACACCCCCTCGAGCAGCAGCACGACGGCGACGAACACCAGCACCGACACCATCAAGGGGAATTGCTGGATTTGTTCCGCGGCCTTGGGCAGCATGATCGCTCCTTTATTTTCACTGAAAATTCACTGGTAATGGCGGCTGGTGTCGAACATGGTGTCGGGCAGGGTGACGCCGAACGCACGCAGCCGTTCGCTGAACTTGGGCCGCACGCCGGTGGCCTGAAAATAGCCTTCGACGGTGCCGTCGGCGCCGACGCCGGTCTGGCGAAAGGCGAAAATCTCCTGCATCGTGATGATGTCGCCTTCCATGCCGGTAATTTCCTGGATGCTGGTGATCTTGCGCTTGCCGTCGATCAGGCGCAGCGCCTGGATGACGACCGTGATGGCCGAGGCGATCTGCTGGCGTGCGGCCTTGTGCGGCAAATTCAGGTTGGCCATGCCGATCATGTTTTCCAGCCGCGACAGCGCGTCGCGCGCGTTGTTGGCGTGGATCGTCGTCAGCGAGCCGTCGTGGCCGGTGTTCATCGCCTGCAGCATGTCGACCGCCTCGGCGCCGCGCACCTCGCCAATGATGATCCGGTCGGGCCGCATGCGCAGCGCGTTGCGCACCAGGGCGCGCTGGGTGATCTCGCCCTTGCCCTCGATGTTGGCCGGCCGCGTCTCCATGCGCACCACGTGCGGCTGCTGCATCTGCAGCTCGGCGGCGTCCTCGATGGTGACGACGCGTTCGGCCAGCGGGATGAAGCCGGAGAGGATGTTGAGCAGGGTGGTTTTGCCGGCGCCTGTGCCGCCCGAAATGATCATGTTGACCTTGGCCTTGCACAGGCCCTCGAGGACAGCGGCCATGTCCGGCGTCAGGCTGCGCAGGTCGTCGACCAGGTTGTGCATTTTCAAAGGGATGTGGGCGAAGCGGCGGATCGACATCATCGGCCCGTCCAGCGCCACCGGCGGGATCACCGCGTTGACGCGCGAGCCGTCGGGCAGGCGGGCGTCGACCATCGGGCTCGACTCGTCGATGCGCCGCCCCACCAGCGAGACGATCTTGTCGATGATGCGCAGCAGGTGCTTCTCGTCGGCGAAGCGCACGCTGGACAGTTCGAGCCGGCCCTTGCGTTCGACGTAGATCTGGGAAAAACTGTTGACCAGGATGTCGGACACGGTCGGGTCGGCCATCAGCTGTTCGAGCGGGCCGAAGCCAAGCATTTCGTGCTGGATGTCGCGGATCAAGGTGCGCCGTTCGAGCTCGTTGATGGCAGCCGGTTCCTCGTCGAGCAGGTGTTCGACCATCGCCGCAATTTCGAGGCGCAACTGCGGCGCCGGCAGTGCCTCGAGTACGGCAAGGTCGAACTTGTCGAGCAATTTCAGGTGGATGCTGCCCTTGAGCGCGTGGTAGCCGTCGGCGGTATCCTGCCCCGGGACGCGGGGGACGGCCTGTGGAGCGGCGCTGAGTTTTTCACGGAACGACATGGCGCTCTTCCGTGGTGTGGGAGGACAACCGGGGGCCGGCGGCGCCGCGTCCGAGCAGGCGTTCGAACAGGCTGCGCCCGACCGCCGGGCGCGGGCTGAGCACGCGCGCGAAGTCGGCCAGGTTGCGCGACACCGGGTTGGCGCGCGCGGTCGTCATCAACGGGTCACCATGGTCGATCGAGGCGGTCACCTGCTTGTACGAGTTCGGCACCGTGTGCAGCTTGAACTTGCCCAGCGCGCGTTCGATGTTGGCGACGCCGATCGTCCCTTTCTTGTCGAAGCGGTTGACGATCAGCTCGATCTTGTCGGCGCCGTAATCGAGCGATTTGAAAATCGCCAGCATCTTCTTGGCGTTGCGGATCGACGGCAGGCCGGCTTGCATGACGACGAAAATGGTGCTGGCATGGTCGAGCGCCTTGATGCTCAGCGTGTCGATCGCGCGGCCGACGTCGAGCAGCACGAAATCGTAGTGCAGTACCGCCAGCGCCAGCACCGCCTCGACCTGGCTTGGCGTGATGTCGAGTGCCTGCGTGTGGTCGTCCGGTGCCGCCAGGATGCTGAAATTGGGCGCCACCCTGACCGTGCTGGCGGCCAGGAAGGAGGCGTCGAGGCGGCCGATGTCGCGCGCGACGTCGGCCAGCGTCGAGGCGGGCCGGGCGTCATGCACGAACGACAGGGCGTCGCCGAACTGCAGGTTCAGGTCGACTAGCAGCACTGTTTTGGCCTCCGCCAGCTGGAAGCCGAGGCTGGTGGCGAGGAAGGTGGCGCCACTGCCGCCCTTGCAGGCAATGAAGGCGAACAGTTTGCCGACCGCACGCGGCGCCAGGCCGCGCTGCTTGCGGGCGACGCGCTCCACCGCCGCCGCCAGGTCGAGCGGTGCGACCGGCGCCGGCAGCACCTCGGCCACGCCGGCGCGCATCGCCCGCATCAGGAAATCGGGCGACGCGCCGCTGCACAGCATCACCATGGCGATGCGCGGGTGGTGGCTGGTGACGTACTCGACCTGCGCCAGTGCATCGAGGTCGCCGCAGGCGGCGTCGACCAGCATCAGGTCGGGCGCCTCCTGTTCGGCGGCCTGGCGCAGGCTGCCGATGCCGCCATCGACCAGCACCGCCACGTGGGACGCGGCCTGCAACAGCTTGCCGATCTCGTTGAGCTGGATCTTGTTGGGTGAAACGACGGCGATTTTCATGGCGAATCCCTTCGGCTTGTTGGCAACTCATTGGCAACTCATTGGCAAATGACTGCATTGTTGACGTCCTGGCGCATCATTTCGCGCGGCAGGTAGGTGCTGAATTCGGGCAGCGCGCGCGGCGGTATGACCGCCCCGACGACCGGCGAAATCCAGCGGAAGTTGAGGGCGGTGATCGTCACCGTGACGCCCTCGCAGGTGGCCGTCGTGCATGCGGCCGGCGACCAGGCCAGGTTGATGGCGCCGATTTCCGGCACCATCATGCGCATCTTGGCCAGTACCTGCGCGTCGCTGCCGGTATCGGCGCACACTACCGCGAAGCGGGCGCCCAGGCGGGTAGCCTCGGTGGCCGCGTTCCAGGTAAACAGCATGCGGGCGACGTCGGTCACGCCGAGCAGGAACATGAGGAACACCAGCAGCACGAGGGCGAATTCGAGCGTGGTGGCGCCGCGGGCGCTTGGTCTCACATCGGGTTTCATGTCGGTTTTCATATCGGACTCCGCATGGTGGCGCTGATGTCGTTGAAGGTGTAGGCGGCGAAACGGGCGCCGAACATGTTGGCGATCATCGGCCGGAACTGGTAGCCCGAAACCCGGATGGTGACGGTGTTGATGACCGGATCGCTGCCTGCGCTCTGCCACGTTGGCGCCGGTATATTGGCAGCGGTGAGTGCCGAGTCGAGAGGGAGGTCGCCAGCACTGAGGTTGACCTTGCCATAGACGATCAGGTTGCGCGCCTCGCCGACATGGGTGCCGGGGGTCTGCACCGACAGGTAGCGCACCGCATCTCGCACCGCCTTGGCGGCGCAGTTGTAGCGATAGACGCCGCGTCCCAGCTCGGCGGTGATTAGCGACAGAACCAGCAGCAGCGGCAGAACCAGCGCGAATTCGACCAGGGCGACGCCTGTTTGATGGCTTTTCCGATTGTTTTTCATGGCGTTCACCTGACAAGTACCGGCACCAGCGGCCCGCCCGAGCCGCCCGGCACGCCGCCGGTAGTGCAGGGTGAAGCCGGGATGCCGGCAAGGCCGCGATACTCGAGCTGCGCTGGGTCGTTCGGGCCGCTCAGCGGATGGAGCATGAACATGCAGACGTAATTGATGACCTGGGATGCGTTATTAATCACTGGCACCACCGCCAGCCGGCGGCTGTAGCCGAACAGTCTGTGTTGCCCGCCAGCACCTGGTGTGGCCAGCTTCTGGAAACTGTTCAGCTTGTTGTTGTCGTTAAAGGTGATGAGCGAACCGGTCCTTAGGTTGGTTCCGGTGTCGGCCAGGGACGCATAGGCGGCGCGCTTGATCAGGTAATTTGCCGCCGTCGCATGCGAGCCGGCCGCCGGCGTGCCCGAAAACGCATTCTGCGGGACCGGGTTCTTCCAATTCGCATTGGTATAGGAGTAGCCGGTCTGGTCGGGATGGTTCTCGTTTGGCGAATCGCTGTTCTTGTAGACGCCGAAGCGATAGTTCCACGGCCGGTCGACGCTAGTTTGCGCGCCCGGGGTACCGAGGGTGTCGCCGATGCGGGTGCCGCACCTGCCGCCCTCGGCCAGTTGGGCGGCGGTTTCGCTGGCGCTGTTGCTGCCGTCCAGGTTGTACCAGCCCATTTCGCCGGCACTGGCACTGGCGCCGCCCTTGTCGAACACGGTGACCCACTCGCCGACCTGAAAGCCGAAATTATTGGCCGGCGTGCCACCCAATTTTGCCTTGAGCGCAACCGGCAGCGGGCAGGTGCTCTGCGAACTGGAGCGGGTGGCAACCGCGCTTGCCAGGACCGCGCGGGTCGCGGGATTGGCGCCGGTGTTGCCGGTGAAGGCGCCGGCGGCGTGCATCAGCCACATCCGCACGCCGTTCTGTGTATGCTGGCACTGGGCGTAACGGGCCGACGCCGGCAGCATGGTGGCTCCGTAGGCGGCGTTCTTGAAACTGATGTCGGCGCCGACGACCTGGCCCTTGGCGTCCCAGTTCGCCGACTGCAGGTTAACCCGGTTCAGGTTGGCCGCGGTGATGCCGGCGCTGCGCGCCCGATCAAGGGCGCTGGCCTGGCCGTCGAGTTCTTGGGCGGCGGCCAGCGCGCAGCTGTCCATCGCCGTCTGCAACTCCGTCTTGACGATAAACAGGCGGCCGAAGTCGAAGGCGATTGCCATGAAACCGAGCAGGAAGAACAGGACGAAGCAGACCGTCACGATGACCGCGCCGCCTTGGCGTGGCCGAGAGCGCGGACGGTAACGACGCGGCGAATGGATGTGAGTAGACATTTTTCGCATTCAAAAAAACAGGCCGTGGTGCCTGGTGGCCCGTCGACTGGTCAGTCAGGTGCAAGTTTCACCGGACCGACAGGCGCTAATCCGATGAATCCTTTGAAATTGGCGCTGGTGAGATCGCACAGCGCCACGACAGAACGAGCGAACCACTGCGATGATCAGCGCGGAGTCGACCACCTAAGCCCTTGCTCGTCGCGGTCGAACGAAAAAATCGCATTGCTGGCCACTTTCAGGAAGCTGTTCATGTTGTTTATCCTTTCAAGTCGAACAGACGGGCCGGGATGGCCCGTCGTGTCGGGGTTTAGCTGCAAGCACCACCTGACAGGCAGGCGGATACGCGGTTGATGAAGCCGGTGAAGCTGGCGCCGGTGAGGTCGCGTAGCGCGACTACCAAGATGACCGAGACGACCGCGATGATCAGGGCATACTCGACCACCTGGGCGCCTTCGTCGTCACGGGCGAACGATTTGACCGAATTGCTTGCTGCTTGGAGGAAGGTGTTCATTTTGGTACCTTTCGAGTAGAGGTTGACGGATGATTTGCCTGGGGGGGCCCAGTCCTGCGAACAGCCCCGTCCCTGCGGACGGTTACTTCTCCTGGCGCCTGCTTTCCACTCCGGCGCCGGATTCCTGTTTGCGCGGCGGCTGCCGCGCGCATCATTTGGCCTCGCCGGCACCGGCTCCAGCGCTGGAGCTCGAGCTGGAGGACAGGCTGATAAGGGGCACGGGCGGTGGCGGCGCCTTGAAACTGTCCTGGTAGCGCGCCATGGCCTGGGCTGCAGCCTGGCCGTCCAGTCCCGCCACCGGATCGCGGTTGGCCGACGCCTTCGGGTTGACCGTCATCGCGGCGCGCGACTGCCGCACCGCGTCGCCGAAATGCTTGTCGTAATTCGGCGTTGCAGCGCACCCGGCCAGCATGGCCAGCGCCGCCAACACTGCGCAATAGCTCGATTTGTTCATGGCGTTCTCCTTATTCGGTGGGTGCCGGCGGGGCCTCGGCAGGTTTGCCCTCGGCCCTGCCCAGCAGCATGATGCCGACGCGGCTGGGCTCGCCGTGGTAATCGGTCGGCACGGGTAGAAGGGCGGCCGGCTTGACCAGGCGCGGGGTGACGATGAAGATCAGTTCGGTCTGGTCCTTCTGGAACTCGGTCGAGCGAAACAGTGCGCCCAGAATCGGCAACTCTCCGAGGACCGGAAACCGGCTCAGCGTTTCGGTGATGTTGTTGCGGATCAGGCCGGCGACGGCGAAGCTCTGGCCGTCCCTGAGCTGGACGGTGGTATCGATGTTGCGGCTGGTGAGCGACGGCAGGATCGAGGTCACGCCGCCGGTGGTGGTGAAGGGCGATCCGGTCTGTGCCAGTTCGGACACCTCGGACACCAGTTTCAGGTTGATCCGGTCGCCCTCGAGCACGGTCGGCGAAAATTTCAGGCTGACGCCGAACGGTTTTTCTTCCAGCGTGATCGTGGTGCCGCCGAGTTCACGCGTGTGGGCAACCGGAATGAAGATCTTGCCGCCGGAGTTGAAGCTGGCGCTTTGGCCGCTCAGCGCCATGATGTTCGGTTCGGCCAGCACGCGCACTAGGCCATCCTTTTTCTGCGCGTCCACGCCAATCAGGCTAGAGCTGCCGCCGCCGCCCGGGCTGGACTTGCTAAACAAGCCGGCGGCGCCGCCAAAGACGCCCGAGATCACTTTCGACGTGAGGCCGTCGGCCGAGGTGAACATGCGGGCGAAATCGATGCCGAACTTGTCGAGCAAAGTCTTGCTGACTTCGGCGATTTTCACCTCCAGCATCACTTGCTGCGGCGACGACACGCGCAGCAGGTTGACCACCCGCTTGCCGTCGCCGTATGCGCTGGCCACGCGCAGCGCTTCGTCGAGCATGGCGGCGTCCCTGACCTCGCCGGTCAGCACGATCGAGTTTTCCGCACTTTTGACGACGATTTTTGTTTCGAAAGGGAGCAGGTCGGCCAGCTTCGCCTGCAGCGTCGCCGGGTCGATCGCCACGACGACATCAAGCAGGTAGCACACGCCCGTTGCGTCCTGCACGATGACGTTGGCGGCCCCGGCCTTTTTGCCGCGCAAGAACAGGTCGGTCGGGCTCAGCAGCAGCACGTCCAGGTCGGCGATGCTGATCTGGTCAGCGTTGACGCCAGCGGGCAGTGTCGAAGGCATGGCGCTCGGTTGCGTACCTTGCGTATCTTGCGCACCCGCTTGCCGGGCTGGCGCCCGTGGCGGCTGGGATCCTGACAAGATCCGGATGACAGGCGATTCGAGCGGAACCAGGCGGGCTTTGCCGAGCATTACCTGGAACGTGCGCCCGCTGCTGGCAACTGTCTTGCAGTTCGGCGCGCCCGGTTCGGCCGCGCCCCACGCCGGCGTCGCCGCGAGGGCCGTGCAGGCCATTGCCAACGCGGCAAGGCGGATGGGGATGTTCATGGCTCGGTTCTCCGTAGCTAATGTAAGACCTAATGTAAGACCTTAAAAACAGGCCAGCGCCGACGTGCCGTGCTGCGTCACTTCGACGCAATGGGCGGGCCGGGTGAGCAGCACAGCGGGGGCTGCGGCCTGGCGCGGCTTGCGTGCCACTGCAAGTTTGACTACCGCCTCCTGCTTGGCGTCGAATAATTCATTTTTGGTCACGCCGACGGTGGCCACCGACTTTTGGTCGATCTGGTTGCGCAGCACCAGCGACAGGGTGCCCACGCTACGCGCCAGGTCGAGCTTTTCGGAGTCTTGCGGCGACAGTTCGAGCGTGACGGCGCTGACCACCTTCGGCTTGGTGTCGTCGCGGCCGGCCTCCTGGGCCACCGCCAGCACCAGCACCCGTTCGAGCACCGTCTTGCTGATCTGCTTGCCTTCCTCGCCCTTGTCCTTTTGCTTGTCCTGCTGGGCGTTGACCATGACGTCGACGTAGTTGCCGGGCAGGGCGAAGCCGGCCACGCCGACGACGTCGTTGACGCGCACCGTCATTGCCCGCTTGCCTTCGGCGATGACGGCCGACAGGCCGCCCAGGGTGCCGACCGGCGCCAGCTTGCGCTCGAGCAGCGGCTCGCCGCGCAGCACGCCGACCTTGACGACGCGGTCCTGCACTTGCTTCGCTTCCTTGAACGAGCCCGACGGCACCGAACCGCTCGGCCAGTCGACGTAGGACAGCATTTCGGCGTTCACCTTGCTGCCCAGTTCGATGTCGACCGCCGCCACGACGATCTTGTTGGACGCGATGCCGGCTTGGCGCGATACCCACCCGGTTGCATACGCGGCCGCTGCCAGCCCGATCAGGAGGGCGAACACGATCAGCCCGATTGCCTTGATGTTTTTCATGGTGGCCTGCCCGCTGAGGTTTGATGATGGGGTTAGACGAAGTTGAGCTGGTTGGCGACCAGGTAGATCGCCGTGCCGACGGCGATGCTGACGCCGTAGGCGAGCTTGCCGACCGAGGGCGGTCTGCCGTGCTCGGGCTGCAGACGCGGCTGGCCGCTGGCGATGCTCGACCACCACATGCCTGCGATGATGGTGTGGACATTGGCCAGCATCGGCCCCATCAGCCGGTGGTGGGCGCTCCAGGCAAGGGCGGCGACGCCGGCGGTGACGACGCAAAACAGCAAGGCGGTGACGGTGGCGGCGGCGCCAAGGAAGGCGCCGACCATCGCCATCAGCTTGACGTCGCCGGCGCCCATGATGCGCAAAGCGTACATCGGCAGCATCGCGCCAAAGCCGAGCAGCATGCCGGCCGGCGCCCACGTCCAGTCGGCATGCATGGCCGGCGCTACCAGCGTGTTGTAGACCAGCGCGAACAGGATGCCGCCGCCGGTGAGCAGGTTGGGAATTCTGAAGGTGCGGTAATCGCTGACCGCCGCTGCCGCGAGCAGCAGCAGCAGCACCCCGGTGCGTGGATCGGTGACCAGCATGGACAGCAGTTCGAGCAATGCGCGCAGTTCGTCCATGATCGATCCCTCCGGTGACGGGTAGACGGGCAACAAGGTGACGCTGGATCGTGCGGGCAAGCCAGCTGGCCTGTTGAATCCGCTTGATCGATGGATTGAGTATATGCAGGCAACAGCGTCTGCGAATCAGCGCGATGCCCTGTTGTCGGGGGGCGTACCCTCCTGATTTTAGGCGCCCGGATTAGGCGGCTGCGCCCAGCCGATGGGGCGCGCACGTAGTACTTTCCTCCCATGTCCACAATGAGCGGACGAAAAAAACGCCGGCGCGAAGCCGGCGTCTTCAGTTCAAGGATGGTGGCTTACTTCTCCGTCACCACGAACTCGCCAAATGCCTTGAGCTGCTCGCCCACCGCCGCCTTGTCGCCCACCACCACGATCGACTGGTTCTCCGGCGCGAAATACTTCTTGCCGATCGCGCGCACCTGTTCCGGCGTTACCTTCTGGATCAGCGGCACGTACTGGCCGAGGAACTCGGGCGGCAGGCCGATCAGCCAGTTGCTGGCGAGTGTGTTGGCCACCGAGCGCTGCAGTTGGTTGCTGATCAGATAGGTGCCGGCGACGTAGCGCTTGTTCATCGCCATTTCGGGCGCCGGCACCAGGTCGGTGCCGATCCGGCGGTATTCGCTGAAGAACTCGGTCAGCGCCGCGCCCGACACGGCGTTGCGCACGTCGGCGCCGCCGACGATGGCGCCGCCGGTGCGATACACGCGCGCGCCGGCCGAGGCGCCGTAGGTATAGCCTTTTTCTTCGCGCAGGTTGAGGTTGACGCGGCTGCTGAAACCGCCGCCCAGGATGGTGCTGGCCAGGCGCATTGGCACCAGTTCGTCGACGCCAGCGGCAATGCCGGGGCTGCCGATGCGGATGGTCGACTGCACGCTGCCGGCGCGCTCGAGCAGCACGCGCACCGGCTTGGCGTCGGATGGGGTCTGTGCCGTTTCAGCGGTCGCCGTTCCGGCAGCTTTCCAGTCGCCAAAGGCTTTTTGCGCCAGCTTCATCGCGTCCGCCTCCTTGATGCGGCCGGTGATCACTAGCAGGCTGCGGTCGGGCCGGAAGCGCTTGGCGTGTTCGGCCTTGAACATTGCCTCGGTGGCGCTGTTGATCGCCTCCACTGTCGGCTGGGTCTGGCCGTACGGATGGACGCCGTAGATCGCCTTGCCGAGCGCGCGTTCGGCGCGAAAGCCCGGTGTCGCTTCCTGCACCTTGAGCGACTGCAGCGCATTGGCCTTGGCCAGCGCTACTTCTTGTGCCGGGAACGAGGGCGCGCGCGCCATCTCGGCGAGCAGTTCGAGCATCGCGCCGGCCTGCGAGGCGACGGCGTTGGCCGACACCACGATGCCGTCCAGCGCGGCCGAGGCGCCGACCGAGCCGCCCATGCCTTGCGCGCTTTCCGCGATGGCGCGCGAATCGCGCCTGGATGTTCCTTCGTTGAGCAGGCCCGCCATCAGGTTGGCGAAGCCAGGGTTAAGCGCATCGTCGGCGGCGTAGCCGGCACCGCGCACGGCCAGCACAAAGTCGACCCGCGGCAGGCCCGTGCGCGGCACGACCCAGACCTGCAGGCCGTTGGCCAGCGTCTTCTTGACGATGCGCGGCGCCGGGATCGGCTTGTCCTTGCCGTAAGCGGGCATGGCGGCAGGAATTTTGACAGACTCGTGCACAGTGTCGGCGGCGTACGCCAGCACGGAAAACAGCAGGCAAATCGTCAGTGTCAGCCTCAGCATCAGCTTGTTCATCGATGCGCTCCTTATTTCTTGTCGCCGGATGGCAGGATGGCTGCCGCGACTTTGGCGACAGGTTTGCGGTCGATGACGGTGCGGTTTTGCGTTGTCAGGTAGGTTGCGGCGGTGCGCTGGATGTCGCTTGACGTCACCGCTTCGATCCATCCCGGAATCTTGTTGACGACGTTGGCGTCGCCCCACATGGTCTGCAGCTTGGCCAGGGTGTCGGCGCGACTGATGTAGCTTTCCAGCTTGTTGTTCCAGCTGGCCAGCATGCGCGTCTTGACGCGCTTGAGCGTGGCGTCGTCGACGCCGTTTTTCACCACCTTGGCGATGTCCTCGTCCATCGCCGCCAGCAGCGCGTCGGCGTTGCTGGTCGGCTTGTAGACAGCAAAGATGGTAAACAAGGTCGGGCCGTCGAATTCCCACGGGCCAGCCAGGCCGTACAGCGAATCGAGGTTGAGGGCGATTTCGCGGCCCTTGACCATGCCTTGGTAGAACATCGAAGCGTCGCCGCCGGCCAGCACCTCGCCCAGCACCGCCATCGCGGCGTGGTCGCGGCTGCCCCGGGTGGGCATCTTCCATGCCGCGGCCAGCGCCGGCGCCTGCGCCAGTGCGTCGCTCTGTTCGATGCGTTTTTCAGCCGTATTGAGCGGTTCGGTGAAGTCGGAGCCGGCCGGGACCGGGCGCTTGGGGATGGCGGCGAAGTACTTTTTCGCCAGCGCGAAGCCTTGCGCCGGGGTGATGTCGCCGGCGATCGCCAGCACCGCATTGTTCGGGCCGTAATAGTCGCGGTGGAAGGCGCGCACGTCGTCCAGGCTGGCGCCTTCGAGGTCTTCGAAGCTGCCGTAGCCGTCGTGGTTGTTTTCCCATTTCTGGAAAGCGTGCTGGCCGATGTCGATCCACATGAAGCCGCCGTACGGTTGGTTCTTGACGTTGACCCGGATCTCTTCCTTGACGACGTCCTGCTGGTTCTTCAGCGTCTTGGCGTTGAAGTCGAGCGTCTTCATGCGGTCCGCTTCCAGCCACAGGATCGAGTCGAGGGCCGACACCGGCGCCGTTTCGATGTAGTTGGTGAAGTCGGCGCGGGTCGAGCCGTTGTTGTTGCCGCCGCCGCCAGTGATGGCCTTGTCGAACACACCCTTCGGCGCGTTCGGCGTGCCCTGGAACATCAGGTGTTCGAACAGGTGGGCGAAGCCGGTGCGGTTCCTTGGTTCCAGCCGCATGCCGACGTGGTACACCACGCTGACGCCGACGGTGGGTGAACTGCGGTCTTGCGAGACGATGACGGTCAGGCCGTTGTCGAGTTTCTTGACCTGTACCGGCAACGTCCACTGGTCGGCGCCGGCAGCGAGCACGGGCAGCGCAACGGCAAGCGACAGGGAAAGTCCGGCCAGCAGGACGGGGATGGTGCGTTTGCGCATAATGTTCTCGAAGTCCTCAAGGTGGCGACGCAGTTGGAAAGCAAGGTGGAAAGTGCGCTGAAAAGCGAATCGTCGCCGCCCGCGCCGGCCAGGCCGGCAGCTCGCTCGGGCAATAGCATCAATCCGCCAGCGGCCAGTTCAATTCGGTCTGCCAGATGGACGACTCCGGGGTGTCGCCGGGACCGACCAGGTAGTTTTCCCACATGAAGGGGCGCGTGGCCAGCGCGTTTTGCGCCACCCAGGTTGTCAATTGGCTCCAGGCAGTTGCAAGTCCGTCCATTGGTCCGCGATAGATCGTGCGCGCCACCCTCAGCGCCGGCAGCGCGCCGGCCACCACCCGCCCGCTCGGCTGGACTTCGGCATCGACCGGAAAGCCGATCTGCACGCCGTACACCTCGCCCGGCATGTTCAAGTGGTAGCTGAACAGCGGGCCGGCCGGCTCGATGCCCTGTTCGCGCATGGCGGCCAGCAGTTCTCCTACCGCCGCGGCGAACACCCGGCCGATCTCGGCGCGGGCGACGCTGAGGGGGATGATAGCGGTGCGCTGCTGCGCCGAGCGGGCTATCTGCGGTAGGTCGATCATGCTGTTGCTCCTTGATTGGAACGGGCTTGTCGTGGATCCGCATCGAGCCGGGGTTTCGGCAATCCAGATGGCGAAATATGCCGTTCATCGCAATCCGGTGGAGGCGGTTGGCTCTTGTGGTTACAGTGACATCATACCAAAACCCCTCAGAAGAAAATTAAAAAATGAACATCGCCAAAAAACCCCTGAGTGCAGTGAAGAAAGCCATCTTGGTGAATGAGCAAAATTTGCTGGAACACAACGCGGCTTGCTGGTAGCCTACCGGCAGCGACGGCCCGGCTGGCGCATAAAAAAACAGAACAACAACAACAATTAGCTTATCAAGCGGGAGATTGCCATGAACATGTTCCTTCAGCTCGGCTTTGCCGGCGCCGCGTTCTGCACGCTGGTCGGCACGGCATTGGCGGCCGACGAAACCGTCAGCGAGACGCGTGCCATCGATGCGCGCGTGGTGCGGGTCAAGCTGGACGGCACCGTCGATCTCAAGATCAGGCAAGGGCCGGTGGCGCTGTTGGTGGTCAGCGGCAACAAGCGCTACCTGGCGCGCACCACCACCATCCAGAGTGGCGACACGCTCACGATCGACTCCGAAAGCCGCGGCTTCAAACTGCTGCGCTCGGACACGCGCCTGCGCGCCGAGCTGACCTTGCCGCGCCTGCGGGAAGTGTCGTCGGAAAGCCTCGGCTCGACCGAGATCGCCGGTTTTACGGGCGACGAACTGGACTTGTCGCTCGACGGCGCCGGCTCGATGAAGGTCGTCAGCGACTACCGCATCGTCAACGCATCGCTGGGCGGCCTGGGCAGCATGAACATCAAAGGCGTCAACGGCGACGGCATCGACCTGAACCTGCAAGGCGCCGGCTACGTCACCTTGTCGGGACGCAGCAAGTGGCTCAAGGCCCACATGGGCGGACTCGGCAGCTTGCACGCGCAACACTTCGACGTCGATACCGTCAACCTCGAATTGAGCGGCCTTGGCAACGCTGCGGTGACGGCCAGGCACAACGCCACCCTGAGCGTCTCGGGCCTGGGTTCGGTCACGGTGTACGGCAAGCCGCTCAACCGCAGCGTCAGCGTCGACGGCCTCGGCCAGGTCAGCTGGAAGTAGCCGGGCCAGTAAGTTTGTTCCCGACATGTTGCTGAAACAA
>Ga0326735_1000041_pt1 | contig 24412 bp, 24 predicted proteins | sample 37_GP2_1092_FD_207945 | JGI IMG/M metagenome (GOLD analysis project Ga0326735, IMG submission 207945) | Glacier ice microbial communities from Ngari, Tibet, China - 37_GP2_109.2 | ecosystem: Environmental > Aquatic > Freshwater > Ice > Glacier | place: China: Ngari, Tibet | collected 2018-07-31
CGCCAGCCGCCGCCGCGCCACCCGGCCAGAACCCCGCCGACATCGCGCGCGAAGCGTTCCGCCGTCTGGCCACGCGCCGCATCGCGCCGACGCCCGATGCCTACCGCGACATCTACAATGAAATCGCCGGCGTGCGCAGAGAGCCGGCGCCGGCCGGCGCAGAAATCGTCCTCACCGGCTTCGCCACCAAGCTGTCCGACACCCCCGGCGAACTGGCCGAATTCGGCCGCCGTTTCAACCGCGCCGTCAAGTCGCGCGACTGGGATGCTTATGCGCGCAGCCTGTCGCAACTGGTGGAAAAGCATTTTCGCAAATCCAGTCCGGTCGGGGTCGGGGTCGGGCTCATTGCCGCCGACGAGAATGGCGAATCGAAGCAGTTGCGTGACCTGCTGAGCCGCACGCTGACGTTCGCCGTCGCCTCGCTGCTGGACGGTTCGCCCACCCTGGTGAGCGAAGCCGAGTCGCTCGGCGCCGCCGTCAAGCTGGCCCATGGCGACGAGGCGCTGGGCGAAATCGCCGCCCGCCTCAAGCAGCTGTGTTATCAGATCGAAATCAAGAGCGGCGACGTCGCCGAGCAGCAAGAATTGTTGCTGCGCCTATTCAAGCTGCTGCTGGAAAACGTCAGCAGCCTGCTCGATGACGACAGCTGGCTGCGCGGCCAGATCGACGCGGTGCAGGAACTGATTGCCGCGCCGATGAACCAGCGCGCGCTGGAAGACGCCACGCGCAGTTTAAAAGACGTGATCTACAAGCAGAGCCAGCTCAAGCACAGCCTGGCGGACGTCAAGATCACCGTCAAGAACATGATGATGACGTTCATCGACCGCTTGGGTTCGGTCGCGGCCAGCACCGGCGACTTCCATGAAAAGATCGGCGGTTTTTCGGAAAAAATCAGCCGCGCCGACAATATCCAGGATCTCAACGTGGTGCTTGGCGACGTGCTGCGCGAAACCCGGCTGGTGCAGGCCGAGGCGCTCAACTCGCGCGACCGCATGATTGCAGCGCGCCAGGAAGTGCACGAAGCCGAGCAGCGCATCGTGTCGCTGGAGGCGGAGCTGCGTCACATGAGCGAACTGGTGCGCGAAGACCAACTGACGGGCAGCCTGAACCGGCGTGGGCTCGACGACGTGTTCGAACGCGAGACCGCCCGCTCGGACCGGCGCGGCACGCCGCTGTGCCTGGCGATGCTCGACCTCGACGACTTCAAGCGCCTCAACGACACCTACGGCCACCAGGCCGGCGACGCCGCCCTTAAGCACCTGGTGCGCATCGTCAAGGACACCTTGCGTTCGATGGACGTGATCGCCCGTTTCGGCGGCGAGGAATTCCTCATCCTGCTGCCCGAGACCACCGTCGAGGCGGCGGCGCAGACGATGACGCGGCTGCAGCGCGAACTGACCCAGCACTTCTTCCTGCACGAGAACGAAAAACTGCTGATCACGTTTTCGGCCGGCGTCGCGCTGCGCATCCCGAACGAGGAGCAGGCCGCGCTGGTGGCGCGCGCCGACCAGGCCATGTACCGGGCCAAGGAGGCTGGCAAGAACCGGGTGATGGTGGCCGAGTAATCTCGCCTCTGTAATACCGCAGCCAACAAACCGCCCTCGCCGGCTAATGCCGTTCAGTTAAGCAGGTTTTCGCAGAACCCGCACGGCATAGCGGTTTGGTTTGGCCTTGACGGCCCGGTCGTATTTACGATCAGGCCGTTCGTCATTGAGGAGACCAACCAACCTTTCACGCAGGTGCTTCATCGAAGCGGGCAGCTTGCCGTAGGACCTGGTGACGGCAGCCCAGTGGAGCTCGAACTGGATCAGGTGAAATGCGCGGATGAAGCTCACTTCGGTCGGGTCGCATTTGACAGTCAGCGCCGCTTTGGCAATTTCCAGGCGGATCAGGTTGTAGCCGATCAGGGTGCCCCAGATTTCCTGATACACGCCGTCGACCGTTTTCGAACGCAAGGTCAACGCTGTTCCCAACATTGTTTGCTTGAGCTCGCGGTAACTCGTCTCGATTCCCCAGCGTCTGTCGTAAATGCGTGCGATGTCGGCCGGTTTATAGCGCCGCCGGTCACGCAATGAAGTGAGCAAGACGCGCTTGCGCGCTTGCTGATCGACGATGGTGATGGCACGCGCTTCCCAGAATTTGGGCAACTCAAGGCATTTCGCCCGAGCCTGGGGCGACACGCGCATGCTGACAATGCAATCGTCGCCGTCGCCCTCGATCACTTCCCACCGGGTATTCGATTTGGCAGGAATGATGAAGTGGCGATCAGGGCCGGTGCGGGTCAGCCCGCATAGAATTTCCGCCGAAAGAAAACCGCGCTCGAACACGGTGAGCGATTCATCTGGCACCTCCGCGATCAGCTGCTTCGCGTACAGCATTTCATTGGTGCCGTAAGGACCGAATGCGGCACTGTGAACGACATGCGTGGGCAGCGCGGTGAGCGTGACGCCGCGCACTTGCGGATAGCTGGCGACGGCGCCACTGGAATAGAGCTGCGCGCCGAAGTGGGCGCGGTTGTCGGCCGTGTCGTGGGTGCGCAACGTAGTACCATCCATGGCAAACAGTTGCAGCCCTTTAAACAGGTACACCCGCCGATCTTGCCCGCTCCAATGTCAAGCCGAATGCTCGAACAACCACTTCAATGGGTCGGCGCCGAGACGCTGGCGCGCCTACGCCACTGCACTCTTGCTGACAAAAGGGGTTTGCGCATTAGGCACGGCCAGCCCAAGCTCATCGAGCACTTCGCTGATCGATTTGTGGCGGTACAGCGCCAACGCAACCATCAACCATCAACCATCAACCAGACTACCTGCTCGGCTGGCAAACGCCGATGGCGGATGCTCGTTGCCTCGGTGCTTTGCACAGCCTGTTCGATCCACTCAAACGGCAAGTGTTTTCCGAGTCGCCGCCAGTCAGGGGACTCGAGATGATTGGTAAGAAAATGAAGGGTGTCGTCGAACATTGCGACGAAGGTTAACAGCGTGCTGCGGCGTTTACAACCAATAAATAAAAAATGCCGTTCAGCTTAACTGAACGGCATTAGCCCTTGCCGGCGGTTTTTTTCGGCTGTCTCATTGCCGCGCGTTGAAAGCCGCGTTATACCGACGCACCGACAATGGAGTCCTCGCGTGTGCGCCGCCGCGCCCATCGCCTATCGCCCATCGCCCCCGGGCTCCGTCGCCTGTCGCCCATCGCTTGTCGCCCTGGCGCACGCGGGGATCCAATTTTTTGCGTGCGCGACGGCGAGACAAATTCTTCAGCATAAGCAGTAGCATGGTTTTTTTACGGGCACCGTTCAGCGTGCCCTCGTCGACCGTCAATTACCTGAATTAAACGACAACAAACGGTCGCTGCCAGGTCTCTTTTCGAGGCCGTCAGGCCGAAAAATAAAATTATTTTCGCCCTAAAGTTCCCGTTACCGCTGTCGCTTAAGCGCACCGAACGGGCCAAATCTGAGTGTGAAAACGCAGAATTATTATTGTTTTCTGCTATCAACTTTTTACAAAGACCGACGTTACCAGATTCAACTGCGGTGTGATTGTCCCGGAAGATTGGGACACACCAAGGTGAACAGCGGCACGTCGCCCCCCCGAAATACCCAGTTTGGAGAAGTATCATGGCAGCTTTTATCAACACCAACACCGCATCCCTGAACTCGCAGCGCAACCTGAGCACGTCGCAAACCGCACTGACCACGTCGCTCCAGCGCCTGTCGTCCGGCTTGCGTATCAACAGCGCAAAAGACGATGCGGCTGGCCTGGCAATTTCCGAGCGTATGACGTCGCAGATCCGCGGTAACGATCAAGCGGCACGCAACGCCAACGACGGCATCTCGCTGGCTCAAACGGCCGAGGGCGACTTGGCGCAGATCGGTACCAACTTGCAGCGTATCCGCGAACTGGCTGTCCAGTCGTCGAACGCTAGTAACAGCGCCAGCGACCGTGCCGCACTGAACAACGAAGCAACCTCGTTGATCGCGGAGATCGACCGTGTCGCTTCGAGCTCCTCGTTCAACGGCAACAAACTGCTCGACGGTTCGTTCACTTCGCAGTCGTTTCAGGTTGGCGCCAACAATACCGCCAACGACCGCATCAACATCTCATCCATCGCCAGCGCCAAATCGAGCAGCCTCGGAGTTGGATCGAATTCAAGCTACTCGGCTACCGTTCCCAGCGTGGCAATAACCTCTGGCGCCTCACTGACGACCGGCGGCCTGACCATCAATGGCTACAACGTTGGCGCATCAGTCACGGACGGCGTCTCGGTAGCAGCTGGCGCCGCTGGCAGCGCGCTGGCAAAGGCAAATGCGATCAATGCCGTTACAGGCTCAACCGGCGTAACCGCTTCTGTGACGGGTGCGAGCTTGACGAATACAGCGACAGCTATTGGAGGCGCGTTCAGCTTGACTGCCAACGGCGTGACTGTGGCAGGCACTGCAACGGCGAACGCCACTGTTGGCGCCAGCGAAGTCGCAGCCGCATTCAACGCCGTTTCAGCCCAGACAGGCATTACCGCCACTGTCAGCGGCGCAACCTACACTCTTGCAGCGGCCGATGGGCGCAACATCGACATCGTTGCAGGTACCGCTGGTAGTACCGGCGCAACTGCGGGCACGACCTACGGGACGGTTTCACTGAGCTCCGACTCGGCCGCTGGCATCACGCTCGGCGGGACACAGGCAACGGTAGCGATCATCGGTGCGGCCGCTGGAACAACTGCGGCGACCGCGTCCGCTGGCTCTGGCATGTCCGCGCTGAATCTGAAAACGGCCGCGGGCGCACAGGCTGCGCTTTCCACGATCGATACCGCATTGGCGACAGTGAACAACTCGCGCGCTTCGCTCGGCGCTTACCAAAACCGTTTCGCTTCGGTGGTCAGCAGCCTGCAAACGACGTCGGAAAACTTGTCTGCTTCGCGCAGCCGGATTCAGGATGCCGACTTCGCCAAAGAGACCGCTTCGCTGACGCGCGGCCAGATCTTGCAACAGGCCGGTACCGCCATGCTGGCACAGGCAAACTCGCTGCCAAACGGCGTGCTGGCACTGCTGCGCGGCTAATCAGCAGTTTAGCTTTATTTGAACCCGGCCCGGTTTTCCCCGGCCGGGTTTTTTCCATTCAAGGGCAATCATGGATATCCAACCATTCGCAACGACCACCCAGGCAGCCGCCGCGCGCGCGGCCGACCTGGCGCCACAGGCCGTCGTCAGCAAAAAAGCCGGCGTCGACCCGGCGCAAAAAGTAAAAGAAGCGCAGCAGGCAAACCCGGTTCCCAGCGAGGACCAGGTCACGCAAGCGCTCAAGAGCATCAACGACCTGCTGCAGTCGCGCTCACCGGATCTGGAATTTTCGGTCGACAAGGACAGCGACCGCACTATCGTCAAGGTCGTCGACAAGAAGACGCTGGAAGTCATTCGCCAGATGCCGTCGGAAGAGGCGCTGCAAATTGCCAAGGCGCTCGATCGCCTGCAAAGCATGCTGATCAGGCAAACCGCCTAAACGCGCGCGTCGGAACAGACGGGTAATTCCCCCTCTAAAGTCCGATTAAACGGCGCCGTTAATAAGTTATATTCAAGTCTTTCGTGGGAGTCAACAGTGGGTCTTTCCTCTGCAGGCATCGGTTCCAATCTGGATGTCGATGGCATTGTCAGCAAGCTTATGTCAGTGGAGCAACAGCCACTGAGGAAGCTTGCCAAACAAGAAGCGAGCTATCAGGCGAAACTGTCGGGCTTCGGTACGCTTAAAGGTGCGCTCTCGCAATTCCAGACCTCGGTACGTGGCCTGGCCGACATCAGCAAGTTTCAAGGGGTGCGCGTTACCACGGCCGATCCCACCATCGCCACTGCCAACGCCTCGGCCACTGCCGTGCCGGGCAACTACGCCTTGAAGGTGACGCAGGTGGCGCAAGCACAAAAGCTGGTCGCCGCCGGCACCTTCAGTGACATCGCGCCGGTCGGCAAGGGCGTAATCAGTTTCGACTTCGGCACCGTCAGCGCCGGCAGCTTTGACGCCGTTACCGGCAAGTACACCGGCGCCACTTTTACCACTTCCGGCTCCGGGGTCAAGACGGTCACCATCGACGCGACCAATGACTCGCTGGCAGGCGTACGCGACGCCATCAACAAGGCCGGCGCCGGCGTCACTGCTACCATTGTCAACGATGGTGGCAGCACGCCGTACCGGCTGGCGCTGACGTCGGACAAGACCGGCGAAGCGATGAGCATGAAAATCGCCGTGACCAACACCGAGGCCGACACCGGCCTGTCGGCACTATTGAACCACGACCCGGCGAGTGCGCAGGCGCTGGTGCAGACCAGCACTGCGCAGAATGCCAAATTCACCATCGACGGCATTGCCGTGTCGAAGGCGACCAATACGGTCAGCGACGTGATCGGCGGCGTCACGCTGAACCTGCTCAAGACCAATCCCGATACTGCCACCGCGCTCACCATCGCGCGCGACACGGCGTCGGTGACGACCGCAGTGAACGCCTTCGTCAAGGCATACAACGACATCAGCCAGAACCTGCTCGACGCTGCCGCCTACAATCCGGCCACCAAGCAGGCAGCGATCCTCAATGGCGAAGCGTCCGTGCGCGCCATGCAGGGCCAGGTGCGCAGCGTGCTGTCGACCTCGGTGGCAGGCGGCGCCGGCGTTTTTTCGCGCCTCTCGGACATCGGTGTGACGATGCAAAAAGACGGACTGCTGGGCGTCGACAGTACCAAGCTGTCAGCAGCGATCAGCAGCAATTTCAACGATTTTTCCGGTCTGTTTGCAGCGATCGGCAAGAGCAGCGACAGTCTGATCGGCTATTCGGGATTTTCGCCGGCCACCAAGCCGGGCGCCTACGACGTCGTCGTGTCACAACTGGCCACCAAGGGCAGCACCAGCGGCACCGGTGTCGCCGGGAAGACAATCGGAGCGGGCAACGACACGCTCGACGTGATGCTCAATGGTCTCACAGCGACAATCAAACTGACACAAAAAACGTATGCCAGCGCAGCCGATCTGGCCGCCGAAGTGCAATCGAAAATTAACGGCGCGGCCGCATTTTCCACCGTCGGGGCGGCCGTCGTCGTGACCGAATCGGGCGGCGCCCTGACGATCGCGTCGACAAAATATGGCTCGGCGTCGAAAGTGAGCATCACCGGCGGTACTGGCCAGACCTACCTCAACCTGCCTACCGGCGGCGTCACTGAGCTGGCCGGCGCCGATGTGCAGGGCACAATTAATGGATTGCCTGCCGGAGGAAACGGCCAATTGCTTACGAGCAACAGCGGCGATTCCTCTGGCCTGGCGCTATCGATCGCCGGCGGCGCTTTGGGGGCGCGCGGCAAGCTCAATTTTTCGCAGGGCTATGCGCACCAGTTCGACAAGTTGACCACCGCGATGCTGGCCACCGCCGGCCCGCTGTCTGCGCGGACTGACGGCATTGCAGCCTCTATCAAGGGCTTGGACAAAGCCCAGGCCGACATGAGCGCGCGCCTGGCCGTGACGGAAAAGCGCTATCGTGCCCAATTTACCGCGCTGGACCTGACCATCAGCAAAATGAATACCACCAGTTCTTTCTTGAGCCAGCAGCTGGCGCAGTTCGCCAACCTCGCTTCGCAGTAATCAGTTAACAGAAAAGGAAACGTCCATGTTTGGATCGTCGCATAAGGGAGCCAACGCCTACGCCAAGGTCGGCCTCGAGACCGGGGTCGTCGCCTCGAACCCGCACAAGCTGATCGTAATGCTGTTCGACGGCGCGCTGGTCGCCATGCGCGACGCCGCCGTCCACATGAAAGCGGGCGAAATCGAGAAGAAGGGCAACGCGATTTCGAAAGCCATCATGATCGTCGAAAATGGCCTTCGCGCCAGCCTCGACAAGGACGCCGGCGGCCAGATCGCCCACAGCCTCGACGCGCTGTACGACTACATTGGACGCCGTTTGCTGACGGCCAATCTGACCAACGATAGCGCCATCCTCGACGAGGTGCACGCCCTGCTGGCCGACCTCAAAGGCGCATGGGAAGCGATCGGCGACAGCGCCAAGCCGGTCGCCGCCGCCGCCGCGCCGCCGCGGCCGATGGCCTACGACAGCCTCACCCCACGAAGCGCCTCTTTTGTGAGTGCCGGATAATGATGAATAGTGACCAAGTAATTTCGCTGTACGAAACCGTCTCCGACCTGACCGGCCAGATGCTGCAGGCTGCGCAGTTGCGCGACTGGGAAAACCTGGTCGTGCTCGAGTCGCACTGCGCCAGCCACATCCAATGCCTGAAGGATGGCGAGCCAATTGTCGCGCTGACCGGCGACAAGCGCGCGCGCAAGGTCAGAATCATCCACCAGATCCTTGCGCACGATCGCGAGATCCGTAACCTGACCACGCCGTGGATGGCCGAACTGGCGTCCCTGATCAACAGCACCAGCGCCTCGCGCAAGCTGTCGACAGCGTACGGCGTGTAGGCGCGCCTGGCCACCATGCCCGCCAGCGCGGACGTTGATGCCGGCGCCGGCATGGGCGCGGCATGATTCCGGGCGTTGACACGATCACCGTCGCGCCGGTCGGCCGGGTCGCCGCGACGGTCGGGCTTGACGCAGTCGGCGACGCCCGCCAGCAGGATTTCCAGCGCGCCCTTGCCGGCCTGGTCGGCAAGTCGATGCCGGCCGAAGTGATCTCGCGCCTGACCGACGGCAGTTTCCTGGTCCGCGTTGCCGACACCCCGGCGCGCATGGTGCTGCCGCAGCAGCACCAGCAGCAGCCTCTGCTACCGGGCGCCGCGATCGCGCTGACGCTGGTGTCGCTGACGCCGCGCCCCACCTTTCAATTGACCAACGCGCCGACATCGGCCGCCATCCCCGCCTTTGTCGATCGTCACTCCCCGCCTGACGCGGAACTGTACACGCCGTCAGCCGGCATGGCCAAGGCCGGCGCCTTGCAGCGCACTGCTGCCCTGCCCGGCGAGGCGGCGCCGGCCAACGCGCCGGCCGCGCCTGACTCGGCCAGCAGCCAGGCGACCCTGAGTGCCGCCGCCCGTGTCATCAGCAGCGTGCTCGGCGCCGCGGCTCGCTCGGAACACCCGCAAACGTCGATCGTCGCGCCGCTGCCGCTGCTGGCGCAAGTGCCGACCGACCCGGCCAAGCTGGCGGCACAGCTGAAAGATGCCATCGGCGCCAGCGGCCTGTTCTACGAATCGCACGTGGCCGAATGGTCGGCCGGCAAGCGGCCGCTGGCGCAGTTGCAGCGCGAGCCGCAGATGCAGCGCGCATTGACGGCCGCGGCCGCGGCCGCGGCCGAGCCGGCGCAAGTCACCGCGCCGCCCGGTAGCGCGCCGGCGCCGGCCGCCGCCGATCCGGCCACCGCCCAGTTCATCAACCTGCAGCTGACCAGCCAGGAACAGGGACGGGTTGCGTGGCAGGGCCAGCTGTTGCCCGGCCAGGACATGGCCTGGCAGATCAGCCGCGACCCTCCCGACACAAGCGGACACCCTGGCGCCGAGGCAGAAACCGCTGAGCCGCCGTGGCGCAGCGCGCTGCGCTTGCGCTTTGCCGCCCTCGGCGAGATTGGCGCGACGGTGGTGCTGGCGGGCGACCAGTTGCATATCGCCCTGCAGGCCGGATCGAGCGACATCGGCAGCGTGCTGCACGCGCGCGCCGGCGAACTGCGGCGCGCGCTGGAAGCGTCCGGCAACCCGCCAGCGACGCTGACGGTCTCTGTTGGCGCCGTACTGGACGTCAACCCCGGGCGCGCCCGGCCATGACTGACATCGGCGCCCGAAAGCAGCACCAACAGCACCAGCAGCAGCGCGCGGTGGCGCTGGCCTACCAGGACGGCGATGGCGCGCCGAAGGTCGTTGCCAAGGGCAAGGGCCTGCTGGCCGAGCGCATCATCGAGCGCGCCCAGGAGGCCGGCGTGTTCGTCCACGAGTCCAGGGAACTGGTGGCGCTGCTGATGGAAGTGGACCTCGACCGCCAGATTCCGCCGGCGCTCTATCGGGTCATTGCGGAACTGTTGGCGTGGCTATATCATATTGAGTCTTCTCAAGTGTCTACTCAAGTGAGTGGCGCGCCAGCACCGTCCGCTCCGGGCGCGGCGAACCTCCTCGAATCATCATAAGAAAACCGGCTGGAACCGATGCAATCAACTAACGATTTTAGCTTGGAAAACTGGCACGATTACGAAATCGGCTCGCGCCGGGAGGTCATTTCGCTACTACGCAACATAGGCGAAAAGAACCAGCTGATCCGAATGCTGATCCACGGCGAGGCCGACGTCTGCGTCACCTCGATCCTCGAGGTCGATGCCGACACGAACACCTTGATCCTCGACCGTTCGATCAACAACGACCAGAACCTGCGCATCCTGGCGGCCAAGCGGATTTCGTTCGAGACCACGCTCGACAAGATCCGCATCCTGTTCGCCAGCGACGGCGTCACCGAAACCGAATTCGAGCAGCGTCCGGCGCTGCAAATTGCCGTGCCGGCGACCTTGGTGCGGCTGCAGCGGCGCGAGTTCTACCGCATGCCCACGCCGGTCAGCAACCCGGTGCGCGCGATCGTCCCGCTGCCCGAAGAACTCGGCGGCGGCAGTACCGTCCTGCCGCTGGCCGACATCAGCTGCGGCGGCATCGCCATACTCGATAATAAATTTATTCTTGGCAACACCATCGGCGTCAATTATCCCGGCTGCCGCATCGACCTGCCCGACATTGGCACCGTGATGACGACGCTGCAGGTGCGCAACTCGCTCGACCTGACCTTGCTCAACAACAAGGCCAACCGCCGCCTCGGTTGCCACTTCATCGACATCTCGCGCGTCGACCTGGCAATGGTGCAACGCTACATTACCAAGCTCGAGCGCGAACGCAACGCCCGCATCGCCGGCCTCAGCTAAAAATCAGCGCATTTCTCACCCTCGGCATGGATCTTGCATCCATCTGGGGCATGAGATTGCGCCCCCTATCCCCCCAAGCTGCGCATCGTCGTCGCCACCACCGTCGTGCAGCCCGGCGAGCAGGATGACGCCACCCTCGCCGCCCAGGTCAGGCGCGGCAACACCTTGCGCATCGGCCTGCTCGAAGCGGGCTACGACCTGATCGCCTCGCTGCCGGCCGACATGTTCCTGCCCGAGCGCATCGCCCAGCTGCAACCCGACCTGATCATTATCGACGCCGAATCGGATGCGCGCGACGTGCTCGAACACATCGTCATCACCAGCCGCGACGAACGGCGCCCGATCGTGCTGTTCACCGAAGACGCCACCACCTCGAGCATGGAAGCGGCGATGGCGGCCGGCGTCTCGGCCTATATCGTCGCCGGGCTGCAGGCTGAGCGCATCAAGCCGGTGCTGGGAGTGGCACTGGCACGTTTTCGCCAGGAGCAAATACTGCTCGACGAGCTGACCGACACCCGCCACAAGCTGGCCGAGCGCAAGGTCGTCGAGCGCGCCAAAGGCGTGCTGATAGCCCACCAGCAACTCACCGAAGACCAGGCCTACCAGCAGCTGCGCAGCATGGCGATGAACAAGAAGCTGAAGTTGTCCGACATCGCCCAGCGCATCCTCGACGTCGAAGATTTGCTGGGCTAGAACGCACCGAAACCGCATCTGTCGGGTGTCGTATGGCAGTTCGGTGCTGATGGACGGCATGGTGTGGGATGGTAGCGACCCGGCGCGGTAGGCGGCGGCGTTTGACGCCTGACCGTCGTTGTTGTTATTAACAACGACGGCGACGCATTTTACGTTGCAGCGCATCATTTTCGCGCACGCGCGCACCTCGATGATGCGCGCGCTGCCATTGCACTCTGTCCGCCACGGGCAACCGCCACTGGCACGCTTCCTGCCGATACCCCCGTAACGGATCAACGGCGATCCCCTTGAATTTTTCTTAAAACTGGTCCAACGGCGGACCGGCCCGCGCAAGACCTACACCGGGCTGCTGCTGCTCGGCGCCACTCCCGTGCTCGGCGTGGCGCTGTCGCAAAGCTACGAAAGCTTTTTGTTTTTCCGCCTCGGCATCGGCGCGGTCGGCGCGTCCTTCGTCATCACCCAGTACCACACGTCGGTGATGTTCGCCCCTAATGTCGTCGGCACCGCCAACGCCGCCGCCGCCGGCTGGGGCAACACTGGCGGCGGCCGTCGAAGGAGGCAAGCGAGGCGGCTGGGATAGCTTCAAGGCGGCCGCCGCCAATTACCGCGTGTGGCTGCTGTTCAGCACCTACGGCGCCTGCTTCGGCATCGAGATCTTCATTCACAACATCGCCGCCGTCTATTACGTCGACCATTTTGGCCTGTCTCTGGGTGCCGCCGGCAGCTTTGGCCTGCTGGCCTTGTTTGCCCGGGCGCTGGGCGGCTATCTGTCCGACAAGGGCGCCTTGCGCGGCAACCTCAACAGCCGCGTCACCTTGCTGTTCGTGCTGATGATCGGCGAAGGCATTGGCCTGTTGTGGTTCGCCAACGCCGGCACCGTCACGTACGCCGTCATCGCCATGCTGTGCTTCGGCCTGTTCACCCACATGGCTTGCGGCGCCACCTATGCGCTGGTGCCGTTCATCGACAGCCGCGCCCTGGGCGGCGTGGCCGGCATCATCGGCGCCGTGCTGTACGGTGACGTCAAGGACGGTCCGTGGTATTTCGACCTGATTTTGAACCGCACCGACATTTCGGCCATGCGCCGCCACCTGTTGTTTGGCGAAGCGCTGTGCGCACAAGCCGCTTGACGAGGAAACCTACCGTGAATTTGTCCCCTATTCCTCTTTCCGTGCGCACTACCTGTCCGTACTGCGGCGTCGGCTGCGGCGTGCAGGCGGCGCCGGGCGACGACGGCGCCGTCAGCATCAGCATCAGCGGCGATGCCGCCCACCCCGCCAACGCCGGGCGCCTGTGCGTCAAAGGCGCATCCCTGGGCGACACCCTGGGCCTGGAAGGGCGCCTGCTGCAGCACACCATGACGCGCACCGGCAAGGCGGCGCAACTGACCAGCCACGTGGCCGAATCGTTCATCGACATCCACCCGCAGGACGCGCTCAAATTCGGCGTGCGCGAAGGCGAACTGGCGCGCGTGTCGAGCCAGTAAGGCGCGGTGGTCGCCCGCGTGCAGCACGGCGGCGGCATCGCCCGCGGCGGCCTGTTCATCCCGATTCACTGGAGCGGCGAGAACGCGTCGGATGCGCGCGTCGGCGCCGTGGTCAATCCCGCGCTCGACCCGGTATCGGGCGAGCCGGAATTCAAGCACACGCCGGTGATGATCGAGCGCTTCGGCGTGTCGCGGCACGGCTTTGTCCTCAGCCGCGGCGCACTGGACCCGCATCCAGGGCGAGCAGTTCGCCCGCTACGAGATGGCCGGGCGCGGCCTCATCCTGGACCATGCCGCCTGGGCGCGTGCGCTGCTGGGCGTGACTGAGCTGGACGCCGACTGGCTCGATTACCAAGACCGCGGCGGCGCCGTCTACCGCGCCGTGCACGTCGTCGACGAGCGGATCGAGCAATGCGTGTTCATGTCGCCGCGGCCCGATTTGCCGTCGCGCACGTGGCTGGCCGGCCTGTTCACCAAGCAGGCCTTGTCGACAGCCGACCGCACGGCCTTGTTGAGCGGCCAGGCGCTTGAAAAAGGCGCCGATGCGGGGCCGACGGTGTGCTCCTGCTTCGGCGTCGGGCGCAACACGATCTGCGATGCAATCCGGGCCGACGGCTTGACGACGGTGGCCGCCGTCACCGCCTGCGTCAAAGCAGGTGGCAATTGCGGCTCGTGCGTGCCGGAGATCAAACAGTTGCTGGCCGAAACCCGCGTTACCGAAGCGTAAATGTGAATGACTCTACAGATTTGGAAGAATTTATTATCTCAACAGTCACCGCAACCTGAAGTCAAGTAATGGTTATCGACTGACGTGCCGGATTAAAATGCCGTCCGGGCTGCAATTGTTGACACGTTTTATTTTTTCCACGCCTGGGGAAGGCAATCTCCCGTTGCATGAGCGCCGGCCGACAAATACAAGCATGCAAGCCCGCCCGGGCGCGCACCGATGCCAAGCCGCAGCGGGCCGCTGCCGATGCCGATCCGGATCAAGATTGCCCGAGTTATGTTGAGTGGGTACTGCAGGTACTTCAGACCTGCATGTTCATGATTTCATGGTAGGCCGACACCAGCTTGTTGCGCACCTGGACCGTGGCCTGGAAGTTGATGCTGGCCTTCTGCATCGAGATCATCACGTCCGACAGGCTGACCTTGTCGTCGCCGGCGGCGAAGCTCTTGCCCATCTCCTCGGACTTCATCTGGCTGTTGCTGACCTGCTCGAGCGATGATTTCAGCGCGTCCGAGAAGTTGACCTTGGCCGCCGGCGCCTCACCGATGCCGGCCGGCGCCATCGCTGCGCCGGTCGGCCTGGTGGCCGCCGCTTTCAATTGGGCGATCATCGCCTCGATGCGCCCGCCGTCTATCGCTCCTACGTTCATGCTCGCTCCTACCTTCATGCTCGCTCCTGTAATGCCTGCCGCACACGGGTACACTATGCGCCCAAGCGGACTCTGGCTAACAGCATAGCACCGGACGCCTGTCAATTTCATTAGAGCAAGACCGTAAACCACGCTCTGTTTCAGCGATTGACTCCCCCCTCGTGCCGCCATAATCGACGGCAAGCCCCATTCCTTGTCCGAGGTGTGGGACCACCTCCACCCCACCGGGCGTGTCGCCCTCGGAACCCAACATGGCAGCAGCAGCGGAAGACCTGGTCCTCGACCCAACCCGGCAGCAATCGTTCATCCAGACCCCGTTCGGACGCAACATCGCGCTCGGCGTCGGGGCGGCGATCGTCGTGGCCATGATGGTGGCGGTGTGGCTGTGGAGCCAGCAGCCGGAATACCGCGTGCTGTTCTCCAATTACACCGACCGCGACGGCGGCGCCATCACCGCGTCGCTCGACCAGATGGCGATCAAGTACAAGTTCTCCGACGGCGGCACCGCGATCCTGGTGCCGGCCAGCCAGGTCCACGACGTGCGCCTCAAGTTAGCCGCGCAAGGCCTGCCGAAAGGCGGCAACGTCGGCTTCGAACTGATGGAAAACCAGAAGCTCGGCGTGTCGCAGTTCCTCGAGCAGGTCAATTACCAGCGCTCGCTCGAAGGCGAACTGGCGCGCTCGATCCAGTCGCTCGCCGCCGTCAGCGCCGCCCGCGTCCACCTGGCGCTGCCCAAGCCGCAGGTGTTCGTGCGCGACCAGCAAAAACCCACCGCCTCGGTGCTGCTCAACCTGCAGACCGGCCGCACCATCGACGCCGCCCAGGTCAGCGCGATCGTCCACCTGGTGGCGTCGAGCGTGGCCGAACTGCCGCCATCGAACGTCACCGTCGTCGACCAGGCCGGCAACCTGCTGTCGGATACCTCCAAGAGCGCCGGCGCCAAGAACCTCGACCCGAATCAGCTGAAATACGTCGCCCAGCTACAGCAGAGCATTGTCAAGCAGGTCGAGTCGCTGATCGTGCCGCTGGTCGGCCAAGGCAACGTGCGCGCCGAGGCAACCGCCGACGTCGACTTCGCCCAGGTCGACACCGCCGCCGAAATCTACAAGCCCAATTCGCCGCCGGCCGCCTCGGCGATCCGCAGCCAGCAGTCGTCCGAAGCGGGGGCGCCGGGTTCGACCGCCAATGGCGTGCCGGGGGCGCTGTCGAACCAGCCGCCGGGCGCCGCTACCGCGCCGATTGACGCCGGCCAGGCGCCCCCCCCGGCGGCGCCTGGCGCTGGCGCTGCTTCTACCCGCAAGGACAGCACCACCAATTACGAAGTCGACAAGACGATCCGCTACGAACAGCGGCCAATGGGCGGCATCAAGCGCCTGTCGGTCGGCGTGGTGGTCAACTACCGCAGGCTGGTCGACGCCAAGACCGGCAAGGTCAGCATCAAGGCGCTTAGCGCCGCTGAAGTAGCGCAAATCAATGACCTGGTCAAGGAGGCGATGGGGTATTCGAAGGAGCGCGGCGACACCCTCAACGTCACCAACGCGCCGTTCGACGGCGTCGACAAGCCGGTCGTGCCGCCCGAGGCGCTGGTCTGGTGGCGCGATCCGGAAATCCAGGAGATGGCCCGCCAGTACGGCAAGTACCTGCTGGCCGGGATCGTGCTGCTGTTCCTGTATTATCGTATTCTGCGGCCGATGATGCGCCCGGTACTGCGCCGATTCGACCAGATCACGGAACTGCCGCCGGCGCCGCCGAAGCCGGGTCCTGATGCGATCGCCGACGAAGCCGGGCGCATCGAACAAGAGGCAGAAACGACGCCGCAGGTCTCCGGCTACCGGGAAAATTTGAGTATGGCGAAAAAACTGGCGTCGGACGATCCGCGCGTCGTTGCTAACGTTGTAAAGGCATGGGTAGGCTCAAATGAATAAGAACGAACAATGAACGACAACGGCGTCCAGAAGGCAGCCATTTTGATGCTCGCCCTTGGCGAAACCGAGGCGTCCGAAGTGATGAAGTTCCTCTCCCCGCGCGAAGTGCTCAAACTGGGCGCGGCAATGGCGACGATGAAGAGCGTGCAGCACGAGCAGGTGGTGTCGGTGCTGGAGGCGTTCCGCTCACAGACCAAACTCAATTCGACCGTCGGCCTCGACTCGGACGAATACATCCGCCAGGTGCTGACCAAGGCGCTGGGCGACGACAAGGCTTCGGTGCTGCTGTCGCGCATCCTCGGCGGCAAGGACGCTTCCGGCATCGAAAGCCTGAAGTGGATGGACGCCTCGTCGGTGGCTGAACTGATCCGCAACGAGCACCCGCAGATCATCGCCACCATCCTGGTCCACCTCGAGCGCGATCAGGCCTGCGAAATTCTCAGCCATTTCACCGACCGCCTGCGCAACGACGTGGTGCTGCGCATCGCCACGCTCGACGGCGTGCAGCCGGCCGCGCTGCGCGAACTGAACGACGTGCTCACCAAGCTGTTGTCGGGGAATGAAAACATCAAGAAGTCGTCGCTCGGCGGGGTGCGGGCGGCCGCCGAAATCCTCAACTTCATGAGCGGCGAGCAGGAAGGCTCGGTGATGGACAACATCAAGAACTACGACAACGACATGGCGCAGAAGATCATGGACGAGATGTTCGTGTTCGATAACGTGATCGACATCGACGACCGCGGCATCCAGCTGCTGCTGCGCGAAGTGCAGTCCGAAATGCTGATTATCGCGCTCAAGGGCGCCTCGCAGGACCTGCGCGAAAAGATTTTCAAGAACATGTCGCAGCGCGCCGGCGAGATGATGCGCGAAGACCTCGAATCGAAGGGACCGGTGCGCCTGTCCGAAGTCGAGGCGCAGCAAAAGCAGATCCTGCAGATCGTGCGCCGGCTGGCCGACGAAGGCCAGATCGTGTTGGGCGGAAAAGGCGAGGATTCGTTTGTCTGATACGCCCAAAGAAATGCAGACCGCTTACCAGCGCTGGGAAATGAACTCGTTCGGCGACAACCGTCCGAGCGTGGTGGCGGCGCGCCCCACCTCACCGCCGGTGATCCAGGGTCCCTCCGAACAAGAGCTCGCCGAAATCCGCGAGGAGGCGCGCCTTGGCGGCTACGACGAAGGCCACGGCGCCGGTTACGCCGACGGCATGGCGCTCGGCCGCGCCGAAGCGGCGAACGAACTCGAACACGTCCAGTCAATCGCGCTCGAATTCGGCGCCGCGCTGGCCGCTGCCGACGAAACCATCGCCGCCGACGTGCTGGACCTGGCGCTGCACCTTGCAAAAAGCATGCTGCGCAGCGCCCTCGCCGTCAAGCCGGAACTGGTGATCCCGGTGGTGCGCGAAGCGATCGAATACCTGCCGGTGCTGCAGCAGCCGGCGGTATTGATGCTCAACCCGGCCGACGTCGCGCTGGTGCGCGAAGCGATCGGAGAAGAACTCGACAAGGGCGGCTGGCGCGTGGTGCAGGACCCCAGCATCGCGCGCGGCGGCTGCAAGGTCGACACCGCCACCAACCAGATCGACGCCCAGCTCGCAACGCGCTGGGAGCGTTTGACGCATGCCCTCGGCACGAACCTCGACTGGCTCGGTCCATGACGGCAGCGCCCGACCGCCACACCACGCGCTGGCGGGCCTACCTGCGCGACTGCGATTCGCTGGTCGACTTCGTCGAGCCGATGCAGGTGTCCGGCCGCGTCACCCGCGTCGCCGGGCTGGTGATGGAATGCGTCGGCCTGCGCCTGGCCGTCGGCAGCGCCTGTACCATCCCGATGGCCAACGGCATCCGGGTCGAGGCCGAAGTGGTCGGCTTCGACGGCGACCGCCTGTTCCTGATGCCGCAAAGCGACGTCGAAGGCATCGTGCCGGGCGCCCGCGTGTTCCCGGTCGAGGCGCCGGTGCCGCGCCCGGGCAGCGTGGCCCATCCGCGGCGGCGCCCGAGCGACCGCGCGCGCCACCTGCCGGTCGGCATGGCGCTGCTTGGGCGCGTGGTGGACGGCGCCGGCCGCCCGCTCGACGGCTTGGGTCCCCTCGGCACCGACCAGATGGCGCCGATCAACGCGCGCCCGGTCAATCCGCTCGACCGCGCGCCGATCACCGAAACGCTCGACGTCGGCGTACGCGCCATCAACGCCATGCTGACGGTCGGCCGCGGCCAGCGCCTTGGCCTGTTCGCCGGCACCGGCGTCGGCAAATCGGTGCTGCTCGGGATGATCGCGCGCTACACCACGGCCGACGTGATCGTGGTCGGCCTGATCGGCGAACGCGGCCGCGAGGTCAAGGAATTTATCGAACAGATTCTCGGTCCCGAAGGCCGCGCGCGCTCGGCCGTGGTGGCGGCGCCGGCCGACAGCCCGCCGCTGATGCGTCTGCAAGGCGCCGCCTACGCCACGGCGATTGCCGAACACTTCCGCGACGAGGGCAAGAACGTCCTGTTGATCATGGACTCGCTGACCCGTTACGCAATGGCCCAGCGCGAGATCGCGCTGGCGATCGGCGAGCCGCCCGCCACCAAGGGCTATCCGCCATCGGTGTTCGCCAAGCTGCCGGTGCTGGTCGAACGGGCTGGCAACGGCGTCGAGGGCGGCGGCTCGATCACCGCTTTTTACACGGTGCTGTCGGAAGGCGACGACCAGCAGGACCCGATCGCCGACGCCGCGCGCGGTATCCTCGACGGCCACATCGTGCTCGACCGCCACCTGGCCGAAGCCGGCCACTACCCGGCGATCGATATCGAACAGTCGATCAGCCGCGCCATGCACGGCATCACGTCGACGCCGCACCAGCACGCCGCGCGCCGCCTCAAGCAGCTCTATTCGCGCTACCAGCGCTCGCGCGACCTGATCAGCGTGGGCGCGTATGCCGCCGGCAGCGACCCGGTGCTCGACCAGGCCATCGTGCTGCACGACAGGATCGAAGCTTTCCTGTGCCAGGAAATCCCCGACAAGGTCGACATGCTGCAGAGCTTGGGTCAACTTACCTCTCTGTTCGAGTGATGACGGCCCGGCCGCGCCGCCTATAATCTTTCACTATGGCAACCCGTTCCGCACTTGATACCCTGATCGAACTGGCGCAGCGTGATGCCGACGCGGCCGCCAAGCGGCTGGGCGCGGCGCTGGCGGCGGCGGACGAAACCGAACAGAAGCTGGCCATGCTGCTGAACTACCGCGACGATTATGCAACGCGGCTCGATAGCGCCCAGGTGGCCGGCATCACGCCGCTGGCGTACCGCAATTTCGTCGCCTTCATCGGCAAACTCGACAACGCCATCAGCGGCCAGCGCGACGTGGTCAAGCACGCGCAACACAAGAGCGCGATCGAAAGAACCGCGTGGCAGGCGTGCGAGCGCAAGCGGCTGTCCTACCGCACGTTGAGCGAACGCGCCGCCGCCGAGGCGCTGCGCATCGAGAACAAGCGCGACCAGAAACAGATGGACGAACACGCAGCGCGCCAGGCCTATTACAAACGCTGACCTGTCCAACCGACACTCACAAGACCATCATGCAAACTACGACTCTCCCGATCCCGCTGGCCATCGCCAGCCCAAACGCGGCGCCGGCGCCGCAGCGCGCCAACGCCGCCCCCAAGGCCGACGCCAGGCAGTTCAGCGACGCCTTGTCGCGCGAGATGGAACAGCGCCGGCCCGCCGCCGCACCGGCAGGCAAGCCTCAGGGTGCGCCAAAGGAGGCCGCCGGCGGACCTGCCAAAGCGGCCGACGAGGCCCTGGACGACGCCGCCGATGCCGACGCGGCGGCGGCGATCGGCCCGGTCACCGACATGCTGGCGCTGGTCGCCAGCTTCAACCTGCCGGCCGCCGCGCCGGCGCCGGCCGCCGATCCGCTGACATCCGGGGTGGCCACGCCGGGGGCCGCACAGGGGGCCACACCGGGGGCCACACTGGCGACTGTTTTGACGGCGGCGCCGGCAGCCGACAGCAATGACCCGGCCTTCAACGACGTCAAGCAGGCGATCGAAGGGGCTGTCCGGTTTGCGCTGAACATCCCTGGCGGCGGCGTGGCACCGGATGCCAAGTCGAAGGATGCGGCAGCGGCGCCGTCGCCGTTCGCTACCGGCAGCCACCCGCGCGCCGCCGCCGTGCAACAGCAGCCGGACGCCGATGGCCTGGCAATTGCCAGCGTCAGCGCGAAAAGCGAAGCTGTGCCTGACGCCGCCATCCTCAAGGAGCTTGCAGCTGCAGCACCGGTGACGGCGCCGGTGCTGCAGGCATCGCTGGCGATGGCGCAGGCGATCACCGGTGCCCCGCTTGAGCACATCGCCGCGCGCGTCGGCACGCCGGGCTGGGACAACCAGGTTGGCCAGAAGATCATCTGGATGGTCGCCGGAAAAGAACAATCGGCCTCGCTGACGCTCAATCCGCCCGACCTGGGGCCGATGCAGGTAGTGCTGAGCGTGACGGGCGACCAGGCCACCGTGACGTTCACCGCGGCTCAGCCAGAAGTGCGCCAGGCGCTCGAAGCGGCGATGCCGAAGCTGCGTGAAATGATGGGCGAGAACGGCATCGCGCTGGGCAGTGCAACGGTCAACGCCGGCACCCAGGACGGGCGCCAGGCCCAGGGAGGCGAGCAGCCGCGCGGCCAGGCAGGCGCGCCGCGCTCGGCCAACACCGGCCCTGAAGCGGCGCCGATTTCACTGGCGCCGGTACGCGAGGGACGCTCGGGCGGTAGCGCGATGGTCGATACGTTTGCGTAAGCAGAGCGGCGTTTTCGCCATTGGCGGAAACGCCTCCTCGCGAATGCGGGGAATTAATTTGCGCCGCGAAAACCTCAGCTTGCCGGCGTTAAAAGTCGACGAGTTTTCACAGTAAGGGGGCCCCGCATTGGCGAGGACGACTGTTTATGATGATGCTAGCGTAGCTTATTCAAACGCCATCGCCCTCCCCGCAAGCCACGAGTTGGCTGCTGTTCTTCCCTCTTTTCAACGCTTCTGCCTGCTCAGTTATTCCCGATAATGACATAATGCCGGCGTGATCCATATTTAGCACCTGGGGTATTTTGAAAGCGAATGCAAAAATGAAGGCTGATCCAAAAGCTGGCGCAGCGCCAGCGCCAGCTGGTGGCAAGAAAAAGCTGGTGATGATAATCGCCGGGGCGCTGGTCGTCCTTGGTGGCGGTGGCGGCGCAGCGTGGTATTTCACGCAGGGCAAAACCGGCGCCCCCGCGCACAAGGTCGTCAAGGCCGAACCGCCCGAGTACGTGCCGGTCGAGTCGTTCACCGTCAACCTGCAGCCGGAAACCGGCGAACAGTTCCTGCAGATCGCGTTCACCTTGCAGGTGCAGAACCAGAAACAAGGCGAGCTGTTCAAGGCCAACATGGCGAAGGTGCGCAGCCGCGTGCTGCTGCTGTTGTCGGGCAAGAAAGCTTCGGAAATCTCCACCGTCGACGGCAAACGTCAGCTGGCGTCCGAAATCGTCGTCGCGCTCAAGCTGCCGTTTGTCGACAAAGGCGAACCGCAGCAGGTCAGCGACGTCCTGTACACCGCTTTCATCATCCAGTAAATCCGATCATGGCCGACAATTTCCTTTCCCAGGAAGAAGTTGATGCCCTTCTCAAGGGCGTCAACGGCGATCAGGACGATGTTTCCGTTCCTGAAGATACCTCGGGCGTTCGCACCTATAACCTGGCAACCCAGGAGCGCATCGTGCGCGGCCGCATGCCGACGCTCGAGATCATCAACGAGCGTTTTGCCCGCTTGCTGCGCGTCGGCCTGTTTAATTTTTTGCGCCGCAGCGCCGAAGTGTCGGTCGGCTCGGTACGGGTTTCCAAGTACAGCGAATTTATCCGCAACCTGGTGGTGCCGACCAACCTGAACCTCGTGCACATGAAGCCGCTGCGCGGCACCGCCCTGATGGTGTTCGATCCGGGCCTCGTGTTCCTGCTGGTCGACAACCTGTTCGGCGGCGACGGCCGCTTCCATACCCGCGTCGAAGGGCGCGACTTTACCCAGACCGAGCAGCGCATCATCCTGCGCATCCTCGATATCGTGTTCGACGCCTACACCAAGTCGTGGGAGCCGGTTTTCCCGGTCGAGTTCGAGTACATCCGCTCCGAGATGAACACCCAGTTCGCCAACATCGCCACGCCGAACGAGGTGGTGGTGTCGTCGACGTTTACGGTGGAGCTCGGTTCCGTATCCGGCCAGATCCACTTCTGCATGCCGTACTCGATGATCGAGCCGATCCGCGACGCCCTCACCTCCAGCCTGCAAGGCGAGGCGCTCGAGGTGGACAAGCGCTGGATCCGCCTGATGACGCAGCAGATCCAGATCGCCGAAGTCGAGCTCGTCGCCGTGCTCGGCACCGGCCGCGCCTCGTTCGACGACATCCTCAACATGAAGGTGGGCGACATCATTCCGATTACCGTGCCGGAGCAGATCCAGGCCACCGTCGACAACGTGCCAGTGATGGATTGCACCTATGGCGTACTGAACGGGCAATACGCGCTGAAGGTCGAGAAACTGCTGGCTAATTCCGATGCTAAATAAATCATGTCCGGCGCTGTTAGCCGCCGGCAGCCGAACACCAGGAGAGCACGATGTCCGATAATCAAGACGACCAAAGCATGGACGACGACTGGGGCGCTGCGATTGCCGAGCAGGCAAAAGCGGAAGCCGACGCCTTGCAGAAGCAGGCCGCCAGCGCCGCCGTGTTCAAGGATTTTTCCAACAAGGGCACCAAGAGCGAGACGCCGAACGATATCGACTTCATCCTCGACATCCCGGTGCAGCTGACGGTCGAACTGGGCCGCACCAAGATCGCCATCAAGAACCTGCTGCAGCTGGCGCAAGGCTCAGTGGTCGAGCTCGACGGCCTGGCCGGCGAGCCGATGGACGTGCTGGTCAACGGCTGCCTGATCGCCCAGGGCGAGGTGGTGGTGGTCAACGACAAGTTCGGTATCCGCCTGACCGACATCATCACGCCGTCCGAGCGGATCAGAAAACTGAATAAATGATGGGGCGTTTCTTCTTTGCCTGGGTCGCCGCCAGCCTCGTGGGCGGCGCCGCCCAGGCCCGCCAGGTGGCCGCTCTGGCGCCGGCGGCGCAAGTGCAGGTTGCGGCACCTGCCGCCGGCAGCCTGATCCAGACCATTTTCGCGCTGTGCCTGGTACTTGCCCTGCTCGCCGCCCTGGCCTGGTTCATGAAGCGCTTCGGCCCCAAGGCGCAGGCCGGCACGGCCCGCGTCAAGCTGGTCGGCGCCCTCAACCTTGGCGGGCGCGAGCGCATCATGGTGGTGGAAGTGGGCGACCAGTGGATCGTGGTGGGCGCCTCGCCCGGCCGCGTCAACGCGCTGGCGACGATGGCCCGCCAGCCTGCAAATGAAGCTGAAGCCGCCCCGGGCGCAACCTTGCACCCGCACCAGCCATCGGCCTCCAGCTTTGCCGAATGGCTCAAACAAACGATCGACAAACGTAATGCGAAATAAGAAATTGCTGTTGGCGCTGGCTGGCCCTGCCTTGGTTGCCTTTCTCCTGCCCACGCTCGCCTTTGCCGCTCCCGGCATTCCCGCGTTCACCAGCGCGCCGGCTGCCGGCGGCGGCACCGCCTACTCGCTGCCGGTGCAAACGCTGCTGTTGATGACGGCGCTGTCGTTCCTGCCGGCAGCACTGTTGATGATGACCAGTTTTACCCGCATTATCATCGTGCTGTCGCTGCTGCGCCAGGCGCTCGGCACCCAGTCGGCGCCACCCAACCAGGTGATGGTCGGGTTGGCCTTGTTCCTGACCCTGTTCGTGATGGGCCCAACGTTCGACAAGATCTATACCGACGCCTACCTGCCGCTACAGGAAAACAAGATCCAGATGGGTGAGGCGATGGACAAGGGCGTCGCGCCCCTGAAAGCGTTCATGATCAAGCAGACCCGTCAGTCCGACCTGGCGCTGTTCGTCAAGATCTCGCGCTCGCCCGCGCTGCAGGGGCCGGAAGATATCCCGCTACGCGTCCTGATCCCGTCGTTCGTCACCAGCGAACTGAAGACCGCGTTCCAGATCG
>Ga0326735_1000042_pt1 | contig 24321 bp, 22 predicted proteins | sample 37_GP2_1092_FD_207945 | JGI IMG/M metagenome (GOLD analysis project Ga0326735, IMG submission 207945) | Glacier ice microbial communities from Ngari, Tibet, China - 37_GP2_109.2 | ecosystem: Environmental > Aquatic > Freshwater > Ice > Glacier | place: China: Ngari, Tibet | collected 2018-07-31
CCATTGCAAAGAGGGTTGCTTTTCAATCATTACAACCTGTTACAAACTTTACCCAATTCGCCTAACACCCCGAACCGATCAGCCATACACTGGAATCCGAGCGAAATTTAAGCTTATCTGTTTATCCGGCATCGCGGAAGAGGAACACCATGAATATCGCGCCCACACCCATCCATGCACCAGCAAGTGTCCAAAGTGTCCAAAGTGTCCGACCTGTCCGTTTGCGCGGCCGGCAGGCTTTCGTCCGTGCACTGGTGCTTGGCTGCGCGATGGCCTGCGCGAGCGTGACGGCGTTTGCCGGTCAGGACCGTGAACGCGAGCGCGACGGGCGCAGTCTCCAGCAGCAGGCACAGCAGCCGCAGCAGGCACAGCCAAGCCGTGACGTGGCGCCGCCGCGCGCCGAGCGCGCCGCACCACCGCCTCCGCCGCCGCCGCCACAGCGGGTCGACCCACGCCAGGGCGATGCCCATGCCTACGACGAGCAACGTCGCCAGGCCCAGCAGCAGGACCAGAGCAGCCGCCGCGGCGGTCGCCTGACACCCGACGAGCGGGCCGAACTGCGCCGCCAGATCAACGAAGCCGGCGTCGAACTGTACCCGAACGCTCCGCGCCGCTAAGGCCGCTCCCGGTTGCCGCGAAGACGGCGAAGCTGGCGCTGTCCTTGTTCACCCTTGTTCGCCCTTATTCGCAGACCTTGCCGCGCATCGCCTTGGTCTGGCCGCTGCGGGTTTTTGAATCGAGGCGCTTGCGCTGCGAACTGCGGGTCGGCTTGGTTGCGCGGCGCGGCGCCTGCAGCAGCGCGACGCTGTCGACCAGTTCCTGCAGGCGCCGCAGCGCCGCTTCCTTGTTCTGTTCCAGGCTGCGCGACTGCTGCGCCTTCATCACCACCACGCCGTCCCTTGTGATGCGCCCGTCCGCCAGCGCCAGCAGCCGCTCCTTGATCGGGTCGGACAGCGACGAGGCGTTGATGTCGAAGCGCAAATGCACCGCGCACGACACCTTGTTGACGTTTTGCCCGCCCGGGCCCTGGGCGCGGATCGCGCTCATTGCCACTTCGTCGGGATTGACTTGCGCCGTCATGATCGATTGTTACGCGGCGCGGATGGCGCTGGCGTCGGGCGGCGGCGCCACGCCGGCGCCATCGACCGCCCGCAGCGAGCGGTAAGCCTCGGCAGCGAGCGGCGGCAGGTCGCCAAACAGCGCCGGATCGCCGAACGGCGCGCGGTCGTTCTCGACCAGGATGCGCACCTTGCCCATGTAGTCCGTCAGCGTCAGCAAGCGGCCCAGCGGCGAAATGACGGCGCCTTTTTTCATGCCGGCCTGCTCGCCGATGGCGCCGACAACGCTATCGGGAAACTTCCATTCGCGCCCGATGCTGCAGGTGAGGATGCGCGCATCGCGCACCAGGCCGGCGCAGAACGTTTCGGAGCCGAGGCGCCTGTCGTCCTGTGCCATCTGGTCCATGATGCGCAGCGACACGATCAGGCCGACATTGTGCACCAGGCCGGCGAGGAAGGCTTCGAACGGATCGATGCCCATCGACTCGGCCAGCGCGCGGTTCGCCTGCGCGCAGCGTTCCGAATGATCCCAGATGCGCGGCGCCAGGGCGCGCGTGAAACGGCCCGAGTGCATGTCGATGATCGGCCGGAATGCGACGCTGGTGATCAGGTGGCGCAAGCCTTCCTGCCCGATCAGCATGACCGCGTGTTCGACGCTGGTGATGGCGCCGGCACCGTTGAGCGAGCTGTTGGCGGCGCGGATCACGGCCGCCACCAGCACGACGTCGCTGGAAATCGTGCGCGATAGCTGAACGCCGGAAAAATTATCGCTGCGCAGGCTTTGCAGCAATTGCGGAATCATGCCCGGCATGCGCCGCACCAGCGCCGAACCGGACTGCTGCGAATTGACGATGGCGGCCAGTGCCTCGAGCACCGACGCTTCCTGGGCGCTGGTGTCGAAGCCGGATTCGCCCTCGGTGTCGAACATCCAGTGATGGTAGAGGCGGTTGACCAGGTCGAGCTGGTCGAAGGGCACGACCGGGCGCGCTACCGGGGCGTTCATGGCTGCCGGCATCGGCATGGCTGGCGGCGCTGCCGCGGGCGCCGGCGGCGGCGCGGTCAAGGCCGGCGCACTGGCGCCGGACCGCGCCGGCCCCGGAAACAATCGCTGCAGCCATTGGTACATGTTTCATCCCTGTTTATGCAATGTGATATGCAAAGTGCTATGCAATGTGATATGCGACGTGAGCATTGTAAAGCGTTCCTGTCGGGGCGCAACCGTTTCATACCGATGGGAAATGTTGAGTATCGTCAACTATGCCAATCGATTCTGGTTTTACGATAGGACTTCGTTGCATCGCCGCTCTTCGCAGAGACCAAAGGACCACCATGTACACCACCGACACCGGCATTGCCTGCAAGGGCCAGACGCAATTCCTCAGTTTCCAGCTTGGCGGGCTGGAATACGGACTCGATTTCAGCAAAGTCAAGGAGTTGCGGGTGCTGAACTCGCTCGATCGCTTCGCCTCGGAAGGCGAAATCATCAGCGGGGTGGCGGTGTCGCGCGGTGTGATCATGCCGATCGTCGACATGCGGGTGGCCATGTCGGGCCGCGCCAGCGAGCATGACGCGCAAACCGACGTCATCATCTTGCAGTTGTCGAACTGCGTGATGGGGATGGTGGTCGACGGCGTCACCGACGTCGTCCACCTCGACGACGACCAGATCCGCCCGATTCCGGGCACCGAGGGCGAAGGCAGCGTCGACTACCTGCTTGGCCTTGGCCACTGCGACGGCCGGCGCCTGATCCTGATCGATATCGACCGGCTGATGTCGATCCAGCGCGTGGCGGCGCAGGGCGCGCAGCAGGCGGCGTAACGTCGTCCTCGCGTTCGCAAGGACGACGGCATCAAGCCGCCAGCGCTTCCAGCTGCTCCTGCAACTCCAGCCACTCCGCTTCCAGCTGCGCCAGGTCCTTGCCGAAGAAGGCCTGGTCCGCCAGCAGCAGCTTCAGCTTGGCCTTGTTGGCCGCGTCGTACGCGCCCGCTTCGCCCAGCTTCGCATCGACTTCCGTCTTCTGCGCATTGCGCTTGGCGATCTGCTCCTCGAGGCGCTTGATCTTGCCTTCGATCGGCTTTTTCAACGCGGCCGACTTCTGGCGCTGCTCTGCATCGAGGCGCTTCTGGTCCTTGCTGGCGGCGGCCGGCGCGCTTGGCGGCGCGACCGCGGAGGCGACTGGAAAGTCGGTCTTGTTGTCCTTGCCGGCCGCCGGCAGCACCGAGGTGCCTTTGCCCAGCTTGGTCTGGAACAGCCAGTCCTTGTAGTCGTCGAGGTCGCCGTCGAACGGCTGCAGCCTGCCGTCGGCAACGATGATAAACTGGTCGGTGGTGGCGCGCAGCAGGTGGCGATCGTGCGACACCACCACCAGCGTGCCTTCGAACTGCGCCAGCGCCATCGTCAGCGCTTCGCGCGTTTCGAGGTCGAGGTGGTTGGTCGGCTCGTCCAGCAGCAGCAGGTTCGGCCGCTGCCAGACGATCAGCGCCAGCGCCAGCCGGGCTTTTTCACCGCCCGAAAACGGCCGGATCGGGCTCGTCACCATGGTGCCGGGGAAGTTGAAGCCGCCGAGGAAGTTACGCAACTCCTGCTCGCGCACGGTCGGGGCGATTTTCGCCAGGTGCCACAGCGGCGATTCGTCGTGGCGCAGCATTTCGACCTGGTGCTGGGCGAAGTAGCCGATCGACAGGCCCTTGCCGATGGTGGCGGTGCCGGTCAGCGGATCGAGTTCGCCGGCGATGGTCTTGATCAGGGTCGATTTGCCGGCACCGTTGACGCCCAACAGGCCAATGCGCTGGCCGATCTGCAGCGAAAACTTGATGTCGTGGACGATGACCTTGTCGGCCACTTTGTCGCCGTGTTCGTCGAGGATGTGGTAGCCGGCGTTGACGTCTTCCATCACCAAGAGCGGGTTCGGCGCCGACAGCGGCTCGCGGAACTCGAACGAGAACTCGGCCGCCGCGCGCAGCGGCGCCATCTCTTCCATCTTGGCCAGCGCCTTCATGCGGCTTTGTGCCTGGCGCGCTTTTGAGGCCTGGGCCTTGAAGCGGTTGACGAACGACTCGAGGTGGGCGCGCTGGCGTTCCTGCTTGGCCATGGCGCCGGCGGCGAGGATCATCTGGGCCGCGCGCTGGCGCTCGAAACTCGAGTAGTTGCCCGAATAGCGCTTCAGTTTGCGCTCGTCGATGTGCACCACCACGTTGACGATCTCGTCGAGGAAGTCGCGATCGTGCGAAATGATGATGAGCGTGCCGGCATAGCGTTTGAGCCAGTCTTCCAGCCAGATGATGGCGTCGAGGTCGAGGTGGTTGGTCGGCTCGTCGAGCAGCAGCAGTTCGGACGGGCACATCAGCGCCTGCGCCAGGTTCAGGCGCATCCGCCAGCCGCCCGAAAAGCTGACGATCGGCTGCTGCATCTGTTCGAGCGAAAAGCCCAGGCCGAGCAGCAGTTGCTCGCCGCGCGACTGCACCGTGTAGGCGTCGGCGTCGGCCAGCGCGCTGTAGATGTTGCCGATCGCGATGCCGTTTTCGTGGGTGTCCGGTTCGTGTTCCAGGCGCGCCAGTTCGGCTTCGAGCTTGCGCAGCGTGACGTCGCCGTCGATGGCGTAATCGAGCGCGGCGCGGTCGAGCGGCGGGGTTTCCTGGGCCACGTAGGCCATCCGCCATTTGGCCGGGAAGTCGATCTCGCCCTGGTCGGCGTGGATCTCGCCGCGCAGCATGCCGAACAGGCTCGATTTGCCGGCGCCGTTGGCGCCGATCAGGCCGATCTTGTCGCCGGGGTTCAGGGTCAGGTCGACGCCTTCGAGCAGCGGCTTGGTGCCGCGCATCAGGCTAACGTTGAGGAAACGAATCATGCTAATTCAATCTATTTAATGTGCTACCGATGAAGCGGATCGTTCGACTTCGGATGCGAATAATTGGGGGAAACGCATGCGTTTCCGCGTGTAGGGGCCGCAGGGGTCAGACCCAGGTGTTTCTGTTGGGGGTCTGACCCCGGAGTTGCAGGCTTCAACGACACCGGGGTCAGACCCCCTTTAAAAGAAAAACCGGGGTCTGACCCCTGCCATGTGCTTACTTCCTGAGCTGTTCGGCCGTCAGCAGGAACACCATGTCGTCGCCGGCGCTGGTGGTCAGCCATGTCAGACCCAGGTGGCCGAACGCAGCCTCGGCGTAGTCGCGTTCGTTGCCGATTTCGACCATCAGGATGCCGTCCGGCGTCAGGTAGTCGCAAGCGCCGTCGACGATCTTGCGCACCAGGTCCATGCCGTCAGTGCCGCCGTCGAGGGCGATATGCGGTTCGCGCAGGTATTCCTGCGGCAGCTTGCTCATCGAGTCGGAATTAACGTACGGCGGATTGGTGACGATCAGGTCGTATTTTTTGAACGGCACATTCTGGTACAAGTCCGACGCGATCGGATTGACGCGCCCCTCCAGCTTGTATTCGCGGATATTGTGTTCGGCGACCGCCAGCGCATCGGGCGAAATATCGACGGCATCGACCACGCTGTTCTGGAAGGCGTCGGCCATCATGATCGCCAGGCAGCCCGATCCCGTGCACAGTTCGAGGATGTTTTCGACCGCGTCCGGATCAGTCACCCATGGGCTGAACCGTTCCGGCACCAGTTCGGCGATGAACGAGCGCGGCACCAGCACGCGCTCGTCGACGTAAAAGGCGTAGGTGCCGAGCCAGGCTTGGTTGGTGATGTAGGCGGCCGGCACCCGCTCCACCGCGCGCCGCTCGACGACGGCCAGCACCTGCAGCACTTCGTCGGGCAAGAGCTTGGCGTCGAGGAAGGGCTCGAGCTTGTCGAGCGGCAGCTTGAGCGTGTGCAGGATCAGGTAGGCGGCTTCGTCGAACGCCTCGACGCTGCCATGGCCGAAAAACAGTTTGGCGCCGTTGAAACGGGTGACTGCATAGCGCAGCAGGTCGCGCGGGGTGGTGAATTGAGTTGTGGTCATGGCCTGGTTCTCGGTTGGGCGCACTCAGGAACGTGCGCCAGCAGGTTTTCCAAGGTGCGACGGTAGATATTCTTCAGCGGATCGATGAAGCGCACCTCGATATGCTCGTCGATCTTGTGGATGCTTGCGTTCGGAGGGCCGAATTCTATCACCTGCGGGCATATTTGCGCGATGAAGCGGCCATCCGAGGTGCCGCCGGAGGTCGACAATTCGGTGCGAATGCCGGTTTCGGCCAGGATGGCGGCCGCCACGGCGCCCGACAGCGCGCCGCGCGGCGTCAGAAACGGCAGGCCGGAGAGGGTCCACGCCAGATCGTAGTCCAGCGCGTGGCAATCGAGGATCGCGTGGACGCGCGCCTGCAGCGCCCCGGCCGTGCTGGCGGTCGAGAAGCGGAAGTTGAAATCGATTGCCAGCGCACCCGGGATGACGTTGTTGGCGCCGGTGCCGGCATGAATGTTCGACATCTGCCACGACGTCGGCAGGTAGTCGCAGCAGCCGCCGTCCCACTGCGCGGCGACCAGTTCGGCCAGTGCCGGCGCCGCCTGGTGGATCGGGTTGCGCGCCAGGTGCGGGTAGGCGATGTGGCCCTGGATGCCGTTGATGACGAGGTGGCCGGACAGCGAACCGCGGCGGCCGTTCTTGATCATGTCGCCCAGGATGAATGCCGATGTGGGTTCGCCCACCAGGCAGTAATCGATGGTTTCGCCGCGCGCCAGCAGCTTGGCGCACACGACAGCGGTGCCGTCGACGGCCGGACCTTCTTCGTCGCTGGTGATCAGGAAAGCGATCGAGCCCCGGTGCGCCGGGTGGGCGGCGATGAATTCCTGGCAGGCGACAAGCATGGCGGCAATCGACGTCTTCATGTCGGCCGCGCCGCGTCCAAACAGCTTGCCGTCGCGCCGGGTGGGCACGAACGGCGGCGATTGCCATTGCCCGGCCGGCCCGGGCGGCACCACGTCGGTATGGCCGGCGAAGACGAACAGCGGCGCGCGCGTGCCCTTGCGCGCCCACAGGTTGGTGACGCCGTTCGAGGTGATGGTCTCGCAGGCGAAGCCGAGCGGGGCGAGCAGTTCGATGAGGCGGCGCTGGCAACCCTGGTCGTGCGGCGTGACCGACGCCAGCGCGATCAGTTCTTCGGCCAGCGCCAGGGTCGGCGAGGCGGCCGGCGGCGTGACGGCGGCGCCCATGCTTATGGCAGCGCCGGGCGGCCGAACAGTGCGGCGTAATCCCGCTCCGAAAAACCGACGCTGATCGACTCCACCGTACCTGCCATGTCCGCCATACCCGCCCAGGCCAGCACCGGGCGCTTGATCACGGACGGCATTTCCAGCATCAGCTCGAGCGCGCTGACCTTGTCGACGACGCCGGCGCGGCGCGCGTCGGACAGCTGGCGCCAGGTGGTGCCACGGCGATTGACCAGCACTTCCCAGTCCAGTCGTTCCAGCCAGGCGGCGACGGTGGCGCGCTCGAGGCCGTGCTTTTTGAAGTCGTGAAAGTCGACATCGTGGCCCTGCGCGGCCAGCCAGGCGCGGGCCTTTTTGACCGTGTCGCAGTTGGGAATGCCGTACAGGGTGGTTTTCATGGTCGACATGGCGGGCGCCGCCAGAGGAGCGCACGGGGTCATTGCGGGGAAGCGAGCAGGATAGCATACGGGCCGACCCGAAGCGCACATCCGGCGACGATGGGATGCGATTACGCGCAGGGCTTCCTGTTCTCAAAGCCGGCCTCGTCGGCGTGTTTCGAACGCCTGCTCGCTGGCAGCATGAATTCTTGAAAGAGTGTCAATTAGGTCAGTTACGTCACCGCACGGCACAGTTGAAACCATGCAAAAGTTACTTATTCTGCATTTCCGATGCCTGAATATGTTGCTTTGAACGAACAAAGCAAAGGAGGGAAGTAGTTGCCGTATGGAATTCATGTACACTTTCGTGCATGGATACCTTAATTCTTTTCAAACGCACATACCGGCTCCGCCTTGCCTGTTCAGCAACTTTAAGCCTGGCGGCGCTGTTGTCGGCCTGCGGTGGCGGCGGTGGCGGCGGTTCAGCCGACCTGGCCGCGGCACCGGCAGCGGCCAACGCGCCAACGCCGATCAAACCTGCCGACGCCGTTCAAGCCGGGGTTGCCGTGCCGCCGCTGCCGGCGGCGCCCGCTTGCGCCGGGGCGACGTGCACCGCAGCACCCGTCGATGCAATTGCAACCCTGCCCGATGCATCTTATTCGCCGTATTCCCCTTATCCGCCTGACGTGTTGGAGTCGCCCGGCTATCTGGTCGCTTCAACGGACGTGACCACCACCGCAGGCGAGCCACCTTATCCGGATCTGCGCACACTGCCGACCCGGGTACGGCCATTCCAGACGATGGCGTTTGGCGACATGTCCGTCTTCAGCGTGGCCTCGGTGCGCTGATCGGCGGGCGCAGTTCAGGCTGTAGCCGATCTGTTTTTCTTTGCAGTAAAATCGCGCCGCTGCAGTTGTGTACACACGGCGGCAGCCGCATCGATTCGCCCGGCGTTGAACGCCCTGAGCGCGTTGGCCAACTGCTGCGCCAAGCGCGATGCTTCTGTCCTTCTGTCCTCAATCGACGTCGCCGGTGCGCGCGGCGTCTGCCACCAGCACTTCCACGCCGGATTTTTCAAACGCTGCCAACGCTTGCGGCGGCACTGGTGCATCGGTAAAAAATTTGTCGATTTGCGCAATATTCCCCAGCCGCACCAAGGCATGGCGGCCAAACTTGCTTTGGTCGGCCACCAGCCAGACTTCCCGCGACTGTTCGAAGATGGCTTGCGTAACGCGCACCTCGCGATAATCGTAGTCGAGCAGGGTGCCGTCGGCTTCGATGCCGGACACCCCGATGATGCCGACATCGACCTTGAATTGACGCATGAAGTCGATGGTCGCTTCGCCGACGATGCCGCGGTCGCGCTTGCGCACCAGGCCGCCGGCAACAATCACTTCAGCCTCTTCATTGTTCGACAAAATCGAGGCCACATTCAAATTGTTGGTCACTACCCGGATCGCCTTGTGATGCAGCAAGGCTTTCGACACTTCTTCGGTGGTGGTGCCGATATTGATGATCAGCGAGCGGCCATGTTCGACATGGGCGGCGGCGAGCTGGCCGATGCGTTGCTTGGCGTCGCTGTTCATCACCTGGCGCTGGTCATAGTCGATATTTTGCACCGTGGATGGAATGCCGACGCCACCATGGTAGCGCGCCAGCAAACGCGCATCTTCGAGTTCGCGAATATCACGCCGGATGGTCTGCGCAGTCACCAGCAAAATTTTTGCCAGCTCTTCAACTGAGGTATCCCCGTGCTGGCGAAGATGGTTGAGCATTTGGCGATGGCGAGGAATCATGTTTTATAAGCGAACAAAAAAGAACAAAAAAGAATAAAAAGGAATAATTAAGTGTTGTTTATTTCTTTAATTTGCGTAAAATGTATAAAAAAATGCGTTTCAGTGTTCGTTTCTAAGTCACATGTTCATTTTAAGCTCTTTGTTGCTCTTTGCGCAGATTATCCAGCCATCTGGAAGGTCGGTCCGGAAAGCCAGGGTGACGTTGAACCCATGGCGTGAACCTGGCGGCCATAACCTTGCAGGGGGACAGACATGAAACAACACCAGCAATGTGATCTGTTGATCGTTGGCGGCGGCATCAACGGCGCCGGCATCGCCCGCGATGCGAGCGGGCGCGGCTTGAAAGTGATCCTGTGCGAGCAGCACGATCTGGCCCAGCACACTTCGTCGGCCAGTACCAAACTGATTCACGGTGGCTTGCGCTATCTGGAGTATTACGAATTCAAACTGGTGCGCAAGTCTCTGCAGGAACGCGAAATCCTGCTGCGCGCCGCGCCGCACATCATGTGGCCGCTGCGATTTGTGATGCCGCACGATGCCGGGCAGCGACCGGCCTGGATGATTCGTGCCGGACTGTTCCTCTACGATCATCTGGCGCGGCGCAAATTCCTGCCGGCTTCGCATGGGGTGTCCCTGCGCAGGCACGAGGCGGGCGCGCCGCTCAAGGGCGATTTTGGCAAGGGTTTTGTGTATTCGGACGGCTGGGTTGACGACGCCCGCCTGGTGGTGCTCAATGCGCTCGACGCCAGCGAGCGCGGCGCTACCATCCTGACCGGCACCGAATGCGTCGCCGTGCGTCAGCAGGGAGAAGGCTGGCACGCCACTTTGCGCAGTGCACAACACGGCGAACTGGACGTGACGGCACGCGCCATCGTCAACGCGGCCGGTCCCTGGGCGGCCAGATTCGCCGCTGTGGCAGCGGCCGGCAGCGCCGTCGACGCCGCCAAAAAAGTTCAGGGTTTGCGCCTCATCAAAGGCAGTCACATCATCGTGCCGCGCCTGTTCGACCATCCTTATGCTTATATATTCCAGAATCCCGACAAGCGCATCATCTTTGCCATCCCGTACGAAGAACAGTTCACGCTGATCGGCACTACCGATCTCGAATATACGGGCGAACCGGGCCAGGTCACCATCAGCGCTGACGAAGTCGCTTATCTGTGCCAAATGGCAAACCGCTACTTCAACAAGCAGATTGACGCTGGCGACGTCGTCTGGACGTATTCGGGCGTGCGCCCGCTGCTCGACGACAGTTCGCAAAACGCGTCTGCCGTGACGCGCGACTACCTGCTCGAATGCGTTGAAAATACCCCACCTTTTCTTAATATCTGGGGCGGCAAGATCACCACTTACCGCAAACTGGCGGAAGAAGCGCTGGCAATGCTGCTGCCGCGTCTTGACGTGCAGGCATCGGAATGGACGGCCCATGCGCCATTGCCGGGCGGCGATTTACAGCAAGCTGGCGCGCTGATCGATGGCGACGCTTTCGCCGGGTTTTCCCGGCAATTTTGCGCGCGCTACTCCTGGCTACCGGTAAAGATTGCACAACGTTATGCCCGCTGTTATGGTACACGCGCCGAAGGCATGATTGGAAAGGCAACGCAGTTATCCGATATGGGGGAAGAATTGGCGCCCGGCATGTATGAACAGGAAGCCGGCTATCTGGCCGATGTCGAATGGGCGCGCTCGGCCGAAGACATCTTGTGGCGCAGAACCAAGTGTGGCCTGCATTGCCAGCCACAACATTTTGTGCGCCTGCAAGCGTGGTTGCAGCAGCGCGCCAGCGTGGATGCAGTCCGGGCACGGCATTAAAAGCCATGCCTGCACCGGGCAAACAAGAAACGGGCAAACAAGCACCGGGCACCATACCGGCAAATCACAGCAAGGAGATGGACCGTGATACTAGAGCTTAAACAAATAAGCCTGAAAGTTGGTGCAGAAACGCATCTTTACCCGTTGGATTTGAAACTCGTACCAGGTTCAATCAATGTCTTGCTGGGCCCGACCCAGGCTGGCAAGACGACCCTGATGCGCGTAATCGCCGGTCTCGATCGTCCCGGTTCGGGGCAGATCCTGGTCGATGGTGTCGATATGACGGGCGTGAGCGTGCGCGAGCGCAAGCTGGCCATGGTGTACCAGCAATTCGTCAATTACCCAGCCATGACGGTGTACGAAAACATCGCCGCGCCGTTGCGCCTGCAGCACTGCGCAAAGCAGGAAATCCACCAGCGCGTGACGGAAATTGCTGAAAAACTGCATATCGATCACTTGCTGCAACGCTTGCCTGGCGCATTGTCGGGCGGCCAGCAACAACGCTGCGCACTGGCGCGGGCGCTGGTGAAACGCGCGTCGCTGGTGTTGCTCGATGAACCGCTGGTCAATCTCGACTACAAGCTGCGCGAAGAGTTGCGTACCGAACTGGCGTCGCTGTTTGTCGATGGCAAAACCACGGTCGTGTATGCGACCACGGAGCCGCAGGAAGCGCTCTTGCTGGGCGGTCATACGGTCGTCATGGATGCCGGACGCATCATTCAAACCGGCCCGACCCTGGCAACTTACAGCCAGCCAGCCACGGTGCGCGCGGCCGCCATTTTCAACGATCCGCCGATGAACATTCTCGCCGCCAGCGTGGAAGACGAACAGCATGTGCGCCTGGCCAGTGGCCCGCTGCTGGAAATTGCCGCGCCCGCATTGACACTGGCGCCAGGCACAAAGTGCCAGATCGGCATTCGCTGCAATCACTTCGCCCTGTCGCAGGCGCAAGAGGCCGGCGTGCGCAATCGTCTCGACTGCCGCGTCGAATTGACCGAATTGAGCGGCTCGGAAACCTATGTCCATTTGCACCACGGCGCGCACGCTCTGGTGGCGCAATTGCCTGGCGTGCATGTGTATGCAATCGACGCTGCCGTGCAAGCGTGTGTCACGCCGGAGAACGTTTTCTTGTTCGATGACGCGGGCCAGTTGTTGCGGGCGCCTTTACTGACAGCCAACAAGGAGTACTCGCGTGGCACGCATTGAATTTCGTAACCTGGGCCATGCCTATGGCGCCAATCCAGCCTCAGCCAAGGATTACGCGCTGCAACCGATGAACATGGTGTGGGAAGACGGCGGCGCCTATGCGCTGCTGGGGCCATCGGGCTGTGGCAAATCGACATTGCTCAACATCATTTCAGGTTTGCTGGTGCCGTCGCACGGCCAGGTTTTGTTTGATGGCAAAGATATGACATCGATGCCGACGCGTGGGCGCAATATCGCCCAGGTGTTTCAGTTTCCCGTCCTGTACGACACCATGAGCGTGTATGACAACTTGGCTTTTCCTCTGCGCAACCGCAAGATGCCGGAAGCCGAGGTACACAAGCGCGTGCATGAAATTGCCGAAATTCTCGGCATGTCGGATGTGCTCAAGCAGCGCGCCAGCGGCATGGCGGCCGACGCCAAGCAAAAAATCTCCCTCGGTCGCGGCCTGGTGCGCAAAGACGTTTCCGCCATCCTGTTCGATGAACCATTGACGGTGATCGATCCGCATTTGAAGTGGCAATTGCGGCGCCAGCTCAAGCAAATTCATCAGCAACTGAAACTGACCCTCATTTATGTCACCCACGATCAGGTCGAAGCACTGACGTTTGCCGATGAAGTGGTTGTCATGACGGATGGAAAAATTGTGCAAAAGGGTACACCGGATGCGCTCTTCGAGCGTCCCGAGCATACCTTTGTCGGTTACTTCATCGGCAGCCCGGGCATGAATTTTTTTCCGCTCAAGCTAAATGCCGATGGTGCCAGCATCGGCGCCCACAAGGTCGCGCTCGACGCCGCCACGCTTGGCATGTTGAAGTCGGTCAATCACACGAATAACGTTTTGTCGCTTGGCATCCGGCCTGAATTTGTCGACCTGGCACAACCCGGCGCCAGCGGCGCTCTGGAAGCGCAGATCGACAGCGTGCAGCACCTTGGCACCTGTCAGTTAATTACAGCCACCGTTGCCGGACACGCAGTCAAGGCCAAGATCGACACCGGCATCCAGGTATCGACCGGCCGCCATTGGCTGCGCCTGGCTCGGCCTGAGACCATCTTCTTTTGTAATGATGAAAGGATCGCCCGGTGAACAAGCCATATAACAACAAAGCCTGGTTTTTCATTTTACCGGTATTCATTTGCGTCGCTTTTTCGGCAATCGTGCCGCTGATGACGGTCATTAACTACTCGGTGCAGGACATCATCAGCCCGACCCAAAGTGTGTTTGTCGGCCTGGAATGGTTCCGCGCCATGATGCGCGATCCGGAATTGCATGGCGCTTTGCTGCGTCAAATTATTTTTTCTCTGTGTGTATTGCTGGTGCAATTGCCGCTTGGCGTTGGCCTGGCTTTATCGATGCCATCGAAAGGCTGGCAATCGTCGGCGGCGCTGGTGGTGTTGTCGATGCCGCTGCTGATTCCGTGGAACGTGGTCGGTACCATCTGGCAAATTTTCGGCCGCGCCGACATCGGCCTCGGCGGCCATGCATTGAGCACGCTTGGCATTGCGTATAACTATGCTTCGAATCCCCTCGATGCCTGGATGACGGTCTTGCTGATGGATGTATGGCACTGGACGCCGCTGGTGGCGCTGCTCGGTTTTGCCGGTTTGCGTTCGATTCCCGATGCGTATTATCAGGCGGCGCAAATCGATGGCGCGAGCCGCTGGGCCATCTTTCGCTATATTCAATTGCCGAAAATGCGTGGCGTGCTGATGATCGCCGTGTTACTGCGTTTCATGGACAGTTTCATGATTTATACCGAACCGTTTGTGTTGACCGGCGGTGGGCCGGGCAATTCGACGACGTTTTTGAGCCAGTATCTGACCCAGAAAGCGGTTGGCCAGTTTGATCTCGGTCCGGCTGCGGCATTTTCGCTGATTTATTTTTTAATCATCCTGTTGTTCAGCTTCGTGCTCTACAACTGGATGCAACGCACGGGCAGCAAACCTGCAGGGAGTGATCATGAATAAGGCGAGCCGCCTGCCGCGGGCAGCAATGTTGTTTTTGTATGTTGCCTTCACACTGATCCCGCTTTACTGGATGCTCAATACGTCGCTGAAAACCAACGAAGAAACCCTGTCGGTATTCACGCTCTGGCCGCGCAACCTGACCTGGGCCAATTACATTACCATTTTTACCGATCCGTCCTGGTACAACGGCTACATCAATTCAAGCATCTATGTGGTGCTCAATACGGTGCTCTCTCTGCTGGTGGCGTTGCCGGCAGCGTATGGTTTTTCGCGCTACCGCTTCCTCGGCGACAAGCACATGTTCTTTTGGCTGTTGACCAACCGCATGACGCCGCCGGCGGTGTTCTTGCTGCCGTTTTTCCAGCTTTATTCGACCGTCGGCCTGATGGATACGCACATTGCGGTGGCGCTGTCGCACATGCTGTTCAATGTGCCGCTGGCGGTGTGGATTCTGGAAGGCTTCATGTCCGGCATTTCGCGCGAAATCGATGAAACGGCGTACATCGACGGCTTTTCGTTTCCCAAGTTTTTCATCAAGATTTTCCTGCCGCTGATCAAGGCCGGGGTCGGCGTGACGGCGTTCTTCTGTTTCATGTTCAGCTGGGTTGAACTGCTGCTGGCGCGCACCCTTACTTCCGTCAATGCCAAGCCGATCAGCGCCATCATGACCCGCACCGTTTCGGCAACCGGCATGGACTGGGGACTGTTGGCGGCGGCGGGCGTGCTGACCCTGGTGCCCGGGATGCTGGTGATCTGGTTTGTAAGAAATCATATCGCCAAGGGTTTTGCGATGGGGAGGGTATAAGGATGGGTAATTCTTTTTCCTGGATGGCGTGGACGATGCCGACTGCGATTTTCTTTTGCTGCGTATTCGCCATGCTGATAGGAATGACACTCTGGGAACTGCGTTCACCAACCGTCGAGCGCAAAGGATTTTTGCCACTGCGCACGACACGCGGCGATCGCCTGTTCATCGGTTTGCTGACGGCCGCGTATATCAATCTGGCCTGGGTCGGTCTGACCGACCTCGATCAATGGTATGGCGCCGCGCTGGGGTTCATTGCATTGTTGATCGTGATGCGCAAAGGCTGACTTTAAAATAAATAAATATTTTTTGAAAACAGGTAGAGACACCCTTCCGTCTCTCTTGTACTATGTTTCGGAAGGTAAAAAAAAGGAGACGTCATGATTAAAAACAAACAAACAATACTCAAGTTGACAGTACTCGCCGCCGCGATGCTGGTCTTGCCAGGCAGCGTATTGGCTGATACCAAAGCTGCCGAAAAATGGATCGCCGCGGAATTCAAGCCGAGCACGCTGTCAAGCACGCAACAGATGACCGAGATGCAATGGTTCATCGATGCCGCTGCCAAACTAAAGGCCAAAGGCGTCACCGAAATCCACGTGGTCTCGGAAACACTCGATACCCATGTCTATGAATCGAAAGTGCTGGCCAAGGCATTTAGCGAAATTACCGGCATCAAGGTGATTCATGATGTGATCCAGGAAGGCGACCTGGTAGAAAAAATGCAAACGTCGATGCAGTCCGGCAAGTCGATTTATGATGGCTGGGTCAATGATTCCGACTTGATCGGCACCCATTATCGCTACGGCCAGACGGTCGTATTATCGGATTTCATGAAGGCTGAAGGCAAGGATTTTACCAATCCAGGCCTTGACCTGAAAGACTTTATCGGCACCAGTTTCACCACTGCGCCCGATGGCAAGATGTATCAACTGCCGGATCAGCAATTTGCCAACTTGTACTGGTTCCGTGCCGACTGGTTCGCGCGCAAGGATTTGCAAGCCAAATTCAAGGCCAAATATGGCTACGATCTGGGCGTGCCGCAAAACTGGTCAGCCTACGAGGACATTGCCGCCTTCTTCACCAATGACGTCAAGGAATTGGATGGCAAAAAAGTATTCGGCCACATGGATTATGGCAAAAAAGATCCGTCGCTCGGCTGGCGCTTCACCGACGCCTGGTTGTCGATGGCTGGCACCGCCGACAAGGGCATCCCGAATGGCTTGCCGATCGATGAGTGGGGCATTCGCGTCGCTGCCGACAAATGTACTCCGGTAGGTGCGTCGGTTGCGCGTGGTGGTGCTACCAACTCGGCGCCGGCCGTGTATGCCTTGACCAAGTATCTCGACTGGATGAAAAACTACGCGCCGCCAGAAGCGCTTGGCATGACCTTTTCCGAAGCCGGCCCGGTGCCGGCCCAAGGCCAGGTTGCGCAGCAAATTTTCTGGTACACCGCGTTTACTGCAGGCATGACCAAGCCGGGCTTGCCGGTAGTTAATACCGACGGCACGCCGAAATGGCGCATGGCGCCTGGCCCGCATGGCCCGTACTGGAAAGACGGCATGCAAAATGGTTATCAGGACGTTGGCGCCTGGACGTACCTCAAGAGCACACCGGTCAATCAAATGACTGCAGCGTGGCTGTATGGTCAGTTCGTTACGTCGAAAACCGTGTCGCTGAAGAAATCGATTGTCGGTCTCACGTTCATCCGCGATTCCGATATCCGTTCGCAGGCGATGACGGACATGGCGCCGAAACTCGGTGGTCTGGTCGAGTTCTATCGCAGTCCGGCACGCGTGGCCTGGACGCCGACCGGGACCAATGTGCCTGACTATCCAAAAATGGCGCAGTTGTGGTGGAAAAACGTCTCGACTGCGATCTCGGGCGAAAAAACACCCCAGGGCGCGATGGATAACCTGGCAGAAGAAATGGATCAGATCCTTGGGCGTCTGCAACGCGCTGGCATGAAAAATTGCACGCCAAAGCTGAATGAGAAAAAAGACGCCAAGTTATGGGTATCCGACAAAGCCGCGCCTTGGGCCAAACTGAGCAATGAAAAGTCAAAAGGTGAAACCATCGCCTACGATACCTTGTTGAAAGCATGGAAAGAAGGCCGCGTCCGTTAAAAATTGAGTAGCGCGCTCGATTAGCCCGCGTGAGTACTGCGCTGTCGCGTTGAACTCAAGCCGCAACTTGCAGCATCGTCGCCAACCCGGACCGTTCGGGTTGGCGTCATTTTTTTGACATCCGTTTCACCGTTCGGCAGCGGATCAACCCGTCGCCTTTGTAAAAGCGACCTTTTTTGATGGAAACAGCATGGCTTATTTGCTGGCACTGGATCAGGGCACGTCGAGTTCGCGCAGCATCGTGTTTACCGACAGTGGTGAAATTGTTGCTTCTGTACAACAAGAATTCAAACAAATCTTTCCCCAGCCGGGTTGGGTCGAACACGATCCGCTCGATCTGTGGCGAAGCCAGCTCGCCACAGCGCAGGCGGTGCTGGCCAAAGCCGGCATCCGCGCCGACCAGGTCGCTGCCATGGGCATCACCAATCAGCGCGAAACCACTGTCGTGTGGAACCGGAAAACCGGCCAGCCGATCTTCAACGCCATCGTCTGGCAAGACCGGCGCACCGAAGCGATCTGCCAGCAGTTGCGCACGCGCGGCCTGGCCAAATCCATCCAGTGCAAGACCGGCCTGGTGCTCGATCCGTATTTTTCGGCCACCAAGTTGAAATGGATTCTCGACCATGTCAGCGGCGCGCGCGACAGCGCCCGGCGTGGCGAACTGGCCTTTGGCACCGTCGACAGCTGGCTGGCCTGGAACCTGAGTGGCGCGCGTCTGCACGTGACCGACGTCAGCAATGCGGCGCGCACCATGTTGTTCAATATTCACGAAGGTTGCTGGGATCAGGAATTGCTTGACTGGCTGGACATTCCGCGCGCATTGCTGCCGCAAGTGCATCCGTCGAGCCATTATTACGGCGTCACCGACGCCCAATGGCTAGGTAGCCCGGTAGCGATCGGCGGCCTGGCCGGCGACCAGCAATCGGCATTGTTCGGGCAAGCCTGCTTCAAGCCCGGCATGGCCAAAAACACCTATGGCACCGGCTGCTTCATGTTGCTCAATACCGGCGCCGACTGCGCCGAATCGACCAATGGCTTGATCAGCACAAGCGCTTGCCAGGTCGGGCCAGAAAAACAATATGCGCTTGAAGGCAGCGTCTTCATCGGCGGTGCCGTCGTGCAGTGGCTGCGCGATGGCTTGAAAGCCATCAAGGATTCCACCGACATCGAACAATTGGCCACTTCCGTGCCCGATTCGGACGGTGTGGTCTTCGTTCCTTCCTTCACCGGTCTCGGCGCGCCGTACTGGGTGCCTTCGGCGAAAGGCGCGATCCTGGGCTTGAGTCGCGGCACGACGGTGGCCCATATCGCCCGTGCCGCGCTAGAATCGATCGCTTTTCAAAGCGCTGCCTTGTTGCAAGCCATGATGCGCGATGCGGAGGCACCCATCACCGAGTTACGCGTCGATGGCGGCGCCTGCGCCAATTCGCTGCTGCTGCAATTCCAGGCGGACTTGCTCGGTATTCCGGTGATCCGTCCTAAAGTGACGGAAACCACGGCGCTCGGCGCCGCCTATCTGGCCGGGCTTGCCATTGGCGTCTATCGCAATACGCTGGAGTTGGAATCGCAGTGGCAAGTCGACCGTGTATTCGAGCCGTCGATCAGCCGCGACCAGGCGCAGAGCCTGCTGCAGAAATGGGAAAAGGCGATCACGCAAATCAAGGATGCGGCGCAGGGCTGATGCCTGGTGCTCGGCGTCGGGCTGGCGCAATTGATCCACGCGGCCTTGCCGGCGCTGCCGGTGCACACGCCGCTGGCCTTTGTCGTGCTTGGCGAAGCGCTTCCGATGCCTGAATATGTTGCTTGAAAGAACAAAGCAAAGGAGGGGAAAGTAGTTGCCGTACGGAATTTATGTACACTTTCGTGCATGGATACCTTGATTCTTTTCAAATGCACATACCGGCTCCGCCTTGCCTGTTCAGCAAACTTGAGCTTGGTGGCGCTGTTGTCGGCCTGACGTGTTGGAGTCGCCCGGCTATCTGGTCGCTTCGACGGACCTGATCACCACCGCAGGCGAGCCGCCCTATCCGGACCTGCGCACACTGCCGACCCGGGTACGGCCATTCCAGACGATGGCGTTTGGCGACATGTCCGCCTTCAGCATGGCCTCGGTGCGCTGATCGGCCTGGTTTTCCAGATTCATTGGTGGCGCTGTCGTTTCACCGCCCCCACACTTCCTGCCACTTTCCCGGCCATTCCCGTCGATTCCCGGCGATTTTGTCATCCAGTCCTGTTCCAGTCGATCACTGCTTGCACTGCAGAGTGCGCTGCGCGCATCCACTCCGTCAGCAAGTTCATTAATAGCATGCTATTGGCCCGACCCCGGTCAAACGTTGCCACAATAAAAAGTGACACACCGCACCACGCCTGGCTGAACGCGTTTGCGCTCGTTCGCGATCGACAGCGAGGCGGCCAAGGCATCGGCAGTGCGCATCGACGGTTTTCGATACAAGCATCAGGAAAAATTCCATGGACCACAGAAAACACGCCCGCATCACGCTGACGGCCCTGACGATCTTGCTCGGCGGTTGTGCAATCACGACAGCGCCGATTTCTCTGCCAGCGCCGGCGCCTCCATCATTCGCCACCAAGGCAGAAGTGATCGCCATTATTGACAAGGTCAATACCTACTGGCAAACAACCACCCCTGCCAGGCAATGGTCATTCTGGCACGTTGCCGCACACCACACCGGCAACATGGAAGCGTACAAGGTCACCGGTAACGAGTCGTATCGCCAATATTCCGAAGCATGGGCCGCGCATAACCAGTGGAGCAGCGCAAAATCGCAGGACAAGAGCACGTGGAAACACACGTATGGCGAGAAAGACGATGCCGTTCTTTTTGACGACTGGCAGATTTGTTTTCAGACCTATGTCGACCTCTACAACCTCGACAAGGATCCGCGCAAAATTGCGCGGGCGCGCGAGGTCATGGAATACCAGATGAGCACGGCGCGCAAGGATTACTGGTGGTGGGCAGACGGGCTGTTCATGGTGATGCCGGTGATGACGAAGTTGTACAACGTCACCGGTGACCGCTTGTACCTCGACAAGCTGCACCAGTACTTTGAATTTGCCAACAGCATCATGTACGACGCCGACGAACACCTGTATTACCGCGATGCGAAATATGCCTATCCGGCGCACAAGAGCGTCAACGGTAAGAAGGATTTCTGGGCCAAAGGAGACGGCTGGGTATTTGCCGGTCTGGCCAAGGTGCTCAGCGACTTGCCGAAGGACGATCCTCATCGCGCCGACTATGTCGGCAAGTTCAAGGCAATGGCGGCGGCCCTGAAACGCAGCCAGCAGGCACAGGGCTACTGGACACGCAGCATTCTCGATCCGGCCCATGCGCCCGGTCCTGAAACCAGCGGCACGGCTTTCTTCACCTATGGTTACCTGTGGGGGATCAACAACGGCGTCCTCGATCGGGCCGAATACCTGCCGGCAGCCGTCAAGGGCTGGCAGTTTCTCACCAACGTCGCTCTTCAACCAAGTGGCAAGCTTGGATTTGTCCAGCTGATCAGCGACCGTGCGATTCCCGGCCAGATCGTCGACAGCAATTCCACGGCCGACTTCGGTGTCGGCGCGTTCCTGTTGGCGTCGGCGGAAATGACGCGCCTGGTTCCGCACTAAACAAGCCAAGCAGGATGACATCGGGAGACAAAATGGAACGACGTAATTTTCTGCGTGCAGCAATTGCAGGAGCAGCAGGAACGGCAGGAACGGCGGCCACAGCGCTGGCGGCAACCGGCGACAGCGTGGCAGCGGACAAGCCGGCGTTGATCGCCGGCGCGCAGCGCAGTTATATGGTCGAGCTACTGCAGAAAATGGCCGACCCGGTGCTGTCGTCGATGGCAAAGGGCGAGCTGAAAAAGCGCTTTGCGCTTGAACTGAGCCCCACCTGGGACGGCCGCAACAGCGCGGTGGCTTACCTCGAGTGTTTCGGCCGCCTGATCGCCGGCGTTGCGCCCTGGCTGGCGCTGCCAGAGGACAACAGTGCGGAAGGGCGGATCCGCAAGCGCATGCAGCAGCAGGCGCTTGCCAGTTTCACTCACGCGGTGGACCCGAAAAGCCCCGACTACCTGCTGTGGAAATCGACCGGACAAGCGCTGGTCGATTCCGCCTATTTCACCAATGCCCTGATGCGCGCGCCTCAAGCCTTGTGGGATCCGCTCGAGACCGCGACCAAACAACGCATCGTCGCCGAAATCAAGGGCTTGCGCCGGGTCGACCCGCCCTACACCAACTGGCTGCTGTTCGCCGCGATGAACGAAGCCTGGTTGCTGTCGGTCGGCGAAGAAGCCGATCCGATGCGCATCAACCTGGCGATTCGCAAGATCAATGAATGGTATGTCGGCGACGGCTGGATCAAGGATGGCGACTCTTTTCACTTCGACTATTACAGCTCGTACGTGATGTACCCGATGCTGGTCGAGATCCTCGAAGTGCTGGTGAAATTCAAGGGACCGTTCTGGAACGTCAAACCGAAGGAATTGCTCGCGCAAGCGGTGATGCGCATGCAGCGCTACGGCGAGCACCTCGAAAGGTCCATCTCGGCCGAAGGAAGTTATCCGCCGATCGGGCGCTCGCTGACCTACCGCACCGCGGTATTCCAGCCGCTGGGGCTGCTGGCGTGGCGCAAGCAGTTGCCAGCCAGCCTGCCCGAAGGACAAGTGCGCGCCGCGCTGCACGCCGTGCACAAGGCGGTCTGGTCGGCGCCAGGCAATTTTACCAAAGACGGTTTTCTGACCATCGGTTTTGTCGGCCACCAGCCGGAATTGGGCGACTGGTACTCCAACAACGGCAGCATGTACATTGCGTCGGCGAGCTTTTTAGCGCTCGGGCTGCCGGAAAACGATTCGTACTGGACTGCGTTAGCCCAGGACTGGACGCAGAAGAAAGCCTTCGCCGGGATGAAATTTCCGAAGGATTATCCGGTCAAGTACTGAAGTCGAACTTAAATAATCGCTGGATTTTTCTTGTAAAATGCTGATTGCCAACGATCAGGATGGTGACAGACATGAGGCTGAAATTGAATTTGGGTATCGAGGAGCGCCGCAGGCGTTTTGAGGTAGTGCTCCTTACGATATATAGTGTCAAGTAATAGCCGGGAAATACTCAAAATGATGGATTGGACCCCTATAGTCTTCGTTACGTTCAAGGTTCTCGTGCTCGGCACGGGCATGTTCTTCGCCATCAAGTGGCATTACGATCGAGGGAAGAAGGAGAAGGAGATGGAGATGGAGATGGAGAAGCGCGCGGTGCTACGCGCGGCCGGCAAGGTGGCTGCAGTCTTCGTACTATCGCTCCTGGGCCTGTTGCTCTTCACCTTCTTTCTTGGCAGGAAGCTCGGTTTGGACTTGACCTTCCCATGATGGCAAAGAATAGTCGGCCAATATCCAGTGATGCGGCAGAAATTCTTCCGATGCGGCTATTGGCAGCATCGGCAGGCGGGTCAGAGCTCGCTTCGGCAAATAGCACCGGCATCGCTGCGGGACTATTAATCGCCGTAACTATTTAGTTGCAGGGAGCCCCGCAATTAGCAGTTGTAAACAATCCTGGTTTGCCGCATCATTCTGCCATGCCACCGAAACCACCCCGTCCCGATTTGACTCAACTGTCCGATACTGACAAGGATCGTCTTATCGATGCGCTGTTCGCGCGCCTGGATGCGGTCGAAGCGAGGCTGGGCATGAACAGCGACAATTCGAGCAAGCCGCCACCGTCCGACGGGCTGACCAAGAAGACGAGTTTAATGCGCGAGTCGTCGGGCAAGAAGGCCGGCGGCCAGAAGGGCCGCAAGGCAACGACGCTCAGGCAAGCAGAGCAGCCCGATGAGGTCGTGAAGCATCCGTTGCCGGGACCCCCCTGTGTTATCCATTGGCCGGCCAGTGCTTGTCACGTCAATAGGGTAGGCTACGGCTTGCCTGTAACATTTGTTCACCAACGAAAAATATGAAAAGCACTCTGTTCTTGTCCCTTGCACGGCGATGCGCCGTAATCCTGTTGTCCTGCGTGGCGACAAGCCAGGGTGCAGCGGCGGCGGCCAGCGCGCAGCCGAAACTGGTGCTCGTCATCGTCGTCGACGGTCTGCCGAACGAGCAGGTGCAGCGCTACCGCGACCAATTCGGCCAGGGCGGCCTGCGCCGCCTGCTCGACGGCGGCGCTTCGTTCAGCAACGCCCACCAGGCGCACGGCGTGACGGTGACGGCGGTCGGCCATGCGGCCGTCCTGACGGGCGCCTATCCTTACCAGCACGGCATCATCGGCAACAACTGGATCGATCCGGCGACGATGACGTCGACCTACTGCACCGAAGACCAGGCCCACACCTATATTGGTGAAAAAACCAGTCCGGACGACGGCACGTCGCCGGCCAAGTTGCGCGTTGGCACCCTGGGCGACGAGATGCGCTACGCCAGCGGCAACCGTGCCAAGGTGGTGGCCGTGTCGGGCAAGGACCGGGGCGCGATCCTGTTGGCCGGCAAGAGCGGCACCGCCTACATGTACATGGACGACACCGGCAACTTCGCCAGCTCCACTTATTACATGCAGTCGCATCCGCAATGGGTGCAGCGCTACCAGGCCGCCCGCCCGCAGGACCGCTACTTCGGCCAGGCGTGGACGCCGCTGCTGGCGGATTCGTCCTACGCGCTGGACGCCGGCGACGCGTTCTACCCGGACAAGGACGGCGTCAGCCAGCGCTTCCCTTTCGTGTATTCCAGCCAGGCCGGCAAGCCCGACGCCGCGTATTTCAAAAGCCTGCGAACCGGCCCATATCTGGACGAGTTGACGTTCGAATTCGCCCGCGCCGCCGTCGAAGGCGAGCACCTCGGCAGCAATGCGGCCGGCGTGCCGGACCTGCTGGCAGTGAGCCTGTCGGCGCATGACTATGTCAATCATGCGTACGGCCCGGAAAGCAAGATGTCGCACGATCACCTGCAGCGGCTCGACCGCATGCTGGCCGGCTTCTTCGGCTACCTCGACAAACGCATCGGCATGGACAACGTCGTCGTCGTGCTGACCGCCGACCATGG
>Ga0326735_1000043_pt1 | contig 23421 bp, 20 predicted proteins | sample 37_GP2_1092_FD_207945 | JGI IMG/M metagenome (GOLD analysis project Ga0326735, IMG submission 207945) | Glacier ice microbial communities from Ngari, Tibet, China - 37_GP2_109.2 | ecosystem: Environmental > Aquatic > Freshwater > Ice > Glacier | place: China: Ngari, Tibet | collected 2018-07-31
AAAGGTCTTGTACGGAATGATGAGCGATATCACCAATAAAGGCACACAAGTCCATTGGGAAAATCTCAGCAAAGCGGCATAGCCGACTTTTGCAAGGCCGTCCTTGAACAAGGTGCGAAACAGGGTGATCGTCAAGACATAATAGGCCGCCAGCGTCAGCGGCCGGGCGTAACCGATCCACGTAAACGGCACCGTCATCCCCAGCCACTGCAGGTCCCATCCGACCGATAGCCCAGCCACCCGAAGGTTCACGACCAGCCATGTTGCAAAAATGACATACATGGTGTTGCGATTGATCACTGCCGTCACCAGCATGAAGATCGCCAGCACCAGCAGTCCCCCATCCAGCAAGCCGGAGTTGCGGTGATACTCCTCTGCCGCGATGCGCAGCTGTGCCGCCGGCCATTCGAAGGCGGTCAGGCGTGCAGGTCCGACAAAATTGGCGCGGCACAGCACCTGGCGGGGGAACGCGGCCGCTTCCAGCGTCAGCGCGAACCCCGACTTGATGATGTCAACGCTGCCGGCAGCACGCTGGCGGTCGGCATTGCCGAGCGGCGCCAGGGTCTGTGCATTCCAGCAAGCGGTATCGATTGCGTGCCTGGACGGAAACTGGGCCATGATCGGCTCGTGGTTTTCTGTGGCGCCAATGCCGAACTGAAACCAGACCGGCTTTTCGGAACGGCGGGTTTCATGGCGCTGTACTGCCGGGCGGCCAGCGAGCAGTTGCTGCGCCTGGGCCGGCGACAACGCCTGGCCCGGCTCTTCGACGACGCGCAACGCCAAGGGTTTGGCGGGGGAATAGGGGAAAAAACTCTGCCACGTCGACAACGCAATTATGGTCACCAACGCAATCAAGGCAGGCATGGCGTAAGCTGCAAACGCGTACAACACCCGGTCGAGATACAGGCCTAGATCTTTTGACATGCTATTATTTCATCCTCACGGAAACTGTCCTTGCCCCACACGGACCGCATCCGAAACTGCGTTCAAGCACACCGCGGGGTTCTGACCCCAGGGCGTTCGCCGCATCCAACCCAATCACGACCTAACTCGTACCGGTGCGGCGTTCTTCGATTATTAATGCAGGCGAATCTTACTCCGGTTTCATCGATTCCATGGGGGAAATTAGTCTTTTGGAGGCTGCTGACAGCTACATGAGCGATTCCTGGCGATTTGTTGTAATGAAACCACCTGCAGCGTTAGTCTCTCAGGCGTGGGCGAAACGCGCCATCGGCACCCGTGGATCGCCCCCGTTGATTGTATGGATGTGGGACGGCGCTACTGCGCGCCTTGGCGCCATACCGCTCGCTCGCAAATTAATATCCGGATGGTTAGTATTGAAAATGAACTCGTACATTGGATGGCGGGCTTTCGCCCAGCGCTCTTGCGCTGTTCCAATCTCGAACTTCATCACGCGGTGCGGCATGTTATCCACATGATGCACCGGAACGTAGCCCATGCCCGGGTAGACATCATCGAACATCAGCCGGTCGTACTGGCGGTCCACGGGCGAGCGCGCCGTAATGACCATCCAGTCGATGTTATTGATCTGGCAATATTGAAAATAAGCCTTGAACAACATCGACTTTACCAGCCGCCCCATTTTTTCTTGTGTCACGCCAAGGCGTGCCGCTTCAGCCAGGCGCTGCGTGGCGAGCCATTTTGGCAGCGCCAGTGAATCTTCCAGCTCGAGCGGCTTGAAGCAATTGGTCTGGATACGCATGGTGCCAAGCGGCGAACCGTCCAACTTCGAGGATGCCAGCAAGACAATAACGCCGTCGTCGAAGTCCAGCGACTCAGCGACCTGCAAGGTTTCGGCAAAGCTTGGCACATGGCGCGCATATGCCCCATGGCGAATGGCGACGGCCTGCGCCAGCTGGGTCGAACTTTGCGCAATACTGATGGTGAAGGGCAAGTGCTCAACCATTTTTTCCGCTTGAACGCGTGCCAACTCAGGCATGGTCTTTTTCGCCATCGGGATGGGTTGGACAGTTGAAACGAAATGCTGCTGGTTCATTGTGTTACTCCTCGGAAATACTTGATTAACGTTGCATCACTGCATCGGCAGATGAGCGTTCATTGCGTTTGATCAATATACCGACCGCTTGTTTGGTTTATATCCAAGAGGAGAGGCGAATAAATGCCTTTAATCTATTAAGTAGCCTGAAAATCAATATGGGGAGTGGCAGCGAAGAGGGAAAAGCCACCCGAGGGTGGCTTTTTCATTTGTTTCTGGCGAAGACGGTGAGATTTGCCTGCGCCTCGCAGGCCGCCTGAGCGCGAGCACGCGCACGAATTCTGTCGCATTAGCCGTCGTCGACGGGCCGATCCGGTAAACTGCGGTGCCCGAATCCAGGACAGATCCACATGATCAACTTCGAAGGGATGCGCTTCCCGATCGACATCATCCTGGTCTGCATTCGCTGGTACGTGGCTTACCCGCTGAGCTACCGGCACCTCGAGGAAATGATGGATGAGCGCGGCGTATCGGTGGACCATTCGTCGATCAACCGTTGGGCAATCCGCTTCTTGCCGCTCATCGAGAAGGTGTCCCAGAACAGACATACATCAAGGTCAAGGGCGTCTGGAAATACCTCTACCGCGCTGTCGACAAAGACGGGAAGACCGTTGATTTTCTGCTGATGGCAAAGCGCGGCATGGCTGCGGCGAAGCGCTTCTTCGACAAGGCCATGCGAACCAATGGTGATCCCGAAAAAGTCACGGTGGACAGGAGCGGCGCCAACAAGGCTGCCACCGATGCGATCAACGTCGGCCGCGGCGTGCCGATCGTGGTGTGCCAGGTCAAATACCTCAACAACATCGTCGAGCAGGACCACCGCGCTATCAAGCCCGCGACCAGACCAACGCTCAATTTCAAATCATTTCGATCTGCCAGCAATGTGCTTGTCGGCATCGAATTCATGCACATGATTCGCAAGGGCCAGTTGGCTATCGATGGCGCCGCTGCCATATCGTTCGCCGACCAATTTTACGCGCTGGCAAGAAACAGCCGTCCAGCATAAAGGAGGAATATGCTCGGCACGGAAAAATCCGTCTCGCGCTAAACAAAGCGACAGAACCAAACCACCCCTAAAAAAGTGGGATATCAACGTATCTTACGGCACTTCCGGAAACGAAAAACCCGCGTCCTCACTGGGAGAAACGCGGGTTTTTTACTTCCTGGAACTACTTGCTACGTGTTATTGGCGGAGACGGTGAGATTCGAACTCACGATACAGGTATAAGCCGTATGCATCCTTAGCAGGGATGTGCCTTCGGCCACTCGGCCACGTCTCCATTCTCACCCAGCTAACTGCGCCTGATCAGAAGACCGTAATGGTACTAGTTGCAGACCCGTTCGGTCAATGGAACAGCCCACATTTTTCGAAAAAAGTTATGCTTTTTCCAAATCAAAGGCTTTGTGCAGCGCGCGCACTGCCAGTTCCATGTATTTTTCGTCAATCAGTACCGAAATCTTGATTTCCGACGTGGAGATCATCAGGATGTTGATGCCCTCTTCCGACAAGGTGCGAAACATCTGCGAGGCGACGCCGACGTGGCTGCGCATGCCCACGCCGACGACCGACACTTTCGACACCTTGGCATCGCCGCTGACGCTGGCTGCGCCGACGGCGGCTTTAACGGTCTCCAACACGCCCATCGCCTTGGCGTATTCGCCGCGCGAGACCGTGAAGGTGAAGTCGGTCTTGCCGTCGACCGACTGGTTCTGGATGATCATGTCGACTTCGATGTTCGCTTCAGCGACCGGCCCCAGGATGTGATAGGCGACACCCGGCTTGTCGGGCACGCCCAGGATCGTGATCTTGGCTTCATCGCGGTTGAAGGCGATGCCGGAAATGACGGCTTGTTCCATATTTGTATCTTCCTCAAACGAAATCAGGGTTCCCGAGACGGCTTCTTCTGCGAGCGACATCAGGGGATCGGTCAGCGACGACAGCACGCGCGTCGGCACCCGGTAATTGCCGGCGAATTCGACGGAGCGGCTTTGCAGCACCTTCGAACCGAGCGACGCCATCTCGAGCATTTCTTCGAACGTGATGGTCTTGAGCCGGCGCGCTTCCGACACCACCCGCGGGTCGGTCGTGTAGACGCCGTCGACGTCGGTGTAGATCAGGCATTCGTCGGCCTTCATGGCGGCGGCGATCGCCACTGCCGACGTGTCCGAGCCGCCGCGGCCGAGGGTCGAGATGTTGCCGTCGTCGTCGACGCCCTGGAAACCGGCGATGATGACGATCTTGCCCGCGCCGAGGTCGGCGCGCACCTTGGTGTCGTCGATCGACTGGATGCGCGCCTTGGTGAACGACGAGTCGGTCTTGATCGCCACTTGCCAGCCGGCATACGACACGGCGTCCTTGCCGATTGCCAGCAGCGCCATCGCCAACAGGCCCACCGACACCTGCTCGCCGGTCGAACAGATCATGTCCAGTTCGCGCGGATCGGGCTGGTCCATGATTTCTTTGGCCATGCCGATCAGGCGGTTGGTCTCGCCCGACATGGCCGACGGCACCACGATGACCTGGTGGCCGGCGTCGTGCCATTTGGCGACCCGCGCCGCGACGTTCTTGATACGGTCCGTCGATCCCATCGACGTGCCGCCGTATTTGTGGACAATTAAAGCCATAATGGGGCCATTTCCGCTCAAAAATGAATAAAAAGAGTCCGTCATTTTACATGTTGCAGTGCAAAATAACAAGGCCGAAGCCTTTCGAACCTATATACCGAATGGGTATATGGTAATGCGGATATTGCACATTTACCGGGCCGGATCGCTTTGCCAGCGCAGCTTGATCAGCGGTGCGGGACCAACCGCGAGGTGATGGCAGTCCATGCCGATGCCGGCGGCAAACAGCAGCGCAGCTGCAGCCCCAGCCCTGGCAGAGAGGGAGACGATGGGCAGCCGGGTGCGCTCCCACGCCGGCACGTTGCAGGCCTGGTAGTGGTACTTCAGGCTGCGGGTCGGCCGGTTGGCAGCCGGCTTGAGGCGCTCGCCGCCCTTGCGGAAATCGATCTGCAAACCTTGCTGGCGCAGCCAGGCCGGATCAAGACCCTGCCCCGCTCCAGCGTCCACCGCGGCCTCGTCGAAATACAAGGTGCCGCCGTAGTCCGGAAAAGCGATGCCCGCCTCCCCCTGCCAGCGGAACTGCCGGGCGTATTTGACGAAGATGCCTTCATCGTCCGGATCGCGCAGACCGGCCAGCTCGCCCAGCTTCGGCGTAATGTAGAGACGGTCGCGATGGCGCCGGATGTGGCAGTCGGGATGGGTGACGAGCAGCTGCGCGTCGTGGCGCGCTTCGATCAGCTGGGTGACCATTTCGGCCAGCCACGCGGTCGACGGCATGCGCAGGCCGCGCGTGCCGAACCAGTGGCGCAGCAGGTTTTGCACGCGGTCCAGGCTCATCGCGCGCAGTTTTGCCACGTCGAGGGTTTCATTGTCGAGCTTACCGTCGAGGCAAGCGGCCAAATCCTCGGCCGCCAGCTCGGCGAGCATGCGCTGGGCCGACTGGGCATGCGAAGCGCTGCGCGCGAAACGCTCCTGAAAGCCGGGAAACGCCTGCGCCAGCGCCGGCATCACCTGCAAGCGCAAGGCATTGCGGGCGTAGCGCGGATCGAGGTTCGATTCGTCGTCGCAGTAGCTGATGGCATTGGCTTTGATGTAGTCTTCGAGCGCGCCTCGGGTTACCGGCAGCAGCGGGCGCGCCATCACCAGGTCTGGATTACCGAGCAGTTCGGGGGCGCTGTTGGCCGCGTCCATGCCGGACAGGCCGGCGCTGCCGGAACCGCGCAGCAGCTGCAGCAGCACCGTTTCGGCCTGGTCGTCGAGATGGTGGGCGGTCAGCATCAGGCGCACGCCGTGGCCGCGGCACATTTCGCCCAGCGCGGCGTAGCGCAGCTTGCGCGCGGCCGCCTCGATGCCGGACCTGGCTTTGGCGAGGCTAACGCGGCGTTCGTCGAACCCGACGCCGAGCGAGGCGCAACGGTCCCTGCAATGGCCGGCCCAGGCGTCGGCGTTCGGGCTGATGCCGTGATGGACGTGAAAAGCAAACAGCGCCAGTCCATGCAGGCGGGCGTAGTCATGTGCCAGGTGCAGCAGCGCGGACGAATCGAGGCCGCCGCTGTAGGCGACGGCAATGGCTGTGTCGCTCGGTGCCGACGCTTGCGCGCGCAGCCTGTCCAGCGCAACGGCGAAACTGTCCGCGAGAGAGCGGACCTGGGACCGGCTCACCCGGTTCACTACGCTCACTTCGCTCATTCTTCTGCCGGCGTGGTTTCCTTGAATTTACCGTAGCTCATCAGCTTGGCATGGCGCGCATCCAGCAAATCGCGCGTCTTCATGCCGGCAAACTGGCGCAGCGTGTCGGCCAGGGCGCGCTTGAGCATCACCGCCATCGCCTTCGGGTCGCGGTGGGCGCCGCCGAGCGGCTCGTTGATGATCTTGTCGATCAAGCCCATCGCTTTAAGGCGGTGGGCCGTCAGGCCGAGGGCATCGGCGGCGTCGGCGGCGCGTTCAGCCGTTTTCCACAGGATCGATGCGCAGCCTTCCGGGGAAATCACCGAGTAGGTCGAGTATTGCAGCATCAGCACCGCGTCGCCGACCGCCAGCGCCAGCGCGCCGCCGGAGCCGCCTTCGCCGATGATGGTGGCGATCAGCGGCACTTTCAGTTCGGCCATCACGTACAGGTTGTGGCCGATCGCTTCGGACTGGCCGCGCTCCTCGGCGTCGATGCCAGGCCAGGCGCCGGTGGTGTCGACGAAAGTAAATATCGGCAGGCTGAATTTTTCCGCCAGCTTCATCAGGCGCATGGCCTTGCGGTAGCCTTCCGGCTTGGGCATGCCAAAATTGCGCAACGCGCGCTCCTTGGTGTCGCGCCCTTTCTGGTGGCCGATTACCATGCACGACTGGCCGTTGAAACGGGCCAGGCCGCCGACAATGGCGAGGTCGTCCGCAAACGAGCGGTCGCCATGCAGCTCATGGAAATCGGTGAAGATTTCGCTGATGTAGTCCAGCGTGTACGGCCGCTGCGGATGGCGCGCGATCTGTGACACCTGCCACGGCGTCAGCTTGGCGTAAATGTCCTTGGTCAGCTGCTGGCTCTTTTTGGCCAGGCGGTCGATCTCTTCGGAGATGTCGACGGCCGAATCGTCCTGCACGAAACGCAGCTCTTCAATCTTCGAATCGAGCTCGGCAATCGGCTGCTCAAAATTGAGGAAGGTTGTTTTAGTCATACTATCTCCGAGTTTATTTCCAAGCCGCAACAAGTCTTGCACGCGGCCGATCTGACTGTCATTTTACCGGAAGCGGGCGCCGGAACCGGGCATTATTCAAACGCCACCGGGTCCAGGCTGCGCCACAAATACCAGGTGGCGACGGTGCGCCATGGCTCCCAGTTGGCCGACACTTCGCGCGCGTCGCTGCGCGAGACCGGTTCGCCCGAAAAATAATTGTGGCTGATGCCATGGATCAGGTTAGGGTCGTCGAGCGGCAGCACGTTGGGGCGCAACAGGTTGAAGATGAGGAACATCTCCGCCGTCCAGCGCGTGATGCCGCGAATTTGCACCAGTTCGGCAATGACGGCCTCGTCGGGCATGTCGACCCACTCGCTCGCATGCACCCGCTTGGCCTTGAAATGGTCGGCCAGGTCGAGGATGTATTCGGTCTTGCGCTTGGACAGCCCGCAACCGGACAACTGCTCGGCGCCGGCCTTGATCACTTGCGCCGGCGTCATTTTCGGACATACGACGACCAGCTTGTTCCAGGCAATGTCGGCCGCCCTATTGGTGACCTGCTGGCCCACCACCGAGCGCGCCAGGGTGGTGAACGGATCGGGATGTCCGACCAGGTGCAGGTCGCCGAACTGCGGAATCAGCTTTTTCATGATGCGGTCGCGCTTCATCAGCTCGGCCTTCGCCTGTTCCCAGTAAGGCGGCACTTCGAGGATCAGGGAGGTGGTGCCGGCGGCGTCCTTGGAGAGCGCCATCATGCGCGGCGCCAGTTGGTGGTGCCGTCCGGCTTGTCTTCGAGGATGATCCCGACGGCCAGCAAATCGGCCCGGATCTGGTCGGACTCGGCGAAGTTGCGCTGTTTTTTGGCATCGATACGCGCGTCGATCATGCCGGCGATCGCGGCCGGCGAAAGTTCGTCCGCGCCCTTGCCGCTCCCTTGCAGGAACGCATTCGGCGTGCGCTCGAGCAGGCCGATCACGCTTGCCAACGCCTTCAGCTGGCGCGCAAGGGCCGGCGCGCGACTCTTGTTCAGTTCAGTGACCAGGTCGAACAGCACCGCCAGCGCGACCGGCGTGTTGAAGTCGTCGTCCATCGCCGCGCGAAAGCGCATGGCGTGGCTCTCTTCCCAGTCAACCGTGACCGCATCGACGCCGGAATCGACTCCGGCCAGCGCCGTGTACAGGCGGGTCAGCGCGGCCTTGGCGTCGTCGAGGTGGGCGTCCGAATAGTTCAGCGGGCTGCGGTAATGGGCACGCAGGATGAAAAAACGGATCACTTCGGCATCGTAGTTTTTCAGCACGTCACGGATGGTGAAAAAGTTGCCCAGCGACTTAGACATCTTTTCGTTATCGACCCGTACAAAGCCGTTGTGGACCCAGAAATTGGCCATCGGCTGGCCAAACGCGCCCTCCGACTGGGCAATCTCGTTTTCATGATGGGGAAACTGCAGGTCGGCGCCACCGCCATGGATGTCGAAATGCTTGCCGAGCGTTGCGCACGACATGGCCGAGCACTCGATATGCCAGCCCGGACGGCCGCTGCCCCACTTCGACGCCCACTTGACCTCGTCGGGCTCGGACTCTTTCGACGCCTTCCACAGCACGAAGTCGAGCGGATCGCGTTTTCCCATGTTGATGTCGATCCGTTCGCCGGCGCGCAGGTCGTCGAGCGACTTGCCCGACAGCTTGCCGTAGCCGGGAAAGCTGCGCACGGCGTAGTTGACGTCGCCGTCATCGGACGGATAGGCCAGTCCCTTTTGCTCGAGCAGCTCGATGATGCCCAGCATCTGCGGCACATAATCGGTCGCGTGCGGCGTGGCGTCGGGGGGCAGGATACCGAGCGCCGCGGTGTCCTCGTCCATGTATTGTTCAAAACGCGACGTCAGCTGGGCTATCGTCTCGCCGTTTTCGACCGCGCGTTTGATGATCTTGTCTTCGATGTCCGTGATGTTGCGGACATAGGTGACGTCGTAGCCGGACGCCTTGAGCCAACGATAGATGACGTCGAACGCCATCATCATGCGCGCGTGGCCGATATGGCAGTAGTCGTAAATTGTCATGCCGCACACATACATGCCGACCTTGCCGGCGACGATCGGGACGAATTGCTGCTTGTCACGCGCCAGCGTGTTGTAAATCTTAAGTTGGCTCATCGGACTTCTGCTGTGGAACAGCGCGCCCCGACGTTCGGACAATGCGGCAAGCCGGCGCAAGTGCCGCGAGGGCATGCACCGGGCAAGCCGGTATTGTTTCGATATCGTCGGATCGCGCTGTATTGTTCTTCTTTGATAGAATGGATCTTCTGCGCCAAAGTATAGCATTGATAAAAATCCCACCGGCCGCATATGACAAAGGTTTATTTTTCTGCAAAAGGCTTGACAGTCTTTCGCCCGATCGCCATTTAAAGGAAGCAATATGCAAAAATCGACGTCGTTGTTCAAACCAGTGCTGGGCGCATTATTGGCCCCGATGCTGGCACGTTTCCTGACCGTCTTTTTCGGCCTGAGTTTCGGTACCGCGGTGCTGGCGGCCGACGCGCCGCAGGTGTCGCTGAAGACCACGATGGGCGAGATCGTCCTCGAACTGGACCAGGAAAAAGCGCCGAAAACGGTGGCCAACTTCCTTCAGTACGTCAAGAGCGGACACTACAAGGGCACGATTTTCCACCGCGTGATCGACGGCTTCATGATCCAGGGCGGCGGCATGGACGCCAAGCTGGTCACGAAAAAAACCGGTCAACCGGTCAAGAACGAAGCGAACAATGGCTTGCTGAACGCGTCCTATACACTGGCGATGGCGCGCACGGCCGATCCCGACTCCGCCACGTCCCAGTTCTTCATCAACGTCGCCGACAACACCCCGCTCGACTATCCGGGCCGCGACGGCTTCGGTTATACCGTCTTCGGCAAGGTCGTCAAAGGCCAGGAAGTGGTCGACAAGATCAAGGGCGTGGTCGTCGACGACGTGCGCGGCCAGCAGAACGTGCCGGTGGTACCGATCGTGATTCAATCGGCCAGCGTCGTCAAACGGTAAAATACCGGATGCCCAGGCATTCCCCGAACAAATTACTAACAACAAGGACACATCATGGCCAAAATACTCATCACGACCAACATGGGCAACATCACCGCCGAACTTGACGAAGCAAAAGCACCGAAATCGGTTGCCAACTTCCTCGACTACGCCGCCAAGGGTCATTACAACAACACGATTTTCCACCGCGTGATCGCCGACTTCATGGTGCAAGGCGGCGGTTTTGAGCCGAACATGAAGCAAAAGACGGCTGACCAGACGGTCGAAAACGAAGCCAAGAACGGCCTCAAGAACGACAAGTACACGCTGGCAATGGCGCGCACGTCGGACCCGCATTCGGCATCGGCCCAGTTCTTCATCAACACCAAGAACAACAGCTTCCTCGACTATCCAGGCCAGGACGGCTTCGGCTACGCGGTATTCGGCAAAGTGACCGAAGGCACCGACATCGTCGACCAGATCAACAAGGTCAAGACCGGGCGCAGCGGCATGTTCGCCGACGTGCCCGCCGAGCCGGTGATCATTGAAAAGATCGACGTACTGTAAGTGCATGCGGCGCGCGCGGGCGGATCAGGCAGCATGCAACCGGGTTCACCCGTGAGTCCTTTCGCGCCGGCGCCCGCGCCCACGCTTGCGCTGTTCATCTCCGACCTGCACTTGCAGCCGTCGCACCCGCGCACCGCAGCGGCGTTTCTGCAATTTTTGGCCGAACGGGCGCAGGCGTCCCGCGCGCTGTACCTGCTCGGCGATTTGTTCGAATACTGGGCCGGCGACGACGACCTGGACACCCCTTTTTACCAGACCATCGTCAAAGCGATCCGTGCACTCAGCGACGCTGGCGTGGCCGTTTACTGGATTGCGGGAAACCGCGATTTTTTAGTGGGGACGCGCTTTGCCGAAACAGCCGGATTGATTTTGCTTGCCGAACCGCATGTAGCGAACATCGCAGGCCAGCGTATCGCCCTGGTCCATGGCGACGCCCAATGCACGCTCGATCTGGGCTACATGGCGTTTCGCGCGCAAGTGCGCGATTCCGGGTGGCAGCAGCAGTTTCTGGCGCTGCCTTTGGTGCAGCGCCAGGCCATTATCGCCGGCCTGCGCGAAGGCAGCCGCGAAGCGCACGGCGCCAAGACGATGGACATCATGGACGTGACGCCGCAAGCGATCGAGGCCTTGCACGTGGCCACCGGTGCGAAAACCGTCATCCACGGCCACACCCACCGCCCCGCCCTGCACCGCGCCGGCAAACAGCTGCGTTACGTGCTGCCCGACTGGGAACTTGATGCCGCGCCCGCGCCGCCACGTGGCGGCTGGATCGCCATCGACGCCGACGGCGCCATCACTCGCCACGGCGTCGACGGCGCGCCGGCCTAAGTGGGCTTGCCGGCCGGCTCTTATCAGGCCAACACGCTTGAAAGATTTCTCCTACATAAATACAATCCTGGCCACGTGTGGTAACGAACAGATAAGGCCTGTTGCGGCGAGCACACTGTGTTCATTCGCCAACCAGGAGCCGCACCATGCATCGTCACACTATCCGCAGCAGCATTTTTGTCATCGCAATGCTGGCCGCCTCGGCCGCCTTTGCCGGCGCGGACATCGTCAAATGCGTTGGCCAGAATGGCAAGGTAACGCTGACCGATGCACGGTGCGACACCGCCCGGGTGGTGGTGGAGCCGGTGGCCTTTGACGCCGCACCAGCAGCACTGCCGGACAACGAGTTCAAGCAAGTCGCGGTGCAGGCTGCGCGCCACGCCGCCACGCGGCGGGTCGCCATTGTCCCGCAAGCGGTTCAGCGTGACAGCTGGACCACCCCGCGCGCCGCCAAAATGCTGTCGCGCGACATCGAGACGCTCAAGGCAGCACGGTTGAGCATGCAGGTGCTCGACGGCGCGTCGGCATCGGCCCGCCAGCAGCGTCTGGCCAGGTTGCACTGACGCCGCCCGACAGGTCGGCTCACGGCTTGCGTGGTGGGCCCTGTGCAGCGTCGGCGCGGCGGCATGGGGCGCCGACGCTGCAGCCACCGGGCTCGATGGCGCCATGCAGCAGTTGCTCGAACGCGGTTTCGCGCTCGTTGCCGACACGCACATCGCGATTGATCGGCACGCACAGCGTGTCCTTCCATGCCGCGGCGTAACCACGTGGCACCGGAAACGGCCCGCGCTTGTTTACCGCTGCCTTCTGGCACAGCGCCAGCGTTTTGAATTCGCCCGACACCGTAGCGCCGGCAAGATTGACGGCAAGCCCGGATTGCAGGTAAATCAACAAGACAATCGTGTACACGGCGCTCTCCAGGTGGTTGCGAATAAGTCTGATTGCGCGCGCAAGCGCCGGTTCCGTCGATGTGTCATTGCATCAGGCAGCCAAGCGGCGTTTTAAAATCCCGGCGGGCGCTCGCCCGCTACATTGGCCATTTTCTCGAACGCCAGGCCGGCGCGCGCGATGGTTCCTTCGTCGAACAGGCGGCCGATCAGGGTCACGCCATGCGGCACCTTGATCGGCGGCGAGAACGTCGGCATCGGGTTGGCCGGGTCCGGCGCCCAGTCGCTGCGCGCGCTTGCCACCTCGACGAATCCGGTGCGCAAAGTGAGCGACGGGTGGCCGGTGAAGTTAGAGATCGTCAGCATTTCGTCGCGCAGCGACGGCACCAGCATCAGGTCGACCGTTGAAAAGATGCGCGCCATTTCCAGCGCGACCATGCGCCGCATGCGGTCGGCCTGCACGAAGTCGACCGCCGACAAAAAGCGCGCCTCGCGAAACAGGTTCGGCCAGGCGTCGGCCACCTGCACCTTCAACGCGTCGGCGCGCCCGTCCAGCGTCCAGTCCTCGAACGCGGCGGCGGCCTCGGCGAACAGGATCGTGTTCAGGCTCTGGTACGGCCAGTCGGGCAAGCTGACGGCGATCGGCACCATGCCGAGCGAGCTCGCCATCGCCAGCGCGGCGCGGTCGACGCTGGTTGCCGGGCTGTCCTCCATCCACGCCGGGATGTAGCCGATTTTCAGGCCGCTGACGTTCGCACCGGCGTCGAAATCGAGCCGCGCCGGCACGCTGGCAACGTCGCCCCGGTCCGGACCGGAGATCGCCGCCAGCACCAGCATCGCGTCTTCCACGCTGCGCGTCATGGGACCCAACTTGTCGAGCGACCAGCACAGCGTCATCGCGCCCGTGCGCGGCACCCGGCCGTAGGTCGGCCGCAGGCCGGTGATCCCGCACCGCATCGCCGGGCTGATGATGCTGCCGCCCGTCTCGCTGCCGATCGAGAACGCGACCAGGCCGGCGGCGGTTGCCGCGCCCGGACCGGCGCTCGAACCGGACGCACCCTCCGCGAGCAGCCACGGGTTCATGGTCTGGCCGCCGAACCAGATGTCGTTGAGCGCCAGCGCGCCCAGCGACAGTTTGGCGACCAGCACCGCGCCGGCCCGGTTCAGGCGCGCCACCACCGCGGCGTCCTGCGCCGGGATCCGGTCGCGGTAGGGCTCGGCGCCCCAGGTGGTGGCGATGCCGGCGGTGTCGAGCAAGTCCTTGACGCCGTACGGGATGCCGTGCAGCGGACCGCGGTATTTGCCGGCGGCGATCTCGCGGTCGGCCTGCCTGGCCTGCGCCAGCGCATGCGTTTCGGTCAGTGTAATCACGCTGCGCAGTGTTGGATCCAAACGTTTGATGCGTTCGATATAGATGCGGGTGAGGCGCTCCGAACTGAGCGCGCGCGATGCGATCCAGCGCGACAACCGGGTGACGGGCGCAAACGCGATGTCCTCATCGCGCGCCGGCAGCGGTCCCGGCGCCGCCGCGCTGCGCACGAAGCGTTCGCGCCGCGCGCCTGTGCCTGAACCCATGCCTGAGGCTGTGCCTGTACCTGTACCTGCCGCAGCAAGCGGATCGAACTGGCTGGCCGGCGCCAGCGACGATGCAAGCGCCAGCGTGCGCGGGCCGCTGCGGCGCTCCTGCATCGACGCCATCGATACGCGCCAGCTGCGCGCCGCCATCGCCCGCTGCGCCGGCGTCATCGATACCTGGACCAGCTTTTCAGCTTCGGCGAACGTGGCCGGCGACACCTCCGGGCCGACCGCGGCGCTGGCGCCGAAGGTCGGTGGCGCGCCCGGCGGCGGCGGGGTTTGTCCGGCACGGCTGGCGGTGACCACGGCGAGCAGCCCGAGCGGGGCATTGATGAGGAATGCGCGGCGAAATTTCATAGATTCTTTTCGAATTGTTAAGGTCTGCCGATCGTACCGAAAAGCAGCTATTCCGTCACAATTTTTACGGCGCTCTACCGGTCGAGCTCCGGATAGTGGCGGAAGATGCCGTCCTGATTAAACCGGATGCGCCGCGTCGACGCCAGGTAGGCGGCGATGTTCGGCCGCGCCGCCACCAGGTCGTGCAGCGCGGCCAGCCTGGGGTAGCCAGGCGCGATGCGCGCCATTGCGTTCGGAAAGGCGTAGCGCAGGCCCGCGATCACCTGGAACATCGACAAGTCGACATAACTCACGCGCGCGCCATTGAAATAGCCCGCGCTCCCGGACGCTGCCAGCACGCCCTCGAAATAATCGAAATACTTCGGCACCCGCTCGGCGGTGAAGCCGGATGCGTGCCGCTTCGCTTCGCGCTTCTGGTCTTCGTAAAACAGCGACGTCGATACCGGATGATGGGTGTCGTGGACCTCGGCCACCAAGTCGGCGATTGTCAGCTGCAGCTGGTGGATCCACAGGCTTGCCGTCCGCGCGCGCGGCGCCAGTCCATGCGTTGTTCCGAGGAACAGCAGGATATTGGCGGTCTGGCCGATGGTCTGCTCGCCGGCTACCAGGAATGGCGGCGCGAACGATGGCCTGGCCGCCGTCGCCATCGCCGTCGTCAGCGCGTTGATGCCGTTCTTCTGGCGCGCGACGTCGACATAAGGGGCCTGCGCTTCTTCCAGCGCGAGCCGCACGAATTCTCCGCGTCCCTGGATCGTGGGCCAGTAGAAAAGCTGATAGACCATCGCCGCTCCCAAAGCATTCAATCGTCCGCTGATGATTCGATTGATCGAGTATGCCGCTTTCGGCCGTGCCGCGGCGCGCCGTCGGCATTTCCACACCGCAAGGTTACATTTTGAAAAAAGCCTGGCGGACATGAAGACGGCTGCCGCAAAGTAAGTAAGTTTTCATGACACGTTCGATCGACCGTATTGTTCCATCTTCTTGAACCACCCTGAGGCAGATCAGCGTGTCGCGCACCAGCCAAGCGATGATTGTCCTTAAGGCGTGCGGCCGGAAGTCGGCCGCTGCGCATTTTCAACTGGCTGGATGGACCACGATGATTGTCGCTCACCTCATAAAACACTGGATGGCCGGGCGCGCGCAATCGAGCAGCGCATTACGGGCGCGCTCGCTGGCGCGCAGCATGCGGGTGCTGCTGTTCTACCGTGCCCACCGGCGCCTTTGCCAGCTCGACCTTATCCGCCATTATCTTGCCGAGCCGCTCAACGACGACCTGTTTCATCACCTCAGCCAGCGCGACTACCTGATCAGGAACCTGCCGGTGCGCCACCGTATCGCCTGCATGCTCCACCATTACACCTTCGAGGACGCCACCTTCGACACCACCTACAAGCGCGCGCTCTACCGCGACGGCGGCCTGACGCTGTGGCGGCACAGCCAGGGCGGCAGCGAATTTTCCATCACGCTGTCGATGGCGGCGCCACCGATGGGTGCCGGCGAACTGGTCATTGCATTGGAAGCGGACGGCACCTGCCTGCACCGACTCGGCTTTAGCTGGATCGAAGGCAAGGTGGCTGGCGTCGACAGCCCGGCGCTGCCGTTTGTTGCCCATAACCAGGGCCGCGGCGCCGATTCCGACCCGGCCTTCGCCGCGTTCGAGCACGCCTTTCCCAACAATGCGCCGGCCTTTTTTTGCTTTGCCGCGCTGCAGGGCGCGGCGCAGGCGGTCGGCATGACCGAACTGGTCGGTATCAAGGGCAGCTTTCACCTGGCCTCCGATGTGCAATCGGCGAAACAGTTGGCCAGGGGTCACGACAGCTTCTGGCAAACCCTGGGCGGCATCGAATTGCCGGGTCCGGGCTACCTGGTCGAATTACCGTTCCGCCTCAAGCCGCTACCGGGCAATAACCGTGGCCGCGCCGCGCAGCGGCGCGCTTACTGGGCCGAGATCGGCGCAGCAGCGCACGCCACGTTGGAAAACAGGCTCAAAACCAGGCGCAATCGGGCGCCGCTGCCGCTTGCTGTCAACGCCTGAACGGCCGACGCTCGAACGGCCGCCGACAGGCAAGCGCGCGCCCACGAGCGGCGGCGTTCATGATAAAATTTGCATTCGCTAGGGGTCCTGGAATTTCGGGTGAGAGATACCCTCCGTACCTGATCTGGATAATGCCAGCGAAGGAAAGCGCAAAGTTCGTTCTCCCTTTGTCCGTTCCTCTCCCGTCTGAGTCCCGCTCCGGTTTTACAGTACGCGCCGGCCTGCCCGGCGCACACAACGAGCAGACAATGTCACGACCACACCTGAAACACTCCCTGATCGCCTTCGCCGTGATGCAGGCTTTTGCCAGCGCCGCGCCGGCCCAGACCGAAACCAAAGTCGTCGTCACCGGCGCCAGGTCGGCGGCGGGCGAGCGCGCCGGCATCGGCGGCTTTGCCGACGCGCCGCTGCTGCAGACGCCGGCCTCGATCACCACCATCGACCGCCAGCAGATGCAGGACTTCGGCATTCGCAACAGCACCGAGGCGATGAAGTTCGATGCCAGCGTCAGCGACTCCTACAACGCCGTCGGTTACGCCGAGAATTTCTCGATCCGCGGCTTTAACCTCGACAACACCTCGAGCTACCGCAAGGACGGCATCGCGATCCCGGGCGACACCCAGATCCCGCTCGAGAACAAGGAGCGCATCGAAGTGCTGAAGGGACTGGCCGGCCTGCAGGCAGGCGTCGCCGCGCCCGGCGGCATCGTCAATTACGTCACCAAGCGTCCGCTTGCCAGCGACCTGCGCTCGGCCACCATCGAGCTGCGCGAGCGCGGCACGCTGTACGGCTCGGTCGACCTGGGCGGGCGCTTCGCCGACCAGCGCTTCGGCTACCGTATCAACGCCGCCGGCGAAAAGCTGCGCTCGTACGTCAAGGGCGCCGATGGCGAACGCCAATTCGTCTCCGGCGCCTTCGACTGGCAGGTCACGCCCGACGCGCTGCTGCAGTTCGACGTCGACTACCAGCACAAGTCGCAGCTGACCGCGCCTGGCTACCAGCTGATCCGCGGTGTCAATCTGCCGACCGGCATCTCGCAGAGCACGTTGCTTAACGACCAGCCGTGGGCCAAACCGGTGGACACCAGAAGCACTAACGCCGGCCTGCGTTTCGAGTACCGTATCGACGACGCCTGGCAAGCGAGCGTCAGCATCAACCAGCACTGGTTCAAGCGCGACGACTACACCGCCTTCCCGTACGGCTGCAGCAACGAGGGCGCGGGCTTTTATCCGGGCTACTGCTCGAACGGCGACTACGACGTCTACGATTACCAGAGCGTGGGCGAAAAAAAATCGCCGTTCGGCGCGCAGGCGATGCTGCAGGGACGATTTGCCACCGGCGCCGTGTTGCACCAGCTCACGCTCGGAACGTCGCTGTTCACCCGCAGCGACAAGTCGGGCGATTATGTCTACCAGGGCGTCGGCACCAGCAACATCTACCGCAACGTGGTGGTGCCGTCGAGCGGCAAGCAGACCGGCCCGGTATTCGAGCGCCGCCGCGAAAACGAGCGCGCGCTGTTCGCCCAGGACATCGCGACGCTGTCGCCGCAAATAAAACTCCATACCGGCCTGCGCTACGTGCAGCTCAAGCGCGACGAATACACTCCCGGCGACAATCCGGACCAGGCCAATGCGCCGCGCGCCTACGCCCACAGCGACGACAGCTTCGCGCTGCCGAGCGTGGCGCTGGTGTATAGCCCGCACCAGGACTGGAACGTGTACGGCGCGCTGACCCACGGCCTCGAGCACGGCGCCATCGCGCCGATGGGAACGGACAACCAGAACACGGCATTGGCGCCGAGCCGCTCGAAGCAGTTCGAAATCGGCCTCAAGGGTGCGATCGGCAACGACACTACTGTGGCGGCGTCGCTGTTTCAGATCCGCAAGGGCCACGAATTCACGAAGCTCACCAACGTCGCCACCAACGCCGGCATTTTCGTGCGCGCCGGCGAGCGGACCCACCGCGGCCTCGAACTGTCGGCCAAGGGCGAAATCGGCGCCGGCCTGCATTACGGCCTGTCGCTGCTGGCCCTGCGTACCGAGCAGCAAGGCACCGGCCAGGCCGACTTCGACGGCAAGCGCGTCACCGACGTGCCGAAGCTGCGCTCGAACGCATGGCTGGAATACGCCGTACCGCAGGTGGCCGGCCTGAAGGTCAACGCGGCCTGGCAGTATGCGGGCACAAAAGCGTTCGACCTGGCCAATACCGTCAATGTGCCCGGTTACCACCTGTTCGACGTCGGCGCTTCGTACAAGGCCCGCCTCGCCGGCGCCACCACCACGCTGCGTTTCGGCGTGAACAACGTGTTCGACAAGTTCTACTGGCGCGACGTCACGCCGGCGCTCGGCGGCTACCTGCTGACCGGCGCGCCGCGCACTTTGCGCGCCTCGGCACAGTTCGATTTTTAGCGCAAACGCCGTACTGGACCCGCATCGCGACGCGCAAAGCGTTGCGTGCGGACCTTCGGTCGGATAGGTCGACCCGGCAACCGCGTTTGTACAACAATCGGGGTTCAGCCAGGTGCTGTCTGGAAGCTTTCCAGTATAGCTTCCGCCTGTGCCACCCGCTGTTCCAGGTTGCCGGTCAATAGCGTAAAGGCGATCGCGCGCCGGTCCAGCTTGTCCAGCAACGCCTGGTGCACTTGCTGGCGCACCGCCTCCGACTCGCGCTGCAGGCCATCGGCCACCCACGGCAAATCAGGCGCTGCAACCAGGGTGACGGCGTAATCGTAGTGCCGGTCGAGCGCGGCCAGCGCCGGGTTGACCCGGCCCCAGTACACGCCGCTGTAGATCGCCGTCATGAACGGCGTGGTATCGCAAAACAGGAAACCGCGCACCTGGGCGGCGGCGGCATTTTCACGCGCCATCTGGCTCCGGGCGATGCGCAACTGGTCGGTTTCATACGGCACCCGTTGCTCTGTCTCGACGAATTCGCGCAAGTACTCGGGCACCCACAAGCTGTGGTAGCGCTGCGCCAGTTCGGCCGCCAGCGTCGACTTTCCGGTCGATTCGGCACCGAGGATGGCGACCCGTGTTACCTGCCGGATCACCGGTTTCACGCCGCGCCGCCTTGCGCGGCGCGGCGCCAGGTGCGCAGGCCGATGACGGCCATCACGACGAACAGGGCATACAGGATGGCGGTCAGCACCAGGTTCTTGTACAGGTACAGGCCGACATACAAGATGTCGACGGCGATCCAGACATGCCAGTTCTCGACCTTCTTGCGCGACAGCAGCACCTGGCCGACCAGGCTGCCGGCGGTCAGGAAGCCATCCGCATGCGGCACGTCGGTATCGGTCCAGGTTTTCAGGAAATACGCCAGCAGCACGAAGCCGACTGCCCAGCCGGCCAGCGACATGCGCCACCCGGCGCCGTCCAGGCGCGTCACTTGCAAGGCGCCGTGCGCGGCACCGCCGCGCAGCCAGCTGTGCCAGCCCCACACCGACACCACGATAAAGACCACCTGCAGCGCCATGTCGCCGTACAGGCGGGAGCGGTAGAACACCACGCTGTACGCGGCCGACGAGACGATCGCGAACAGCCACGCCCAGTGATTCCGGCGGATGTTGAGCAGCACGGTGAGTACCGACAGGACGAACGAGACCAGTTCAAGCGGGGTGGCGGCAAGGCCAAACAGGGATACGGGATCGTTCATCGGCAATCAGTGAGGGGTAGTGCGCGAGGGTCAGTCGGCGAGGTGGGTCGGACGGAGACAGTCGGAACTTGCCGGCGGCAAAAGCGGAGGGCCTCGGCGGCGCGATGGTCAGGCGGAGTCATGAGCGCAACAAGTATGCGGCATGCGGGGCGATCATGCAATCCGAATAAGTGTCGCAGTGTTACCCCTCCAATATCAGGGGGCGTGAGGCCGCGGCGCCGGCAAAGGAAATGCACACCCGGCGAAAAAAGCCGCAACAGCAGTTGCGGCTTTTTTCTTCTCAACCCATGCTCTCCTGGTGTTACTTGCGCGGGTACTTGACCGTCATTTCCTTGAGCAGCTGGTCGGCATGGTCGACTTCTTTCATCACCCACAGCATGTAGCGGATATCGACGTGGATCGCCCGCGTGATGGCGCTGTCGAAGTACCAGTCCTTGGTGATCGATTCGTAAGTCGAATCAAAGTTCAGGCCGACCAGTTCGCCGCGCTTGTTCATCACGGCCGAGCCGGAATTGCCGCCGGTGGTGTCGGCGCTCGACAGGAAGTTGACCGGCACTGTGCCCAGCACCGGATCCTTGAAGGCGCCGAAGCGTTTTTCCTTGACCGCGTCGAGCAGCTCTTTCGGCGCGATGAACGGGTCCTTGCCGGTGTGCTTCTCGACGACGCCGTCCACATTGGTGAACGGCCCCTTGACGACGCCATCGCGCGCGCTGTACGGCGCCACCGTGCCGTAAGTGACCCGCAAGGTCGAATTGGCATCCGGATAGACCGGCTTGCCCTGGCTTTTCTTCCACGCGATCACCGCCGTCATGTACTGCGGGATGATCCGCTCCAGGTTGCCGTTGATTTCCTTGCGGCGGTTTTCGAGCGCAATGGCGACGTCATGGAGCTTGACGGCCAGCTTGACGAAGCCGTCCTCGGACGTGCGAAAAGCGTCCGCGTCCTTGCCGATCCACGCCAGGCGCTTCGCGGTGTCGGCCATCTCGGTCGACTTGTACAAGGCCGGCAGCGCGTGCGGCGCCGGCAGCAGGGGATCGAGCGCCTGCGGATGCATGCGCGCGGCCAGCTTGCTGTAGCGGGCCAGCGCGGCCGCATAGCGCGCCTCGTCGACGCTGGCGACGAACGACTGCTCGAGCCGGGTCAGGCGCGCCTTGATGAACGACAGGTCGCGTTCCTGGTAACCGGCGTCGCGCTTCGGATCAGGTTTCTGGCGCTCGAGCGCCAGGCGGAACAACGTGCGCGCGCTGGCCAGCAGGTCGCTGTGAGTAGCGACCGACCATGCATACTCCTCTTCCGACAACGCCATGTCGGCCTTGATCTGCGCATCGAGGTCGGCCAGCAGGCTCTTCGAGGCAGCGGCCTGGTTTTGCCGGAACCAGGCGCGAAATTCGGCATCCTGCACGTCCTTGATGGCGGCGATGTCCTTGCGCGCGAAGCCGTCCATCAGTCCCTGGGTCTTCTTCATCACGTTATTGATGCCCTTGACGACGCTGGCGTAGCGCACGTCGTAGGCCGGGTTGCCCATGGTGGCAGCGGCGATCACGGCCAGGTCGGCCTGCATGCCGGCCACGCGCACCGGAAAATCGGCATCGCGGGCGAAGCGGATTTCGGCCGGCAGCTTGTAGCGGCTGGTGCGGCCTGGGTAGCCGGCCAGCAGGATCGGGTCGCCGTTCTTCAGGCCTTCGGCCGACACCACCAGGAAATCCTTCGACTTGTACGGCACGTTGTCGGCCGAAGGGTCGGCCGGGCGGCCGTCCTTGCCGACGTAGGCGCGCAGGAACGCGAAGTCGCCGGTGTGGCGCGGGAATTCGTAGTTGTCGACGTCGCCGCCGTAGTTGCCGATCTTGTCGGACGGCGCGTACACCAGGCGCACGTCGCGGATCATCAGCTGGCGGATACGGTAGTACTCGAGGCCGCGGTGAAACGCTGGCACCGAACAGCGGTACGCCTTGTCGGTCTCGCATTCGGCGATCAACACCTTGATGCGCGACTGCACTTCCTCGTAGCGCTCGCGGCCCGACATGGCCGGCGCCAGGCCCTTGAGAACGCGCACCGAGACATTTTCGACTTTTTCGGTCACGTACACCAGCATGCTCGGGCCGCCCGGCAGTTCGGCCGCGCGGTCTTTGGCGAGGAAGCCGTTGACGATGTAATTGTGTTCCGCCGTCGAATTGCGCTGGATCGCCGCGTAGCCGCAGTGGTGGTTGGTGACGATCAGGCCGTCGGGTGAGACGAACGAGGCCGAGCAGCCGCCGGTCGAGACGATCGCGCTCATCGGGTGCTTCGACAGGTCGGTCAACTTGTCGACCGGGATCGTCATGCCGATGCGCTTCAGTTCCGATTTCAGCTGGTTCAACTGGTGCGGCTGCCACTGGCCTTCGTCGGCATGGGCGGCGGCGAATACGCCGAACAAGGCGACGGGCAAGACGAGGTATTTGAACAAGATGAAGTCCCCTGATTAAAAAAGGCAGGCGGCGAGTATATCGCTGTTGGGAACGGCTGGAAATTCTTATTTATGGACGTATTTACGCCCCCAGCTATTGCCCCGCCCGCAGCAGCAGCTGGTAGATGTCGGGGTAGTCGGCGCGCACCAGGTTTGCCGCCCTGCCCGCCAGGCTGCGCGGGTCGCTGTGGTGCAACACTTCCATCCCGCCCACGCCGGCAACGACGCCATTTCTTCCGATGCCGCCGCCGCCCCGGGCTAGCGGGCCGGCGCTGGCGACATAGCGAGCGCAGAGCGCGCGGCGCGCACCCGCCACGCCGCTTGTCGGCAGGCTGCCGTGGATCGTCATCGCGCTCCACAGCAACAGGTCGCCTTGTTCGAGCATGGGCGCGGCCTGGCGCAGTGGGCCGATGTTTCGCGCAACTTCGGCGACATCGGCCATCGCTTGTGTGCTGTGCGAACAGTCCGGGTCGCGGCCCTGGCGGTCGGTCGGCGGGCGCAGATGGCTGCGCGGCAGCACGTAAAACCGGCCGGCCCCACGCGCGATATGTTCGACCGCAATCGAGGCGCCGATCATCGCATCGAACCGGATGGCGTCGATGAAGCGCCCGTCCCGCCGGGCCCACGGGAAACCGTTGGCGTCGAAATACATGCTGTCGACCAGGCGCGCGGGCGCGCCAAGCAGGGTTTCGACCGCGCGCCGCAGCACGGCGTCGGTCAGCAGCGCAAGTGCGGCGGCCCTGAACTGCGGATAGCGCCGCGGGCACAGGTCTTGCAGGCCGAGGATCGGGTGCTGCATGTGGCCGGCTTCGGTGTAGGCGT
>Ga0326735_1000044_pt1 | contig 23389 bp, 21 predicted proteins | sample 37_GP2_1092_FD_207945 | JGI IMG/M metagenome (GOLD analysis project Ga0326735, IMG submission 207945) | Glacier ice microbial communities from Ngari, Tibet, China - 37_GP2_109.2 | ecosystem: Environmental > Aquatic > Freshwater > Ice > Glacier | place: China: Ngari, Tibet | collected 2018-07-31
AGTATGTGGCGGATGACGCCACGCTGGCCATCGTGCGCGAACTTGGCATCGATTATGCCCAGGGCCATGCGATGGGCGCACTGCGGGCGCTGACGGCCGGCGTCGACGAGACGCTGGCCGATACGCCCGGCGACTGGGCGCTGACGCAAGCCAAGTCGGGTGATTTTAATCTACATCAATAAAATTAATCGACCGACTCTTTACACTCCGAATGCACTTGCGAACTCGCAAGTGTTGTTCGCGCCCCTTTTGCGCACATCTTGTTCGCGCACCTTGTCCGCACACGCCATTCACATCATCAATGATGGAAGCCGCTATGCGCAAGATTTTGCCCGTTGCCAATCATGAGCGATGGCCAATTGACCCGGCGAATCGCCGCTGGCCGGATCGAAGAAGTGATGGTCGCGAAGTCCGGCGTGAAGGTCGTCTTGCGCCTCGACCCTGGCAACTTTGATCGAATCGGAATTGTTCGGCTACGAGGAAGGCACTTTCACCGGCGCCGCTGAGCATGGCCAGGACGCTGCAACCGATGGCACCGGCCCCGGCCAGCAAAGCGCGGCGACGGCGCTGAAATCAGGCGCCACGCTGGAAACGCACGGCGGCAACGTCTCGGCCACCGCGCGCGCGGCGTGTCGCGCAACACGATTTACCGCCAGCGGCATCCGTAGGGCCAGGTTCAATCAAGGGGCGGGGTCATGGGTAAATCGCGCGACCCTAACTTCGATTGAGCCTGGTCTTTTGTATCCGCTTCACGCCTGGCGTGCAGGTTAGCCGCGCTCTGCAGCGCGGTTTCAAAGAAGCGCAGCGCATTGCGCCCGACCGCCTTGGCCTGGTACATCGCCTGGTCCGCCTGCTTCAGCAAGTTCTCGCTCGATGCCGAGTAGCCGTCAAACAGGGTGGCGCCGATGCTGGCGCTGTTGTAAAGCACAGAGCTGGCCAAGTCGTAGGGCTGGTTCAACGCGGCGCGGATCTTTTCGCCGATGGTTTGCGCCTGCAGCAACGCTTGCGGCGCCGTTTCGCTCAAATCCATCAGCATCACGACAAACTCGTCACCGCCCTGCCGACCCACGGTGTCGACCTTGCGCACGCAACTTATCAAGCGCGCAGCCACTTGCTGCAACAGCAGGTCGCCCTTGCCATGCCCGAGCGTATCGTTGATGGTCTTGAAGTTGTCGAGATCGATGAACAGCAAGGCGCCGTGGCGCTTGCTGCGTGCGCTGGCCGCGAGCGCCCGATGCAATCGATCGCTCAGCAAGCGCCGGTTTGGCAAGCTCGTCAATGGATCGTAGAAAGCCAGCTGCCGGATTTCCTCTTCAGCCGTTTTGCGCGCAATGAATTGGCCGATCTGGGAACCGATGGCGCGCGTTAGTTCCATTAGCGCGGGCTCGCACGGGCGTGCATCGGGCAGGTAAAATTCCATCACGCCATACGGCCCTGAACCTATACTGACAGGAAATGCAAAGGCGCCGTGCAAACCCGATTTCAAGGCAATTTCAGCGCGCAGGAAACCCGACTCCAGCGCGATGTCGGCGACCCATACCGGCGCGCCGCTGCGCCAGACCCGGCCAATCAATCCATTCGAATCCGGCATATAGGATTGCTGGCAGCTCAATGCCAGAAACTGCCTCATCGCGGGCGTTCCGGTGCTCCACGACGCGTAACAGCGCAGCAACTGTTCCTGCTTGTCCAAGTTCCAGAATGCCCCGCCGTCGGCGCCCAGCGCCATGCAGATGGTTTGGATGATTTTTGGCGCCGCATCGCGCAGCGTCTTCGCCTCGGCCAGCAGCGCGGTCACCGAGTATTCCATCGCCTGACGCTGTTCAAGCTGCTTCTGGACGCTGATATCGCGACGCACGCCGACGATGCCGCCGCTGCGGGTGCGCTGTTCGCTGATCTTCAGCCAACGCGCGTGGCTTAACTGCAACTCATGGGGCTCAGCGGGCGGGTTGCGATGGCGCCGGATGCGCTCCTTGATCCAGTCCTCGACATGGCCGCGAAACGCCGGCTCGATCACTTCCCCTTTCGCCAGCGATAAGCGCACCAGATCCTCGAAGCGCATGCCGGCGATACTCTCGAAATCGTCGAAATCGGTGAAATGGCGCGCGTATTGACTGTTGCACATGACCAACCGGTCGTCGGCGTCGAACAGGCCGAAGGCATCGCTCAAACTATCTATCGCATCGACCAGGTTGGCGCGCGCGCTAGCGGCCTGCTCGGCCTCCAGCCTTAATTTTTCCTGCAGCAAATGCTGTTCGGTGATATCCCGGATGGTGCCGCGCAACAGCGTCGTGCAGCGCTGCTCGTCGATTACCGGCTCACCCATCGTATGCATCCAGTGCACCTCGCCATTGGGCCAGACGATGCGAAACTTGCCGTCGAAAGCCAGCCCCTCGTACAGCGCCGGTCGCAACATGTCGATGTAGCGCTGACGGTCCTGCGGATGCAACAGGTCCAGGATTTCCTTGCCGAACAGCGCAACGCGGGACGGATCGAGTCCGAACAAGCGATAGGTTTCCGCCGACAATATGATGCTGCGCTGCACCGGATCGAAAGTCCAGCCGCCCAGGCCCGCGATGCGCTGGGCCTGGGCCAGGCCAGTTTCGCTGGCTTGAACACGTTGCAACAAGCCCTGCAATTCCTCATTTCTTTTATGCAACTTTTTGCGCAATCCGCTGATGAAGCCACCCATCACCGCGAACCATGGCAACGTGATCGCCAGCGCGCACCATTGCAGCAATTCTTGAACGACATTGAGCGTTTCCGGCCGCCCCCGCCACAGCAGCGCAATCACGGCGCCGTAGCCCAGCAAGATGCCGGCGGCGAACGCGAGCAGCGTCCGGATCGTCAGTTGCAGCACGCCGAACAAAAAAATCATCAGCAGCACCCACAGGAACACGGCGCGCCCCTCGTTGGCCGCGTACATCGCGTACATCATGACGACAATGGACGTGACCATTTGCTCGATGGTCAGATTAGGGTCGCGGCACCGGAGGTTCAGCCTTGAGCGAAACACGCTGTAGAAAAAGGCGTCGGCCAGCAAAATCATCGCGACGCATTGAAACAATGCCGCCTTGGGCAAGTCGCCCCCCAGATAACTGGCAAGCATCAAGCCAATGACCAGCCACGACGTTGCGACCGCCATCAAAAACCGGCGCATGCGCAAGGCTTGCCTGACGACATCAAATTGGGCCGGTGAATGGCGCACTGCTGGCGCTGGGAGCAAGGTTAACCTCGATTGTTGACAGGCGTAAACAGCCCTGATCTTATTGTACTTCAGCATTTGGCGAGGCGTCGCCAGACGTTCATCCGCGTCGAAGGGGCCAGGTTCAATCGGATACTTAGCATTGCTCAATCGCGCGACCGTAACCCCGATTGAGCCGGGGCACTGCACCACAATAAATCGGCGTACGAAAAAAGCCGGCAATGCCGGCAACAGGAGACTTCTGCCTCACCCTGCCGCGCTCGGGGGAGCGGCAGGATTGTTACGTATTCACTTCGGCGCCAGCTTGAACACCCAGACCGAACCGCGCGGCTCCAGATAACTGACCTTGGAGGCGATTTCGCCGCCCCACAGCGGCACTGCGCCGCCCCAGCCGGACACCACGACCACATATTGCACGCCGCCATCCATTTGATCGGATCGCCAGAGCGACCCGCTCTATGTGTCCAACGAAAGTTCGAGCAGCATTTCAGTCATCGACACGGTCAATAACGTGAAATTGCGCGATATCGCGGTCGGCAAATTGCCTTGGGGCATAATCATCAAATGAGAAAACTTCAGATACGCATGAATAGCACGCCCGTCATCGGGCGGCGGCGCCGCAGCGCCGTCGCCGTATCCATGCTGGTGGGCGCGCTGACGATGCCGCAGGCGCGCGCGCAAACGGCTTTGGAGCAAATCGTCGTCAGCGCCAGCCGCGCCGAGCAGTCGCGTTTCGACGCGCCGGGGGCGATCGACGTGGTGCAGATCGATCCGTTTCACGCGACCTCGCCGCTGGTCAATTTGTCGGAATTGCTCTCAAGCGTGCCCGGCGTGCAGGTGCGCGAGCGCCAGAATTATGCACAGGACTTGCAAGTGTCGGTGCGCGGCTTTGGCACGCGCTCCACCTTTGGCGTGCGCGGCGTGCGCATCCTGGTCGATGGCATTCCGGCCACGATGCCCGATGGCCAGGGCCAGGCGGCCACCGCCAGCCTGACCGCGGCGTCGCACATCGAAGTGCTGCGCGGTCCGCTGGCGCAGTTGTATGGCAATGCCGCCGGCGGCGTCGTGCAGGTGTTCACGCAAGCGCCGCCGCGCGACAAAGTGCTGCATGGCACCGCCACGGCCGGCGCCGGCTCCGATGGCCAGCGCCAGATCGGCGCCTCGCTGGCCGGCGGCTCCGAAGTCGTCGGCGCCACGCTCGATGTAGCGCGCTATTCGACCGACGGTTACCGCGACCATAGCGCCGCCGAGCGCACCCAGCTGGCCGGCAAGGTCGTGCTGCGCCCCTCCACGGACACTACGCTGACGGCGCTGATCAATCTGTTCGACCAGCCCGAGGCACAAGACCCGCTGGGCTTGACGCGCGCCGATGTTGAAAAAAATCCGCGCCAGGTGATCCCGAATGCGATCCGCTTCGATACGCGCAAAAGCATTGCACAAAAGCAGACCGGGCTCGTCGTCGAACACCGGCTGTCGGAGCAGGACCGCCTCTTTGCCAGGGTCTACGGCGGCACGCGCCAGGTCAACCAGACGCTGGCGTTCCGGGGCGGTGCCGGCAGCGCCGGCGGCGTCATCGATCTGGAGCGCGACTATGGCGGCGTCGGCTTGAACTGGCAGCACAAGACCCGCGTCAACGATTTGCCTTTGCGCTGGACGCTGGGCTTTGACGCCGACAACTTGCGCGAACAGCGGCGCGGCTTCGACAATGATTTCGGCGCCCAGGGCGCGCTGCGGCGCGATGAAATCGGCCGCGCGAAGAACCGCGACATCTACGCGCAAGCCGACTGGGCTTTCGCGCCAAACTGGCGCGTCACGGCCGGCCTGCGCTCTTCCACCGTCACACTGGCCGTCGATGATCGCTACGCCGTCAGCACCGGCAATCGTGATGACAGCGGCAGCGTCGAATACAGGAACACCAGCCCGGTCGCGGGACTGGTCTGGTCCGCAACGGATGACATCAACTTGTACGCGAACCTAGGCAAGGGTTTCGAGACGCCGACGCTGGCCGAGTCCGCTTACAGCCAGGATAACAGCGGACCGAACCTGGGCTTGCGGCCCTCGACCAGCCGGCAGGCGGAGCTGGGCGCGAAGATCAAGCGCGGCAACCATGCGCTCGATATGGCGCTGTTCGATGCGCGCAGCAACAATGAAATCGTGCCGGTATCGACCGCCAATGGACGTTCGATCTTCCAGAATGTCGACGGCGTGCGGCGGCGCGGCGTGGAAGCGTCGTGGCAAACGACCTGGGACAGGTGGAGTACGCGCGCCGCCTATACCTTGCTGAACGCCAGCTTTCGCACATCCTTTTCGAATGCACAAAAAGCCAGCATCGCCCCCGGCAACCGCCTGCCCGGGGCGCCCAAGCACAGCCTGTACACGGAAATCCAGTACAAGGTCAGCGACGCATTGAGCACCGGGCTGGAACTGCGCACCGAAAGCCGGGTCTACGTCAACGATACCAATACCGACACCGCCGCCGGTTATGCAATCGTCAATGGGCGCGCCGGTTATGCTTTCAAGTTGGGCGGGGCCGACCTGTTCCTGTATGGCCGCATCGACAACCTGTTCGACCAGCGCTACGCCGGATCGGTCATCGTGAATGATGGCAACAGCCGCTTCTTCGAACCTGCGCCGGGGCGGCGTTTGTTCGTCGGCGTGCGCGGCGCCTTGTAGTCAAGGGCCGCCAGCCGGGCGGCGACGGTGTGCGCCAACGCGATCGCCGTCTTGGTCCTTTATTTTTTAATTCACCAGCCAGAATTGATGGCCGCAATGACCGCGCATCATGTTCAAGCTGCTCGGAATGAGGCGTATCCAAAGCGAGCGCGGAATGCGCCGCGTGCGTTGCGCCGAGCTACACTTGGGACATATCCTGGCATCGGGCGCGACTTGGGCTTTTGTTGAATCGATATCTTGCGGGATGATGTCACCCATGGCGCGTCCCGTGACTAAAGCGCCATTATCTAAAATACAAAATTATGGCATTTGATTTAAATCAACATAATTACTTAAAAGAAAATATAAGCGGCGCCGACAAAATCCTGATCGAAAACATTGCCAGGTAGGGGTCGCGGGAATCACGGAACATGGGTTGAAGATTGCGCTCGCCGCCAGGGCAACCGCAAGCTTGCACGCCGCGCAATGAGTGAGCGGCTGGCCTTCAGCGCATGATTTTTCTTGCGCCCGCATTGCCGGGCAAAAGCTTGTCGATCTGAAATGACTTGAACCGAAACCCCGGCCTTCAGGCCGGGGAATTCAAGTTTCGCCCCTTTCTTGCGGACGGGGTGTCAACCTTGAGTCAGATGTAAGATGATCCTTCAGCGCTGATCCTTGACTGCATCGAGTTCGGCCTCATCAAGCCGACCATCGCACAACTTCAGCACATGGCCACCGAACCAGATTGCATCGTCAGGGTCGTGCGTGATCAGGATCATCGGCAGTGCCAGACGGCATTGCAACTGGTCGAGTTCGCGCCGCAGCGTCACGCGCAAGGCCCGGTCCAGCGCGGCAAACGGCTCGTCCAGCAGCAGTGCGCCCGGCCGCGCTGCCAGCGCCCTCGCGAGCGCCGTGCGTTGGCGCTGGCCGCCCGAAATCTGGTCCGGAAACTGCTGCGCCAGATGCTGCAAATCGAATTGCTGCAGCCAGTAATCGACCGCCGCATGCGGCTGGTCGAGGCCGGGATTGCGCCATCCGCGCACCAGCCCGAAGCCGACATTCTGGCGCACCGTCAAATGCGGAAACAGCGCATAGTCCTGGAACAGATACGCGACGTTGCGCTGCTGCGGCGTCAAATTGATGCCGGCTGCGGCGTCGAACAGCGTGCGCCCGGCCAGCCGGATATGGCCACTGGCCGGCGTCATCAAACCCGCAATCGCTTTCAGCGTCAGGCTTTTGCCGGCGCCCGACGGCCCGAGGATGACGATGCGCCGGCTGTCGGACGCAAACTGCATGCGCAGGCGGAAGCTGCGCTTGCCAGAATGCAAGGTGGTGTCGATGTCGATGTCGAGCTGCATCAGCGCATCCTCATGGCTTATCGTCATTGCGCATGTTGGTGCGCAATGCGGCCCGGCGCCAGGCGCCCGGCGGCCAGCAATACCAGGATGCAGACTAGCGACGTGAGCCACACCAGCGTATTGGCGCTATCGTCCTGCCCCGCCTGGACCGCTTCATAAATCGCGATCGACAAGGTCTGGGTCTGGCCGGGAATGCTGCCGGCCACCATCAGCGTCGCGCCAAACTCGCCCATCGCGCGCGCGAAGCCGAGCAGCAAGCCGGCCAGAATGCCGCGCCAGGCCAGCGGCAGCGTGACCCGGAAAAAAATCCCGCACTCCGAAATGCCGAGCACGCGCGCAGCCTGCTCCAGCTGGCCGTCGACCGCCTCGAACGCGGCCCGGGCCGGCTTGAATACCAGCGGAAACGCGACCAGCGCGGCGGCGATCACGGCGCCCTGCCAGGTAAAGATCAGGTTGATGCCGAACTGGCTTTGCAGCCACCCGCCCAGCGCGCCCTGGCGTCCGAATACCACCAGCAGATAATAGCCCAGCACCGTGGGCGGCATCACCATCGGCAACGTCAGCACGGTATCGAGCAAAGCGCGGCCCGGAAAGCGGCCGCGCGCCAGCAAAAAACCGACGCCGACGCCCAACAACAAGTTCAGCGCCGTGGCCCAGGCCGCCACTTTCAACGACAAGCCCAGCGTAATCGATATGCTATGGATATCCATTCAAGGCTTCAAAAAACCATGCCTGGCGAAAATCGCCTGACCGGCAGGAGACACAATGAAGTCGATGAAGCGCGCGGCTTCGGCCGCGTTAGGGCCATGCTTGCTGGCGGCGATCGGATAGCGGATCGCGCCGGCTTGAGGCACCTCGAACGCCACCTTGACTTTGTCCGGCATCAAAGCGGCATCGGTGCGGTAGACGAAGCCGGCGTCCACTTCGCCGCGCGCGACATAATCGAGCGCCTGGCGCACGTTCTGGGTCTGTATCGTTTTTGTTTGCAGATCGAGCTTGGCTGCCTGCAGCGCATGGTGGGCATAGCGCCCGGCAGGCACGATTGTCGGGTTGCCGATCGCTACGCGGGTGATGCCGCCTTGGCCCAGGTCGGCCAGCCGGCGCAGCGCGAGCTGGCCCGGATTAGCCTGCGGCAAGGGTACGATGACGACCAGACTGTTGCGCGCAAAGTCGCTGCGTGCGCCGACCAATCCACGCTGCTGCGCGAGATCCATCGTTTGCTGGTCGGCGCTGGCCAGCACGTCGACCGGAGCACCTTTGTCGAGCTGCTGCAGCAGCACGCCGGATGCCGCGAAATTGAGCACCACGGCTACGCCCGGATGCTGCGCCTGATAAACCGAGGCGGCTTCCCTGAAGGCATTCGTCAGACTGGACGCAGCCGATACCAGCAACTGGCCAGCCAGTACGGAACAGGACGCCGTCGCCAGCAAGGCCGCAATCATCCATTTGCACATCGTGGTGTAGCCCATCATCGGTTCCTGGCAATCATCCATAGTCGGTCGTCACTATTCGTAAAATACCGAACTATACAACGATGCCCCAATTCGAACCCGACGTCGATCGGCAGTTATGCATATGACATCGAATAAAAATTGATACCGTGCGCATCGCGACGCAGCGAAATGCAATGCGACGATTTCACCCATGTCGAGTCATCGCCATGCGAATAAAAATTGCGGCCGCGCTACAGCAGCGCGATGCCCGCTTGCAAGGCTTGCTCTATGAAAAAAGCGACATGTTGCCGTTCACGAGGCAAGCGCTGCCGTCACTTCAGCGGCGGCGTCGCCAACGTACGCTCGATGTTCTTCAGCGCGTCCAATTGTCCATTGAGTTGCTCATTGCGGCGCTGAACGTCGCGCAGCTGACCATTGAGCTTGTCGAGCGCCGCATCCTGACGCCGCAGCTCGGCATAATGGCCGGCCAGCACCTGCGCCAGCGGTTTCAGGTGTTGCGCGTCAAGGTCGCCCGACTGCAGCACGCCATCCAGCTGCGCCTGGGCGCGGCTCAGGCCGCCATCGCCTCTTTGCGCCGCCAGCAGCATCGCGCGGCGCAGCATCGCGTCAAAGCCGTGCTGCCCCTGCAGCGACTTGCTCAATTCGGGTACGGCGCTGCGCCTCAAGCCCGCCTGGTAAGCGAGCAACTCATTGATAACGAGCAACTTATCAACAACGCGCATTTCACCCGGCGTGGCCGCTGGCGCGGCGGCAGCCACGGCAAGGCTTTGGCCAGGCGCCAGCGGCAAGGCGCCGCAGGCAGACAGCAACAGCGCGCCTGCGCAGCATGCAATTTTATTGATCATCGGGTAATTCAATCCTGAAATGGGCGCCGACATCGCTGGCCAGCAGCCGGACAGTGCCGTGGTGTGCGGCGACATATTCACGCACGATCGAGAGCCCGATGCCATTGCCGTTGCAGGTTCCCGATGCTTGCCGGCGGCCCTGGTAAAAAGGCTGGAAGATGCGCTCTGCGTCTTCCGGCGCCACGCCGCGTCCCTGATCGATGCAATCGATGGTCTGGCCATCGGGCCCGGTGCCGACGATGAACGCGATGTTGCCGCCCTTGGGGCTGAAACGCACCGCATTGGACAGCATGTTCGCGAGCGCGACAGCAAGCTTGTTGGCATCGACCTGCGCGCTGGCCGGTACGCCGCCGACGCTGACATGCAGTTCGCGCGCCTGCCACTGCAGCCGTTGTTCATCGACGACCCGCTGCAGTAACGCCACTAGGTCGACTTTCACGCGCTGCAAATGCTGCGCATCAAAGGCGGCGGCATTGTAGCGCAGCAAATCCTCGATCTGGGCTTGCAACGCGGCCGTGTTCTGACGCAGTATGTGCCCGATTTCGCGCTGGCCGCCCGTCAGCGGGCCAGCCACTTCATCTTCCAGCAGCGCTACGCCTTCGCGCAGCGCCGCCAGCGGCGTTCGCATCTTGTGCGAAATATGCAGCAGGAAGCGTTCCTTGCCCTCGTCCAGATCCGCCAGACGCTGGCGCAGCCAGTTCAATTGCTGCCCCAACCTGCGGGTATCGGCCGGGCCACCCACCGTCACGATCTGGTCGAAGCGGTTTTCTCCGAACCGCTCGATCGCCGTTTCGATCCGATGCAAAGGGCGCGACAGCCAGAAACCGAAGCCGGCGGCCAGCGTCGCGGCCAGCACCAGCGCGCCAGCCACCGCGGCGGTCAACAAGCCGCGCTGGCGCTCCAGTTCGGTCAGCAAGCCATCGTTGCGGCGCTTGATCTCGCGCTTGCCTTCGAGCGCCAGCATTTCGTTAATCGCAGGCAAGCGCGCGAAAGCCTGGAACACCAGCGGATGCTCGCGCAAGCCAGGTTGCTTGCCCGCCTTCAGCGCCGACCATGCCGCTGCGCTGTGCGTCATCCACTCGCTGGACAGGCCTGGTGCCAGCATCGGCAGCGCGTCCGTCAACGCCTTCAGCGCCGTGCCGGCTTCCTTCGATGCGACCAGATAACGGTCGCGAAACACGACATCATCGAGCACCATGAATTGCCGGGCGCTGCGCTCCATCGTGCGTGTGCGCTCCGACAGGCGCTGCGACTGCTCGGTCAGCATGACCGCCTGGACGGCAAACCCGCGCCCCAGCGTGGCCAATTTTTCCAGCGTCAGCAAGGCTTGCACCGAGACCACGGTAGGCACCATGGATATCAGGATGAAGGCCGCAAACAATAGCTGGCGAAATGAAATTTTGGACAAAATACTCACCTGGTAAGGCCGCAAACGCTGGTCCGGCGTCACGGCAAATGGTCGAATCGAACCGGATGGGGACAATCGGTTCGATGGCTGCGATCGCTGACGGACCAGTAGCCGGCGCGGCAGGAGCAACTGCGATTGTCACGATGGAGTATTAATTATGAGAAATTTTACAATAATGCGCCATTATCGCGTTTTCTGTTGGAATGCAGCGCCAGCCTGGGGCCGGACTTGTAGTTATCGATTTATTACCAAATGCATGCCCAACCCGCCACCATGAATAAATACTCGCTGAACACCTTTTTTGACACACGAGGAGAGTTTGAATGGAAAAAAGCGCCGCGACAGAATCCTGTTGATCAGGGAAGACTGCGGCGGCGTCGCGACGCTGCGCCTGAACCGGCCGCTGCAGTTCAATGCCTTGGCCAGCAAGAGTCTGGCCGCGATCCGTTATGGCAAGGCGATGTTTTACCGCCAGCTCCAAATAAGGCTGGCCGATGCCTGCGCCGGCGGCGTCATGGCGCACTTGGAACAAGATGCCGACGAAGGCATCGCGGCCTTCGTCGGCAAGCGTCAGCCGACCTGGACTTCCTGAGCCTGCCTACGCTCAATTGATCTTTTGCAGCAGCAGCAACTAAAACGCCGCACCCGAACCATGGCGACGGTCCGCGATGGTGCTGCGGCGCTCGCCGCTCGCAACTTGGGTGCGGAAGATATTGGCCTGGGAGCCGGCCGCGTCGACCACCGGCATCGATAGATCCTGCTGCCCGCGCTGATACCAATTGCGAATGATGGCTGCGGCCGTGTCGCGGCCACCGAGCCCGAACGACAATCCGGCCGCGAGCGCGAACGCGCCCACGGTGGCGATGAACAGGGTATCGACCAGCGCAGTGGCGATGCCGATCTGATGCACGGCGACGATGATGGCGAAGGCCCAGACCGCGCCCCTGGCCACCCTGGCCAGCAATTCCGGCTTCTGCAGTTTGCCTTCCACGGCGGCGCCGTGGACGACATTGCCCAGTGCATGGGCGGCGATGCCGCCGATGACCAGCGCGACCAGCGCCACGACCAGATTGGGCAACCACATCAGCAGTTCGCGCAACACGCCGGAGACGGCCGGCAAGCCCAGCGCATCGAACGCAACCATCAACGCAATGAGACGAACGAACCATTTGGCGATCGCGCCGATCATGCCGGATGCATCGGTATCTTGATCGACCTTCCGGATGAAACCGGACAACCCGGCGCGCTCGGCAAACCCATTGAAATGCACGGCGCCCAGCAACGCCACCAACGCTTTTTCGATCAGCGAGGCGATGATCCAGCCGACGATCAAAATGACGGCAAATCCGATCAGTCTCGGAACCGCTAAAAAAAACATGGCGAACGCGCCAGAAAGCGATGTCATCAGTGCATCGCTCCACATCGTGATCTGTGACTGCATGTTGTCCTCCGTGGGGGTAAACAATCGACGGCTGAAATGTTGCGGCATGAACAAGGCTGCGGCGACAATCAGTGCCCGCCGAACCCATGTCGTTATCAGACAGTTAATGAAGATCAAGGTTCAACGCAGCCAAAAAAATGGCGCGCCAACAGCGCGCCGCAAGCTAAGTGTGACACTGTCCTCGCCTACAACCAGCCGGCGCGGCGCAGCCGGCGGTGCAGGAACAGGCAGACGATGGCGATGCCGCCCAGCACGGCCGGGTAACTCCCCTTCCATTTCAATTCAGGCATGTACTCGAAGTTCATGCCGTACAAACTGAATACCATCGTCGGCACCGCCAGGATCGCGCCCCAGCCCGCCAGCCGCATCACCATCTCGTTCTGGCGGATTGCCACTTGTGCGAGGGAAACCTGCATTGCGGCATTGATCATTTCGCGCATGCGCTCGGCTGCATGGGTGACCCGCGCCACATGGTCGCGGATGTCGCGGTAATAGATGCGATTTTCCTTCGGAATGATTTCGCTGTGGAAGCGCAGCAATTGCGTGCAAATCTGGACCAGCGGCATCGCCGCCTCGTGCAGCGTCAGCAATTCATTTTTCAGCTTATAAAAATTCTGCAGGTTGTTCGACTGAAAATTGGGCTTGAACAACTGGTCTTCGAAGCGCCTGAACTTGAGCTGCAATTGATCGATGCACGGCTGGTATTGATCGACGATGAAGTCGACGATCGAATACAGTACATAGCCGGGGCCGCTTGCAAGCCGGTCGGGCATGCTTTCGGCGCGCGCGCGCACCTTCGCGTAGCCCACCGAGGGGCCTTGCCGCACCGTGACGACGAAGCGCGGCCCCAGGAACACATGGGTTTCGCCAAACTCGACTTCCTCATCGACCAGCAGCGCCGTGTGCAGCACCAGAAACAGCGTGTCGCCATACTCTTCCAGTTTAGGTCGCTCGTGCGCCGTTTGCGCATCTTCGACTGCCAGTTCGTGCAGCGCGAATTCATCCTGGATCTTGCGCATCAGCGCCTGATCCGGCTCGAACAGCCCAACCCAGATGAAACTGCCATTTTCCTTCAAGACATCCTTGATCTCTTCAATCCGGATATCCTTGAGCTTGATGCCGTTTATGTAGGCGCAGCAATTGATAATGGCTTTTTTTTTACTCATTGCTGGTCACCCTGCTTGTGTTAATCCGGGCGCCAGCATAGCACCTCGCCCATCTGCGCAAAGACAGATCGAACCATCGCTATTTGATGCAGATGCGCGATTTTCCGGCGTGCTTGGCTTCGTACATGGCGGTATCGGCAATTTTCAACAATTCGTCCGCAGACACGTCCACGCCGGGCAAATGAAAGGCGATGCCGATGCTGGCGCTGATCCGGACCAAGCTAGCGCCGATCAGGAATGGCTGGCACAAGCTGGCCAGCAGCGTTTCAGCAATCTCCACCGCACTCGCGCGCGCCCCTGTGGCCAACCCCTCCAGCACAACGGTGAATTCATCGCCGGCCAGCCTGGCCACGGAATCGATCTTGCGCCGGCCCTCGGACAGCCTGCGGGCCACCTCTTGCAATACCCGGTCGCCGGCTTCATGACCCCAGCCATCGTTGACCTCCTTGAAGCCGTCGAGGTCAAGGAAAAACAGCACCAGCGCGGTGCCGTTGCGATCCGACCGGGCCAGCGCCTGCGGCAGCATTTCAAACAACGCGCGCCGGTTCGGCAGTCCGGTCAGCGGATCGTGCCTGGCTTCGCACTCCCGCGCCTGCTCAATCTGCTTGCGCTCGCTGATATCGTGCAGGAAGGCGCTGAAAATTTTGGTGCCGCCGATGTCGAGCACCTGGATGCGCACCTCCATCGGCACCTCGCTGCCGTCGCGCCGGATCGCGGGCAGCTCGACGCGCTGGTTCAGCAGCGCCGAACTGCCGGACGCCAGATAGCGCTGCATGCCGGCCCGGTGCGCCGCGCGCAGATGAGTGGGAATGATCAATTGGTCGAGCCGGCATCCGATCGCTTCCCTCGCGCTCCAGCCGAACACGTCTTGGGCTTTCTGATTCCATGCGCTGATCACGCCGGCCTGGTCGATGCACACATAGGCGTCGTTGGCATTCTCGATCACGGCGCTCAGTTCGGTCTGGTGCTTGACCAGCGCCTGCTGGAAACGCACCTGCTGGGCCACGCTGTAAGACAGCATCTCATTGGCGATGTGCAATTCCGCCGTGCGTTCCTCGACCCGATGTTCAAGATCGTGGCGCAGCGCAGCCAGCGATGCCTCGGCCTGTTTGCGCGCATCGATATCCTTGACGATCAATACAAAACAGTCCAGCTCGCCGCCGGCAGTGAGCATCTTGGTGACGTTGAGGTTGACCCATGTCGCTTCGCCGCCCTTGCGCAGATAGCGTTTTTCGATTTCGTAACGGTCGATCTCGCCAGCCGCCATCCGTTGCATCAAACGCTCGTCGATGCCGACGTCGTCCGGACAGGTGATGTCACGGGATAACAGCCCCACCAGTTCGTCGTGGCGATAGCCGACGATGGCGCTGAAGGCGTCATTGACGTCGATCAAACGGCCATCCGGCGCCATCATCGTGATACCGACCGACGCCTCCTCGAACACCGAGCGAAAACGGGCCTCGCTTCGTTCGACCGCATTTTTTACATGATCGATATGGCGCCGCGCCAGCAGCGCCGCTTCGCGCTGCTGTATCTCCTTGCTGACCAGGCTGGCCAGACCGACCAGCGTGTCGATCTGGCCCTGCGTCAGCGTGCGCGGCCGGAAATCGATCGCGCACAGCGTGCCGATCGCGTGGCCAAGCGAGGTCACGACGGGCACGCCCGCATAAAAACGGATATGCGGCGCGCCGGTGACCATCGGGTTATCCCGGAAGCGCGCATCGCTCCATGCATCGGCGACGATCAAGGGGTCGGCTTGCAGGATCGCATGCGCGCAAAAAGAAAATTCACGCGGCGTTTCGCTGATGTCAAAGCCCACGCGCGAGGTGAACCGTTGGCGGTCCGTGTCGACCAGCGAGATCAGTGCAACGGGCACATCCAGCGTCAGCGCCACCAGCCTGGTGATCAGGTCGAACACCGGTTCAGCTGGCGTATCGAACAAGTCGAGCGCGTGCAGCAGAGCAATTCGCTCGGGTTCATCGGAAGGAAAGGCTGCCTGGGACATGTTTTTCTTTCTCTACAATACACGCCGAATCAACATGGAACATCCGCCGCAAGATCGGGTCAACGATGATGCAGACGTTACCATAAAGAACAAGCTTGGACTATTGCAGTATCGAAACGAAAAATTAAGTCGAATTTGTTACCCGACGATGCCGCGCGTGCGGGCGCTCTCGATCGCTGGCGGCATCATTTTTTCATCGCTGCCTTGCAGGGTTATTCTTCGCGGGTCCAGGTTTGCGTGCGCCCCAGCAACGGCACGCCAATGTAGCCGCGCAGGTTCAATTTTTTGCCATTGTCGGTCAGCGCGGCCTTGCTCTTGTAAACCTTGCCATTGTCCGGATCGAGGATTTTTCCGCCGCTGTAATCAAGGCCATCCGGCCTCAGTCCTTCCAGAATCGTCATGCCGATCAACGGCTGATCTTTTTTAGCGCCTTCGCATTTGACGCACACCGGATTCTGCTCTTCGTTCGCAGCGCGGAACAGCTTTTCAATTTTCCCGCTCAATTCGCCATTCGCTTCGCTGATGCGCACCAGTGCCTTGGGTTTGCCGCTGGCGTCATCGATGGTTTTCCACAAACCGACCGGCCCCGCAGTTTGTGCAATGGCGCCGGATGCCAGCAGCAGCGCGCCGACCAGAATGCTTGCCGAGAATTTTTTCATCGATTGTCTCCTGTTATTTTTTATAGTCCCAATTCGATCGTTTCAGACGCGCATTCCAACCTCAGCATAGCTCTGTCTTCGATCCATGCGATGGCATGTGCTGGAACTCTGCGCCGGCAAACACCGCCCGATCGCAAGACCTGTAACGCTGCGACAACATCGATATCAATATAAATATAAATATCAATATCAATATCGGCCAAGCAGCCTACCCTTGATCACGACTCAATCAAAAAGGAACTCCTCCATGAAAACGTTGAACACCCACATCAAAACCTGGCTGACAACTTGCGTGATGGCGCTATCCGTCGGCTCGGCATGTGCAGCAGAGCCCCCCGCCGTGGACCACGAGGTTCGGGCTTTCCTGCAAAAACTCAATGCCGGGGGCGGCAAGCCGATCGAGCAACTGACACCGATTGACGCTCGCAAGGTGCTCGCTGACGCACAGTCTGGCGTGAAATTGACGCTGCCAAGGGCCGACGTGTCGGAAAAAACCATCCAGGTCGACGGCGCGGACCTCAAGCTGACGATTGTGCGCCCCGCCGGCGTTGCCGGCACCCTGCCCGCCTTCATGTTTTTTCACGGCGGCGGCTGGGTGCTGGGCGACTTTGCGACCCACGAGCGGATGGTACGCGATTTGGTCGTGCATTCGGGCGCAGCGGCCGTTTTCGTCAATTACACGCCATCGCCTGAAGCCCGATATGGCGTAGCGATCAATCAAGCCTATGCCGCAACCAAATGGGTGGCAGAACATGGCAAGGAAATCAAGATCGACGGCACCCGCCTGGCGGTGGCCGGCAATAGCGTCGGCGGCAACATGGCAACGGTCGTCGCCCTGATGGCAAAAAACAAAAATGGCCCCGCGCTGCGCGCCGAAATATTGTTTTGGCCCGTGACCGACGCCAATTTCGAGACGGCGAGCTATAACCAATTTGCCGAAGGCCATTTCTTGACGCGCAATATGATGAAATGGTTTTGGGATAACTATACAACCGACCTGGCAAAGCGCAAGGAAATCATGGCATCCCCGTTGCAAGCAAGTATTGAACAATTAAGGGGTTTGCCGCCAACGCTGATTCACACTGCGGAAAATGACGTGCTGCGCGATGAAGGCGAAGCCTATGGCCGCAAGCTCGATGCCGCCGGCGTCAAGGTGATCAGCGTGCGTTACAACGGCATGATCCATGATTTTGGCTTGCTCAACGCCATCAGCCAGGTGCCAGCAGTGCGCTCGTCGATCGAACAAGCCGGCGCGGAACTGAAAAAACGTTTGAAGTAAATTTGGCGCAGCGATCGTTGCTTGCAATCGCGCACGCTTGAGTCCGATAGGGGATCGACGCAATCACCTTCATGGCTTCACCGGCAGCGCCTGTTGAGTTGATGTCGGCGGCGCCGACTCGTGAAAGCGGGCCAGATTGCGCCCGGCCTCCTTGGCCTGGTACATCGCCGTATCGGCCCGCTTCAAAATTTCGTCGTGGCTGGTTTGATGCCCGAGAAACAGTGCGACGCCGATGCTCGCCGTGCAGCGGTGCTCGACCGTCTTTGCCGGTTGGCTGTTTTGCATGATTGTCAGCAGATAGGGCTCGGACAAGGCGCTGCGGATTTTTTCGGCGATGACGCCGACTTGCACGATGGACACCGCCGGATCCATGCTCAGCGGACTGATCATCACGACAAACTCGTCGCCGCCGAAGCGCGCCACGGCATCCATCTCGCGCGCGCATTTTTTCAGGCGCTGCGCGACCTCGACCAACAGCAGGTCGCCAAAATCATGGCCATGGGTATCGTTCAATGGCTTGAAATTATCCAGGTCCAGGAACATCAGGGCGCCGTGCACGCCCGTTCTCTGGCTCGCGGCCATGCTTTGCTGCAAGCGGTCGATGAACAGCTGGCGATTCGGCAACCCGGTCAACTCGTCGTGCAAGGCCAGGCGCAGTTGCTGTTCGGCACGCTTGTGTTCGGTGATATCGCGCGCGCAAACGAGCACGCCTTGCAGCCTGCGGTTGCGATCGTAATACGTCGTCGCGTTATACGACACCACCGTTTCCCTGCCGTCGATGGCGCGCGCGGTCAGCTCGAAGTCGCTGATCTTGTGCTCCTTCAGCACCAGCTTGATGCCGATGTCGGCGCGCCGAGGGTCGGTGAAGAATTTCTTGAACGGCGCGCCGATCAGCTCGTCGCGCGTGCAGCCGGTCAGCAACTCCATCTGTTTGTTGATGTCGGTGATGATGCCCTCGGGATTGACCACGACCAGCGCATCGATGTTCGATTCGAGCAAGGAACGCGTGTAGAACTGCAAATCGGACAAGCGCTGCGCGACCCTGGCGCGCTCGGTCTCGATCTCGTTGCGCAGCGTGTTATTGGCACTGATCAACAGGTAGCCGATGATCGCATCCTGTGCATCGCGCAGCGCGGTGACCGATACCACGGCCGGCAAGATGGCGCCATCCTGGCACTGATAGAGCAACTCGAAAATGTCCTCGATGCCGCGCTTGGCCTTGTACACCATCGCGTCAAAACCGGGCTCGATCGCGATGTTCAGTTCAGCTTTCAAGTCGGCTGCGCGCTGGGCCAGTACTTCGTGGCTGGACAATTCGGCCGGTGTCAGCCGGTTCACGACATCAACCGCCGGGTAACCCAGCAAGCGCTGCGCACCCCGGTTGAAGATTTGAATGACGCCTTTTTCATCGGTGGCCATCATCGCAAAGACGGCGCTGTTGAAGACCGCATCGCGCAACGTGCCAGCCGTACGCAGCGTGTCTGCCGAGCGGTGGCGCACGCCGATGTCGGTGCTGGTCAACAGGTAGCCGATGATGGCGTCCCGCCCATCGCGCAGCGCCGTGACCGACACCACGACCGGGAACCGGCTGCCATCCTTGCAGACGAAGTCGGCATCGAAAATATCTTCGACGCCGCGCGCCGCCTTGTACGCGATCGCCTCGAAACCGGGCGCCACCGCGCTCGAAAACTCGTGACTCAAGCCCTTGGCGCGCCTGACCAGATCCGGACCGAAGAACAGATCCGCCAAAGAGAGGCGCTGCACGACATCGGCCGCGGTGTAGCCAAGCATGCGCTGCGCGCCCATGTTGAAGAGTGCGATGACGCCGGCCTGATCGGTCGTGATGCTCGAAAAATTGGGACTGTTGTAGATTTCGCGCTGCAAGGCGCTGACCTTGCCGAGCTGGACACCCTCTGGCGCAGCCTCGCCGTTTGGCCCGCTTGCCGCAGGCTCGGATAGCTTTTCGGGAGAATTTTCAGGCATCATCGACTCGCTTGAAAGGGGGTCCAGCCTCGGAAGTAGACAGTGAACCGGGCGTAGCGGTATTGATGTCGCTCATGAACCGGCAAGCCGGGGTCGGCCAGCAGCGGTGCGGATAAGGTTTATCATGCGAAACATTCACAGTTTTAGCGAAAAACAATCATGGCCTACGCAACTCCCCAAGGCCAGGCATCGACGCCCGCCCCCCAATACACCGTCGTGCTGGTATCGCTTGACGTCGTGCTCTACCATTCGCTGTTCAGCTTCACGTCCGCCTTCGGCGCCTTCGTGTTCGGCATCGGCATGCAGCTGGGCGGCGGTTGCGCTTCCGGCACGCTGTTCGCGGTCGGCAGCGGCAACACGCGCATGCTGGTCACGCTGCTGTTCTTCATCGGCGGCTCGGTGCTCGGCATCAACCATCTGGCCTGGTGGCAAACGCTGCCATCGCATGCGCCGGTATCGCTGCTCAAGACGCTGGGCTGGCCTGTTGCGCTGGCCTTGAACGTCGCACTGTTCGCGATCGCTTACGCGGTCGTCGCGCGCATCGAGCGCTCCCGCCATGGCGCGCTGGAAAGCATCGTGACGATCAAGAACGCCTCGTGGCTGCGCGGCCCATGGCCGTTGCTGGCGGTGGCGCTGGCGCTGCTCAACTTTGCGACGCTGTACCTGGCTGGCCGTCCATGCGGCATCACGTCGGCCTTCGTCTTGTGGGGCGGCATGGGATTGCAAAGTGTCGGGGTGTTGGTTGAAACCTAGTCCGGCTACGCTACTCCAGCAATGCAGCAGGCGCTGTCGGCCAGCGTGCTCAACGACATTACCTCGGTCATGGATATCGGCATCGTGCTGGGCGCACTGCTGGCCGCCGGCCTGGCCAGCAAATTCATGCCGGGCTGGCGCATTTCCGGTGCCCACCTGGCGGCATCGGTGATCGGCGGCTTGTTGCTCGGCTACGGCGCGCGGCTCGCCTATGGCTGCAACATCGGCGCGTTCTTCAGCAGCATCGCATCGGGCAGCCTGCACGGCTGGCTATGGATCGTATTCGCTTTGAGCGGCAACTGGGCCGGGCTGTTCCTGCGTCCGCTGTTCCAGCTGCCGGTCACGGTGACGCCGCGCCCGGGCGCTTGCTGAACGGCAGCTTCAGCCCCTGTCAGTCCGGCAATCCGTTGCCCTCGAAGATGCGCTGTGCCCCCCGTTTCAATTGTTATCCGTTCCAGCGCCAGCCGGATTTTCAGCAATTCCCGGAACTGATTTTTGTTTATCAACGGCAGCGCCGGCTTGAAGCGGCAAGCAAGATTGCGCAGGGCTCCCCTTGCGCAAGCCGTCACCCGCCGAAATGTTTCATTACACCGATCTGAAACAAATCCCGGTCGTTCTTTTCCGTGAACGTCTTGACCCGGCTGAAACTGCCAAACACCTTGACGGTGCTGGAAATCGATCGGTCCGCTTGCATCGTAATCAAGCCCAAAACACGCGCATTGCCAGAGTCCCGGGCATTGCGCGCGACATAGGGCCCCACGCCAACGCTTACCGCCCACTTGTCAGTGAGCGGCTGAATCAGCCAGCCCTGTACGGCTATCCCGCGCCGGTCCACGCGGGAGCCATCATCGCCCTCGACAAATGCGGCAATGGACGCCGCCCCCGGCCCCCGGTATCGCTGCGCTTCGAGAAAAAATGAAAGTGCCTCTTCGGTGCCCGAATGATTAGTGATGACACGGCCGGCAGCCACCCCAACCCAGATCGGATTGGTGGAAAAATCGGCCGGCGGATAGGCCGGCACTTCCGTGAAATATTTGCCGATGCCAAACAAAAGCGCATTCGACGAGTGTACATTCCTCATCGCGACATGATTTAGCGCGATCCGCACATGAAGGTCTTGCGCGTAGCGACCGAGGCCGATGCGCACGGCGGCAAAAGCAGCGCGCCCAGGTTCGAATCGTTGATCTGAACGCCATTGATTTTTGTCGTATTCATGCTCAGGTATGGGCCAGCGCCAAATTCCGCAGTCACATCGCGGTGCAAGGCATTGCTGTAGACCAATTGCGCAGCGAAGCCGTCCCGATGATTGTTATCCGGATGCCCTTCGTTGTAATACACGAAGTCGGCGCGCATTTTTTCGCTGTCAGAAAAAACCGATGGCCCACCAAAAGAAGCGAGGCCCTTGCCCAAACGCACGCTCATGGCCCGCCCTTTCATGCTCCGCTCGCCCATCGTGTTGCCGCCATAAGCGCGTCCATTGCCGAGCATGGCTGACACATACGCCCCGTTGTCAGACATTGCAATACGATCAGGCAACTTGTGAATGGAAGCAGCTTGACCGACAGGCACAGGCCAACTGGTGACGCCATGTTTATACGGCAGATCCTGGGCCCAGGCAGCGCAAGAGCAAAGCAAAAAACATGACGAGAAAATTCTCATGGAGAAAGGCTTTCTAGCGCGATTCGATGGCCGGCTTTCAGTATGATTATCGTTTTCTTATTTGCAGACCATGACAAAACGTTTGTCCATGTATCCAAAAAAACAATGTCTTGACAGCCAAATTTTCCTGCCTGCCCAATTGGAAAGTCAAGGTTGGCCATCGAAACAATGATGCAACCGGAATAAAGCTCAATGAGCAAAGATAAATTTTTGCAAAAGAGTGACCGTTACGCTGCAAAAAATTAACAGCAGACAATGAAACAGGCGACAGCGGAAACACCGGTCGGCGCCCCACACCAACCATTGTCAGTTCTTCCACAGTAACGTTATTCTGCGTCACCGGTGAAGGTGAAATTTCAGGAAAAACTCAAAAACGAATCGGCTGTCTTTGTATACAATTTATATTTTAATTAACCTTTAAAGGAAATCGAATGGGTATCTTCAGCAACATCCTGTCCAAGCTCGGCTTCGGTGACGCAGACAAAAAAGCGGATGCCGCAGCCACAGCTCCTTCCAAGCCGACAACAACGCCGGCACCCGTACCTGCATCGGCCCCGGTGGCGATCAGCGCGGTCGATGTCGTAGCCAAATTGGAGAAATTGGCTGCAGCACATGCAGAACAACTCAATTGGAAGAGTTCAATCGTCGATCTGATGAAAGTGCTTGGCCTCGACAGCAGCCTTGCAGCACGCAAGGAATTGGCGGCCGAGCTTGGCTGCCCGACCGAGAAGATGTCCGATTCGGCGCAAATGAACCTATGGTTGCACAAGACCGTCCTTCAAAAATTGGCTGAAAACGGCGGCAATATACCGGCCAATTTGCTGGACTAATGTGCCGGGCTAATTTACCGGGCCATTTGCTGCGCTAAACCGTGTGTGGCAATCTGCAGATTGCCGATTTCCACATCCATCGATCGCACCGGAACTGCCCCGCAAGCGGATGGACAAAAAGAATCAGACGCTATTTTCGCAAAACATAGGCCGCTGTTGCCCCCTCGCAGCGATGAAATTGAGAAATTCCGACACCGACCGCGAGGAGATCGACATGCGACTCATGATTCTGGTCAAAGCCGAACGCAATAGCGAAGTAGGGGTGATGCCCAGCGAACAATTGCTCACCGAGATGGGCGGGTTCAATCAAGAATTGGTGAAGGCTGGCGTCATGCTGGCTGGCGAAGGCTTGCAGCCCAGTTAGAAAGGGGTGCGGGTGCGTTTTTCAGGGAAGAAGCGCAAGGCGATCGACTAGGTCAAGCGCTGCCCCAATCCGATGCCGGATGAATCCGAGATCGAGATTCGGCAAACCTTCGAATCCGAAAACTTGGGCGTAGCCTTCACTGCGGATTTGCGCGTGCAGGAAGAGCGATTGCGCGCAAATTTCCAAGCAAAAGGGCGCGCCCCACTAGTTTGCAAGCGCTTCGAAATAATGCTCAAGGCGCTTTTCGGCGCACACGCCGCATGTCGCGCTTACGTTGAAAATGCAAGCGATCGGGCAATTTTCGGTTTTGTCAAAAGGCCGGAATTATGCC
>Ga0326735_1000045_pt1 | contig 23349 bp, 24 predicted proteins | sample 37_GP2_1092_FD_207945 | JGI IMG/M metagenome (GOLD analysis project Ga0326735, IMG submission 207945) | Glacier ice microbial communities from Ngari, Tibet, China - 37_GP2_109.2 | ecosystem: Environmental > Aquatic > Freshwater > Ice > Glacier | place: China: Ngari, Tibet | collected 2018-07-31
TTCACCGAAGGGATGAATTTTGACAACGGTTACATGTCTTCTTATTTTATCAACAACCCCAACAAAGCCATCACGGAATTTGTCAACCCAATGGTTCTCATCTACGACGGCTACGTTCAAAAGATGACCGACCTGGTTACCGCACTTAAATTTTCAGTGGAAAACAACAGACCGATGCTTATCATCTCGGAGGATGTGGAGGTAGAAACTCTAAGTACCCTAGCTTACAATTGCATGCAAGGTCAATTAAAAGTGGCTTGCGTGAAGGCTCCAGGATTTGGAGATAGAAGAAGGGCGGCCATGGACGACATCGCGGCCTTGACAGGAGCAGTGGTAGTATCAAAAGAAGAAGGAGGAAGCTTGTTAGATGTTACTGAGGACATGCTGGGAGGTGCTTCCAAAATAATAATAACAAAAGAACAAACTTCCATCATCGGAGGCAAGGGAGAAAAAACTGTTATTCAAGAACGTATTACCCTTTTAAAAAGTCAGATAGAAGCTGAAGAAAAAGGAAGAGAACGTACTCACAAAGAAGAACGATTATCCAAGCTTACAGGAGGTGCCGCCACCATTAAAGTGGGAGGAAATTCGGAAGTTGAAAAATCAGAGAAAAAAGACAGGATAGATGACGCTTTATGTGCCACTATAGCTGCTTCAGAAGAAGGATATCTAGCTGGGGGAGGTGTAAGCTACCTTGCAGCACAAAAAGCTGTACTGGGCCTTAAATACAATCATTCAGACGAAGTTTTAGGACACTTAATTGTAGCAAAAGCTTTAGAATACCCATTCTTACAGATTTTGAACAACGCAGGGATTGAGTCGAAAGGCAGGGTAGAGACAATAAGCGGCCAACCTTACGGAATGGGGGTAGATGTTGTCAGTGAAAAATTAACTTGTCTTTTTAAAGCAGGAATTATAGACCCTACCAAAGTATCTGTAACAGCCTTGGAAAACGCAGTCTCTGTAGCAGGTACATTTTTGACTTGCGAAGTTATTATTTATAACGAAGAATCCTTCATGTAATGAGCACAAATCTAATTCAAAAAGCTTACAGAGCTATATACTCAAGGATGTTTCCTTCAAGGAACAGGTCCGAATACGCTATAAAAAGACTGGAAGTTTGCAAGGAATGCTTGTACAACTCCCTGAATTTCGAAAACTACAACTTCATGCAAAAAGTGAAGCTCAACCTGAACAAGGTATTGAACTACCTCTTCAGGGTAAAGCAGTTCCAGGGGGTGTGCCTTCATCCTGATTGTGGCTGCGATTTAATCAAGAAGTCTGAGCACCCAGACGAGGAGTGCCCAGACAACAAATGGAAATCAATTTACGTACCTAATATTAAATAAAATGGACATAAAAGAAGGAATAAATTATAATGTGAATTTTAAGCCTTACTGGGATGCGTGTTATGAAGGAGCTTATTGCTTAGGAGGAAATATAGGATTAAAAATACACTTAGGAAAACGTCCAACCTTTATTCACAGGTATTTTATGAAAATACTTTTAGGCTGGGTTTGGGTAGATGCAATTAAAAAACAATAAAAATGGAAGAAATAAAAGTAACCTTGCTCAGTGAAGATAAGGCAAGAATGGAGAAGATAGATTTGTATTACTGGTTGTACTACAACACCTTGACTTACAAGGCAGACTCTACTCTTCTAATAAGAATAGAAGGAGAAATTGAGAACCCAAGAGTAAAGGCAGGTTGCTCCTCTTGCACTACAGTGGAGCTGGGCACTTCAGGAGAAAATGACCAGGTTTTTGAAATCACGTATGATACCAAGAACATAGGGGTTTTTACCAAAACAGTCTTCTTTTATTATAGAAAAAATGGAATAGAATTCCAAATTCCGTTCAAGATTACGGGAAATGTTGCAAGATAATATATAAAAAAAATGATGAATTACAAAGCCAACTGCCACGAGGAGCTGAAGCAGCTTTCCAAGGAAAATCCAGAGTACACCTTTGGAGACATTTTGTTCTCAATCATCCAACGCCTAGCCCCAGGAAAAGGCAGTAGTGTTGAATTCTTGAGAGAATTTACGGATGAAGAATATTTCACGTTGATTGAAAAAACAAGAGAAAAAGAAAAAAATATTTAGGATGACAACAAACACATTGTACGAAAAAATACTCAGCCAGTTTGAACAGCACAAAAAGTACGCTGAAGTTATTCTTTTGAAAGAGAAGTCTTTAGAAGAAAGAAAAAAAGAAATTGCCAAAATACTTATTGATTCAGAGTTTGAGGAAGATGTAGAGCAAATCGCTTTTGAAGCTTTCACGGAGATATCCTTGTATAGAAATGACTTGAGGGTCGTGGACCACAGGCTGTACGTGCTGGTAGACGGTTATGTGGAAATGAAGGAGTTGGAGCCAAAACTTCCTCAGGAAGTGGTGGAACTTTGCCAGACATTGGAAGCCTCTATTCCAAAAAACAATTTCTACGTGGACGAAAATATGGAAATCAAGGAGAAGGAAAAAGGGTTTATAACCAAAGTAAAAGAGACTCAAAAAAAATCAGGCGCGATGAAAGAATTAGTAGACCACTTAAAAAATATGCTAAATGTTTAACATAACAGCAAACACAGAACTTAACACTAACCTCACTGGAAATATACCTTCTATTTTTTTGAAGGAAGACAGCAGCAAGAGCATCTCAAATTCACAAATGAGGATTTCAACGATAGAACCGCTTAAACTAACAATAAACAACATCATGCAAGCAAAGGTAGCAGTATTCAAGGTAGAAAGAGACGCGGAAAAAGGCACCGTGACAAAAGCAGAATTCTTGAGGGAATTTTGGATAAACAAGGTAAGTGGCATTTCGCTGGAATTGCTGGCCGCCAAAGAGGTAGAAAACTTTGACCCACTCACCATGGTCATCAGGGAAATCTACTCTGTAAATTTTTAAAACCCAAAGAACCAAGATTATAATCAGGAACCCGCTCATTTATTTGAAGCGGGTTTTGTTGAATAAAATAATTATTACATGAGCGATTTTATAAAGACTTTTATAAAGAAGACCAAGCCCCAGATACTAAAGACAAAGAAATACCTTTCGGAAAACGACTGGAGTAATCATGTCACAGAGTATGACGAGGATGGAAAACCCAAGAAATTCAACAAAGAAGGAGAATTCGAAGTCCAGGACAAGGCTATAAAGATAATAGTGAACCGTCTGAAGTACTTCATAAAAAAGGCGGAAGGCGACCACCACTTGAAAATATTCAAGGATTTTGTCAAAGAAGCTAATAAAATAATTGAAATCCACACCGAGAGGATAGACAATTACATCAATGTATCTTCTTTGGAAGATATCTCCACCACGGATTTGAAAAAGGCCGAGATGGATTTTCATAACACCCTGTACGAGAAGCTCTCCAGTATTGAGGATGCGCTGCTGGCATTCAACATCAAAGATGACGCTCAGGACACTTCAGGTATTGTATTCTACGACAACATCAAGGCCCCGCTGTGCCAGCATGAAACATTATCGACCATTTACCCTGAAATCAAACGAAAGATAGAGGCCATGAAGATAGATTTCACCACCCCGCCTAAAAACGAGATGATGATTTACATGGAGAACATACCCGTGTGGAACGTGGACAAACACTACTTCGAGCAGGAAAGGGACACCCTGCAGTTTTATGTAGACGAATACAAAAAAATTAAGAATGGCATTTCCATAGACGGTCAACCCATAGAGCCATGGATGTATTTTCACATGAACCATTTTGTGACCGAAATCCCAGTACCTACTTTCAACACAGTGACAGGCCAGACTGATATTAAGAAGGTGATAATGGTCCCCCCTTTAAGAGACAACGAGTGGTACATCATTCAGGATAATTTCAGAAGGGCTAAGATAGAGGGTAAGATAACCTTCATAGCAGCCACAAGGAGGTTATTCAAGAGTACGGGACTCGCCTCCCATTTGCACCATATCGCCATCACAGGAGGAAAAGAACTGGTGGTAGCTGGAGGTTCCGCAAAGGATTTAGGACAGCTGGAAAAGAACGTAAAAGTATCCATGCTGAACTGCAACCCCGCGTTCTCACCAAACAACCTGACCAATGACTGGTCCAAAAAAGTACAGTTAGGAATAAAGACAAAAGGAGGAAAGATTATCCCTCAAGCCATTATCTATGTAATCAACTTGAACGCAGGGGGAGAAAAAGCCTCAGAGGTACTGGCAGGATTTACTCCAGACGCTTTCGTGATTGATGAGGTAATGAAGGCTCCTTTTATCGACCAGCTGAATGCCGCAAAACCTTCCTTTGATACCCCACACGGAAAGCTGGCCAACGCCATTCTATCAGGTACGGGTGGTAATGAGGAATTATCCAGAGATGCTCTTGTGGTGCTCAATGACCCAGATGATTACGGAATATTAGGCATGGACTGGGACGCCCTGGAAAGAGGCATGGACCCAGAGGACATCACTTGGAAAAGAAGAAAGTTCGGAACCTTTGCCCCAGCGGCCATGTCCGCGAAAGATGGAATGGTGAAGATTAAATCCAATCTTGCCAAATACCTGGGCCGACCAGAATCCTTGGAACTAGCTAAGATTGAAATCATGCTGACCGACTGGAAAGTGTGCAATGCCATCATCGAGGCAGATAGAAAAAAACTGATGAAACACAAACCTTCCCTGACCAAGGAGATTGTATATTATCCCAACGACCCAGAGGAGATTTTTCTTTCAGGAAAAGTAAACCCATTTCCAAGGGAAGAAGCGGTACGTCATCTAGCTTTTATCAGGGAGAAAGGACTCACAGGTAGAAAGGTTGACGTGCTAAGAGCTAAAGGTTCCAACAAAATAGAGATAGAACACTCTGAAAAAACACTGCCAAAATTTCCTCACGTTGGAGGTTTTCACGACTCACCAGTAATCATATTTGGAGATTTTCCCACAGAAAGACCTCCAAGAGGGTTATTCGTGTCCTCTCTGGATGATTACAAACAAGAAAAAGCGGACAGCGACTCTTTGGGATGCTTTATTATTTACAAGAGACAATCAGGAAACGACGAATGGGGAGACCGAATAGCTGCTATATTTACCAGCAGACCCAACCCTCACAACAAGTTTCACAGGACAGGATACCTGCTTTTGGAAGCATACAACGCGGAATGTTTGATGGAGAACGAGGATATGGATTTCAAGACCTTTTTAGACACTCAACACAAGACCGAGCAGTACTTAGTACCATCTTTCAACATGGCAGGGGATTTAACTCTTAAAAGGAACGAGAACAGAAACTACGGTATATCCCCCTCAGGAAACAAATCCGCCATCATCAGCCAGGCAATTAGTTATTGCCACAGGATTCACAAGATGAAAGATGTCGATGGGAACGAGTATGAAGTACTTGGAGTGGAACTCATCAACGACGAGATGCTGTTGGAAGAAGTCATCAACTACAAGGATGGAGAAAACCACGACAGAATTACCACTTTTGGAATTGGCCTGATTCAAGCACATTACCTTGACACCAACTACGTGTTGGCCTTGCTGAAAGAAAAAGAAAAACAAGAACCAATCAAAACAAGCACTAACAGCAAGTTATTTACGCACACCAGAAGGAAGCTATTCTAAACTCAGGATGTAAGTAATTTTGTAAGTTAAGACTTATAGTTTAATTTTGTAAAAATATATTCATTAAAATCACAAGAAATTGAGCACAGGAGCAGAAAACCATTCCTTTTTTAATGGCCTAGGGTTGTCTGGGGAGTATTCCTCAGCAATGCCCCCACAAGCCATACCCGATTCCAAAAAGACACCAAAGTGGGTAGAAGGTAACCTGGACCAACTTGAATTGATTGGACTCAAGCAATTGAGAAAAAATATAGAGTTTGTGGATTACTACAAAATGATTCGAGGGGAAATGGTACTCTCTGATTATGGGTTGTCTGACAAGACCCAAGAGTTCATCGACCTGGTTAACGAGGTGCAGTTGCCTACCAATGTAAGACATTATGATTTCTTAGGAATGATAGTGAACCAGATTGTAGGAGAGTACGGAAAGTTCAAAGATAGTTACATCATTGACACTCGAGACCCTTTCTCTCAAAATGAATATATCAGGGATAAAAGCACTAAAGTAAAAGAGTATGCATCCAAACTGTTTGAACTGGAGTTGCAGAAAAAGCTGGTAACGGCAGGAATAGATGTAGGACAAGAGTTTGAATCAGAGGAGGAAAAACAACAGTTCTTGCAACAGCTGGAACAGAAAAAAGCAGAGTTGATTTCTCCAGAGACCATCGAGAAGGACATGAACAAGAACTGGAAGACCAAAGCGGCAGAGTGGGCACAAAACACGCTGGAGCAGGACAGGGACCGATTCGAGATGGACGAGATGAACAATGAGGAAATTACCGATTACATCCTTACAGGAAGATGGTTCAGACACTACCACATAGGGTATGACTTTTACCGCCCAGAGACATGGAGTCCCATGACCACTTTTTTTTCGGAAGACATTAACATAAAATATCCTCAAGACGGGGAATACGTAGGAAGAATACATTTTCTATCACCTTCTGATATCATAGACCGATGGGGAAGTAAATTAACAGCAGAGCAGCAACAAAGACTCTCTGGATACTACAATAAAACAATAGCAGGAAACAATACAGGAGGACAAGGGAACTCTTTCAGAAATCTTTTAAATAACGGCCTTGGAAAACAAGAGTACGTTCCTTTTGAAGGTTATTACGAATACGACATGACCCTTCAGCTTCAGGATGCTTTTGGAATGCCTTTAGGAGAAACTACAGTCATAAACGAAGACGGAACCAAGACCAAACAGGATTCCTGGTTCTCACCAATGAGCACAAGCACAAGCAAGACCAGTTTTTACGCCAAACAGTTAAGAGGAGATATTGACGTAAGAAACGACCTTATTCAGATAACCGAAGGCTACTGGAGAGGATTTCAACGGATAGGAATCATTAACTACAACACCAAAGAAGGATTGCCAGACCAGCAAATCGTGACTGACGACCTGATTAAGGACTTCCTTGTGGAAAATGAAATAAAGACCTTAACTAAGGTGACATTGGAAGAAATTGAGGATGACCCTCAGCCTAACACGATTGCTTTTACCTACATGCCTCAGGTAAGATGGGGAGCAAAAGTAAACGCTGGAAACTCCTTCTTGAACGACGACATCTACATTGGAGGAGAGCCAATAGAGTACCAGATTAAGGGAGACAGCAACATCTATGACATGAAACTACCAGTGGCTGGAGTCATAGGAAACTCCACTGCCAAAAAGCTGAGGCCTTTCATAGTAATGTACAATATCTGCATGAACCAGATATTCAACTTACTAGAAAAAGAAATTGGAACCTTCTTATTGTTCGACGTGAACTACCTTCCTTCAGAATACAAGGACAATGTAGATACCAGACAGACTTTGGAGATGTTAAGGGAAGCCGCAGTTGAAATAGGAATTGTCCCTATAGACACCAAAAAACAAAACATGCAAGGAGCAGGACAAGGGATGAACACGTTCATGAGCCAGTCCATTACTTTCACCGACCAGATAAATACCAGAATGTCTTTGGCCGAACGTTACAAAATCCTGGCATTGGAACAAATTGGAATCAATCCTCAGAGAATGGGGACCGCCAGCGAGTACACCACAGCCGAAGGAATCAAACAAGGACTTACCGCTTCTTACGCTCAGACAGAACCTATATTTTCAGTAATGTCCACGGGCAATAAGAAAGCCACCCACATACACCTTACGGTAGCACAATACTGCCAGAAGAATTACATGGACGTAGCTTACTACTATACAAAGTCGGACGGAGATAAATCTTTCATAGAGCTTTCTGACCCTTATTTTCCTTTGCGCCATTTTGGATTGGTAGCCACCAATAACTCCAACGACAAGAAAGAGCTGGAGAACCTCAAGAACCTTATGTTGCAAAACAACACCATGGGTAACGACATGCTCGGATATGCCCAGATTGTTAAAACAAAAACCATCACCGAATTATTGGCCGTGGGAAGACAGAACAGAATCGAAGCAGAGAAAAAAGAACAAACTCAAAGAGACCACGAACAATCACAACTGGACAAACAAATCGAAGCAGCCAAAGTAGAGAAAGATGCAGACAGAGTATGGTTGGCCGACCAAGCACAAAAAGATAGAGACAACGATGTCGAGACTGAAGAAATCAACGCTCTTGGACGAGCATCAGACAAGGACGCAAGTGCTGAGTCTTTCGACAGGATACAGTTGGCAGCCCAAAACGAATTGGAAAACACATTAAAATTTAAGGAAGCTGGTTTGAAACAAAATCAAGCCGCCCTTAAACAAAGAGAGTACACGGACAACAAGAGTTTGAAGGAGCGAGAAATGGACCTTAAGGAACAGGCCTTGCAAGTGCAACGCGATAAAATCCAATCTTCTGAGAATATCAGTATAAGAAACAAAAATTAAAAAAAAACATAAATGACATCACACGAAAAGGGTTTTTGGAGCTTTGAACTTCAAAAAATTAAAAGGCTATTGAGAAAAGTAGAAGCAAGAGATATCTCACCTATAAGTATTGTAAACACAAATAGTTTAATCTCTACTAAGCTACCTATCACGCAAGGAACTTATGTTGGAAATGAATCTATCGATTCTAATTTTTTAGGTGTAAATAGCGGAATAGGAGCAACTTTCGCAAACAATTCAAATTTTTTAGGATTTAATTCAGGACTTAATGCAGAATACGCTAACAGCGGAAATTTCCTCGGAGTTCACGCTGGAAGTGGGGCTACTTTTGCGAACTCTTCTAATTTTATAGGAGTTCAAGCGGGATACGGGGCCACTAATGCTGGCTACTCTACCTTTATAGGAGTGGAAACTGGATACGGAGCTACAACAGCTCAATATGCTAATTTTATAGGGCTTAGAGCTGGGACTAGTGCTACTAATGCTAGTCATTCTAATTTTATAGGAGTTGAAGCTGGTTTTGAGGCTACTAATGCTAGTTATTCTACCTTATTAGGTACGGCCGCTGGAAAAACTTTTGTAGGAAATAATATAGGAAGCAATAATATAATTATAGGGAAAAATATTAGTTTGCCAAATTTAACAACTAATGCCGTCAACTTAGGAGGAGTAATTTTTGCAAGAAACACTTATAGTGAATCCCCAATCAACCCTTCTATACAAGCCACAATTAATGGTAGAGTAATGATAGGCACGGCTGTTGACGACACCGTCAACAGGCTACAAGTTTCAGGCACATTAATTTCAACACAATACAAGTTAGCAGCCTTAAATACCGCTCCAATATCAGCTACAGATACAGGGACCCTTGGTGAAATAAAGGTCGCAGCAAGTTACATTTATATATGTATAGCAACAAACACTTGGGTTAGAGCAGCTTTAACAACTTGGTAAACCAAACAGCTACCCCAACATAAAAACTTAAACATTCTGTAAGAAATTAACTAATAAATAATCGTGGCACCCAGAATATAAGTAATTTTCATATTAAAAAAAACCAACCTAAATTTGTAAAAGAAATGGACATAGACCAAATCAAAGAAGGAGCAGCTTCCTTAGAATCATTAGCTGAATTTAACTTCGACCTTCCAGAAGAAACACAAGAGCCCAAAAAAGAAGAGGAGGCTCCCGACATTGACTTCACCGAGAAAAAAGAAGAAGAAAAAGTAAAAGAGGTAGAGACTCCAAAAAAGAAGGAGGACCCTAAACTAGATTTAGGAGACTTGAAACCTAATCATTACTCCAAGCTAGCCCAGAAAATGATTAGCAAAGGAGATTGGCTTGATGCTGAAATAGAGAATGAAGATGGCACCAAAACCCTGCTTTCTGAAATGAAAGATTTGGATGAGGAGCAGTACTTGGAGATTCTTGAAAACCAAAAAACATTCAAGGACGAAGAGATTAAAGAAAAATATACCAGTGTTGAAGGATTGGACGAGAGTAAAAAACGCCTTATCAATATCATCAAACAAGGTGGAGACTTAACCACTATTTTTCAAAATCCAAACGACATTCAAAGACCTTTCGAAGAAGTGGATTTAGAAGACGAAAACACTTGCGCCAATATAGTCTACCGTCAACACTTAGCTAATGGACTCGACGAAAAACAATCCTCAGAGTTAACCAAATTAGCTCAAAAAGACTTCTCTCTTGACGACAAAGCTAAAAAGATTGTAGAGTACCACCAAGGAAACTATGACAAACGTTTGGTAGAAGTGGAAAAAGAATTGCAAGAAGAGAAAGTAAAAGAACAAGAGGAGTTAAAAAGTTACAGAAGTTCGCTTTCCAAAGGTTATAAAGAACAAGGAGTCCAAGAAACATTGTCTAAAAGACTTATAGATTTAGCAACAAGAGAAAACAAAGAAGGTCAATTAGAAGTAGATAGTCTTTACGAAAAGATGATGGAGAAGCCAGAAACGGCTCAAGAACTCATCCACTTTTTGGCCGACAAAGAAAGTTACTTGAAATTGAAATCAGTGGACATCAAGAGAAAGGACAATATCCAGACGATGAAAACCATCAGTTTTGTTCCAAAAGACAAGAATAAAAAAGCAGCTACCAACTCTGAAGAGCCACAAGGAGCCTTCAGTTTTGATTTACCATAACAACAACAATCAACACTAAAATTAAAACAACAACACAATGAGCGTTACGCAATCAAACAGGTCTCTATACAACGGTGACCACGTAATTAAATTTACAGATAGAAAGACGGTACAGAGTATCCAAGGATACCAGGACTTGTCTTCTATGGGAGCTTGGTATCAAGAGGACCCAAATAAACACCACTTAGGTTTGATGTCTCTTTGGGGACAACAAGCAAGAACAACTTACCCAATGTACAGAGAATTACTTGCTGATAAAGCGGTAATGGAAGTAAATGGGACGGACGGCTCTTTTACTTACGACATCGCCATCAAGGAGTCTGTTAACTGTACAACCATCAGAGACACTTCAAATCAGGACTTCCCTGGATTGGACGAATCTGAATTCAAAATTGTATTGACTAAACAATTCGCACCTGGAGACATCCTTTCTGCCGACCCTCTGTTTGGAGAGCAAATCGTGGTATCAGGAGAAATTGAAGTTCGCATGACCAACGAAGGATTTGAGCACTCAGTAAAATTAAATTCCACTTCAAAAAGAGCATATTACGATTCAGCTTTGTTGAACAAGGGAATTCAATATTACAAAGTAGCACACACCATGTTTGGAGAATATGCTCAGAACTACTCTAATGTAGACTTCTCAGACTCTCCGACTACAATGACTTGTAAATTCCAATTAGGAAACATGTCAGGAGTTGAAGCCATGGTTACAGGAGCTGCCGACAGAAAAACAATGGGTGGAGCAACAGCTCACGCCAGAGCTTATGTTGACGACTTGATGAACGAAGCTTCAGACTTAGGAGAATTTGCAGTAATTGCAGACAGAGACGGAGTATCTGGAAAAGTAAAATCAAGTTCAATGAGAATTGGAGCTACAATGGAGTTCTTGGTTCACAGAGAGCACGAAAAATTAGTAGCACAAGCTTTATTGTTTCAAAAAGCAGGTGTAATTAGAGACTCTAACGGAGTGACAAGATTAAACGAAGGTTTATGGCACCAAATCCGTAGAGGAAAACTCATCAAATACGGAAGACCTGGTGGAATCACAAGAGCCCACATCAAGGAAGCTGTAGAATATGTGTTCAGAGCTAACGACAAACCTGCAGAGGAAAGAGTCGTGAAGTTCAAAGGTGGAAAAGAAGCCGTAGACAACATCTACCAAATCTTCAAAGAAGAAGTAAACGCTCAAGTAGCAGCTATCAGCCCTTTCTTAGGTTCTGACAGATTACTTCCTACTAACCCTGTAACAGGAACTTTATTGGAATTAAAATTAGCTCCAATTCGTTTCACTCAAGTTTACATCGCTGGAATTGGAAATCTTCAAATCGAAGAAGACCCTTCATTGAACAACTTGCCAATGACAGACCGTTTCCAAAAAGGTATGCATTCTAACAACAGAGCTCACACAGTTTACTCTTTAGTAATCTGGGATGTTGCTGATTCTTACTACTCTAACAACAAAGTAATGCCAAAAGGTGCTACAGTGATTGAAGGCGGTAACACAAAAGCAAACATCTACTTGGTGAAACCTGAAGGAGAGATGACTTACTGGGGTTCTGACAACGGACGTTACAGTAACAAGAAAGCTTCAGACGTTGTATCTTCTTACAAGACTATGGCACAATCATTCTGGATTCACTCTTCAGTAGCACTTCACGTTCGAGATTTAACCCGTTTTGTGGTTATCGAATTAGACGAGGCGGCAAGAAAAGGATTTAATTAACATTAAAAAGTAAAGGCCCCGACTTAAAAATCGGGGTTATATGTAAAGCTGGTATGTAAGCAATTTTGTAAAGTCTACATCCTGTCGTATTTTTGTAGGAAATAAAACCAACAATAAAATGGCAGCAGTAAAAAAAGAAGTACCAACATTAAGCATCAGCGTGCACGGATTCGACATTCTTTCCGACACGATATATAAAGTGGTTCCCAAGTTGGACCCAAGCGCACCAGACGGGTTTATCAATCATGACACCACAAAATTATTGAATCCTGAAATCGGAACTTCAGTTCCTTTGGCAGTATGGGACATGGACCGAGGAGTATGGGACAACGCCTTAAACGAGAACTCAAAAATTCTTATCAGGCTTTATCCAGACATCAACGCCAGAAAAGAGGTACTTAAAGGCCTTAAAAAACACATCATTGACCCAGTAGAGGCTATTAAAGGAGAAGGAGTTTTAACCCATATCCAGCCTAAAGAAGGACCTTCCTTCTGGGATGAAAATTCAACTTTCCTGGTGAATGAATTGACTTTTTCCACAAGCAACCCAATGGCACTACTATCTTTGTACACGGCAGTTATCCACGGAAATTTGGCTCCAAAGTCAATGGAAGAGGACCCAACATTCAAAAACAAAGCCCAGTACGCAGTACAAAATATAGAACAAGTTGTCAACTTAAAACAACGTAAGGACCTGGAAAGAAATCAAGCAATCGGGTTGTTTTATACCATGCTCAAACAAAACAAAGACGAACTGTTGACAATACTGGACTACCTTGGAGTACCAAGCTCAAGTAACCCAGATGAAGCAGCACTAAACAGTACCTTCACGGAATGGTTGAATAACAAAGAAAACGGGTACCAAAACGCTTCCATATTTATTGAAACCTACGAAAAGTTCCAAACCAAAGAAGGAAAAGAAGAATTGAACATTTTTTCCACACTCAAGAAACTACTGAGAGACGGTAAATTAAAGAGAAAAATGGGAGCCATTTTCTTGGACGACACCGACCTAGGTGCCAATTTAAAAATTGCCGCAAAATCCGCCTTAAAATCGGAAGAAATTCAGGAAATGATTTTCAACAAATTGACTTAAACTAGATGATTACAGAAATAGCTTACCAAAAATTCATAATCAAGATAAACAAGAATGCCACCACAGACAGCATAGCTTGTGATAAAGGTAAGTTTACAGTAATTATTAATGAAGCACAAAATAGATTTGAAGAATTTATTTTAGATAAAAGAGGAGACGATGAAATCAGATACATTCAACACTTATTGGTAGAAGACTACTTGATTTCATCCTCGACCCCTCACAAAAATTCTCAGGATTTCAAGCTTCCTTCAAACTACTTTGACTTGTCAAATGTTTCAGCTGAAGCCTCGAGAGGAGAGTGCAAACTTCAAAAAATAGATTTATTTGAATTCAAGAACGAAGACCAAAACAACATCCTCAGGGACGAGTACAACAAACCTTCCTTCAAACACAGAGAGGCTCCTTACAACCTCACTTCAAACAAGATTAAAGTTTACACGGATGACTTCACAGTAGACAACATCAATCTTTCTTACTACCGTTACGCTAAACAGATAGCACTACTCAACCCAAATGACCCTGAAAGCTCGTTTAATCCAAACACCAACTTAGAGTGGGACGAAAAAACATCAGACCGAATAATCAGTCTAGCCGCAGCCGAGTTTGAACTAAACAACGGTTCGGACAAATTCCAAGCCAACAAAATGAATGCCGCACAAAAAATATAACAACAACAATCAACACTAAAATTAAAACAACAACACAATGAGTTTAAACAAATCACAGGACAGAATATTCAATCTGATTGACGGAAATGTCCTAACAACAGGAGGAACCTTGAACCTTGCAAATGGTCAATTGGCCATCTTGGATTTATCGCTTCCTAACACACAAAACGGAAGAAGAGCCGTAAGTACTTTCCAAGGAAAGCCAAAAGACACCAATTTCCAGATTAAGTTAGGAGTTGCTCCAATAGCAGCTACTCGTTCTTTGTCTGACAAACCTTGGTCTTCTGTACCTTTTAAATTATCAGAAGTAGTAGATTTTAAAGTCTACGCTCCTAAAGTAAAAGGACAAAAAGTAGACTCTTTCATCATTGGTTACAATGGAAAAGCGGGGACTGAAATTGTATTGAAAGAAAACTCTTCTGACGTGATTGACATTACTTTATCAGGAGAAGCAATCGGAGCCTTAGGGTATCAAGATAACTCCGCAAAAGTAACTCTTTATTTAGAGTACCCTTACGTGGACGAAAATGGATTAGATATCGCTACTGGTTTAGTACCAAGCATGCAAGAAATCATTGAGAATGCAGTAAATGTATTCAAAAGAATGACATTAATGGGTGGAGTTTCAATCTTAGATTATATTGATATCGCTCCAGTGAACTCTTTATCCCCTTCACTTGTAGCTATTACCAACGAAGTAGCTTATGTAACTTTCAAATTGACTTTGGCCGATAATGGAGACCACACAGCTCTAGGAAGAGTTCAAGCCCAATATCCAGCTTGGACCATCATAGTGGCAGATAGATTAGAAGACTCTAATACAGTTTACACTGTAATTGCTCCAGCAGCTACCGTTATAGCCCCTTACACCACTTCTACACCTTCTTACATCAAAGGGTGTGAAGCCTGTACAGTAGGTTACACGGAAGCAGTAGCAGGAGTAGTTTACTCCATTGCAATCGAGAATGACGGAGTAGATGTAGCTTTAACTATTGACAATGTTCCAGGATTCGTGGTAGGTTCAGTGTTAAAACAAGCTCAAAACGGAGGAACTGCTATTTACACAGTAGTGGTTGACAACGCTTTAACAGAAGCTGAAATCGTAGCTTTTAAAGCAACAGATGCTTTAAGCTCTACTGCAGTATTCACTTTAGTGGGAGAAGCTTCTGCAGTTTGTGAAAGCGCAGCTTCAACATCAACCTCTTGGGTTGCTGGAGAAACTTGTAATGCTATTCCTGAGGCATACACCATTACTTTGTCAGATGACGAATGTGGAGCCAGCAAACTACCAGCTCTACAAGCAGCTTACCCAAACCTTGTAATCACAGCAGGAGCTTCAGCTTTATGTCAGACTACTTATAGCACTTCAGTGTTGTCAAACATTGTTTGTGAGGACTGTTCTAAAGAGTTCAGAGACTTGTTCGTAACAGCTGCACCTTCAGACTTCGAAAGAATTTCTTGGGAAAAAGCCGCCAAAGTGTACAACCCTTTAGCCCTTATGGGAATCAAGATTACTGGAAAAGAGTTTATCATGAGCGGAACTGAAGAGTTCTTGGATGATATGCCATTCTATGCATCTTCTACAAGAATCAGCGTTGCAGGTGGGTACACTACCTTCACAACTGAAAACTTCATCGCAGGAACTGGAAGATTCGCGGTTAAAATGTTATCCGCAGCAGAAGCTCCAGAAGCTTTAGGTGGATTCTTAAGGGACCAAGAAGAACGCTCAAGAATCTACTTTGACGGAACTCACAGGCTCGATGACAACCTTTACGGAAGATGGGCAATGGGACAAGAGACTAGACTTAAAGGCCTTGCTCAATACGTTGACTACGCCTTGACCGTGGACGTCAAGACTCCAACTCAAAACTTAGGGGAAGCCAACGAAAGAATAACTTACCATGTAAGTGTAGAGGTTGGCCGCCACCAAGCAGTGGAAGTGCTGTTGAATAAACTAGCTGCAGCTGCAGGATTGCCAGCCGTACAAGCTTATTCATAATTTAAATAAATAATTTAAAGAGGATAGAGGAGACTAAGGCTAAAAATTTAGTCTCCTCTATATTTTTAATGTAGAAGCAGTTGGCATGACACCTTAAATAAAATATGTCAACAACATTAAAATACCTCTCTACTTTTTATAAATCTTAAAACATGAACATATTAGACTATTGGAGAGAGTTAGGAATAGTAATATCCGCGTTTGTAGGGTACCTAGGAGGACTAAAACTTCAAAAAATAAACGAGAACAAAGAGGGCGCAAGTGCTATAGAAGCTTTACAAAGAGTTTATGATAATTACATCGAGCATGACAAAACAAGAACGGACAGGCTTATAGAGAGAGTAGAAAAGCTGGAAATCCATAACAGGGAACTTCAAAAGCAGTTCAACACCCTAAATATTAATTACAATTTAGTGTTAGAACAAAGCAATAATTGGGAGAAGAAATATAGCTTACTCGAAACAGAGCACACAAACCTTAAGTCGGAGCACGACAAACTTAAATTAGACTTTGATAAATATAAAAAAATAAATAAATAAAAATGACATTACTACAAAAAATACAAAAGTTGGCTTGGTTTAATGAAGTCATGAAATTAAGAGAAATCTTAAAAGAGTTAAACACTAACTCAGGAACACTTGTTACAGAGGTAAATACTTTAGAGGCTACGTCAGCAACACTTGTTACGGATGTAAGCACTTTAAAAACTACATCAGCAACACTTGTTACGGATGTAAATACTTTAAAATCTGCAACAGGAGTATCAGGTACATTTTCAAGTCCAACTTCCATCACAATAGTAAACGGACGCGTTACTGCAATTACTGGAGGAGTTTAATTCTAGACTACTAAAATGATAACAGGAGAAGAGTATATAAAATTATCTATTGAATTTAAAATCCCCGTCAGCCACATCAAAAAAGTGGTCAAGGTGGAATCAGGAGGAATAGGTTTTGATAAGGCCACTGGAAAGATAATAATCCAATTTGAGCCTTCCTGGTTTAAACGAAAGTCTCCTTACACCCCTTCAGGAAAATGGAGTTTAAATAAAGTGGAACGCCAAGTTGAAGAGTGGAAAGCTTTTAGTGATGCCTTTTCAAAGAATGCCAACGCAGCCATGGAGTCTACTTCTGTAGGACTAATGCAAGTGATGGGCTTCCATTATAAACTATTAGGGTTCAAGACGGTAGGAGAGATGTGGGACTTTGCTAAAAAAAGTGAAGCTAACCAATTAAACTTAGGGATGCGCTTCATAAAATCCAATCTTAAAATGTACAAAGCGGCCCAGACAGGGGATTGGGAAACATTCGCTTATTATTACAACGGAGAACAGTGGAGAAAATACGATTACGCCAACCGATTAGCAAAAGCCTAACAATGACAGCAGAATTCAAACACAAACTTATTTTGTACATCACCATCGCAGTATTACTGGCGGTGGTTTTTGTACAAAGGGGTTGTACTAGAAAAGGTTTGGAAGTAGTTAAAGTAAAAATACCAGAAAAGACAGGGACCATTCAAAAACACACTGCCATCATCGACCACACTACCAAAAAAGACACGGTACGCTTTGCAGGAAAGGATATCTACACAGAAAACCCCGTCAATAAACAGATGGCTGAGGGATTGATAAAAGCCCTCAAGGATAAAGACTCTTTAAGAATAGTTAATCTATACTTAAACGCTATTCAAGAACGAGAGCAGACTAGAGTATTCAGCAACAAAGATTTATCAGTGGACGTTTGGGTCAAGACTCGAGGCGAAATTTTAGACATGAAAGTAGACTGGAAAATAAAAGAACAAGAAATAAAAGTACAAATCCCTGTAAAGACAACTGTTTTAGCACTTTATGCAGGGACAGGGCTGGAAACCACAACAAGATTAGACAAACTGGTGCCAAAAATTAGTTTGGGAGTACAAAACAAAAAAGGAGATATTTTGACGGTGAGCTACGGTATAACAGACCAGTCTGTGGGAGTAGGTTATGTGATGAGAATCTTCAATATAAAAAGATAAGAAATGGATATTGTAAAAATTAATATAGATTTCGAAGTAATTCCCACACACAACCCTGCACGCCTTTGGGTTGGAGACATGAGTAGTTGGGGTATTGCAGAGAATCAAGCTTCGGTAATTTTAATCACACCTCCTGGAAGCACTAAATCCATCAATGCAGTATTTCAAAAACACAAGCTGAATATCTTCAACAGCGTGAATTTGAACTTAAGCTGCCTTGCGGAATGTGAAGAACAGGACTATGCAGATTTACCAGATGGAGTATGGACACTGAGAGTAAAGTCGGCTTACACGGATTTGGAAAAAACAAGATACTTTTTAAAAACTGATATTTTCCAATTGGAACTTGATAAAATATACATTCGAATAGGATTGGACTTTGACAAAAACAAAAAAGAACTTAGAGACGATTTGGCAGACGTGGAATTTCTATTGAGAACCGCTTCAGCTCACGCCAGAAATGGAGACTTTTACAAGTCAAGCAGGGATTTTGCAGGAGCTCAGGACTTACTCGACAAATATTCAACCTGTAAAAACTGTATCTAAATGTCAACACAATCTATATTAGAACTTGACCAGGAACGATACCGCCAGGAGGCAGAAAAAAGCTTGCTGCAAATGTCGGACGCTTATTTTTTCAAGAAGAAATTTCTATTGGGAGAAGGAGTAGACAGAGACAGATTAAACCACACCATTCAATCCCACAGGTACTTATGCATCGATAATTGTGAAATGACCAACTTCATAGCTGACAAGATAGCAGGAAGATTAGAGACGGAAGTTAGAGCCCATGGGGCCAAAAACCGTTTTAAAGAAGCGATGAGACTGGTACAGCAATACCTTGAAACTCAAGATGACGCATCACAGGCCGCAAGCGATTGCTGCAACTGGGCGGAAGCGGAGTGGTAAAAAATAAAACAAAAACCAAATGAGTCAAGCATCTTCAGATTTAAAGATAGACTCTTATAAAAAAAGAGCCCTTCCTTTAAAACCAAAACCTAATTCCATTTACTATATATTACCCGAGAACACAACCGAGGTAATTGTATACATAACAGATTTATCGGGCAACCCCATAAAAGTCATCGACATCAAATCCCTTGCCAGCGTATTAAGCGTCAGAGGCACGGGAGTTACTGGGACCACTGCCAACCCTAAAATTGACATAGAGACCTTTGTAAGCTCTCAAATAGGAAATCTGATACAAGTATCCACTCAAGATGGAAAGTTATTTGTAAAACCTATAACAAGCCCTGACGGGTCCATAGAGGTAATAGTCTCAGATGCCCAAATACGGTTACAACTCTCCAACGAGATAATAAGTCAAATAAATTTAGCACTTCAATCAGGAGATAATATATCCGAACTTGTTAATGACTTAGGGTATATAACAGCTGCAGACGTACCAAGTTCCACCTCCATATTAAGAGAAGAGTTCACGTACACAGAAGGTCCACAAGTGTTTAGCCTACAAAATAATTATTACCAAGTTTACAGTGTAGAAGTACAAGGACAGGGCTCATTAAGCCTCTCACAATACAGGCTGATTTTCCCAAATAAAGTGGAGATACTAGATATCTTAGACATAAACGACTACATACTTATTATTTACGGGCAGGACTTACTAACACCCTCTCCACCATACTATACACAGGCGCAGATAGACTCACTATTTACTCATATACGAGGGACTCAACCAGAGTTTAGAGTACTTAATGAAATTCCCATAGGAGTAATGAATGGAAGCAACCCTTTTTTTACAAGTAAGTACAATTTCATGCCTGAGACATTAGTAGTAATTTTAAACGGGCACTTTCAAAGAGTCATAGCAGACTTTATTACCACAGGTAATAACACCATCCAGCTTACGGAATCACCATCGGAGGCAGAAAGCATATTAATTAATTATACTAAATCATAACAAAAAATGCCAATAACACAAACAGCACAGAGACAAATTGCCGATGGCGCAATTAATGACTCAAAAGTACAGGCAGGGGCAGCAATAGCTTCCTCCAAATTAGCCGACGGAGCGAATTTTATTAAAAAAGACGGTACTGTAATTATGACAGGAGCGTTAAATATGGGGTCTCAACTTATCACTAACGTACAGACACCTGGGGCAGGAACGGATGGAGCAAATAAATCGTATGTTGATACTGAGATTACAAAAATATCAGGACTTTTTACCTCAAAAGGTACGGTTAGAGTAGCTACAACAATTAATGGAGTGATAACAACTGCATATGTTAATGCGTCAGTAGTGGATGGAGTCACTTTAGCTACAGGCGATAGAATCTTAATTAAAAACCAAACAGCACCTGCTGAAAATGGGCTTTATACTGTAAATGCAACAGGCGCACCAACAAGAGCGTTGGACATGGATGTTTGGAGCGAAGTTCCTGGGGCTTGGGTAACGGCACAACAAGGTACGGTAAATGCAGATACCACATGGTTATCGACAGCCGATACAGGTGGAACGTTGAACACAACCGCTATTACATGGAATAATCCAATTGTAGCGGGCGGGTTAACAGCTGCTAATTTTGTAGACAAAGAAATACCATCAGGGGCTATTAATGGGGTTAACACTTCTTTTACAATTGCGGTAGCACCAGCATTAGGTAGCGAGCATATTTATTTAAATGGTTATTTACAAGAGAGTGGTGCAGGGAATGATTACACTATTACAGGGGCAAATATAACCATGGCTTTTGCACCGTTAACAGGGGAAAAGTTAAGAGTTTCATCTCGTAAATAATGCCCAGTACAAAAATATCCCTTAGAACCTTAGAAAATTATGTGTTTTCTAACGCTGCCTACACCTTAGTGTCACAAACAGCATTACAAAAAATTTTTAACGCCTCAGCAACTGGGGCGGTAAGAGTTGAACCTGCTACAGCTTATTTTTTCGAATGTAGTTTTTCATTATCCGCAATGAGTGCAGTGGCAGGTACTTTTGGGTTTGGTTTTTTAGGAACAGCAACAATAACAAGCCTTAGTTATACTGCGTTATCCGATAAAGCAGATGCACTAGGGGCACCTTCTACAGGTCAGATAATCGTTGGAAATGTATCAACTGCTTTACAATTAGTTTCCTCTAGTGTAATTACAACAGGAAACACTCTTATTAAGGGAATAATTAGAGTTAACGCAGGAGGCACTTTAATACCTTCAGTTAATGTGAGTGTTGCAGCAGCAGCCATTGTGGGAGTGAATAGTTTTTTTAGGATTGTTCCAATAGGGACTAATACTCAAACAAATGTTGGTTTGTGGACGTAACTTAGAGTAAGAAGTTGTCAGTGAGAATAAACCAATATACAATTAAAACAACATGGAATCAAGTAAAAAGATAAAAAAAGGACAGATAGCGGATTTTATATCCAACGCAACACAAGTTGAACTGGCTGCACTAGATAATATCAAGTTTAATAATCCAACAGGAAAGCCCTCTCAGTATTTGGATGGCAAAGGAGCACCGACTGACTTTAACATGACAGTTTTAGGAGATAAGAATTTCTTATTTTATCAAAGTATTCCTTCAAAAATATGGACAATAGACCACCCTTTAAAGAAAAAACCATCCGTAACCGTATTAGATAGTGCAGGTACAGAAGTAAAGGGACACGTTAAATACAACTCAATCAATCAAGTAGTCTTAACCTTCAGCGCAGCATTTTCTGGAGAGGCCACTTTAAACTAACAAGCAATGCCAAAAATAGATTTTTTATCAGATTTAGATTTAAACAATAACCAACTTACCAATGTATCACTGCAGAATTTAGCAGTACACCCAGACACAACAGGTAAAGTAGCAGGATGGATATATTGGAATACAAATATAAACACAGCGTATGCTTTTACAGGAGTAGCAAACACTTGGCTAGATTTAGGACAGATTTACACACACCCTGTTGTAGGTGCAGTTAGCCCCCCACTTACAGGAGCAAAAGTATTGGCAACTTTAGTAACCAATGCGGAAGGACACCTCACTTCAGTAACTACCAGAGACTTAACACTTACAGATTTAGGATATTCTGCTTATGTGCACCCCACATTCACTGGTAATGATTTAGGAGTAGCCCTTACAGGAGCTTTGGTTATCAGCGACATAGACGTAAATGCTCAAGGACACGTAACAAGTTTTGCAACAAGGTCACTAACTCCCGCAAGCATCGGTGCAGCTCCCACTTCTCACACGCATTCTCTGTCAAACATAACAGATGTAACTGCAACTGCAGCAGAAGTTAATTTACTAGATTTAGCAGGGCTTACTGCAGGATGGGTTCTTAGAGCCACTTCAGTCAGTACAGCAGTATGGGCAAAGTTAAATGGCTCTGACATCACCAACGACCTTGCCTGGGTAACCATCAATGACTCGGTAGTTAATACCTCACAAACTTGGTCCAGTACTAAAATATCTTCAGAACTAAACGCGATAAATACCGCCATCACTGGAGGACTTATCAACAAAGGTGGGTATGATGCCGCAACAAATACACCATTATTAGATGCCACACCAATTGCAGGAATCAAGAACGGTTGGACCTATGTAATTACAGCAGCAGGGGCCTTCTTTACAGAGACCGTACAGATTGGAGATATGCTTATCGCTAAACAGGACAGCCCAACTACATTGGCACACTGGACTATTGTACAAAAGAACGTAGACCAAGCCACTGCCACGATACTAGGACTTGTACTTCTTGCCACAGATGCGGAGACTCAAGCGGGCACAGACTCTACTAAAGTAGTAACTCCTGCAGGACTTTCCTCAAGGACAGCTACCGAAACCCGAACAGGTCTTGCTGAAATAGCCACTCAAACAGAGACTACAGACGGGACAGATGATACAAGGATAGTAACACCTATGAAATTAAAAGCTACTTTGGATGCCAGAGTAGGAGGATACGCAGCCACTATAGGGGACGGAGTAGCTACCACTTTTGTAGTAGCACACGGGTTGTTGACCAGCGACTTGAATGTTTATTTAAAAGCAACAGCCACGGGGAATATGGTACTAACAGAAACTATCACTTCTCCTATCTCACCATTTTCGGTGACAGTAAACTTCAACAGGGTACCAACAGTAGGACAGTACAGAGTTATCATAAAAAAATAAAACTTTATGGCTAATTTGCCAATATTAGGAAACATCACCGTAGACGGTACCATCTCTAAATTAGACGGTACCACTTTAGGCTTCTTGAAAGCCAA
>Ga0326735_1000046_pt1 | contig 23329 bp, 16 predicted proteins | sample 37_GP2_1092_FD_207945 | JGI IMG/M metagenome (GOLD analysis project Ga0326735, IMG submission 207945) | Glacier ice microbial communities from Ngari, Tibet, China - 37_GP2_109.2 | ecosystem: Environmental > Aquatic > Freshwater > Ice > Glacier | place: China: Ngari, Tibet | collected 2018-07-31
GACCGAGCGTGTCGACAAAAATAAGTAATATGTGAAAAAGCAGGCGTTAAAAAGCCCCCAAGCTGTTGATTTCTTGGGGGCTTCTAGGCAAACTTGGCTGTCGTTTGCAATGTTCCTGGTGCGGGAGCCGGAATCGAAAATAAATATCAAGTCATTGTTAATTATAGTAATTTTATTTTTAAAAAACGACAATGCCCCTAAAAATGCCCCTAAAAAACTTCCATGCTAGATTGCGGCCATCATTTGCCAAGCGTCCTAAAATTTTCCTGCGGTCGGGGTGAGCTTGCCAAAATAAAGAATCGGAACGTGATCGCCCGCAACTGAACAACTAACCAATGGATGGATCGTGAAAACGATATTTTCGCCCCCGCTCGTTAAGAGGGGCAAGGTAGTTGAGAGCAGCTTTATCGCCAAGGCCCTGATTTTGCAATGCAGCATAGAGTTGGTAAAAATCGGTGGTTAGATCGCAAGCAAAGATGCCTGGATCATCCGATCCGAGAGATACCATTATCTCCGGGTCGCCTTCCTGCACGAATCCTGGCACGCGCATCCAGCGTAGAGCATGATGTTCGCTGAAACTGTGATACTGGCTGATTCGCACATTACTAGAAGGAAGCGTTTCAATTACCACGCCACGTTCTGCCACTTTAGCCATCAGGCCCTGTTGAATCTGTACATACGTCGCAGCATTGAAGTATGCAGCGTCTACGTTATTGAGTTCTTCGCTGCGCGCCCAAAGACTACGATCACTGAGCCATTCCCAAAGCAAATCCAAATCCTCTCGATTATTGCTGAGAGCTTCGTGCACTCGCTTAGCTTCGGCCTGCCAGGAATCATTAAGTGAAACATGATTCCATTGCCATAAAGCCTCACGGGACTCACCAAGATAATGAGGATTAAGATGTCGGAAACTCATTGCACGCTCTAGGGCTGCGCAACTGATGTCACGGCCATATACATAACTGGCACATGCGGCCAGATTACATGCAATGCGGGATGCCACTACTGTGGCTTCCGGCAATTCCCGCAACAGTCGCCATGCTGCAAGCAAATCCAGCATCCATTCGCCCTTCTTCACGATCAATTGTCCCGGCATTCGCTCCAGCCACAATTGCGGTGAAATGCCCATTGCCGTTCCATGGCCGATTCGATCACCATCGTGCAGATCAAGCAATTCCAGTGCATCCAGCATATAACGCATGCCGGTAAGTAGGTGAGGAAAATCTTCTCCTACATGATAACTTCGCCGCGTGAGCCCTGCATGCTCGCATACGCGGTAGCAGCTTGCAAACACTTCTGGCGGCGCATCCAACTCATTGGCTGCAGCATCAATACCCCGAAGCCAAGTATGTAAACGAGGCCATTTAGCGAGAGTTTGAAGCAAGACATTCGTGCTTTTCTTCAGTTCGGCCCGCTGCCTGAAAAACCGATAAGGCCCAGCTTGGTGTGCTGGACTGGCTGACCACGGCTTCTTGATGAAATGTGCAACCAGCGCAAGGCGATGGTGTGCCCGGTCGAGAGGTGATTTTTTTTGAAAATGTTTCTCTAGGTCTTCGAGCAATACACTCATCGGGGGCACGCGTGAAGAAAATAAGGTTTGATGCTGCGAGCGCTGCTGCTGGTCTTTGCCAAGATAGCGCCAGTACGCGCCTAGGATCGAATAAAGCAATTGATGATTCTTTTCCAGCGTGGCCTTTGGTGCAAAGCGACCTTCAAGATACCCCGTACGACTAAAGCTGACATGTTTGCCATGCATGGTGAGAAAACGATTTAGAAAATCCTTTTCAGCCGGTTCGCGCAGTTCGGTGAATGTTACCTTCTGGAACTGATCGAAACCGAACTGCTCTTCACTTTGCACAAGCAGTCGATAATATTGGTTTTGAAGTAGTAGGTAACAATGCAGCATACGCTCCAGTGTAATGCTAGGCGTACACTCAAGCCGCTTTAACAATAGCCGAATCCAATATATCTCATCGTTTGCACAGCTTTGGGCGGAGAGTTGAAGACGCCTCTCCGCAGGTAAGGGCGCGGCGTTTTGACCATGCGTAGAAGTAACCAATACATCATAGTCAAATGGTAATGGTGCTTTGAGAAGAATGCTATCTGTTGCGGCAGCGATCAACCATTGACGCAAGTTGCCCGCAGCTACAAGCTGGTGATATAACTCTACTGGAGAATGAGCCGGGTTGATAGCCAAAGCCAACTCACGCATTCTGGCGGCTTCCCGGCTGTTCTTGGTTATCCATTTATTGTTAAAATCTTGCGTTTCGGCCTTGGGCGCGTGCAAAGCACGAAGCCAGCAGAGTTCGGCATGCGTGCTGCCATTGAGGTGCAGATGAGTTTCATGCAGACCCTCGCGGGTAATGTAGTCTTCAACCAGTGCGTCATAAGGACGAAGAAGCGGCATCATCTTTGGTGCCCAGCTAGTTTGCGCTATACCTGCGTCTGCGCTGGGTGAGTGTGTGCTTGGAGCGGGAAAGTAAGCACGGCCGCGCTCAAGCCCTCTTGCAGCAGCCAATACTGGCAGTCCGCAAATCCGGCTTAACACGCTTTGCTGCCATGCGCTGAACTTGCACCGTTTAACGCTCAGTTCACCGTGCCGGGACTCCAGAAACTCGTTAGCCAAGGCCTGCAAGGCTCCGGGCAACCATGATGACGGAACTCTATTGCCTATGTGCTGCGCGAGGTGTTGCCAACTACTCTCAAATACATGGTCAGGCTGCCGGGCCGCCCAAGGCTGGTAGCCCAGATAAACCGCCTCTCGCAAATCTTCCTTGCCTAACTGCTTGCTAAACGGAATGTGCCGAATCACATTCAGTACTTTGTGGCTGGAAAGCATCGTTGTCGCGATAAGGGCAACGACAGAGCAGGATTGTTCACTCATAAGTGGTCAAATCTTAGTAGGTTTTTCAAGTGTAGTTGGACTTTCTTGCGATACCTGTGATGTTGCTGAAATGGTGGATTTAGCTGGCCCCCTTTTTTTGTTGACGGCTCCATTTCCGCCTCCCCATTTCCACCCCGCGATGTAGGTATTATCGATCAAAGTCCAGGCATTTTTTGGGCAAAGCATTTTACTGACATCGTCCTTCGCCAAACCGTTCGTCAATTTTATAATTTGTTCAGCATATCCGATCTCAGAATTCAGCAGACCGAGAATCAGTGGACATGTCGTGACGAGGGAGGTTAATGGCAACGTTTCACGATTAAGAGAAATACGTCCCAGTTTTTTGATGAAACTTAAGGGCGAGGTAAGCGGATTAGAACGGTCCAATGTCTGTTCCATCGACGCGGCAACATCACTGTTGCCTAGGTGGTGGTCTTGCTCTTCAACAAGAAACGAATTAATTACGCACAGAGCAAAAAGTTCCATCATCCCTGCAGTTAGGGCTTTCCCTCGAAGTTGATCGGACACCTTTTCCAGACTGAAGTAGAGCCGCGTCCAAATTTTCCCAATCATCACGGCGGATGGCGTCTGTTTTAAGCGCAAACTATCGGTATCGTTAAGCCAGCGCTCAACTGCATTGCAAAGTTCGGATAATTTTGGGTCAATCGATTCTTCCTCTTCAAGAACTACATTTTTAGTTACTGCGTCTACTGTAGTGTCATCAAAATCTTCTTCGATTGTCGCACTTTCACCCGCCCAAATAGGGCGGGAAATACTGACAGATGGATACGGCTTAGATAGCACATTCAAGATTTCGTTTTTGCGGGGATGATTTATATCAAGGCTCAGCAGACGCTCTATTAATCCCAGAATATTGTAAATTGACGCATATGTACGAGAAGACAACCCAGATACATCGACAAGACTCAAGGCAAAGACTGGCAATGATTTATTGGCAATAATGCACGCGTTGATTGCACTCTTTGCGGTCTTGTAAATACCGACGTCTTTCTCCGAAACTCCTCCAGGTTTCCTTTTGTTAAGCCCAATTACACCAAAACTCACGACTGCCACTTTGGGGTTTGCTGCATAGGTGGCAGTAAAAATTGCTGTGGCATGTCTGGCCCAGTTCAGGGCGTCTTCCTTACGCCCGATACCCATATACTGTTTGAACTGATTGTGCAATCTCTGATTGTCTTTTTCCTCAGCGCGACTATCTCCGTTTTTACGTTGCACCTGACCGTAAAGCGAGACGCTCCCGGGGCCAGCAAGAAGATACTGAATTAGCGAATTTGGTTTATTGGCACATAAGTTCGCAACATCAGCAGACAATGCAGCAAAGCTATTTTTTAAGGCAGGCACGCTAGGCTGTGGGCGCAAATATGCTGCAGTGTCCATATCTCCATCGCGTACTGCCAATTCAAATACTGCCTCAATCAAGGCGGGCAGTTCATGCGCCCCAATCCCATCAACATCGATGCCGAATTTGTAGAGACCGCCCAGCGCCATGGCCCGCAAGCTATCGCTCAGTGCATCAGATAGTTCAGGGTCCCATACGTTTCTATCTTTTCCGCTGGCATCATTTATCGAAAGGTACTTAGCACAACGCGACAGCACTTGCAATACTGAACGTAACGGCTGTTTGAGCAAAAATTCACGGTAAAGCGTAATATCCAGCGAGCTCTTAAGCCGCAGACCACGTCGAATCAGCTCTTCGAGCGCTCCATTTGGATTTCGGCTCTTCTCCCAGTTGTTGGACTTTAACTCGTACTGAAATGACATATCATTAATTTTTGGCGACAGCTCTAGCAGGTTCCAGAGGGGTCGCAGTTGTACACGTCGACTAATCGGAAAGAGCTTAAGTAAATACTGTTCTTCTAAATGATCAACCATACGGGTACGTTGTTCTTCACGCTCCTTCTCCTGAGTATATTTAGACTTACCCAAACTGTCGTAGAAATTGTCACGTATCAGTAGCGAGTAAAGTTCCATGTCACCGGTAACCAAGATAACGAGCTGTGGCGTATCGAGATATTTTCGAATGCATTCTAGTACATTGTGCGCATGCTCCGAATTCGTATCCGCATCATCAAAGGCTAGTATCAACGCTTGCACGTTCAGCATCTGGCATGCCGTCTTGATCAGTTGATGTAAATATTTACGCAAGTCGACACTGTGCCCGGCACGCTCCAAGCCCCAGTCAAGGAACAGTTCGGCATCTAAATCCTGGAGTTGATTATGGCTAGGAGCAAACAGGCTCAAACCACCTGCGAGTTTTTTGAAAATATTCCTGAAATTAGCTATATGCATTTCGTCATCAAGCTTACACGATGCTTGAATTTTTTCATCGACGCGCCGCTTAAGTGCTTTTAGCACTGAGAGCAGAATAATCTCACTATTTTCAACTCTGCTAGGATCGATGTAATCTAACTGGCTGACCTTTTTTTTCTGATCCGTATTCAGATGTTCTGGAAGCATCCCGTAAACAAATTGCAGAAAAGTTGATTTTCCTGCGCCACGAGTGCCATCGATAAAGTAAACTAACCCGCTACTTGCTGGATAATTTTCTCCTTCACCATCTGTCCTGCGTAAATCAAGATTAATCTCCTTTTTCAGCTTTTCGTAGGATGCTCGCTGAATCAACTCATCTAATTTAACCTTTCGGTTGCTATCACTGTGTTCGAGGTTGATCGTAATCGTAATTGATTTTTCTTGAGTCGATTCAGCTTGTGCGGTCATGGCGTCTTTTTAAAATTTGTTGTTATATATTGATTGTATGGAATCATACGTGACAATTTAAATTATTTCTATTTTTACAACATTAAAATAAGTTGTAGGAAGCAATAAGTTGAAATGAAGAAAAGTCAAATTTTTACTTCCTCGACAGTTCAAACAAACTGCATCGCCGGTTCAAAATACTGAAATTTTCCCGCCAGCACAATCCCGGCCCGGTATCGCATGCCGCCCAATGCCCGCGCTTCTTGCGGGCGGCGCAGCAGGGCGCGCACCGCATGGATGTCCAGAGGTTCTTCCCACGTGGCCCAGGTCCAGGCCCTTGGCTTCGATTCGAAACCCAGCGTGCCTTCGCCGTGGATGCACGGGAACAGCGGCTGCGCCTCCCATGCCAGCCAGTACGCCCCCGCCACGCCTTCCATTTTCATTTCCGATGGAGCCCTTGATGTCAGCGCGCCCGGACGGTAGGTGGCCGGGTCCCAACCCCAGCTGGAATAGTCGTCTTCGTAGCGCCATGGGCCGAACAGGGCTTCTTCAAACTTGCCGAGCACGAAGCCCTCCGCACCTTTCTTGCGGGTCGGGTCCAGCGCGCCAGCCAACTCCCGGGCCATTTTGATCATGCGTTGCGGGCCGCCCGTGAGGCACAGATCGGTGGGCGCTGCATTGACTTCATCGCCATCCTCCCGCCACCAGCAACGCAGCCAATCCGCCATCGATTCGGTTGCCAAGTCATATTCGGTCCTGAAACGCTCGACATCGAACTTGCGTACGTCGTCGGCCAATTGCAATTCCGGGGCGGCGGCGCGGCCGATCATGTGCTGCAGCAAATGCGCGAGCAGAGCATCACGTTCAATGCCATGCAGTTCTGCGGTCTGGGTCATGCGATTCCAGCCCAGTCGGGTTCCGGCGGGCGCGATGCGCAGCAAACCGAGGGCAGCCATGAATCCTATCGGCGTATGGCCCTGAAGCGGGGTCAATTCAAGCGGCATGTTGGCTCCCTAGCAGTTGTGCTGCGGTTTGTTCTTCGGAACTGCGGACCCAATCGGCCAGCCGCAAAATGGCTTCCAGATAGCACAGGCCCCAGTAGCCATATCGCTCTTGCATTTGCGCCGCCAATGCCGGCCAGTCGGCAGCTTGCGCCTTGTGCCAAAGTTTTGGATCTGGCGTGACCGGCATCCAGGGTCTACCGCGTCCGTGGTGCGATCCAACCAGGTAGCGCACCAGCGGATCGATGTCGATGCGCTGCGCCACCGACGCCAGTTCATGGCGCCAGCCGCGCGGCAATCCTGCCAGCTTTCTGGCAACGGCAACTTCATGGCTGCCGCTCTTGGCCAGCAGTTTTCCGTCGAATGCCCCCAACATCAATTGAAAGCGCGGATCGTTCTTGCCCAGGTCGTGCAGCCGACCGGCTTCATCGAGCTTGTCGATCATGTCCTTGGGCAATCCGCAAGCCGCTGCGAAACGGGCTGCTGCCTCGCCCACCCCGCGCATGTGCTCTGCCAAGCCGATCGCCCAGCGCGTGCGTTCATTGCTGCCCGACCAGCTCGGCAAGACGGCAAGCCCTTCCTCGTACAAGTCGCGCACGACAGCTTTGCTGGCCGGATGCCAGCCGAACCGGTCGCACCCGCCCTGAGACGCCGGCAACACGATAATGTCGGATGTGCGCAGCGCTGCAACGCTGACCAGTTCGGCTGCATCGCCATCCCAGCGCAGCACTTCGACCGATACTTTTCTTTGCATGAACTCCTGCTTAGATTCCTCCGGTTCCGGGGTGCTCTCCAGATCGGACGCGCTCGATTCAATACCGGACAACCAGCGCTTGAGCGTGTGCAACGGGATCGGCATCAACTCAAGCCCTGTCGGCGGCGCGGCATCCACGGCTTCAGCCCACGCATCGGCGGGCAACGTGTCGAGTGCGGAGCGCCATACGACAAATGCTTCGGTCGAACGCTTTTCTCCGTGCAGGTAAGGCGTGATGTCGATGTCGACGGCCGGATCAAACATCAATGCCAGATCAGGCAAACCCAGCACCACGGAGCGCAACACCGGTTCGGCGGGTGCGTCACCTTGGGACGCGATGCCCATGTCGGCAACGTTGCCCAGCTTGCCGGATTTTTCCGCGCGGGCCTCCAGCCACTCCCAGGCGGCATCGAGCAAGCCTTTCTGGTAAGGCCATTTTGCGGCGCTGATCTTGACGATGCTGGCGTGGCTGGCGCCCATTTCGCCAAGGCGGTCAAGGCGCCCGAAGCGCTGGCACAATGCGCTGACCGGGGCCAGTTCAGACACCATCGCGTCAAAATCGAGATCCAGACCGACTTCGATGGTTTGCGTGGCGACGACGAATATCGGCTTCCTGCCCTTGGCCCGCGTGCCGGTGCCTGCGCGGAGCATGATTTCCCGCGCCAGCAGATCGCGTTCAATCGGCCGGGCGCGGCCGATGATGAGCATGCAATCCCCCTTGGCCGCCAACTCGCCGTGCACCGCGCGTGCGGCATCCACTGTATTGACCACCACCCCGACCACGCCGGCGCCGCCATCGCGCAGGCGCACCGCTTCGGAAACCAGGCTGGCGATTTTTCCATTTACCAGACGCGCCGCCTTGGTGGCGGACAACCTGCGGTTCAGCAGCGGATGGGCCTTGTCTTCATCGGACAAGGCCAGCACATCGGCGGCGCTGCCCAGCGGCGTCGCCGTCATCGTCAATACATGCCAGGGCGAGAGCGCTGGTTCGGTTGCCTTGGCGCGAAAGCGCGCTATCCGTTGCAGCGTTTGCCGGAACGGTTCCACCAGATGCGCCTCATCAATCACGATCAATGCATCGTTGCCCACCAGGCCGGCATGCACCGGCGCGGTCCAGCGGCTCGATCCGTAGGCTCGGCATAACAAACGGGAACCCACCTGGTCCAGTGTCGTGCTGATTACGGTCAGTCCGCCCGGGTTCAGCATCCAGGTGTCTTCCGCCGCGCCCATGCCACCGCGCAATCGCACGACCTGGCCTTCGATGCCGCTGCCGGCAAACAGGTGTGCGGCGTATTCGGCGACGGCGTCGACAAGCAGGCGCCGGTCAATCACGTAATACAGGCGCCTTGGGGTGCCCGCGATACCCATCGAATGCGCCCACAGCCACACATCGAGTACCGCAGTCTTGCCCGATGAAGTAGGCAAGTTCAACGCATCCGGCCACTGGCCGCTGGCGGCACGTTCCGCCAGCCTGATCTGCCACGGAAACGGCGCGTAGCCATGCAGCGACTGGTAGAAACCTGCGAAATCGAGTTGCTTCATTTGATGCTATCTCCGTTCAATGTAGCCCGGCCACAGGCTGGGAACGCAAAAAATATCTACGAACTGGACCTGGATACCTATACCGACCTTCAACGTAGCCTGGCCTGTGGTCGGGAATGAAACTGTCAAACGTTTTCACAATTGCGCGCAAAGAGTGCCTTCAACGTAGCCCGGCTACGGGCCGGAAATGAAAGCTGAGGTCTCCATTGCCGCGCGATCTTGATCGTTCCTTCAACGTAGCCCGGCCACCGGTCGGGAATGAAACATATCGAACGTCACCGCCCGATTGCGGATAATGTGCCTTCAATGTAGCTCGGTCTATGACCGGGAATGAAACTTCAAACAACGTGTTGTCCGAGTCGAACGTGTAATTCCTTTAACGTAGCCCGGCCACCGGCCGGGAATGAAACCGAACTGTGCAGGGCTCAACCGTCAACCGAGAAATCCTTCAACATAGCTCGGCCTGTGGCCACAAATGAAACCGAGTTCCTCGACGAATTTCCACACCTTCGCAGTCCTTCAACGCAGCCCGGACTATAGCCAGGAATAAAAAAAACTTGATACTGTTGCAGTCGATCATCTTGGCATCCCTTCAACTTAGCCCGGCCACTGGCCGGGAATGAAACGCCTTCGCGCATAAATTTTGCATTCTGGTTCTTCAGCCTTCAACGTAGCCAAGCCTGTGGCCGGGAATGAAACAGGTCACTATAGAATATGACCCCGCAAAGATAATCCTTCAACGTAGCCCGGCCACAGGCCAGAAATGTAACGCCGGTGAACTTGATGGCTCGCGCCACATTGTCAATCCTTCAACGTAGCTCGGCCTGTAGCTAGGAATGAAACCTACGACGCACAGAAATCATCGACCGTATTGGTGATTCTTCAACGCAGCCCGGCCGTGGCCAGGAATGAAACCTGCATTCGGGGCATTTGTACGGCACCGGCATTCTCCTTCAACGTAGCCCGGCCTGTGGCCGGGAATGCAACCGGCCGAGATCGCTGCAATGGTGATCGACAAGCTCCTTCAACGTAGCCCGGCCACCGGCCGGGAATGAGACTCGGCCGCACTGCTGGATTCGACGACATCTACGACCTTCAACGTAGCCCGGTCACAAGCCGGGAATAAAATGCGCGGAATCGCGGTCGCATCATCAGCATTACGCTTCCTTCAACGTAGCCCGGCCACAGGCCGGGAATGAAACCATCCCTTGACCTTCTGAGGCTGTTTGAACGCACTTCCTTCAACATTGCCCGGCACAGGCCGGGAATACAACCACCCCATAGACTTGGCGAACTACCCAATTACCGTCTCTTCAACGAAGCCCGGCCACCGTCGGGAATACGACCAGTTTGCGGTGCCTTGCGATACTCGGCTTGGTTCCTTCAACGTAGTCCAGCCACCGGCCGGGAATGAAACCAGATCGACGTCGGCCAAGCATCGCTCAATGCGCTCCTTCAACGTAGCCCGGCCCTTGGCCGGGAATGAAAGCGCCAGGTCGGATTGATTGCTCATTTTTTACTCCTTCTTCAACGTAGCCCCGTCACTGGCCGGGAATGAAAGTAGATCACGGCGACGTTGGCCGATCCGCGCTGCCTCCTTCAACGTAGCCCAGCCTGTGGCCGGGAATGAAACGTCATGTAAATCATCGCCAGAATTCCCATAACCGTCCTTCAACGGAGCCCAGCCTGTGGCCGGGAATAAAACTACGGCACCATCAAACCATATTTTTCGACCGGCACACTTCAACGTAACCCGGCCTATTGCCGGGAATGAAACTCGCTCGCCTGGGTATGCGCATCGCGCGTATCCACCTTCAACGTGGCCCAGCCTGTGGCCGGGAATGAAACCGTTCTCGTAGATCAAGCCGAACTTCGGCTTCAGTCTTCAACGTAGCCCGGCCTGTGGCCAAGAATGAAACGACTCAACTGCCTTGTACAGAGGCTCTTTGGCATTCCTTCAACGTAGCCAGGCCGTGGCCGGGAATGAAACGATATTTGACATGAGTTGTCGATTTCGGGCACTTCCTTCAACTTAGCCCGGCCTGTGGCCGTGAATGAAACTTGTGCCGTCGATTGTGCATTGCGCACCTGGCTACCTTCAACGTAGCCCGGCCTTTGGCCGGGAATGAAATATTTCTGCCGAAATCAGCCGCCAAACGTCGAAAAAGCAGGCCATGCCCTTGCGCGAACCGTCCGGCATTGTTCAGTCGATCCCGGTTCGCACATCTTGCGGCAGGAAAAGTCCCAGACCAAAATACCGTTCCTTGCCAACCAGCACAGGCCCTTTGACCGGGTGCTCGAATTCCAGCACAGCGTGGGCATACAGCGCGCCGGGTTTTCTGAGCTTGAATTGCCGGGCCGGCGGCATGGCCATGCTGCTGACTTGTGACAACTCCACCTTGATCGGTCGTGGGTAGCCGGCGCGCTCGCAGCTTTGCGCCACTATTTCTTCCGCCGTGGTCTTGCCCTTGGGGAAGCGATCGAGCACGACCGGCGTCGCCGACACCCACCGGCGCGCCGGGCGTGACCAGGTCCGCTCATGGAGCGACATCGCAACGGTTGGGCGCGTCAGATTGAAACGTAACCCGGCCAGCATGATGTGATCGACCGTCAGCATCGCAGCCACGCATTGCGCGCGCTCGGTGGTGTCGCAGTCGGCGGGCAAGACCATTGCCAGACCGAGCATGGTGCCATCGCCGTAGTCGCCCAGATTGGGCAGCCCCAGCCATGCAGCATGGATGTCGGCGCCATGGCCGTGCGCCAGCGCGGGCGCGGCATCGCCGAGCCTGGACAGCACGGCGCGGCGCAGAGCATCGGTGGCTTGTGCAACGTGCTCAATCGCGATCGGCTTGGCCAGCCGCATGACAACCATTCCTACCCAGGGACAGTCCAGATGCCGCTGTTCCAGCATGGTGCCATAGCGCACCTGCGGTGAAATGGGGCTGCGCCGGCCGCTGGCGAAGGCAATGTCGAGCTGCTGCAAGCGGCCCTGATACGGCACGCGCATCGAGATCGACCCTTGATCCTGCACTGTCCAGCGGCACGGTATCGAGCCCAGTTCTACTGTCGCCATGGCCAATGAATCGGAACGTCCAACATGCGTGATGCGCTCCACCGTGCGCGCAATGCTGGCAAAGACGTGCGGTACCGGGTCTGCATGCCACACATAGCTGACCGGGCCATCGGGCACGGCCATCGGGAATTGACGCTCCTGTGGTTTACGAAGAGATGGCAAGGTGTCGTTCGGGTAATTGGTCGGCACATAGGTCTTGCCCTTGCGCCCCCATTGCAGTGGCACGGCGGCGCCGCAATCGACGTCGGGCGGAATTTGCTGCTCGATCCATGCCAGCGCCGGCCGGTCTTGTGGCAATGCGGCGTCTACCAGCGCCTGATAGAGCCGATCCGGGTGCGGAGGCCATTCCACCGTATTGCGCGCCGTGACATCGGCGGCCCCATACAGTCCCAGAAACTCAACGGAAAGCTTCATTGGCTCAGGGTTTCGCTGGCCTGGATCAGTTGTTCAAGCCGTGCCGAAGCGGCAAATTGCATCGGCAGCGCAAACTGGAATCCGGCAGCCTTTGCCGCAGCCAGCGCCAGTTTTAGTGCCTCGCCGGTGCTTTCCAGATTGACCGGCAGCGCAGTGTCGTCTTGCAGCGGAGTGCGCAGCAAGAAGTCGGCCTTGGTGGCGTCGAGTTCGGCACCTGCCCGCAATTCGAGGCCGGCCACCAGCCGGGTGTGCATCAGCCACAAGCCGAGCGCGGCGAGGTAGGTGCGCGCTGCCCCATCGGCTTCAGGCGTGATCTTGCCCGCAACCGGGAAGTGGTAGCGGCGCATGCGCGTCAATGACAGCGACGAGCGCAATTCGATGCGACTGACCCATGCGCCCTTGGTGGCGAGGGTTGCAAGAATATGGCCATGGCCCACTTCGGAAGCTTTTTCAAGCGGCACGGCCTTGCCCTTGGCATCCTTGGCCGCTCTTGTTTCATCGACGGTCCAGCCTTCGGCGCGGCTTTCCGACTTGAAGCCGGTCACCGCATCTCGCGCGATGTTCATCGGGTCGATCCGAATGCCAGCCTTTTTCGTCTGCAGCGCATCAAAGCCCATGATTTGCCCGGACAGTGCTGCAGGCCATTTGGCCGCGCCCATCTTGGCACCGGCAAAGCTGTCCCAGGCGCCGAACAGCAGCGTTCCCGGCGCATTTTCAAGCAGTGCCGTGGCATTGTCGGCCCTGGCTTCGGTCAATGACTTTCCGAGTGGCGTGGTGCGAAACGGCAAACCGGCCAATTCCGAATCGCGCAGCAAGGCATCAAAAATTCGGTGCGGTAACTCGTTGACCGTGAGATTGCGGCCAGCCGCCGACACTTGCAGCGGCGCCACGCCAATCTCGGGTTCATCGAGCAATTCCTCCAGTCGGTTGGCCCAGCTTTGGGTCGACTCGATCAAAATATACTGGTGGGTGCCGTCATCCTGAATGGGTGATGCCAGGTGGCCAATCTCCGCATAGGTGGGAGGCAGGACAAAAAGCTTGTCGTCGTCAGGCAAAGCATTGGCAGGAATAAGGTTCGCCCGTAGCGTGATCGCCGAGGCGTGCTGTGCTGCTGATGCGAGCATTTCGTAAAGGCTGATTGACACTATGTTGACTCCCGTATTGGCTTCTTCGATCCATCAAATCGCTCACCCCAGGTTGCTGCGGGCACCATGCGTGAAACGCAAAATTCGGCAGCAGGCTCGCATCTGGGCCAAGGAGACGATGTGCCGTGTTCATTAAAAAGTCGCACCAAAACACCAGAAAAAAATCCTGGAGATTCAATTTTTGATGACTTTATTGTAACCAGTATTCTTGCAGTGGGGGATTTAAAATAGTATCCACAATGCCTGAAGCGCTGCCGCGTTCCGTCGGGAACGGCGCCTACGTGAACAGCCAACCGAAGAATTTGCCGACCAGGCTTTGTTCTGGTGGTTTCTGGCTGGGTGGCTGCGGGCTCTGTTGCTGCCTTGGTGGTTCCGGCCTCTGTTGTGGCCTTGGTGCCTGCGGGCTCTGTTGCGGCCTTGGTGGCATCGCCGGGATCTGGATGGGTAGTGACTGGGCGCCGCCCTGAGCTTTTCTAAGGCTATCCAGAATGTCTTTGTTTCGCGATGCTGAAGCTCCCTGCGTCTGGCTTATCTGAGTTATCGGGCTCGTCGTCGGATATTGTTTAAGCTTGTCTAATGCCTCTCGATTGGAAGGGCGCACCTGAATGCTCTTGGCAGAGAATGGCGTCATTCTGAACTTGGCCTCGGTCTCAGAGATGATCGTCATCTGGCCGTTGGTAGTTACGCTGATCGATAGATGGGAATACTTGAATCGGTTGCTTGTATAAGGTGGTTCCATCAGGCCTATCACACTGACCCATTTGCCAACCCATGAAGTGTCGGGTTTTTGAGGTATGGCCGCAACCCCCTCCGACCAAATCGCGATCTTGAATATATGACCTTGCCATGGCCCGAAGTTAATGAAGATATAGGACTGGCCGTTGCGGGCTTTGTCCAGCTTGACCTCTACGATGCGGCCGATGACCTCGACCTTGTCGCCGACGCGACCCAGGCAGAGGGCGTAGTTGTTCGCATCGAGGACGTTGTAGACGCCCATATACCCGAGCTTCGGTCGGTCGTCCTGCGCACTGGTGGTGATTTGGATCGTGCTCGCGGGAATGTTCCTCCCCACAAGAAAATCTTCAAGGCTCGGTGTCTTTTCGATCGGCGCCCGGCACACTGCGGCAAAATTTTGCGCGTGTTTCACCAGCGCAGGATTGCGCATCAGTTCTGCGAAAACGGAAGAGGCAGTGGGATCGATAAAGTCGCTGGCACGAAACACTATCGCGTCCACCTCGGACTTCGTCTTGTCCCATAGCGTGGCATCTTCATTCAAGCCCTTAAGCGCGAGCGAAAGTGCAATCAAAGAAAACCGGTCCATCGTCGGGCCAAAAGGATTCTTGGCTGCTCGCTCGGGATGCTGGAAGTTGAGGTTTCCGAGTTCGGAGTTTCCCAGATCGCGGATGTCCTCGACAAACATGCCATCGTAGTCGATGAGCTGGATCGCGCCGGCAGTCCCTGACACCATGATGTTACCGGGCGCCATGTCGCCATGGGCGATATGCTCCCGTTCAAGGAATGAAGAAAGAGCAAGCAGCGAAGCCGGCAGGCTCGCCAAGGCACCCCGGCGCCCGTGATTATCCTCAAGGAACTCGCCGAGCGTCACCCCTTGCGCCCACGCCATCTTTACGACGGGATAAGCCTGGCCATCAACGCTGATGCCTTTTGGCTGGAAATCAAATTTGAGAAAATACGGCGAGTTAAGTTGCGCAAGGCGCTTGGCTATCGCTTGGTAGCGCCGCTCAAGTGCCTTCGACTCCCGGTGGAAGCAGCGGACTGCATATTTGTTCTGGCCCGCCGTCATCGTATAAGTAAGCGCGAAGCCGCCGCTTATCGCCCGAGGCGTCCCGAGGCCCGTCTTGGCGACGGTTCCTTTTTTTAGCTCCAGATCTGCGAGTAGGTGCTGATGGGCCGAGAAGGCGTTATTGTATTGTTCAAAGGAGGGGTAAGCCATCAGGTTCCTCCCCCAGGTCTAACGCCGCGACGAGTAACGTCGAGTCATCGATGCGCATACGTCCGGCATGCCTTTCCTTGATTACCAATTCAACAAGCTCGTCTTGCGTTGTCAGCGCGAGTAATCGGGCTATAGCATCGCCGCCGTCCTGTGTCTGCCGAAGAACCCATTCTCCTAAAGCATCGGTCACGCAAATCAGGCGTGGGGACGCCATGTCATTGAATTCAAAATGCGTTCCATGTGTTGTCCAAAACTCTGCTCCTGACACGAACACATTGTGCTTGGTCAGCGTGGCGAGCAAGGTTGGGCGATCTTGGAAGCGCTCAGGCTCGGAATACGGCCAACTGGAAACCAGTTTGTCACCGTCGGCCAAAATTGCCAGGCTGTCGCCCACCGCAAGAACTCTGACAGCCTTATTGCCTGAAATATGCTGTACGCCGAGCAGTGTAGAGAAGCTGCCCCGCTCGTAGGATGCCTGTTTCGACCATGACATCGCGGCGATGTCATGTTGGGAGGCATAATCGGCCAGCGCGCTGGCGACCCATTTAGGAGTCACCGCAGAGTTGAATACGAACTTATCCGCGAGGATCTGGGCCCAGACCGAAGAATTGTAGGACTCGCTGGCCCCGTCACAAAGGGCAAGCGCCCCTCCGCCTTCATCGAAAGCCCATTGATCTTCGTTGATGTCATTCGCAAGAGGATCCTTAGGGCAGGATCCCTGGAAAAGCAGCCGCATCGCCGACTCAGCGCAGTTGGGAAGCCCGGGTGCCGATGTCGAAGAAGTCCACGACCTCCCCAGCCTCTGCGTTAAACATGAATCCGCGCGACCCGGCATCGACTGTGTGGCCCATCGCCTTAGCGACCGGTATGAGGTGTTCAGGTAGTTGGCTTGACATGCGGAACAACATTTTTGCATAAGCGTCTGGAAGGCCAGACTCGTTGGACGGAAAGTTGATGCGGTCAACCTGAAGTGCGCTCACGTGGAGGTTCAGGATCAGCACTTCTCCGTCATCGGTACGAATCTGGCTTAGATGAGCCGCGATCTCTTCCGGGTCCCCATCATTAGATTCGCCATCAGTCACATGCAGCACCGTCGGCGGATAGCAGTCGGGGTGAGCGTCGCACCATGCGACGAGTTCCTCGGCTGCGCGGGCAAGGGCCTCGCGCATCGGCGTGCCTCCGCTAGCCTTTGGCTCGAACCAAACCGGAAATTTTATAGACGTCTCCAGAATACCGCCGGCGCCGTCGTCCATTTTCTTTTTGCGATCTTCAACCCGAACCGGATTCTGTTCAATGGCGGAAATAGGGTTGAGGACATTTGCACCGAGGACCCCGGAAAATTCGTTGCCAACGCCGCTGCCGCCGTATCCAATGATGCCAATTTCAAAGTAATTGCGCACACCCTCAGCCTTAGAGCAGCGGACGATAAGGTTCGCCAAAGTTCTATTAAGAGCGTCTGCGACGAACTCGGCCTTGCTTTTTCCCGATGCCATCTTGTCGGACATTGAGCCGGACTGATCTACTACAAAAAGGAACGCGGTTGGATTGCTGCGGCTAATTGGTGCTTCGTAGGTCATTGCTTCACTCTCATTAGTATTGTCGTTGAGCATTATATTGAGTTGAAATAACTATATCAGAAATAGAATTGAAAAACTGTTTATTGGAAAGTATTAGTGAAAAACAATGACGCCGAAGCGCCAAATTTTTGAATTGGAACAAAATCGGGTAATCTCGCTGGCGGCAAAAAAGCATGGTATGAGCGCGCGGCCACTGCGCAACTGGATCAAGGCGATTGCAGTAGGCAAATTTAAGGGCGCTGGCACTGGCAGAAGGTGGTCACGCTAAAAGCGATGCAATTGTCACGATTGCATACGGTGGTCCCCTGGATTTTTAACTGTGCGAGTTGTTCATTGCACTGCCTCTGGAAGGTGTCTGCAGCGAATGTTAACTCAGCCACGCAACGTGGCGATGTCAATCAATTCTTCATAACCGTCGAATATGACAAGGCCGCTACACAGACCGAATGTATCGTTCCGACCCATGGTTGCGGATTCATTCATCGCGTGTTCAATCAGACAATATTGCTTAGTGGGGCATGAAACTCTGGCTCTCGTCGCACTTTTCATGCACGCGGCGGATCACCGCCTCGACGCCGGCGTTTGCGTCGGCTTCCTTGCTGTCGATCGAAAACGCTTCGCGCTCCAGCGCAATCAGCACCTTCAACGTATCGGATAACTTCTTCATCGCATCGATCCGGCCCGGCATGGCGATGATCTTGTTGTACAGGTCGTTCAAGCGGTCCACGCCGTTCTGGTCGGGAGAAAACAGCAACGTACCCAGTTCGCGCAGTAGGCTGTTGTCGCCGGTAGCGATTTCCAGCTCTTCCATCAGCGTCATTGCGAGGCGGCGAGAGCGCTCGATGGAGGTGCGATGGGCGAGAATGATGTCGCTCTGGACCTTGGCATTGGCTTCCACCAGTACGCGTTCCGAGACTGCATGTTCAGTGCGCACCATGTTGCGCACCACCGCCTTGCGCACCATATCGTCGGACTTGGCCTTGATCTTCGGCGCCAAGTCACGCTCCCATGCATCGCGCTTGGCGCGCTTGGCGCGCTTGCGGATGGCAGATTCGGTGATGCCATGTTCAGCGGCGATGGTGCGCAATGACTTGACGGCGCAACGGTAGTCGCGCTCGATGCTGAACCAGTCGATGTTTTTTTCTTCGCGATTAATCATGTTGATGTTCCTTTTGTCTGAATATATGGATCGGCTATCCCGGTGCCGATGTTGGTGGCGGCATCTTTGCGGACATGAGCGCCAACTCTCGCCGGAACCACTCCAGCGATTCGGGTATCGACGCCACAGACTGCCTATGTCGTGCCGCGAATATTGCAGCAATGGACTCTCCATCCAGTCCAGCCGCAGTGCAGTAGCGCACTATCATCGCGTCAAGCTCGGCGATCAGCGCCAGCCATTCGCCAGCCGGTCGCGTCTTTACTGATACAGCAGCCAGGGCTTGCGCCTCGGCGAGCGTCATGCCGTCAAACTCCATGAACTCGCGCACCATGTTGGACAAGGATTCTTGCCCTGTTTCAGGCTGGATGATGTTCTCGCCTTCACTGTTTTTTTTCTGCTTTTGGGATGGTGGGCAACTGCCAGAACTGACAAAAGGGGCTTGTGTCAGTTCTGGCAGTATGGTGTGCCCGGTCGATGTCAAAATATCTTTTGTTTCGAGTTGTTTCAGTCTGGTGAGATAGTTCATGATTTCGCCCGATTTACCGTGTATTGGACGGTCGGTCTGCCGCCTGTTATCACTTGTTCCTCGATCAAGTGACCGTATTCGATCAGTACCTTCACCGCTGCCAGCGCCTTGGCGGGTGTTTCTAGTCCGGTCCAGCAAGCGCGGTAGATATCGCGCAAGGAAAACTGATCCTGAAACTTTCCGCTTTTGATGCGGTTCAGCAATGACTTTGCGCTGTCCATATCCGGCCGTGTCCCGAAGCTGTAGATACGGCGTGCATGGCTTTCCAGGTACTCGCTAAAGGCAATCGCACGCAGCAGCGCCGCCTCGGTAACGGGGCCCTCTGCGCCGTCACACAGGTGGTTGATCAGCGCGATCGACGGAATCAGCTTTCGATATTTTGAAATATGCGACACAAACGCCGGGTGCTCATCGCCGGAGCGCAGCCGGGTCTCCAAATCTGCGCGCCATTCTGAAAACAATTTCTGTGCTGCATCATCGAAACGGAGAAACGGTACGTCGCCATGTTTTTCAGTCACTGCACCGATGGCGGTGGGATTCAGAAACTCCATTTGGTCGACCAGCTTATTGACGGTCTCGCGTGCCGCAATGTCGGGGTGTCTGTCTACCTCGCGCCATGTTGGTGAAATGTCGGGGTACACCATCAGGCCAAATCGTTGCAACAGGCCGTCAGCCCCGGCACCGCCCGCAACGGCCTGGCGGACATACTCGGCTAGCACGCCGGGCTGTATGCCGCCAATCACTGACAAGCACACGGCATCGATATGTAGGCCCTTGCCGCGCATGATCCTGTCGAAGGTGTAAGCCTTGTCGCCATCCGCCGCCGTCAGATAGAACGATCTTGCCACTTGCTGGCCTTCTGTATCCAGTGATTTCAGCAGGCCGATGATCTCATCCGATTCCACCAAAAGGCCGTTGGGATTCTCCATCAGCAGTTCGCCCAAGGCTTCGTAACTGGCGTTGTTGGTGATGAATCGCTTGAGCATTGGCGCGTCGCCAGCCCCGTTGATTTTCATTGCACTACGGGCGTTTTCCGAGTTGTTTTCTTTCAGTGCCTTCTTTGCATTGGATTTGTTGACCGATATTTGCAATTTCAACAGTTCAGCTTGTTCGTCGTAATCCTCCTTGAGTTTGTTGAACTCATCAAATGCCGCCGATTGAATCTTCTTCAATGGCGCCAGCGCCGCGCTCATCGTTGGGGACTTCATCACGCCAGAACTGCCCACGACAGCGCCCCATAGATTGGGTATGACTGTCCAGTCATCGCGGCGCATTGGACGGATGCCTATTTTGCGTCCGATAACCGTAGCCATCATCACAAAAACACTGATGGCCGTGAAATCGGGCGGGCATTGCATCCGCTCCGATATGTCTTTGACATAATCTCTCAATGCGGCGGGCACATAGGCGTTGTCAAATGGCATGACGCTGGGCATTTCAGGCAAAGGCTCGGGACCGGCCTGCACGGCTGGCGTTGGCGTGTTGGCCATGATTTGGTCGGTCTGTTGCTGTGCCTGCTTGCGCGCATCCAATACTGCGTTTGATGCTGGCTCAACCTTGAACGCGAATACGGGTGCTGTTTCTATCAGCATATGCGTGCTCCGATTTTCAGGTGGGCGATTTTTTTCAGGTCCAGGTCCAATATCCAGAACAGGTGCGGACGTGCCGCAAGAATGGAGCCGCACAAGCGACGCAAGGTGCCATACTTGGTCAGGTAGCCGTTGAAGATAAGGACAATGTTCAGGCCGGTGAGCGCCTTGCAGTCATTGTCAGTTGGCAAATTTTCTGCATTGATCCGCAGGCCATAGGTCCGGTTTGGCGTCGCATCCAAGAAGAGCCAGAACTCCCGGCGAGCTGGTTGCAGGCCGCAGTCGATCAAGTCTTGCAGGAGTTGAAGCGGGTTGGCGTTGGTCATGGCTACGCTCCCTACTTGGCTTCAGCGCAGTAATTGAGCGGATCGGCAAAAAATTTATGCAGCTCGCGGTTTGAATACGCTGTGCAACGTTCGGAAAATTTTATCGGCTGGGGCGCTTTGCCAGCGATAACGAGTTGGCGGAATTTTTCGCGGCTGAAAGGCGCGAATTGCGAGAACTGGTTCCAGCGGCTCATGCCGTCTGCTGGAAGAGTTTCACGGGGTGCTGGTGCTGGTGTGGTGCGTTGTGCCATGGTTTGCCTACCTTTGCTGTTTGCCGCCGGTGGAGACCGGATTGAGGCAATCATCATTGATTAGCGTTCAACAAAATAGGTGGGAGGGTTACGAAAACTCACCCCCCAAAATGCCGGGAGGGTGGGTAGGTTACAGTACGTAGGGTGGGAGGGTTATAACTGAGGAAAGGCGCGAAAGCCAGTGCTGGTGCGGCTTTGCGGGGGTGGGAGGGTTATCGACCAGGTGTCTTAGGTGCGCCGCCGTTTGACTGCCAGTTTGCAACTTTTGCAACTTCATCGATCCCGGTTTCGTTCAATTTTCCGTCTTCGTCAGCCAAATCATATTTCGCCGCGTTTTCTCGCAACCATTTTGTGAGCGCCTGTTTAGGGGTCTTCCCGGTAGGGTCGGTCACGGCTTGCCAAGCGTACACTGCAGCCGCCAGTCTAGGCGCGTAGCGCGGATTCCTTGGATCAAGATAATCTGGAGCTTCTATTCTCTCAGGAAAGAAAAATCCGTTTTTGAAGCCGCGCTTCGCCAACCATGTCCGCAGTGACTCAACTTCCACCAAGGACTCAACAATATTTACCGGATAGTCAGCAAATGGATTTATACCGCCTCCCTCGTCAATTGTAAACAATCGACCGTTGATTTGCTTGCGCCGCAAGGCATCGGAAATTGCGAGTTTTACAGCATCATAGCCAGGAGGGCGCTCATGCGGTTTCCAATTTTCACATTCCGATCCAGTTTCGGATGATGGATCAATCCCCACGAAAAGTAATGCAGCGTGAATGATGGTCAATTCATCGCATAGGCGCCAATAATCCAAATTTTCCATAAGCCTCATTAATCGCCCCTTCATTGGATATGAAGCCATGCCCAGAAAACAAGGGGCAAACGCTCTTCCACCGCCACAGCGGTTGGCATGGCCGAAATGGTAAATCTATGCTGATCTGTCGTGGATCTGAATCACTTCTGCCCCGTCCTTCAAGGCGTACAGATAGTCGGCCCAGCGCTGCATCATCTTTTTGCGGGCAGGGAGGTGGGCGGTGCGGTTGTAGGCACGCCCGTTCGGGTCCTTGACGGCGTGCGCAAGCTGGTGCTCGATCAGGTCGACGCGCTCGTTCATCACTTCATCCATGATCGTGCGCGCCATCGCCCGGAAACCGTGCGCGGTCATGACTTCCTTGCTGTAGCCCATGCTGCGCAATGCCGCGTTGATCGTGTTCTCGCTCATGCAGCGGTCGCCCGTGCGTATGCTCGGGAAAACATATTTCCTGCCGCCGGTCATCGCATGCACGCCGCGCAGGATTTCAACTGCTTGCGTTGATAGCGGCACCAGGTGGTCGATCTTCATTTTCATTTTGCTGCCGGGTATGCGCCACTCTGCCGCATCCAGGTCAATTTCAGCCCACTCTGCGGAACGCAGTTCACCAGGACGGACAAACACCAGCGGGGATAATTTCAGCGCAGCGACAGCGTAGGGATGGCCGCTGTACGCGAAGATGGCACGCATCAGTTCGCCAACCTGCTTTGGCTCGGTGATGGCGGCATAGTGCGTTTGGAGCGCCACCGATAATGCGCCTTTCAAGTCTACCGTCACGTCGCGTTCGGCCAGGCCGGTAGCGACCGCAAAACGCAAAATCTGGCTGCATAGTCGCTTGACACTGTGCGCGGAATCGATCACGCCGCGCGTTTCCATTTTCTGCACGGTGGCCAACACGTCCATCGCCCTGATGGTGGCGACTGGCATGGTGCCGATGAACGGGAATACATCCCGTTTCAGCCAGCTCGTTATCTTGTCATGTGTCGTTGCCGCGCGCGTGGCACTGGTCTTTTCCAGCCACGCCCACGCGACCAGCTCAAAGGTATTTGCTGCAGCCACCGTCTTGGCTTGTTTTTCGTCGCGCTTGAGTTGGCCGGGGTCGGTGCCGGCCGCTTTCAGCTCTCGCGCAGCATCCCGTTTCTTGCGTGCCTGGAGTAACGTGACAGCGGGGTAGATGCCGAATGACAGACGGCTTTCCTTGCCACTCGCTTGCTGGTATTTCATGCGCCATAGCTTTTTTCCGGTCGGCATGACCTCAAGGTACAGCCCGCCACCGTCGGCCAGCTTGTAGGGCTTGTCCTTGGGCTTGGCACTTTTAATCTGGGTGTCTGAGAGGGGGAGAGCGATTCTGGCCATTTTAGGGGCATCCCATTTTACGGAATTGTTATATGCCCCTAAATGTGCCCCTAAAAAGGGTGGCTGTCAATTGGCAAACTTTGGCGCTACAGACGTTAAAAAGCCCCCAAGTCGTTGATTACTTGGGGGCTTTTAGGCAAACTTGGTTGTCGTTTGCAATGTTCTTGGTGCCGGGAGCCGGAATCGAACCGGCACGCTGTTTCCAGCGCGGGATTTTGAGTCCCGTGCGTCTACCTATTCCGCCATCCCGGCAACGC
>Ga0326735_1000047_pt1 | contig 23221 bp, 33 predicted proteins | sample 37_GP2_1092_FD_207945 | JGI IMG/M metagenome (GOLD analysis project Ga0326735, IMG submission 207945) | Glacier ice microbial communities from Ngari, Tibet, China - 37_GP2_109.2 | ecosystem: Environmental > Aquatic > Freshwater > Ice > Glacier | place: China: Ngari, Tibet | collected 2018-07-31
GTCGATCACCGTCAAGTTGATCAACCCGATCGCGATGGAAGAAGGCTTGCGTTTCGCGATTCGTGAAGGCGGTCGTACCGTCGGCGCGGGCGTGGTCGCAAAGATCCTGAGCGAAGCCGGCAAGTAATTGACGCGACCGGTTGATTCCGGTCAGTCGCAGAAACACAGGGATCGGCATCGGTGTTATGATGCCGATCCTGCAGTATTCAAGCAGCATCCATTGCCGCGCGTGGTAGGCTCACCCGGCTCGTTCTTTCAAGGAAATACCATGTCCGCACCAAATCAAAAAATTCGCATCCGTCTGAAAGCATTCGATTACAAGCTGATCGATCAGTCGGCGCTGGAAATCGTTGAAACCGCGAAGCGCACCGGCGCCGTCGTCAAGGGTCCGGTGCCTTTGCCTACCCGCATTCAGCGTTTCGACGTGCTGCGTTCCCCGCACGTCAACAAGACATCGCGCGACCAGTTCGAAATCCGCACCCATCAGCGCCTGATGGACATCGTTGATCCAACCGACAAAACGGTGGATGCACTGATGAAGCTGGACTTGCCAGCTGGCGTCGACGTAGAAATCAAGCTGCAATAAAAAATGCATGGCGCGGCGATCGACCGCCGCGCCATCAGGATGAGGCCGGGGCCAGCGCGCAGCGTTTTCCCCGGCCTCATCCACATCAGGCGCAGCTGTTGCATGCGGGTGACATACCCTGTGTTTACTTGTTGCGTCAAGCATTTTTACCGGTTATACTTGCCGGCTTCGGTATGGACTCGTTTGAGTCTGTGCGTTACTTAGTTGTATAAACAGTCAGCCCCGCCCAATCGCAGGCGGGAATGGAGAAAAAATGAGCCTAGGCCTACTCGGTCGCAAGGTTGGAATGATGCGCATTTTCACGCCTGAAGGGGATTCAATCCCAGTCACCGTGTTGGACGTATCAAACAACCGTGTTGCGCAAATCAAAACTCCTGAAACAGACGGTTACTCCGCTGTTCAGGTCGCATTCGGTCAACGTCGCGCTTCCCGCGTGAACAAGGCTGTTGCGGGTCACCACGCCAAAGCGGGTGTTGAAGCCGGTACTCTGTTGAAAGAGTTCCGCGTCGACGCCAGCAAGGCTGCCGAACTGAAAGCTGGCGATGTTGTCGCCGCTTCGCTGTTCGAAGTCGGTCAAAAGATCGACGTGCAAGGTATCACCATCGGTAAGGGTTACGCCGGCGTCATCAAGCGTTACCACTTCAGTTCCGGTCGCGCTACCCACGGTAACTCCCGTTCGCACAATGTTCCAGGTTCCATCGGTATGGCACAAGATCCAGGTCGCGTTTTCCCTGGTAAGCGCATGACCGGTCACTTGGGTGACGTTACCCGCACGATGCAAAACCTCGAAGTCGCCCGCATTGACACCGAACGCCAGCTGTTGTTGGTCAAGGGTGCCGTTCCCGGCGCGAAAAATGGTCAGGTCGTCGTTTCGCCAGCCATTAAAACCAAAGCAAAGAAGGGAGCTTAAACGATGGAACTCAAGCTTCTGAACGCGCAAGGTCAAGCCGGCTCCAATGTCGTCGCTGCTGATACTATTTTCGGCCGTGATTACAACGAAGCGCTGATCCACCAAGTCGTCATTGCCTATCAGGCCAATGCACGCGGCGGTAACCGCAAGCAAAAAGACCGTGAGGAAGTTCACCACACGACGAAAAAGCCATGGCGCCAAAAAGGTACCGGTCGCGCTCGTGCTGGTATGTCGTCATCGCCACTGTGGCGCGGCGGCGGACGGATTTTCCCGAATTCGCCCGAAGAGAACTTCACCCACAAAGTGAACAAAAAGATGTATCGCGCAGGTATCTGCTCGATTCTGTCCCAGTTGGCCCGTGAAGGTCGCTTGACTATTATCGACGATCTGACAATCGAAGCGCCCAAGACCAAGCTCTTGTCGCAAAAATTGACAGGCATGGGTTTCGAATCCGTGCTGGTGATCACCGATACACTCAACGAAAATCTTGAGTTGGCATCGCGCAATCTGCCGCACGTGCTCGTCGTCGAGCCGCGTCACGCTGATCCACTGTCGCTGGTGTTCTACAAAAAGATCCTGATCACCAAGCTGGCATTGGCGAAGATTGAGGAGATGTTGGCATGAGCGCGATTTTGAAACATAGCGAAGAACGCTTGATGAAGGTGCTGTTGGCGCCGGTCATTTCCGAAAAGGCCACCATGGTCGCGGAAAAGAACGAGCAAATTGTATTCCGAGTACTGCCGGATGCAACCAAGCCCGAAATCAAGGCAGCAGTTGAGCTGCTGTTCAAGGTTGAAGTCCTGTCCGTGCAAACTGCAAACCGTCAAGGCAAGCAAAAGCGCACCGGCAAATTCAACGGCCGTCGCAACCATACCAAGCGTGCTTTCGTGTGCCTGAAGCCTGGCCAGGAAATCAACTTCTCCGAGGAGGCTGCATAATGGCACTCGTTAAGATGAAACCAACCTCACCAGGCCGTCGTGGCATGGTGAAGGTAGTGAATCCCGACCTGTACAAAGGTCGTCCATTCGCTGCCCTGGTTGAAAAAAAATCAAAGACCGCCGGTCGTAACAACAACGGTCATATCACCACCCGTCATATCGGTGGTGGTCACAAGCAACACTACCGCCTGATCGACTTCAAGCGCAACAAGGATGGCATTCCGGCCAAGGTCGAGCGTATCGAATACGATCCAAACCGCACCGCGAACATCGCCCTGTTGTGCTATGCAGACGGCGAGCGCCACTACATCATCGCAACCAAGGGCATGGCCGTTGGTGACTCGGTAATGAACGGTTCGGAAGCGCCTATCAAGTCGGGCAATTGCCTGCCTTTGCGCAATATCCCGGTCGGCACGACGATGCATTGCGTCGAAATGCTGCCAGGTAAAGGTGCTCAGATGGCGCGTAGCGCCGGCGCCGGCGTGGTCCTGATGGCCCGCGAAGGTGTCTACGCTCAGGTGCGCTTGCGCTCCGGCGAAGTGCGTCGCGTCCATATCGAGTGCCGTGCAACGGTTGGCGAAGTCGGCAACGGCGAGCACAACCTGCGCAAAATCGGTAAAGCTGGCGCGATGCGCTGGCGCGGTGTTCGTCCTACCGTTCGCGGTGTGGTCATGAACCCGGTCGATCACCCGCACGGTGGTGGTGAAGGTAAAACAGCAGCTGGTCGTCATCCAGTTTCGCCGTGGGGCCAACAGACGAAGGGCAAGAAGACGCGCCGCAACAAGCGCACGACTTCCATGATCGTCTCGCGCCGCGGCAAGAAATAAGGGGTAACACATGACACGTTCATTGAAAAAAGGGCCGTTTTGTGACGCCCACCTGGTGAAAAAAGTCGAAACCGCGCAAGCGATCAAAGACAAGAAGCCAATCAAAACATGGTCGCGCCGCTCGACCATCATGCCGGACTTCATCGGCCTGACGATCGCGGTGCACAACGGCAAGCTTCACGTGCCTGTGTATGTTTCCGAGAACATGGTCGGGCACAAGCTCGGCGAGTTCGCGCTGACCCGCACGTTCAAAGGTCACGCTGCCGATAGAAAGGCGAAGAAATAATGGAAACCAAAGCTATCCTCAAGGGTGTGCGTCTGTCCGACCAAAAAGGTCGTCTGGTGGCAGATCTGATTCGTGGCAAGAAGGTTGATGCCGCGCTGAACATCCTGCAATTCAGCCCGAAAAAAGGTGCTGCGATCATCAAACGTGTACTCGAGTCCGCTATTGCGAACGCCGAGCACAACGATGGCGCCGACATCGACGAGCTGAAAGTCACGACCATCATGGTTGAAAAGGGTCCTGTCCTGAAGCGCTTCACAGCACGCGCCAAGGGTCGGGGTGATCGTATCTCGAAACAATCCTGTCACATTTATGTGACTGTCGGTAACTAAGGGGTCACGATGGGACAGAAGATACATCCAACAGGCTTTCGCCTTTCAGTCACGCGCAACTGGGCGTCACGTTGGTACGCTGGCAATAGCAATTTTGCCGCGATGCTCAATGAAGACCTGAAAGCACGTGCTTACCTGAAGAAAAAACTGAAGAACGCTTCGGTTGGCCGCGTCGTCATCGAGCGTCCTGCAAAGAACGCCCGTTTTACCATTTACAGCTCCCGTCCGGGCGTTGTGATCGGTAAAAAAGGCGAAGACATTGAAGTGCTGAAAGCCGCCTTGACCAAAATCATGGGCGTGCCGGTGCATGTCAATATCGAAGAAATCCGCAAGCCGGAAATCGATTCGCAATTGATCGCCGATTCGATCGCTCAGCAGCTGGAAAAACGGATCATGTTCCGCCGCGCCATGAAGCGCGCAATGCAAAATGCAATGCGCCTGGGTGCTCTCGGTATCAAGATCATGTCGTCCGGTCGTTTGAACGGCATCGAAATCGCGCGTAAAGAGTGGTATCGCGAAGGCCGCGTGCCTCTGCATACACTGCGCGCCGATATCGACTACGGTACCAGCGAAGCATCAACCACCTACGGCATCATCGGCGTCAAGGTGTGGGTATACAAGGGCGATCGCGCACCAAACGGTGATGCGCCAACCATTGATACGCCGCCTGACGAAAAGAAGAGCCGCGGTCCACGCCGCGACGATGGCAAGCCTAGCGGCCGCCCACGCACCGCTGCGCCTGGTAAACCATCAACAGCACCAGGTGTTGCACGCGTACGCGCTGCCGTTAAGCCGGCCGCTGCTGCTGCACCAGCTGAGAAAGCAGGAGAATAATCATGCTGCAACCAGCACGCAGAAAGTATCGTAAAGAGCAGAAGGGCCGTAACACCGGTATTTCCCACTCGCGCGGCACCGCCGTCTCGTTTGGTGAATTCGGTCTGAAAGCCGTTGGCCGCGGTCGTATCACGGCGCGTCAAATTGAAGCGGCGCGTCGTGCAATGACGCGTCACATCAAGCGCGGTGGTCGTATCTGGATCCGGATTTTCCCGGACAAGCCAATCTCGAACAAGCCTGCAGAAGTTCGCATGGGTAACGGTAAAGGTAACCCGGAGTACTACGTGGCTGAAATCCAGCCAGGCAAAGTACTGTACGAAATGGATGGCGTGGATGAAGCGCTGGCACGGGAAGCATTCCGTCTTGCCGCCTCTAAACTGCCACTGGCGACGACGTTTGTCATCCGCCAAGTCGGCCAATAACAGGAGTTGAATATGAAAGCAACTGAACTCCGCGGCAAAGACCAGGCAGCTCTTCAAAAAGAGCTGAATGATTTGTTGAAGGCACAGTTCGGCATGCGGATGCAAATCGCTACGCAACAGCTGAGCAACACTTCGCAACTCAAGAAGGTACGCCGCGATATCGCGCGTGTGAAGACGGTCATGAACACCAAGGAAGCCATATGAACGATACAGTGAAAAAGCCGCTCAAGCGCACGCTGATCGGTAAAGTGGTCTCCGACAAAATGGACAAGACCGTCACCGTTCTGATCGAACGCCATGTCAAGCATCCTTTGTACGGCAAGATCATCATGCGCTCGAACAAGTATCACGCGCATGACGAGACGAACCAGGTCAAGGCAGGCGACATGGTAGAGATCCAGGAAGGTCGCCCGATCTCGAAAACCAAAGCGTGGACAGTTACCCGGGTTGTGCAAGCTGCACAAGTTGTTTAATTAGTTCTTGCAGGCCCGGCCTTAGTATGCAATACTAGCGGGCTTCGTTCAAGTAGTGCCGCAAAGTGTCTGTCCACAGACAGTAGGCAGCGGTCAGTGATGTATGAAGGTCATGCACCCAAACAGTGTCGCTCTGCATGAGCGGTTCTGGCGGGACCAAGACTGACCGCGGGTCTGCAATGTGTGGATTCTTCGGCTTAAGTTGGGAAAGAGAATACTATGATTCAAACTGAAAGCCGGCTCGAAGTGGCCGACAACACCGGTGCCAAGGAAGTTATGTGCATCAAGGTGTTGGGTGGTTCCAAGCGCCGTTATGCAGGCATTGGCGATGTGATCAAGGTAACCGTCAAGGTTGCTGCGCCACGTGGCCGTGTCAAAAAAGGTGAAATTTATAACGCCGTGGTCGTGCGCACCGCTAAAGGTGTTCGCCGTCCAGACGGTTCGTTGGTGAAGTTTGACAGCAACGCTGCTGTCTTGCTCAACGCCAAGCTCGAACCGATCGGTACCCGTATTTTTGGACCAGTCACGCGCGAACTGCGCACTGAAAAGTTCATGAAGATCGTGTCCCTGGCACCGGAAGTCCTGTAAGGAGTCGTAATGGATAAGATTCGTAAAAACGACGAAGTCATCGTTCTGACCGGGAAAGACAAGGGCAAACGTGGTGTGGTGCAGCAGCGTATCGATGCTGAACATATCGTGGTTGACGGTATCAATATCGCCAAAAAAGCGATGAAACCGAACCCGATGACTGGCGTAACTGGTGGCATCGTAGATAAAGTGATGCCGATTCACGTGTCAAATGTTGCGTTGTTCAACGCAGCAACTGGCAAGGCAGATCGCGTGGGATTCAAAGAAGTCGACGGCAAGAAAGTCCGCGTCTTTAAATCCTCCGGCGAAGTAGTGAAGGTTTAACAGAATCATGGCCCGTCTCCAAGAATTCTATAAAGAAAAGGTCGTTGCTGACCTGGTCGGCAAGTTCGGCTACAAATCGGCAATGGAAGTTCCGCGCCTGACCAAGATCACCCTGAACATGGGTCTCTCGGAAGCGATTGCGGATAAAAAAATCATTGAGCATGCTGTCGGCGACCTGACCAAGATTGCTGGCCAAAAGCCAGTCGTCACCAAGGCTCGCAAGGCGATCGCCGGTTTCAAAATCCGCGAGGGTTATCCGATCGGTTGCATGGTTACACTGCGTGGCGCTCGCATGTACGAGTTCCTGGATCGCTTCATTACCGTGGCTTTGCCACGCGTGCGCGATTTCCGTGGTGTGTCCGGACGTGCCTTCGATGGCCGCGGCAACTACAACATCGGTGTGAAAGAGCAGATCATTTTCCCCGAGATCGAGTATGACAAGATTGACGTGTTGCGCGGTATGAATATCAGCATCACGACAACCGCTAAGACCGACGATGAAGCGAAAGCTTTGCTCGCCGCATTTAAATTTCCGTTCAGAAATTGAGATCATGGCAAAATTATCACTGATAAACCGTGAACAGAAGCGCGCCGACCTGGTGGCAAAATTTGCACCAAAGCGCGCGGCTTTGAAGGCCATCGTTGATGACCAGTCTAAATCTGAAGAAGAGCGCTATGAAGCGCGTCTGAAGTTGCAGGCTTTGCCTCGGAATTCGAATCCGACGCGTCAGCGCAATCGCTGCGCCATCACCGGTCGTCCACGTGGCACATTCCGTAAGTTCGGTTTGGGCCGTATTAAGCTCCGTGAATTTGCCATGCGCGGCGAAATTCCCGGCATGACAAAAGCAAGCTGGTAATAGGAGAATATGCAATGAGTATGAGCGATCCTATCGCCGATATGCTGACCCGCATTCGCAACGCCCAAGGCGTTCAAAAAACGACAGTGGCCATGCCATCGTCGAAAGTCAAAATTGCGATTGCCAACGTCCTGAAGGACGAGGGTTACATTGAAGATTTCGCCGTTACCGAAGCTGGTGGCAAGGCGGAACTGAAGATCGGTTTGAAGTATTATGTTGGCCGTCCCGTCATCGAGCGTCTTGAGCGCGTATCCCGTCCAGGGCTGCGCGTCTACAAGGGCAAAGACGAGATCCCTACTGTGATGAATGGCTTGGGTGTGGCGATCGTGTCGACTCCCCAGGGCGTCATGACAGACCGCAAAGCACGCGCAGTCGGTGTCGGCGGCGAAGTTATTTGCTACGTGGCTTAAGGAGTTACACATGTCTCGAGTAGCTAAAATGCCGATCACTGTTCCAGCTGGCGCCGAAGTCGCCATCTCTGCAGCAGCGATCACCGTAAAAGGCCCATTGGGCGTGCTTTCCCAGTCCTTGAATGGTCTGGTAAAGATTGAAAACAATGCTGGAACCCTGAGTTTCGACGTTGCCAACGACAGCCGTGAAGCCAATGCCATGTCCGGCACGCTGCGCGCACTGGTCAACAACATGGTCAACGGCGTCACCAAGGGTTTCGAGAAAAAGCTGAGCCTGGTTGGCGTGGGCTACAAGGCGCAAGCGCAAGGCGACAAGCTGAATCTGTCGCTGGGCTTCTCGCACCCTGTTGTGCATTCGATGCCAGCTGGCGTTACCTGTGCCACTCCGACGCCGACCGAGATCCTGATCAAGGGTATCGATCGTCAACAAGTCGGCCAGGTCGCTGCCGAAGTTCGTGCTTACCGCGCTCCAGAGCCTTACAAGGGCAAGGGCGTCCGTTATGCGGACGAAGTGGTCAAGCTTAAAGAAACCAAGAAGAAGTAATTAGGGGCTGATGATGGACAAGAAAGAATCACGACTTCGCCGCGGACGTCAAACCCGCGCCAAGATCGCGGAATTGAAAGTAAATCGCCTGTCGGTGCATCGCACCAACCTGCACATTTACGCCAGCCTGATCAGCCCGGACGCGAAAATTCTGGTCTCGGCTTCGACCGCAGAAGCAGAAGTACGCGTCGAGTTGGCAGGCAAGTCCGGCAAGGGCGGCAATGCCGCTGCTGCTGCACTGGTCGGCAAGCGCGTTGCTGAAAAAGCTTTGAAAGCAGGGATTACCGAAGTCGCGTTTGACCGCTCCGGTTTCCGTTACCACGGCCGTGTGAAGGCGTTGGCAGAAGCCGCGCGTGAAGCTGGTCTGAAGTTCTAAGGAAGAATCGTCATGGCAAAAATGCAAGCAAAAATGCAAAGCGACAAGCCGGATGACGGCATGCGCGAAAAAATGATCGCGATCAACCGCGTGACCAAAGTGGTCAAGGGTGGTCGTATCATGGGCTTCGCGGCGCTGACCGTGGTTGGTGATGGCGATGGCCGCATCGGCATGGGCAAGGGCAAGTCGAAAGAAGTGCCAGTGGCCGTGCAAAAGGCGATGGAAGAAGCGCGCCGCAACCTGCAAAAAGTATCGTTGAAAAACGGCACCTTGCAGCACACGGTAACCGGTCAGCATGGTGCTTCGAAAGTCATCATGAACCCGGCCAAGCCAGGTAGCGGCGTGATCGCCGGTGGCGCAATGCGCGCGATCTTCGATGTAATGGGCGTGACGGACGTGGTGGCGAAATCCACCGGCTCGTCGAATCCTTACAATCTGGTTCGCGCTACATTGAATGGCTTGTCAAAAATGAGTACTCCTGCTGAAATTGCTGCCAAACGCGGCAAGTCGGTAGAAGACATTCTGGCTTAAGGCGGACAAAATGACAAACACAGTCAAAGTGCAATTGGTCAAAGGCTTGATCGGTACGCGCGAATCGCATCGCGCTACCGTACGCGGTCTGGGTCTGCGTCGTGTGAATTCGGTTTCCGAATTGCAAGACACCCCATCCGTACGCGGCATGATCAATAAAGTATCGTATCTCGTTAAAGTTGTCGCGTAAGCCTTCGGGCTTATTCGAACGGAGCAAATCATGGAATTGAATACTATTCAACCAGCAGTCGGTGCCAAACACGCAAAACGTCGCGTGGGTCGTGGTATCGGCTCCGGTATCGGCAAGACCGCAGGTCGCGGTCACAAGGGTCAGAAATCGCGTTCGGGCGGCTTTCATAAAGTCGGTTTCGAAGGCGGACAGATGCCTCTGCAACGGCGTTTGCCGAAGCGCGGTTTCAAATCGATGCACGCAACCTTCAAAGCTGAAGTGCGCCTGTCCGATCTGAACAAACTGGCCGTTGGCGAAGTCGACCTTCTGGTCCTGAAGCAAGCTGGCGTTGTCGGCGTGCTGGCGCGCGATGTGCGCGTTATCCTGTCCGGCGAAATCACAAAGGCCGTGGCATTGAAGGGCTTGAAAGTATCCGCAGGCGCGAAAGCGGCGATTGAAGCGGCTGGCGGCTCGGTAGCCTGAGTTGGCCGATAACAGCTTGGTCGAAGCGATAAAGGGAGCAATCCGTGGCAACTAATCCGCAACTAGCCAAAAGTGCCGCTGCCGGTTTCCCCTGGAGCCGGCTCTGGTTTTTGCTTGGCGCATTGGTGGTTTATCGTATCGGTGCTCATGTCCCGGTTCCCGGGATAGATCCGACACAATTGGCCTCGCTGTTTAAACAGAACGAAGGCGGCATCCTGGGCATGTTCAACATGTTCTCCGGTGGTGCCTTGTCCCGTTTTACAGTGTTTGCGCTGGGCATCATGCCTTACATTTCGGCATCGATCATCATGCAGTTGATGTCGGTCGTTTCGCCGCAGATGGAAGCAATGAAAAAAGAAGGCGAAGCAGGCCGTCGCAAGATTACGCAGTACACCCGGTATTTCACGGTGGCGCTGGCAACATTTCAAGCGTTGGGCATTGCAGTCGCACTGGAGTCGCAAGCTGGTCTGGTATTGGAGCCTGGCCTTGCATTCCGCTTCGTGACGGTCGTTACGTTGTTGACCGGAACAATGTTTTTGATGTGGTTGGGAGAGCAAATCACCGAGCGTGGCCTCGGTAACGGCATCTCGATCATCATTTTTGCCGGTATTGCAGCAGGTCTTCCAGCAGCGCTGAGTGGTTTGTTCTCCCTGGTGGCGAACGGTTCGATCAGCAGCCTGGCAGCGATCTTCATCGTGATCCTGGTAGCACTGGTAACGTTCTTCGTGGTTTTTGTGGAACGCGGTCAGCGCAAGATATTGGTCAATTATGCGAAGCGTCAGGTAGGCAACAAGATTTATGGTGGGCAAACAAGCCACCTGCCGCTGAAGTTGAACATGGCAGGCGTGATCCCGCCGATCTTCGCATCATCGATCATCTTGTTTCCGGCAACGATCGTGGACTGGTTTTCAAAGGGCGCCGACAACGCTAACCCTGCGGTGCGGTTCCTGAAAGATTTGGCGGCATCGATGGGGCCCGGCGAGCCTATCCATGCGCTGTTATATGCAGTAGCGATCGTGTTTTTCTGTTTCTTCTACACTGCGCTGGTATTCAACAGCAAGGAAACAGCGGATAACTTGAAGAAAAGCGGCGCCTTCGTTCCCGGGATTCGTCCTGGAGATCAAACCGCCCGTTACATCGACAAGATCCTGACACGCTTGACACTTGCCGGCGCGGTCTACATCACTTTGGTGTGTTTGTTGCCGGAATTTATGCAAGCCCAGTGGAAAGTGCCATTTTATTTCGGTGGGACTTCTTTATTGATTATTGTAGTTGTCACCATGGATTTCATGGCTCAGGTACAAAACTACGTGATGTCGCAGCAGTATGATTCTTTGCTGCGCAAAGCAAACTTCAAGGGCGGAATTCCGACGCGATAAGCGCGGTAAACATACCGAATGGCAAAAGACGACGTCATACAGATGCAGGGCGAGATTCTTGAGAATCTCCCAAATGCAACATTTCGAGTGAAATTGGAAAACGGACACGTGGTGCTCGGGCATATTTCAGGTAAGATGCGGATGAATTATATTCGCATCCTTCCTGGCGATAAGGTGACAGTGGAGCTGACACCTTACGATCTGAGCCGCGCACGCATCGTGTTCCGGACCAAATAACACAGTGAATCACACCACAGAAGCGAAAGAAAGAGCCCAAATATGAAAGTTCTCGCATCAGTCAAGCGGATCTGCCGCAACTGCAAGATCATCAAGCGCAAAGGCGTAGTACGCGTTATCTGCGTGGAACCACGTCACAAGCAGCGTCAAGGTTAATCGAGGAATAACAAATGGCACGTATTGCAGGGGTTAATATCCCAAATCATCAGCACACTGTTATCGGCTTGACGGCCATCTACGGTGTTGGCCGCCCTCGCGCACAGAAAATCTGCGCCGCCACGGGTGTTGCTACCAACAAGAAGATCAAAGATCTCGACGACAGCGAGCTGGAAAAGCTGCGCGAAGAAATCGGCAAGTTCATTGTCGAAGGCGATCTGCGTCGCGAAATCTCCATGAACATCAAGCGTTTGATGGACCTGGGTTGCTATCGCGGCATGCGTCATCGCAAGGGCTTGCCTTGCCGTGGTCAGCGTACCCGCACCAATGCGCGTACCCGCAAGGGCCCACGCAAGGCCGCACAATCGTTGAAGAAATAATTTTAGTAGCACGTTGTTGGTTCGAAGGGAGTAAATATGGCTAAGTCACAAAATAACGCCGCATCAGCACGCGTGCGCAAAAAGGTAAAAAAGAACGTCGCTGAAGGCATCGCACATGTCCACGCATCGTTCAACAACACGATCATCACGATCACCGACCGTCAAGGCAATGCGCTGTCATGGGCAACGTCCGGCGGCGCAGGCTTCAAGGGTTCGCGCAAATCGACCCCGTTCGCAGCGCAAGTCGCCGCGGAAGCTGCAGGCAAGGTCGCTGTTGAATGTGGCGTCAAGAATCTGGAAGTGCGCATCAAGGGCCCTGGTCCTGGTCGCGAATCCGCGGTTCGCGCACTGAACAACCTGGGCATCAAGATCACCGAAATCCAGGACGTGACACCGGTACCGCACAACGGTTGCCGTCCACCAAAGCGTCGTCGCATCTAAGACTCGGTTGGCGCCCAGGCGCCGATTGCTGTTGATCGACGGTCATTTGGTAAGTTCACTAAATAGGGTGGGAAAGTTAGCTGGAAACAGTTATACTGCCCGCCAGTGATTGCCTGCCGAATCGTTTTCGGCGGGTTTTTCGTTTTTTAGCCACCGTCTGCTTGCAAGTGAAACCAGACTAGCGCCTAACCGTCATTGAGCGGCTGGGGCGTTATTAATAAACAAAGGAAACATCGTGGCACGTTATATCGGACCTAAAGCAAAACTTTCCCGCCGTGAAGGTACGGACCTTTTCCTAAAGAGCGCACGTCGCTCGCTCGACTCGAAGTGCAAACTCGACGTCAAGCCAGGCCAGCACGGTGTCAAATCCGGTGCCCGCACTTCGGACTACGGTAACCAGTTGCGCGAAAAGCAAAAAGTCAAGCGCATGTACGGTGTTCTTGAGCGTCAGTTCCGCCGCTACTTCGCCGAAGCCGACCGTCGCAAGGGCAATACCGGCGAAACACTGCTGAAATTGCTGGAAACCCGCCTGGACAACGTTTGCTATCGCATGGGCTTTGGTTCGACCCGCGCCGAAGCGCGTCAACTGGTCAGCCACAAAGCGTTCACCGTCAACGGTATCGTCGTCAACATCGCGTCCTACTCGGTGAAGACCGGCGACATCATCGCCGTGCGCGAAAAGTCGAAGAAGCAAGTGCGTATCGTCGAAGCGCTGTCGCTGGCAGAACAGATCGGCATGCCGAGCTGGGTGTCGGTCGATGCCAAGAAGATGGAAGGCACCTTCAAGTCGCTGCCGGAACGCAATGAAATCGCCATGGATGTCAACGAATCGCTGATCGTCGAATTGTATTCACGTTAATAACAGTCGTCGTTGCTCCCGCCCACTCCGTCCGAGTGGGCTTTTTAGCTATGCCATCAGCCTTATCGGTGTAATGAGCCGAGGGTATTGAAAAGGACACTCATGCAAAACAATTTGTTAAAGCCACGTATCATCGATGTTGAAACGCTGGGCGCCGGTCACGCGAAGGTCGTGATGGAGCCGTTCGAGCGTGGCTATGGCCACACGTTGGGTAATGCGTTGCGCCGCGTCTTGCTGTCCTCGATGGTAGGCTACGCGCCGACCGAAGTGACGATCGCCGGTGTCGTGCATGAATATTCGTCGCTCGATGGCGTGCAGGAAGACGTCGTCGATCTGTTGCTGAACCTGAAGGGCGTTGTCTTCAAGGTGCATAACCGCGATTCAGTCACGCTGACGTTGAAAAAGGAAGGCGAGGGCGCGATCCTGGCATCCGACATCGATTTGCCGCATGACGTCGAATTGATCAACCCGGACCACGTGATCGCTCACCTGACCGCCGGCGGCAAGCTCGACATGCAGATCAAGGTCGAAAAAGGCCGTGGCTACGTTCCTGGCAACGTGCGTCGTCTGTCCGAAGACGCCAACAAGACGATCGGCCGCATTATCCTGGATGCATCGTTTTCGCCGGTGCGCCGCGTGTCGTATTTCGTTGAATCGGCCCGCGTCGAACAGCGTACCGACCTCGACAAGCTGGTCATCAATATCGAAACGAATGGCGTGATTTCGCCGGAAGAAGCGATCCGTCAATCGGCCCGCGTGCTGGTCGATCAATTGAACGTGTTCGCCGCGCTCGAAGGCACGGAAGCCGCCGCCGAAGCGCCATCGCGCGCACCGCTGGTCGATCCTATCTTGTTGCGTCCGGTCGATGATCTGGAGTTGACGGTGCGTTCGGCCAATTGCCTGAAGGCTGAAAACATTTATTACATCGGCGACCTGATCCAGCGTTCGGAAAACGAACTGTTGAAGACGCCAAACCTGGGACGCAAGTCCCTGAACGAGATCAAGGAAGTGCTCGCATCGCGCGGCCTGACGCTCGGCATGAAGCTCGAAAACTGGCCACCGGCCGGCCTCGAGAAGTAATCGCAATTGCAGCAAACTGTCCGGGGCATGGGTCCCGGGCATTCATTCACTACCGGTCCGCGGCTCCAGGCTTGCCTGAGTCGATCGAAGAACTGGATTAACACTCACCGAAAGGATTTATCATGCGTCACGGTCACGGCCTCCGTAAACTGAATCGTACCTCGTCCCACCGTCTTGCCATGTTGCGCAACATGACTGTTTCGTTGCTGCGTCACGAAGCAATCAAGACAACCTTGCCAAAAGCAAAAGAACTGCGCCGCGTCATCGAGCCGATTCTGACGATGGGCAAAACCAACACCCTGGCCAACAAGCGTCTGGCGTTTGCGCGTTTGCGCGACCGCGAAATGGTGTTGAAGCTGTTCGCCGAATTGGGCCCACGCTACGCCAACCGTAACGGTGGTTACCTGCGCATCCTGAAAATGGGTTTCCGCGTCGGCGACAATGCACCTATGGCTTACATCGAGCTGATGGATCGCCCTGAAGTCACCGATGTCGAAGACGCTGTCGTCGCCGAGTAATTACGGCCTCGCTGCACACTGAAAAAGCCAGGCTCTGCCTGGCTTTTTTGCATTCCGGCAGCGCCCCACGCCTGAGGCTGGCACGGTGTACCATGCTGCTTCGCACACGATTAAAGAGGGTTGCATGTCGAGTTCATCATGGCGCTTTGCGCTGATCGCCGCGTTGATGGCGATAATCGGGCTGTTTGGCACGGCGCACGCGCAAGCCGATGAGGAATTCCTCGATCCCGCTGTCGCCTTCAAGTTCAAGGCGGCGATGCAAGATGACGCCACCATTGCCGTCACATACCAGATCCATGATGGCTATTACATGTACCGCGACCGCTTCAAGTTCAGCGCCACCGGCGCCACACTGGGCGTGCCGAATATCCCGCCGGGCAAGATCAAGTTCGACGAAACCTTTCAAAAGGATGTCGCAACCCATCGCGGCGAGCTGACGATCACGATCCCGGTGCAAGCTGACGGCCCATTCACTTTATTGGCGAGCAGCCAGGGCTGTTCGGACAAGGGCTTGTGCTATTCGCCGCAAGAGGCGAGCGTGCGCCTGGTCGGCGGCAGTGCCGGCCCGTTCGCGGGTGCTGTCGATGCTGGCGCCGAACTGAGCGCGATGGGCAAAATCGAGGCCGCCTTGAAAGGCGGCCAGCTGCTGGTTATCGTGCCGCTGTTCATGTTGCTGGGCCTGGGCTTGTCGCTGACGCCGTGCGTGCTGCCAATGGTGCCCATCTTGTCCTTCATCATCGTCGGCGAAGGCGTCAAGGTCAGCCGTTCGCGCGCCTTCGGCTTGTCGGTCACTTATGCGCTGGGCATGGCGCTGGTGTATACGGCGCTGGGCGTCGCGGCCGGGCTGATCGGCGAGGGCCTGGCGGCGACCTTGCAAAATCCATGGGTGCTGGGCGGCTTCGCGTTGCTGATGGCGATCCTGTCATTGTCGATGTTCGGTTTTTATCAATTGCAGCTGCCAAACGCGCTGCAGCAACGCTTGACCAGGGCGTCCAACAGCCAGTCGTCGGGCAAGCTGGTCGGCGTGTTTGCGATGGGCGCCATTTCCGCATTGATCGTCGGCCCCTGCGTGGCCGCTCCGCTGGCCGGCGCCTTGCTCTACATCAGCCAGACGCGCGACGTGGTGATCGGCGCCAGCGCGCTGTTTGCAATGGCAATCGGCATGAGCGTGCCGCTGCTGCTGGTCGGCTTGTCGGCGGGCGCCTTGCTGCCCAAGGCCGGCCGCTGGATGGAGGCGATCAAGCGTTTCTTCGGCGTGTTGCTGCTGGCCATGGCGTGGTGGCTGGTGTCGCCGGTGTTGCCTGGCTTGCTGCAGATGCTGGGCTGGAGCGCGTTGGGGCTAGGCTACGGCATGTACTTGCTGAGCGGCGCGGGCCATTGGGCGGCGAAGGCGTTCGGTCTGGCGTTTGCCGTACTTGGCGCGGTGCAATTGGTGGGGGCGGCCAGCGGCGGGCGCGATGCGCTGGCGCCGCTGGCGCATCTGCGCGCAAATCAGGTCGAGCATCTGGCATTCACGCGCGTCAAAACCGTCGCGCAACTGGAGGCGGCGCTCAAAAATACGGGTGGCAAGACGGCGCTGCTCGATTTTTATGCGGATTGGTGCGTGGCGTGCATCGAAATGGAAAAGCTGACCTTCGTCGATCCGCAGGTGCGCGCCCGCATGGCCGATTCGGTCCTGTTGCAAGTCGATGTGACGGCCAACGATAGCGACGACAAGGCGCTGCTGAAGCGCTTCACGCTGTTCGGGCCGCCGGCCATCATCATGTTCGATGGCCAGGGCCGGGAAATCGCCGATGCGCGCGTGATCGGCTTCCAGAACGCCGCCACATTCCTGGCGTCGCTGGAGCGGCTGCAGAAATGATCAGCCTGGCGGTTTGAATCAACGCATCTGGTGGCCGCGCTTGGGTCCATGTTCGCCGCCCGGCACATTGTCATCGAACACTTTTTGCTGCACGGGCGTGAGCACTGCGTAAAAAGTTTTCAGCGCGGCCAGGCGGATTTCCTGCCGGCCGATGTGCTGCTTGGACTTGTCGATCCATTTTTAGAGGCGTTGGGGCGCCGACCGATGGCCGCGAACTGCGATAATCGACGCCATGGACCCATTCTCTCGCATTTTGATCGTCGACGACGACCGCGACATCCGCACCCTGCTGGCCGATTATCTGGAAACGAACGGCTATCGCGCTTGGTGCGCAGCCGACGGCGTGGCGATGTGGAAAATGCTGGGCGAAGCGCGGCCCGACCTGGTCGTGCTCGATCTGAACCTGCCCGGCGACGATGGCTTGACGCTGTGCCGCAAGCTGCGCGCCGAATCGACGATACCGGTCATCATGCTCACTGCGCGCAATGAGCCGCTGGACCGGATCCTCGGTCTGGAGATGGGCGCCGACGATTATCTGGCCAAGCCGTTCGAGCCGCGCGAACTGCTGGCGCGCATCCGCAGCGTGCTGCGCCGCAGCCATGCGATGCCATCGAACGTGCAAGCCGACAAGGTGCAGAAAATGCATTTTGCGGGCTGGACGTTGGATTTGGCGGCGCGCCATTTGCTTAATCCCAAGCGCAGCTGGCCAACCATGAAGGCGGCGCTCTGGAAGTGACGTTGAACATGCCCTCGCAGCGGTCGCCGAGGTAAGCCTTCCCGGAAAGGGAGGGGGCTGCCGCTAGGACGATCAAGCAATCATGCGACAATGCGGCGCCTCGCAAAATGTAGGTACGGACGGCAATATCAATCAACCGGAAGCTCTTTGCGGAGCGGCTCGAAACATGAAAAAGACAACGCTGGGATTCATCGCGGGCGCGGCTGCCTGCATCGCCTTGGCCTGGTATTTCTCGCATCAAGGATCGGTCTCCGCTCCGGGCGCGCGCGGTCCGGCGCCGGTGCTGGTCAATGTGGTGGCGCCGCAGCGCCAGGATGTGCCGGTCGTGCTATCGGCGAACGGCAGCGTGGCGCCGGTCAGCAGCGTCGAACTGCACGCGCAGATGACCAGCACGATCAGCCAGGTCCATATCCGCGAGGGCCAGTTCGTGAAAGCCGGGCAGTTGATGTTGACGCTCGATGGGCGCAGCGAGCGCGCCGCGATCGACAAGGCCCGGGCCCAGGTCGTGCGCGACCGCGCCGCACTGCTTGATGTCGAACGCCAGCACCGGCGCGGCCTCGAATTGCTGGCGCAGAACTTCATCGCGCAAGGCGCGGTCGATACCTTGAGCAGCCAGGTCGATGCGGCGCGCGCGCTGCTCGGGGCCGACCAGGCGGCGCTGCGCTCGGCCCAGGTCGACGCCAGTTACGCGCAACTGCGCGCGCCGCTGTCGGGCCGGGTCGGTGCGATCAATGTCTATCCGGGCAGCCTGGCGCAGCCGGCTATGGCGCTGACGACGATCACCCAGCTCGATCCGATCAATGTCGCCTTCACTTTGCCTGAAAGTAATTTATCCGCGCTGCTGGCGTCGTACAAGGCGGGCCCGGTCGCGGTCACAGTCGACTCCGCGCTGGCCGGCGCCGCCCAGACTATCATCGGCACGCTCAGCTTCATCGACAACACCGTCGATCCGGTGGCCGGCGTGATCCGCGTCAAGGCCAGTTTCGACAATCAGGACACCCGGCTCTGGCCCGGCCAGTACGTCAACGCGCGCCTGACGTTGAGCACGCTCAAGGATGCGCTGGTGATCCCGCAAAACGCGATCATCGACAACACGCTGGGCACCTTTGTCTACGTGATGGATGCCAGCAATACGGCCCGCACGCAAAATGTGAAGCGCTTGCATGCGTTTGGCTTGAACGCCGCAGTCTCCGGCTTGAAGGGCGATGAAAAAGTGATCGTCGAGGGCCGGCAAAGTCTGCGCCCCGGCGCCAGGGTGCGCGTGGCCGAAGCGCTTCCTGCGGCCAGCGGCGTGGCTGCAAGCCAGGGTCAGGACCAGACCAAATGAATCTGTCCGAGCTCAGTATCCGGCGTCCCGTGATGGTGCTGCTGCTGTCGGCCAGCATCGTGCTGGCCGGCGTGCTGTCGTACTTCGTGATCCCGGTTGCCGCATTGCCGAGCTTTAACACGCCGGTCATCAACGTGATCGCCAAATTGCCCGGAGCCAGTCCCGAGACGATGGCGTCATCGGTCGCCTTGCCGCTGGAAAAACAATTCTCGACGATCGCCGGCTTGAGCTTGATCACGTCGGCCAGCACGCTGGGCTCGACCTCGCTGACGCTGGAATTCGATACCTCGATCAACGTCAACGACGCCGCCGTCGACGTGCAGGCGGCGTTGCTGCGCGCGCAGGGCAATCTGCCGCAGGAAATGCGCGAGCTGCCATCGTACCGCAAGGTCAATCCGGCCGATGCGCCGGTGCTGTTCATGACGATGACGTCGCCCTCGATGAGCTTGTCCGATCTGAACGATTACGCCGAAAACCTGATCGCGCCCAGTTTATCGACGCTGCCCGGCGTGGCCGAGGTCAGCGTCAATGGCCAGAAGCGATTCGCGGTGCGGGTGCGCGTCAAATCGGATTTGATGAACGCGCGCAACCTGACCTTGGCGGAATTGTCGAGCGCGCTGGGCGCAGCGAACGCCAATTCGCCGCTCGGCGTGCTGGACGGACCGGACCAGGTGCTGACGATCCAGGGCAACTTGCAACTGATGAACGCGGCCCAGTTTTCCGAGCTGATCGTGGCCAGCCGCAATGGCAAGCCGGTGCGCCTGAAGGACGTGGCGACGATCGAAGACAGTTACGAATCGGTCAAGACGGCCGGCAGCTATAACGGCGAGCGCTCGATCGTGCTGCTGGTGCGGCGCCAGCCGAACGCCAACACGGTCGAAGTGGTCGATGGCGTGCGCAAGCTGCTGCCGGTGTTCCTGGCCCAGGTGCCGAGCTCGATCAAGATCAACCTGGTCAACGATCGCTCGGTCTCGATCCGCGAAGCGATCCATGACGTGAATCTGACGCTGGCGCTGACGGTGGTGCTGGTGGTGATAGTGATCTTCCTGTTTCTGCGGCGCGCGACGGCCACCTTCATTCCCGCCGTCACGCTGCCGATCTCGCTGCTGGGTACGCTGGCGCTGCTGAACATGTTCGGCTACAGCCTCGACAATATTTCCCTGCTCGGCATCACGCTGGCGGTCGGTCTGGTGGTTGACGATGCGATCGTGGTGCTGGAAAACATCGTGCGCCACATCGAGATGGGCAAGAAGCCGGTCAAGGCGGCGCTGGTCGGCGCCCAGGAAATGGCTTTCACGATCGTGTCGATTTCGATCTCGCTGGTGGCGGTGTTCATCCCGATTTTCTTCATGCCGGGCGTGATTGGTTTACTGTTCCACGAATTCGCCGTCGTCGTGTCGCTGGCCGTGCTGGTCTCGGCGCTGGTGTCGCTGACGCTGGTGCCGATGCTGGCCAGCCGTTTGCTGCCGGCCGGCGGCCACGCTGACAAGGAGGCGGGCGGCGCCATCGGACGCCATTTCGAAGCCGGATTCTTGCGCTTGAAAAACAGCTATGTGCGCGCTCTGGACCTGGCGCTGGCGCACCGCAGCCTGGTTTTGCTGATCGCCTTGGCGACCTTTGTGTTGACGGTGCTGCTGTACGCGACCAGCCCGAAGGGATTTTTTCCGGAAGAAGACATCGGCCAGATCCGGGTCACGACGGAAGCGTCGGAAGACATTTCAACGACGGCGATGATCGCATTGCAGGGCCGCGCGGCTGACCTGATGAAGGCCGATCCGAACGTGCAGGATGTCACATCGTTCTTCAACGGCGGCAACAGCGGGCGCATGTTCATGGTGCTGAAACCGCGCGCCGAGCGCGCCAAGATGCCGCAAGTGCTGGCCAGTTTGCGCGCCGCCGCCGCCACCATGCCCGGCTTGACCGTTTACCTGAACCCGGTCCAGAACCTGCAACTAGGCGGTCGTCCTAGCAAGAGTCGCTACCAGTACACGCTGCAAAGCGTCACGCCGGGCGCGCTGGGGGGATGGTCCGACAAGTTGATGGAGAAAATGCGCGTTGATCCAGCCTTTCGCGACGTCACCAGCGATGCGCAAAACAAGGGCTTGCAGGCATCGCTGAAGATCGATCGGGACAAGGCCAACATGCTCGGGGTCGAGATATCCGACGTGCGCAACGCGCTGTATCTCGCTTTCGGCGAGCGTCAGGTGTCGACCATTTATTCGTCCGTGGCCAGCTATTTCGTGATCCTGGAAGCGGGGGAACTCGACCGACAGTTCGGCGATGCGCTGACCAAGGTGTCGGTGCGCAGCAGCAGCGGCCAGCTGGTGCGTTTGTCCAGCTTTGCCAGCGTCGAACGTTCGCTGGGGCCGACCTCGGTCAATCATCAGGGCCAGCTGGAGGCGATCACGATTTCCTTCAACCTGGCCGCCAATGCGCCCCTTGGCGTGGCCACCGACAGGATTAGTGCGATGGAGCGCGAGATCAGGATGCCCGAGTCGATCCTGACTAATTACGGCGGCGACGCGGCTGTGTTTACGAATTCGCAGTCATCCCAGATCATCCTGATCATCGCCGCGCTGGGCGTGATCTACGTGTTGCTGGGGGTGCTGTATGAAAGCTTCATCCATCCTTTGACGATTCTGGCCGGCTTGCCGTCGGCTGCGCTCGGTGCGTTGATCACGTTGCGCCTGTTCGGCATGGATCTGACGATGATCGCGATCATCGGCATCTTGCTGTTGATCGGCATCGTCAAGAAGAATGCGATCATGATGATCGACTTTGCGCTGCATGCGCAGCGCGACGGGGGATTGACTCCGCAGCAAGCGATCCGCGAAGCATGCATTTTGCGTTTTCGCCCGATCATGATGACCACGATGGCGGCGCTGATGGGAGCCTTGCCGCTGGCGCTGGGCATCGGCGCCGGCGCCGAACTGCGCCAGCCGCTGGGCCTGGCCGTGGTCGGCGGGCTGCTGTTTTCGCAAGTGATCACGCTCTTCATCACGCCGGTGATCTATCTGTTCCTCGATAAATACAGCGGTCAAGGACCGATGACCGATGCCGCGCTGGTGAAATACGAGGCGGCGCAGTAAGGTGGACTCCGGCCGTCCTCCAGCAGCATTAAAAAGTATTCGCGGGACGCTTGCTGTATCCTCCGGGCGCGGCTTGCGAAAGAAGCGCGCTCTGGCAATATGCTTTGGCAATAGGTATGTATTTTGTTGGTCGGGACTTACGGAAAGTTTGATGTGCACGACAAGACCCATTTATTTGCAGCCGATTCCCCCTCCTGCGAAACCTGCGGCCAGGTGATCCTGCCGCAGCCCGTCTACGGGGCGAGAACGAGCGTATCGAACCGCATCGGGCTGGCCGTGTCGATTCTGCTGCACTTGCTGGCGCTCGCGTATTACCTGTTGCGCGACGAACCGGTGCGGGTGACGCCGCCGGCCGCACCGGATGGCGCGATGGTGTATATCGCGCCGCTGGCGCCGCAACCGAAGGCTCGGCCGCAACCGGCCCAGCCACCCCAGCCGGTGCCACCCAAGCCGAAGGTCGCGCAACAACCGAAGGTCCAGCCTCAGACCAAAACGGCCAAGGCTCTGCCGCGAGCGCAACCGAGCAAGCCACGGCCGAAGGACGAAGTTTATATCCCGTCGGTGGTGGCGCGGGTCGCACCGCCGAAGCAGGACGAACCTCAGGACATGCAAGCGCAGATCGCGGCCAGGCGCGCGCAGCGCGCCGCCGCGCAGCCGCAGGCGGAACCCCAGGAAAGCGCCGAAGCGCGCGGCCAGCGCATTGCGCGCGCCAATATCGCCGGCGCCCAGGGCGGCTCGTCGGGCGCCGAGCGCAACGGCTCGGGCGGAATATTTTCGATCGTGAACCAGAACGCGCGCAGCGCCGAAGTCAAGTTCCGCGGCTGGAACAGCAATTTCAAGCGCAACTGGACGCAGCAAGTGCAAGTCGAGCGCGGTCTTGAACTTGACATCGAAACCGCCATCGTCAAGAAAATGATCGAATTGATCCGCAAGGAAAAGCCGGGCGACTTCGTCTGGGATTCGCACCGGCTCGGGCGCCACGTCAATCTGTCCGCCCGGGTCGAGGACACGGCTGAATTGCAAGCCTTCCTGCTGAAAGAATTCTTCCCCGATTACCGGAGAAGATAGGCCTTCATCGGCAATGCCGATGAAGGCGGCCACGGGGTGGCTCATGGCGGCGTTCAGCCTGTGATCAGGCGGCAGCTTTCAGCAAGCGCGCGATGTCGCGCGCAAAATAGGTCAGCACGCCATCGGCGCCGGCGCGCTTGAACGCCATCATCGCTTCCATCATCGACTTGTCGTGATCGAGCCAGCCGTTTTGCGCGGCTGCC
>Ga0326735_1000048_pt1 | contig 23038 bp, 21 predicted proteins | sample 37_GP2_1092_FD_207945 | JGI IMG/M metagenome (GOLD analysis project Ga0326735, IMG submission 207945) | Glacier ice microbial communities from Ngari, Tibet, China - 37_GP2_109.2 | ecosystem: Environmental > Aquatic > Freshwater > Ice > Glacier | place: China: Ngari, Tibet | collected 2018-07-31
GCAACTTTGAACAAGCTTCTGCTCCGATAGATTTAAGTACAAGGACTTATCATGAAAAAAATTCTCGCTACCGCTGCGATCCTGAGCCTGGTTTCCGCACAAGTGTTCGCACAAACCGCCGCAGCTTTGCCAGCAGCGCCAGTTGCACCAGCTCCACTGATGAGCACCACGCTCGTCGGCGGCGTGACCGTTGGCACCGCAGTTGTCGTCGGTGTTGCTGTTGCTGCAATCGCAGTGGCAACTTCGGACAGCAACAGCACCACCACCCACCATTAATTTGGCGGGCGCCTTGGCGCTTGGGTAGTAACGGAAACGGCCGATTTATTCGGCCGTTTTTTTTGGCTGTGTTTAAGGTGAAAAACGATGCTTGCCGCTATTCGGCGCGAAATGAGGTCCCCGCGCCGCGATAAAAGCCGCCTTTAACCCTTAGCGGCTATATAGCTTTTTCGACCTCGCAAACTGCTCACCCCATGAAAAACCAGCGCTTCCACCACCGCCTCGGCTTCGCCATCGACGGCATCGTATCGGCATGGCGCAGCGAAGCGAGCTTTCGCCTGCAATGCCTCGCCACGCTAGGCGTGATTGCGGTATTGGCATGGCGCCAGCCGCCAATGATGTGGTGGGCCTTCCTGTTGATCATGTGCGGTATGGTACTCGCCGCAGAACTGTTCAACACTGCGCTCGAAACAGCGCTCGACCATCTGCATCCGGAACGCCACGACGCCATCCGCATCGCCAAGGATTGCGCAGCGGGCGCCGTGCTGCTGCTGAGCGTCACAGCAGCGGGCGTATTTGCGGCATTTTTGGTGGACACGTTTTCGTCTTGACAGGCACTGGATGCCTGCGTGACCGACGGCGCGCTTTTCAAAAACCATTGGAATCAATTCTTGATTGATCCAAAGTGCGACACAAAATCTTCGCGCACGCAGGGGCCCTATTCAGCAACACCAATCCGGTTGCTTTGCAGGTATCTATATGTCTATAAGCAAGCGAAAAAGCTATTTGAAGGAAAACCAACGAAAAGCTCTCGTTGTACAACCGAACGCGCCGCTACGGCCAACGCCAGAAAATGTCCATTTTTGGCAGCAGGCGCAAAAATCAAAAATTTGCGAAATATCAAATATGATAACTATTTATTACACAAAAACCTTCATCACTGGTAATATTGATATCCAACAATATAATTAATGAAACTTATTAATCGTACTACATTTTACTGAAGGCGCCCGGGCAATGGCCTGAATGCAGGTTTCTTCGCAAGTGAATTTAAAACGTAAAATAATTATTCTTAGAACCTAGCACTCATACGAGGCCATATATGATTCAAATCGACAGGTTGCGCGCGATGGCAAGTGAAGCAATTCTCGAATACCAGGCTGCCCTGACGGGTGGTAGCGAGCCGTCGTATCCCCATTGGGCCGACGATCTGCTGGTGGTATGCGCGCGTGCCGAAGCGTCTCTTATTACCAATCCCACCCACGCCACGCACAAGGTGCGGCAGGGCGAGTATTCCCTCTCGGCCGCCTGAGCCTGGGAGCAAGCGGAACGCCTTCCTGGCGTTCCGTCAAACCGTCGGCGCCAGCGCCGGCTCGTTTTCTTCGACGACGACTTCAAGCATCGCACCCTGCGTCATCTCGCACCTGTTTTCCAGATAGACCCAGTCGACGATTTCGCCGGCAGGCAGGTAGCCGGACACCAGTTCTTGCAGAATCTGGCGGATCGTGTTGACGTCATTCGACTCGAGCGCCGCGTCAAGTGCGGCGAGCCGCAACCGCAGCTTGCTCCACACCATCGCATCGTCGTGCGCTTTCATGATGCGTGGGTGCTCGGTCGGCGACGGGTTATCGCCGATCAGCAGTTCTTCGTACAGTTTCTCGCCCGGCCTTAGTCCGGTAATTTCGATCCCGATATCGCCATCGGCGTTGCCGTCCTCGCGCACGGTCATGCCGGACAGCTCCACCATGCGGCGTGCCAGGTCGATGATGCGCACCGGCGCGCCCATGTCAAGCACGAACACGTCGCCGCCGACGGCCATCGCGCCGGCCTGGATCACCAATTGCGCCGCTTCCGGGATGGTCATGAAAAAACGCGTGATGTCGGCATGGGTCAGCGTGATCGGTCCGCCGTCGCGGATCTGCTGGCGAAACAGTGGCACCACCGAGCCGCTCGAACCGAGCACGTTACCGAAGCGCACCATCGAAAACCGCGTCGCGCTGCGTTCCTGCGCCAGGCCCTGCAAGACCATCTCGGCCAAGCGCTTGCTGGCGCCCATGATGTTGGTCGGCCGCACGGCCTTGTCCGTAGAAATAAGCACAAAGTCGCGCACGCCGAACTCGGCCGACAGGCGCGCGGTCGTCCAGGTACCCATCACATTGTTGCGCACCCCTTCGGCCGGGTTATGTTCCACCAGCGGTACATGCTTGTAGGCAGCGGCGTGGTACACCGTCTGCGGCCGCCACACGCGCATGATTTCGCGCATGCGCGCTTCGTCGCGCACCGACGCCAGCAGCGGCAGCACTCGGATGTTCTTGGATGGAACGGTGCGCTGGAGTTCGTGGTGGATCGCATACAACGCATGCTCGCTCGAGTCCACCAGCAGCACCGTGTCAGGGCCAAGCCTGACGATCTGGCGGCACAATTCGCTGCCGATCGAGCCGCCCGCGCCGGTCACCAGCACCACGCGGCCGACGATGTTTTTCTCCAGCAAATCGGTGCTCGGCGGCACCGGATCGCGACCCAGCAGGTCTTCGATGTCCAGTTCGCTGATATCCTGGATTTTGATTTTCCCCTGCGCCAGGTCCGACAGGCAAGGCAAGGCGCGCACGTGCAACTGCAGGTGCATGCCCTCGATCGCCCGTACAATCTGGGCACGGCGTGTGCGGCTGATACTTGGCATCGCCATCAGCACATCGGTCACGCCTTGGCTGCGCACGAGGTCCTGCAGGCCGGAGGCCGGATAGATCGGCAGGCCGCTGAGTGTGCTGCCCTGCAAATGCGGAGCATCATCGACAAAGGCGCGCACCACCATTTCGCGGTTGTTGGCCAGCGCCGCAGCGACCTGACGGCCAGCCACGCCGGCGCCATAGATCACCACCTGCGGCAAGCCTTTGGCGTTAACCCGGTCAAGGTACAAGCCGCCCAGCGAATAGCGCGTCAGCAGGCGGCTGCAGCCGACGCTGACGAACATCAGCAGCGGCACCGTCACGCCGATACTGCGTGGCACGCCATCAATCTGGATCACTGTAAATACAAAGAAATACGCCAACCCGAACGGCACGCACGCCTTGACCAGCGCCATCAGCGCAGCGGTGCCCGAATAGCGAAAAATGGCGCGGTACAAGCCGTTCACGATAAACAGAGGGAATGCCAGGCCGATGGCGCTGGCCACCGCCCACCACTGCGCACCCGTGAGGAAGGTCCAACTATCGAGGCGGATGCCAAAGGACAGCCACACGCACAGGACGCACAGGCCGGCGTCAACCGCCAGCGCCAGCACGCGTTTGACTGGTCGCGGCAGGGCCAGCAAAAGTTTGGAGAATCGGTTAATCATATTTCCCAAGGGTCGAGCCCCGTCGTTACAGCAAATTCAGACAGTGAGCGAGCGATTGGGGCAGCTCCAGCGAGCAGCCGCATTAATGCAGCACTATTTATAATAGGCGTTGAAAAGAAATTTGCAGCTGCGATTATAACACTGGATATTTAACGATCTCAAAAGTGAGGGTTTCCAACAACAATAAAACTTATATGAATATTATATTGGCATTATTAATAAAAATAAAAAGTTTCTTAATTAGATTAAATATTGTCTGGATTATATTGCAGGCAGCTGCTCGAGGCCTGGTATTTTTTCAAGGCGATAAATCCGGCCAGCAGGCGGCGCGTTGCCGCGCATGTGAAACAGCCGGAAATTTGTTGGTCGCCATTTGAGTCGCCGCTTTCGCAGCCATTGGAAAAACTGACTCTTCGCGCACGCGGATACGTATTGGGAGACCAAAAAAAGCGCCTCGCTGAAAAATCAGGAAGCGCTTTTGATCTTTCAGCCTGATTCCACTCCTAGTAGGAACCGCGCCAAGACATGCTGATTTCTTTCGGTCCCGGATTGATCGAAAAGAACGAGCTGCGGTTTTCGCGCTGCGATTGCCACAGCCAACTGCCGATCGCATAGCCGACCAGGCTGCCGGCAACCGTATCCGACACCCAATGCTGGCGCCCCGACACCCGCCCGGCAGCGCTCAACGCCGCGACACCGTACAACCACGGCGCGTCGTACTCCTGCGCGAACGGCGTTACTGCGGCAAACGCCACAGCGCTATGACCGGACGGGAACGACGAATTCGAACGCCCGCCGTTGCCAACTTTCTCCCATGGCCCGCGTTCCTCGCCAGGCCGCGCGCGGCCAATGGCGTACTTGCCCAGCGCCGTCACACCGATGGCACCAGCGACCGACTCCAGTGAAATGAGGCCGATGTTTTGCATGCGATCGTCGCCAAACGCCATCGCGGCGCCAGCGGCACCCACCAGCGCGACCGGCATGGCCTTGCCGACGTTACCGAAACCACGCGCCACGGCCGAATCCTGGTGCTTTTTGAAAAACCGGTCCGCGGGCTTGTCCAGCAGCGCGCTGCCCAACACCGCGCCGGCCGCCAGTCCCCCGCCCTTGACCCATTCCGGCAAAGTCGGACTCGACGACGCTGCCTGCGCCAACCTCAGGCGGAACGCCGGCCACGGGTTACCAATTGGCCTGGCCTGCGGATAGGTAACCGCCAGGTTTTGTTCGTCCGGCCGCTCGCCGAGGTTGCCGAGCCCATCGCCCAAGGTCAGGTCGCGGCGCGGCTTCTCGATCATGTCGTACAGGTCGCCCGGCGACGCCACCATCTGGCCAACGTCGCGGGTCCATGGTGAAATTGCCATGTTGGCAATGGCCTGGGTATCGGCCAGCAGCATGGTGTTGAGCGACAACGACACGAACACACCTTTGTCGTTGTATGGGTTACTCGGCGTGCCGGGGCTGGTAGTGTCCTTGCCGTTAGTCTTGGTGTACCAGGCGCCGATCTCTATGCCGGAGAAGAAGCGGCGCTTGAACTCAAGCCGCACGCCGGTATCTTTCGCAAGGAAGCGGCCAGCGCGCGCCGTCACGGTGATATCTGCCGGCAAACGGTAATGCAGCGCGCCCAGCGCGGTGACGGTGCGGTAATCGCGCGCGTCGAACAGTCCCTTGAAGCCGCGCTGCTGCAGCGCATCGACCGACAGGTCGGCGGCCCAGCGGCTGTCCTTCGGCACATACAACAACTGGCCGCCGGCGCCGCGATACATTTCCTCGTACAAGCCACCCGACAGTCGGCCGTACCAGTTTTCAGCAGGCATGGCGTACTTGTTGATCATCAGCTTGTTCAGCTTGAATCGCGAGCCACGCTTGTATTCCGCGATATCGGTACGTACGTGCGGCAACAGGCTGTTCGACTTCTGGGTCACGCCAGACACAGTTTCGATAATGTTGGCACTGACCATGCCGTTCAGGTACAGCCCGGTGCCAAGACGACGGTCGTAATTGGCGGCGGCATCGATTTCGTAGCGCAAGGCGCCGCTCGGATCGTTGAAGAACAGGCCAAGCTTTGGGGCAAGGCGGAAACGGTTCGCTTCGCGGTCTTCCGAGCGCACTTGCACCATGTTGCCGTCGTGGCCGACGTCGACACCGATCCGGACGTCTTCGTTGAGGCCTGCGAGCATGGCCGGCTGGTCGATATCGATCCGGTCCGCCGGCGTGGCGGCGCGCACGATCACCGTTTGGAGGAATGCCTCGCGCGTGACCAGCCCGCCGAGGTAATCGCTTAGCACGTACAAGTTCAAGAACTCATACGTCGCTACGGGCTGTTCATTTTTTGTGTAGGTGATTTCAAACCCGCGCGTCCCGGCCGGCGCAAAGGCCAGTGCGGTCCGGCTTGCCCGGCCGATCGCGCGGCCCAGGTTCGAAATGCGGTTGTTCGTCAGGGTCAACTTGAGGATATCGCCGTCCAGCTCCACCCTAATGTTCTTAAAATCCTGCTTTGCCAGCGCTTGGACTAAGTTGGCGCCAGGACGGCCGTCATGCTGCCAGTCCGCCAGCGAGGCGCGCGCTGGCGCATCTTTTTGCTGGAACGCGGCAGGCTCCTTCAGTTTTGGTATGAATTCGCGTTCGCTCAACGGTATCGTCACATACGCATTCGCGCTGAAATGGTCCCGGTGACGAGCGATCTGTGCGCCAAGCCACCCCCAGCGATATTCCATTGCGCCAACCAACCCTTTGCGGCGTTGACCAGCATAAGTCTCCGCTGCGCGATAATCATGTGGGTAGTCGTTGGCGTCATACTCCAGCACTGCCGCCCAGTTGGGCGCACTGATCGGCGACCAGCGCACTCCGGCAAAAGCGCCATCCGGGCGCTTTCGGCCAATGCCCGCGCTGACCTCGAGATTATTGGCCGAGCCTAATGTCTTAGTAGCGACCAGGTATTCGCCCTTGAATCTGCCCGTCCCTTGAAGATCGGCAGCGCCAAACGCGACGCTGGGCAACCATGCACTCTCTTCCAGAAGACGCAGTTTCGCGCTGAACACTTTGTCCTTGTAACGGCCATATTCAATACCGTATTGGCCAGCTTCATTGGTGAAGCCGGGAATGCCATTGATCGATGCATAACGTGCTGTCACTTGCATGAATGGCAGTATTGTTGAACTTACCCAAAATGATCCATAAGGGGCATCGTAGCTGAATCCCAAACTAACCGTTCCATCCTTTTCGACCCAAGCGCTCGGCATATTAACATAGCCAGATTGCCCACTCATGTTCGGCGTTGCAGCGAAAACCTGGCTGGCGCTCAGTACGACACACCCACACCACGTGTATTTAATTTTATTTCGAAATAATGATAACAAAGCGAGTATCCAAGAAAATCGCCCTAATCGCAGCGAATCACCGCGCACAACACAGGGCGTAGGAGTATGGCAGTAAAAACAACGTTGCTTGGCACGCCTCGAAGTTGAGGCCGATCAGCGCAGAACCATGTAAGCGATCAGTTTAACAAAATTAAAATCAGCTACTGAAGAAATGTGCAAGCGAGTTGCAGCACTAACAGTGCTGTTGAAAAATCATTCAGTGGTGGGAATTTTTTCCAATCAGAGTCAAAAATTGCCTCGAATTTAAGAAAAATGTACGATTCTGCTGAAATTATTGGCACTTTGAGTTCGTTTTTGCAGCAGTTTTCGCCGTTTGGTGGGGCAAAGTTTCTTTTTTCAACAGCCTGCTAACTCGCTTCGCCGTAATATAATTTTCAATATTTTAATTTATTAAGAGAAATCTGCAACAAAACTTGTGAAGAACTTTAGTTTAAAGCGATTTTCGACATAGTTAGCTATTACGGACGAAAGCTGTTGCTAACAAGGCGACCCAGACGGCTTCGCAGTTCGAGGCTGGACCTACCTCGTTTAGCTTCTAGTGCCATAGAGTCCCGAGGCGAATAAAAAAACACGCCCGATAACGTGGCGTTGCTGTCGAGAGACATATACCGCTCATGAAATTTCCACGTCGCGAAAAATGCTTTCTTAAGTCTTAATCGTGTGCAAAAGCACTTCGTCGCAGCGACGTCTATCATCGTTTGCTCGTCGATCATTTGTACCTCGCATTAGCTTTGCATTTGGACAGCATTGCATGAGCATCTGGGTATGTACACGTATAGGGTCGCGCTCGACGTCAGTCTGAAATTGGTGCCGGCCCATCCCAAATCCGGTCCCGATTATGCAGTAGCGCGCCAAATCGACCAGCAAATAATATCGACCGTGTGGTGTAGCTTGGAGATCTCGACGGTGTTTCTTGCAACGCCAAGCAAGACCACGTTAGACGCAATGCTGCCACCTACGTACTCAATGCACAATGCCATCGCGAAGCAAGACCTTCAGGAACGTCAAAACAACTACCTTAATATCAAAGGCGAGTGATTGACGATGCATGTACTCGACGTCAAGCCTTACCTTCTCGAGGAGTGATAATTCGTCACGGCCGTTGACTTGCGCCCAACCTGTTAACCCCGGACGCACGCGGTGCACCCCTTGTTCGGTGCGCATTGCGATCAAATTATGCTGATTAAACAATGCCGGCCGCGGACCAACGATACTCATATCGCCGCGGATGACGCACCAAAGCTGAGGCAACTCATCCAGGCTCGATTTTCGTAGAAATCCCCCGATCGGCGTCAAAAAACTTACTGGATTTTCGAGCAAATGGGTTGCCACTACCGGGGTATCGATGCGCATTGTTCTTAATTTCGGCATCGAAAAAATACGGTTATCGCGGCCGACGCGGTCTGACCAATACAACACCGGTCCTTGGGAAGTGCGCTTGATTAACACCGCGAGCACAAGCAATGGAATCGAAAATATCGCTGACGCTAATAACGCCAAACATAAATCTAGAAAGCGCTTCATTATTAGTTCCAATAAAGTTACCAATTAGATGTGAAAATAGCAGCGTCATGGACTTAGACTTTGAACAACTATTTTACCCCAATTTACTTACTGTCAAAGGCGAGACATGACGCAACGCAAGGACCCAAACTCCGGCAGCAATGTTGCGAACATTCAAATGGTTATCCAGCCGGAAATGCCGATTTTTTCTTGGCCAAGTCCTGCAGCGCCAACAACTCGGCAACCCAATTCTCGCAGGCATAATATTTTCGAACAGATTCATCAACCTGCACGAATGGGCAATTTAGGAAGCCGCTCGTGATTTCAGGGTCGCCGCGCTCGATAATCTGTACGCGCGAAGGATGATATAAATCGCTGTCGAGGATATGTTTGTTGGTGGTGAGGAGCTTCTTCCCTGAAAGCAGTGTTTCGATCGTCCTCATCGTGAACCCGCGTTGCTGCGGATGCTCGATGTCCAGTACTGCTCTTGACTGTGCAACGATCTCAGCTACGGCATCGGCGCTCATTGGCTTGGTCGATAATGTACCCTTTGGTGCAAACCACAGGGTCCGGTCCGAACAGCGGCGAAGTAACAACACGAGGGGACTTTGGAAAAACGCATAAACGAAACTGCGTGCGACAGTGCCATACCGCTTCCGCAGCCGATCAATCACCCGGTGGCGATCCGAATGTATGGTGCCGATGAAGCACCAATCGAAGTTCGTGACATCTTCCTTGGGCTTGCCACGCGCAACGTCTCTGCTAAATAGCGGACGATAGGTCCAGTCGAATTTTGCGGCATCGATGGGATCAAAACTGGCCACCGAATCGAAAGCAGGTAAAATCTTTGATAGTCCTCGGATGTTTTCGAAACCGTCCCATAAGTATAAACCGATGCTGGCCGACGGAAATGCTCTGCTAATTTCACGCGTCATGCGCAGCGAAAGTCCCTCCCCCTTGATCACCAGAATATGCGTAATGGGCGCGCCACGCAGCAGTTCGAGGCGTTTTTTAAAGGTCTGCTCCGACCAGCGCACTGTCGCCGCAGGAAGTGCTCGCAACGCAAGCTTATACAAGGTGGCGCTACTTGCGCGCTCGTCCCACCACGTCACGGCGTAACCCATTTCCCTTAGCGTCGCCGAGATCGAGACATGGTAAGAAAATGTTAACGGCGAAACCAACAACACGTGGCCGCGTGGCTTAGTGCCGTCTGGTAAAATTTCAGGATACATTATTAAGAGATTTTCAATTGACTTGTCTTTGGTTCTCGCCGACCCGTGCTTACGCAGTCAGCAAGGCGGACGGAGTTGGATTATCTTTTCGGTCTGGCTTCAACGGCTGGAATGCCGACCACGGTCGCCCCCGCCCGCACATCGTTGACGACTACGGCATTTGCCCCAACGCTTGACCCGTCACCGAGCGTTACAGCGCCGAGCACTTTGGCGCCCGCGCCGATCGTGACGTTGTCGCCGAGCGTCGGTCGCGAGACCTGCATATAAGAAAAATCGAGTTCTCGTGCGCCCAATGTCACGCCTTGGAAAATCGTTGCATTAGTACCGATTGCCCAAGCGCCGATCACAGTACCTTGGGTATGGGGGAAAAACAGCCCCTTGCCGATTGGGCAGCGCACGGCTATTTCAATGCCGAAAAAGAAGAAATTCAGCAGCGAAAAAACCTTACCGACGGGACCGATTTTCATCCGGTGGCAGGTATACGCAAGCCTGCACAGCAACACCGGCGCAAAACGTGGCGATAGCGCCCCGCTCCATAGCTTCACCCCAGTCACGCTGTCCGCGGTCCCGTATAACAAAACCCGCGCACGGCGCAGGTCGGCTGCTACATATCGGAAGAATCGGAACTCATCCGTACCGCCTGTTTTTAACGCGCCGTTCATTGGTTTGACGTCTTCCCCATCAAACCGCGTGAGGCTAATTCACTGACCGAGCGCAAGTAGGCCGATTTGTCCTCTGCCGGTTGCGCCGAGGCCCAATCCAGGAAATGGCCCAAGCCGACATTGAAAGGCGTTACCGGCAGCGCACCCAGCACCTGCTCAAATGTCGACATGTCCGCGATATTGTGGCGGATATCGCCCATCCGGAATTCTCCGGTCACCTTAATTATGCTGTCACTGGCAAAATATGCTTTGATTTCCTCGGCTACGGCCATCACGCTTGTGGCGTGACCCGAACCGACGTTCAACGCACCAACAAAATGGCCTTCGTAATTCACTGCGCGCACTGTCGCTTCGACCACGTCGTCGATGTAGACAAAGTCTCGCGATTCTTGGCCGTCCTCGTAGATTTCGATTCCCTGGTTCTGCCGCGCAAGGTTCGAAAACACTGCGAGAATGCCGGTATAGGGGTTCTTCAACGACTGCCCTGGCCCATATACATTCTGATACCGCAGCCCGAAGCCGTTGATACCACGTGTACTGGCGAACAATAACACTGCCTGTTCCTGCACTTGCTTCGTCAGGCCATACATCGACATCGGCACAAATGGCGACACCTCAGGGGTTGGCAACAGCGCCAGCAGCGCACCGCACACAGGACAGCCAGGCTCGAATCGGCCTGCCGACATGTCTTCGCGGCTGCGTTGTTTTGGCGAGACCCTGCCATGGACCGTGCAACGATAAGCGCCCTCACCATACACCGCGCGGCTCGACGCGACGACGATGGAGCGCAGCGATTTGCCGCACTCATCGTTTTGCAGCAGGTCCAGCATCGTCGCAGTACCCTGAACGTTGACGCTGAAATAGCGCTCAATCTCGTACATCGACTGGCCTGTGCCGGTTTCTGCAGCCAGGTGCACGATTGCATCGACACCGGCCAGCGCTTGTTTCAACGCAGCGTGGTCACGCACGTCCGCCTTGATAACCTCGACCTGCCCCGTCAGATCGTCCGATAATGTCTCGGTGGCATGGATCTGAGGACTAAAATTGTCCAGAACGCGACATTTGACATTTTGCCGCAACAATGCACGCGCTACGCGCTGTCCAATGAAACCTGCGCCGCCAGTGATAAGAACCAAATTTGACATAAATAGCTTACAAAGGAATTAAAACGATACAAGTGATGCGTACACATCCGCATGTTTGCGTGCTGACTCTCGCCAGTCGAACAATGCAGCGCGGGCGATTCCGGCGCGCGAGAAAACAAGCCAGTGCTGATCATCCAACATGGTCGACATCGCAATAGAAAGTTGCTCGACAGAACGAGGATCTATTAATATACCACTTTCGCCGATCACTTCTGGTAAAGATGACGAGTTCGCGCAAATCACAGGACACCCTGCCGCCATCGCCTCGAGCGGCGGAAGCCCGAAGCCCTCGTAAGCAGATGGATATACCAAGGCGCGAGCTATGCCGTACAACGCGCCCACCGTGTCGACATCGACAAATCCGATCGATATTACCGCCTCAGTCAACTTCAACGATTCGATCAGTTGGCGCTCCTGCTCACTGAGGGCAGCGCCGGTACAGACAATGAGCAAACCTTGCTTCATCAGCCCGCCTGCCGCAAATGCCTGCAGTAACAACTCGAAGTTTTTGTATCCTGATCGACCGCCCACGAACAGGAAAAACTGCCTGGACTCGAGGTCGTACCCTCTCGCCCGCAGGCGGCCGAATGCTGCAATGCCCATAGCCGGCGATGAAATCAGTCTCGAACAGCCGTGATGGATAACATATACCGGCTTTGATCCGATCTCACGCGCATAGCATTCGTACAAATCGCAGCGGGTGGATTCGGAAATGCAGATAATCGCATCGGCCTTAACCACCGATTTCTTCCGCTCGTACAGGTTCACAATTTTTCCACGTCCACCGCCCAGCCCTTTTTCGTAAATCAGGTCGTGAATGGTAGTGACGTTTTTGGTACCGCGACTCGAAGACACCCGAAAATGACTCGAATGAAAAACTTTCGCGCTCGATGTCGGCGAATACAGCCGCATATACTTGTTCGCTGTACTATGCACAATCGGTCCGAGCACGAATTCCGGCAGCCGAGTTGTCAACTCATGCCAGTATGTTGAGGCACCACCAAATTTCTGGACATTTTGAATAATGTCGTCCAACTCTAAATATGACATAGCTACCAAATTAGTTAATAATCTACCACTCAAATGACGAGAACACACCGAATTAATAACTTGATACCGGAACCATCGCCCTTATCGGCTCGATGTAATACGTACGACGCAAAGTAAATAAAGCAAAACTACTACGAAAATGTTCCTGTACAGTTCTATCAGCTCACCGCGAACAACGAATAACATAAGGAAACCTAGCGATGCAGCCAACGCTGCCTTTGCATTGTTTCCAGATTTCAGCGTCGAGTCGATCCATCCCAGATAAACGCCAAGGCACAGCGAAATGGCCCAAGCCCACATCGACCCACCCAGTAGGTAAATTTCAGCGACTACCGAAAAACCGAAGCCGCCCCCGAGATCGGCCCAACCCGGATCGACGATAGCAACATACTGCTGCGACAGCAATTCCGGTGGGACGATGCCAAATTGTGCCAATAAACTGACCGGTAGCAGGTATAGCAGGGCTGCAAAATACCGTGAGCCGGAAATAACAAATTGGCCCGCAATGGAGTCCGAAGTCAGGAACACTACTGCAGTATTGGTGAGTTCAATTATCGGGCGCAAAAACATTGAACCTAGATCCATCTCAGCAAACGATCCCTCGCGCATCACCCCAATGACCGTGCTGGCGACAATGGTCGCGACCGCATGCGGAATGTATTTCCATATCTTGAAGCCTAACCGGGCTGAGCAAAGAACAACTATGCTTACACCAAGGTAGAGCACAGAGGAGCGCGAACCCGTAAATATAAAACTTACTACCAGCACGAAAAATACGCCCAACAGCAGATATTTTAAATGCTGCGAAAAAACATCGCGAAAACTAAGCCAGCTCGACAATAAAAAGAACAGGGAGAATACGTATACCGGTAGAATCGTAATCGTTTTCAACGGCGAGCCGCTCTGCCCTCCCGCATAAATTTCGAGATACCCTGCACTGATTGCCTGATATGCCGCCATTGAATTATTAAGAATAATCAGCGTGCCTAACAAGACATTTATGCCTATCCAAACCTTCAACGTGCGCGGTGGCGCGGCAGCGACTGCGCGCCAACGCATGACCTTGATGAAAAACTGACACGACAGAGCGCCAATATAAATAAACAGACAGGTTATCACTACTTTGTTTAGCCCGTTGTGAACTTCGCGCAGTAAAAATAGGTTCGGCAAGTCGGCGAAGTTAATTACCATATACAATAATGGCACATAGTGAAACCCGATAATCAATACCAAAAAGACTTGGGAAAAGGAGAGTTGCCCCTTATTTCTCCAAATCATGAAGGCAAAAATTGCAATCAAAACATAATTCATCATCACTAGTAACGTCACAGGGACGCTTCGTAAAATTATCTAAACCGGCCTACCCGATCATTCCGGTGCAATCTGGGAGGTAAAATAGCCATGCAACATATTAATCGACCGGGAATTGTCGAATTCACGTTTCAAAAACTTGCCCGAATTCGCCCCGCGGACCGCAAGTTCCTCTGGGGACCACGCCTCGGCCTGATGAATGAGCGGAAGAACCTGGCTGATATCGTTGAAGTCAGCGCTTAGAAACATCCCGCAATGGCGGTCAAAAAAATCGTAGCCGTCAAAACGGTTGGCGATGACAACGCAGCCTTTTTCAATTGCCTCTAGCACCACCATCGGCATTGCTTCTGTCAATGAAGGCAAGAGTAAAATACTTCCCGGCAAGACCGATGCCCATGGATCGGCGACAAAGCCGTGCAGCGTCACGCGCGACACGATTCCGCGCATTTCGATCTGCTGCACGATTTCCTCGAGCAAGCCGCCAGCGCCGAAGAAGTCGGCATGGTAGTTGCGATCACCCTTCGTGATTAACGCGTGCAATACTTCCAGCACCTTGTGTGGTTGCTTCAGCGGCGCAAATGAACCAATAAAGACCAATCGCGGCAACATCCGCGTAATCACAGCAACGGCTTGCGTGCTGACGCGGCGGATGTTCGGCAAAAACAGCACCTGCTTGCTGGTGACAGCTAAGCGGCGTGCTTCGCCAGGTGCGGCACAAATAACGCGCTGCGCAAGTCGCAGGCTCATGCCGATCGCCAACCTACTCTTTACTCCCTGAAATTTCAGATAAACTGGCGCACTGCAATGCAACCACATGATCAACCGCGGTTTTTTAAGTCCCAGCAGCGCAGCCGCGCACAGAAGAAACGGCACGCCCTCAACCCCGGAAACGATAAAATCATAACCAGCGCTGCGTGAACGTATCTCACGCACGAACTGCGCATAGCCTACCAACTTTGAGGTCGCGACGCTGGCCAGATCAAATTCGCCCTTACTCAGGGAATCAACCTGAAGCGCCCGACCGCTCGAGCCAACTGCATCCTTCAGATTATTCAATACAGTTTCCGCGCCGCCTCCGCTTGAATGGATATTTACCACCAACACCCTAATCATCACGGCTCCTAGTGAACCTCAGGCCTAACAAGCCCTTCAGTTTAATAAGCCTGCCGCGCCGTTCGTTCTTGCGAATAACATAGGCTACTGCCGATTTTGCGACAGCCATGTACAAATGGAGGCGCACGGTCAAGCACAATTGCAACGAACCTTTAAATCCAAGCAACATGTCGCGATACCCGCGGCTGTAATTGAACAGCTTGAGCTCATTCATTTCAACTAATTCCTGGCGGGGATGATAGGCATACGGTGCATGGACATAAACGGCCTTGGCGCCGTTGTCGAGCGCTTTCAGAACCAGCTCAGTTTCCTCTCCGCATAATCCGCTACTACCGACCCCGAGCGCCTCGTTAAATCCACCGACATTGGAAATGCACGACAGCTTCATCACGAGATTCAAGCTAATGGCCAAGTTGATTAATTCGTGCCCCCGCATAGGCCGCGAGTGCGACGGATATTTGCGATTGCCATAGGGCGTCGTTTCGCCGGTGTTCAAAAGACGAAATACGGCAATATCCCATTCGCCGCAGCAGGCGAACTCGTCGCGCATGCTAGTCAGGAAGTCGTTTGGGTAGCTGGCGTCGTCGTCGCAGAACACCACATACCCCTCGCCTGAGATATTTGCTAACAAGCGGTTGCGCGCGAGCGATAGCGGAATCCGCGTGTTCGACTGAATACGGGTAATCCTGCGCTCGTCGACCGCTGGATTCCGTTCAAAAATTTTGTCGTGGAGTTGCGGCGCCTGGTCCAAAGCCAGTAACTCCATCGTCCATCCCGACGAAACGTCTAAGTTATTGAACGATGCGAGCAGTGTCTCAAAAAGATCAGGCCTTGATCCCGTCGTGGTCGCTAAAAAACTAATCTTCAATTTGATAACTCATGGATGGTAGCTCGTCGGTTTTTTGCAGACCGCCTCTACATTGGAAATATTCGGCACGATCAAAGATTGGATGTCGGTGGGGCTTAAGTTGCACCAATCGAGCGCGACCAAATCTTGTATTACGTTACTATCGAAACGTTGGCCAATTTTCTTCGCCGGCACACCGGCCCAGATTTCGTACGCCCCGACGTCCTTCGTCACAATCGACCCGGCGCCAATCACCGCGCCGACATTCAGGGTTACCCCCTGCATAACGACTGCGTTGCAGCCGATCCAAACATCATCACCAATGCGCGTTTTGGCGATAGCAGCGCCGCTTGCGGTACCGCTGCAGTCGAAACCATAAAAATCTTGGTGCCAGAATGGATGCGTGCTGAGGTTCCGATAATTGTGGCTGGCCGGACCGATCATCACGTCCCGTGCGATCGAGCAGAATTTCCCGATTACTGCGTTCTCAACTGAGCTGTTCGGATTAATGTAACTAAAATTGTCGATGCTCGAGCCGGCATCAATGAACACGCCTTTTTCGATGATCACGCGCTCGCCAACATTCGCTCCCAGCGCGACTTCAAGACTGCGAATTGACGAATGACGTTTTTTCGCACGCCACTGCCAGATAAAAAAACGCCCAAGTCGCTTCATGCTTCGCAAGCTCCAGCCGGCACAGTCGCGCAGCAAGCCGAATGCGATGCAAAAATTATTGGCCATGCCCGCCCCAGAACAGTCGGGCCAGTGCCACGGGACTAAGCGAAAGCAACCCCTCTTTCAGCAGTCGGCGAAACCACGCCTTATGGTAGTCCTGCGCGAGCTGCTTCATTTTCGGTGCGTTGCGGTTGAAAACCTTGACCGCGTACGCCAGCGAATCCTTGGTGTAGCGTGACGTATCCAAGCTTACAAATCGCTGCCGGGACAGTTGGTTGCCTGAGTCTTGGTGATAGCGGAACAACGGGCGATTCGAATAGTGTGCCTTCAGGCCGAATTCGAACAACTGCACGATATACCAGATTTCGCTGATCCTCACTTTTGGCATGACAACATTCCGGTACGCCTGCATCCTTATCGTGATGAGGTAATCAGAGGCACGAGTTGGACATTGCACCCAGCGCCAATACTGATCAAGGCTTTCAATTAAGAACACTTCTTCATTTTTGTGTTTTTCATCAGGAAATCCATACACGTCGCAGTCTGGCGCAGCAGCGATTTGCGCGCAAAATATTTCATGCCAATCCGGCAATAACTCGTCGTCGCTGTCGAGAAACATGAGGTAATCATGTTTTGCGCTCATGGCTCCGACTGAACGAGCGGCGATCGGTCCCACGTTGCTCTCAAGCCGCACAACTTTGATTAACGGATTATCAAACTGTTGTAGCGGCATGCTTGAACAATCATCGACAATGATGATCTCGATTTTGGTATTGGCCCCAGGCCGAATACTTGTGATGCAGCGCGCAATCGTATTCTCTCGATTGAAATATGGAATAATAATCGAAATACTTGTCATTGACTAACCCTACCTTTGCGAAGACTCGTTCGCAACGCGACACCACTGAAAACGGAAGCGACTAACCAAGTTACGACATAGGCAAGGGGCACTGCTGAAACATGCACCGACGTGTTGGAGAAAAATATGTAGAACATAAGCATTAATGGAATCATCATCATTTGTCCCGCAACGAACATTTTTGAACACATGTTTTTCTTGATTGCAATGGCGACGGTAAGGATGTTAAGCACAGCAAAGGGTGTCGAAACAACCATGACATCCAACATCTGAATAAATGAAGAGTTATGTAATGATTTGAGAGGAAGCATCTCGAGTACCCCTACTTCAATCATGATTTTTACAACTGCGCAACTTAATATTCCGTAACCCATTAATATTTTAAAGGAGTTGACAAAACTTCCGAGGCTGCCTGACCGATTCGAAATAATAATCGTTGCAAGTAGCGTTGCCGGCAAAAGCAAAAATTGCGTTATGCTATAAGCCAAGCTAAAGATGCCGAGTGCTTCGATCGATTCGCTCCTCGCAAGGTATAACAGATATAACTTAAACGAAATAAACTGCGCCAACGATATCAGATAGATCGCGCCATTCTCCCGGTACATACTTTTGAAATTCAACAAGCCTGCCCGTGCCCTTAGTCCGGCGTTTGTTAAAGTTAGTGCTTTGGCGTACAGATAGGAGCCGGCGAACGGCCCTATCACTGCCAGCCATACGATTAAGTTGACTTCGGAGTGGCCCAGAAAGTATGCCAATAGGATAAGCGAGCCGGAAAACGCCGAGCCCACTAGAGATAGGATCTTTGCCTTAATAAAATATTGATTTCCGTTCAAGATAGCGGTAAATTCGTTCACCTTATGGTTAAGTACTGCTGCAATGATGAGCAGCACTAGAAATAGGGTTTGCAGGTGCTCCGGCACGATCCCCTGCTTTGGGGAAAACACATATAAAATGGAGATGGCTACAACCTGCACAAGCAACACGCTCGACCCGATCTTTACGAGGTTAGCAGGCGTTGCGCTATTCTTCGACACATGTAAATTAATTGCAGTGTATAAATTAAAAGAAAAGAGAATTGAGGTAAGCCCGAGAATCGACATCAGGATCTCAAATATGCCGCGTAGGCGATAACCGAACAATTCGACGAGTGTGATCTGTGTCGCGTAGTTAAGCGCTGAATACCCTAGGGATAGAATGGTCCCGATGCCGACGATTGACAATATGTTTTGCGGCTTTTTTTCCATCATTCCTGCTAGCATTTTCTTGCATTATCGACACACCATCGACGCGCAACTTTTGGACAAGCGAGCGCAACTATTTGCCTTGACATGCCGGTCGGCGCTGGCCGGCGCGCCGATTCCTGTTCGTGATTTTCCGCCAATGGCATATTCCGCGTTAAGTGCGGACCGGCTTTCTGGCCAGCGCACTCGACACACGGTGCCAACGCTCAAGGCTCTGCGGATTGCGGCGCGATGCGCGATACGCGCCGCGCATAAATGCTAGTATCAGGCCGAGGAACGCGCCGCCGAACGCACCAGTCAGCGTTATCAGCGCTCGGCTCGGCTTCGTTTTTCGCTCGGCGGGAACCGCTTTGTCCAAGACCTGAATTAGGGTGGAATCCTTTGCTTCGTCCACTTTTGCCAATTCAAACTGTTTCGCCATCAATTCGAAAATGGTTTCGTAATACTTCACTGTGCGGACGCTGCGCACATACTGGACGCCAACTTCTGGAATTCTACCAGTAGGCACCATGAAGTCGCCCTCTTCGGAAGGACGGTTCCTTTCGAGCTTCGTCAGTTGTACCCTCAAGCCGCGCAGTTCTTCCTGAGTGCGCAACAGTTCGGGATTTCGCTCCGCAGCGAAGGTTTTCATCGCGTTCAACTGTACTTCCTTTGCAGCAATAGTGCCTTTTAACTGGGCAACGCTGGTAATGATCGCTTGAACCTGCGCTTCCGGCTGAACCATGCCGGTCTTTTCCTGCGTGCCGCGCAATGCCACTTCGGCCATGGCGAGCTGGTCGGCGGCGTCCTTCAGTTGTTTCTCAAAAAACAGGCGTCGTTGGGATGCCTCGGTCAGCTCCATGGTTTGGGTCAGCTTAGTGAGTTCATCAACATAGGCATTCGCTAGCTCCGCGGCAAACATCGGGTCCTTGTCGTTGGTTCTGATCGAAATAAAGCCGCTTTTTTTGTCGCTGCTAATGGCGGTAGCCCCGGCCAACAGCGCCCGCGTATCGTCCATCGTGGCCATTAAGTAGCGCTCCTTCAGCTTCAGCCGTATGATCAGGCGGTCTGAAATCGTGCGACTTTCCAGCAGGCCTACGTACAGATCGTTCGGACTTTTGACCGCGCCGGCAGCGGCAGCCAGACCGCCCAACTGGCCCAGCATGGTTCCTAATCCGGCGCCCTGCTGTTGCTGGGACGGCATGATTTTGGCGACACTGGTGAAAATTGGCGTCATCAACAGGCTGGTTACCAGCGCTATCGTACCGAAAACCACGGGAGTACCAATCACAAGCCATTTTTGCTGTGCTAATACGAGCAGCAAATCAAGCAGGTGAATCTCACTTTCAGCAGTTTCAACCTTGCTACGCTGCGTGCTGTGTTCCAATTGTTCAGACATCTTTATGCTTTCAAAGCGGAGCGGCCGAGCCGCTCAAGTTGCGAGAGTTAGCTTCAGTTCTGCAGAACTTTCAGACCGGCAACCCCAAGACCGAACTGATAGAAAATCGCAGTCCACTCTTTCAAGCTTTGGCGCCAGTTGCTGCGTTCGAGAGTTTCCGGTACAACAATCGTGTCACCGGGATTGACCGTCGTGCCGTCGAGGCCGCGAAACCATCCCGTACCACGTCCGCTCGTTGCGGTGCCGTCAGCACGGATAACATACATTTCAGACGTATCGGCAGTCCCGGTTTCGCCGCCGGCCAGCAATACATAATCTTTGACGTTGCGCCGCGGCTTGTAGATGAACGAATTAGCCTGAAATACTGAACCGAGTACCTCCACAGTGCCAGGCTTGCGGGGTATATAAATACTGTCGCCGTCCTGCAGTGCCAGCTCGGGCAGATTTTTCAGTTGCGCATTACCGTCTTCGAGCTCGAGCACAATCCGGCCTTCCGCCTTGACCGTCCTCATTTTTTGCGCAAGGCGGAGCTGACGCTCTACCGCAGTTGCTTGGATAGCTACGGAATCTTTATCAGTTACTCCCGCCAGTCGCGCGGAGGCGGCGCTTTCGACTTCCCGCTCGAAACGTTCGGCGAGCTCATCCAATTTCGCTTGTTGCGATCGCTTCACCGACTCCCGGCGTAGCTGAGTTCCATAAACGTAACCTGCATCGTTAGTGCCCCCCAGCCGAAACATCAGATCGCGCAGTGTCTCGCCTTTGCGTATCTGGAATACACCGCCCTGTTTTACCTCGCCTGAAACCCGCACATACTCTTTTTGCAATTGTGCCTGCACAGCAACTGCGCTTGGCGCAAAGACGCGGATCACATCGGTTGGCTGAAGGGGAATAGCGCGCAGGCGCGAGCTGATGTTCGCACTGTTGGCAACTAGTTCCGCGATGGACTGGTAGTTGTTATTGACGGTTTTTTCGATAATTATCTGCTTTTGGTCCGCCGCGGAGTCCACACCGCCAGCCCACCCAATGATATCGGCTAGCGAAGCAGGCCCCTTTAACTCAAAAATCGCGGGCGTCTTAACGTTGCCCGTGAGCGCGACCAGCGGCCCGACTTCCGGAATATAAATGACGTCGCCATCACGTAGCGTCGCATCGTGACTCTTGTCACCCTGTACTAGCATGTCGTAAAGATCGAAATTGGCGACTGTTGCACTGCCTCGTTTTAACTGGATGTTGCGCATTGAGCCAGAGGCGTCCGGGCCACCCGAAGTAAACAGGGCGTTCAGCAGGGTGCTCATCGAATTCAACGTATAGGTACCGGGACGCACGGCGTGGCCAACCACATAGATTTGGACGGCACGCGTTTGCGAAATGCTTGCGGTCAGCTCGAAATTATTGAAGATTTTGCTGACTGCCTGTTTCAGATAACTCTGCAAGTCGCTATATTTAACACCCGCGACCTTTACGGCGCCGACCCTCGGAATATAGATCGATCCGCTCCTGTCAACAGTCGCTGTCACATCGACATTGACCATGCCCCAGCCGCGGATCTGAATTTCGTCACCAGTGCCGATGACATATTCTGCATTCACCTGTACAGAATCGAATGGCGCAAATGTCGTGGGCACATTACTGAAAAGGTTTCTGCCGAACTGCTCAAGCGGCGCGCCGGTAACCGTCGCCACATATGCCCCAAAGGTATCGTTTGCAACCCTGGCGGCGTTTCCATTCTGCTGGGCGGCACGCAGGGTCGTCGGTTGTTGCTGCGCTGGGTTGCGCGGGTTAGGCCGCACGTTGGTGATACTTGGAAGGCCCCGTTCGCCATAGTTTTCCGGTGCCATGGCTGGCGCAATCACCCCCGCCGACTGCCCAACCATTTGCGCGCCGGCGGTTCCGGAAAGCATTGCGCAAATGCCAGCAACACTTGCTATTTGTTTCAACTTGGTAGCGGCTTGAATATTCGTCTTCATGCTATCTTTATGTTTAATTTAACTATTCGCGTGAAATGGCAATTCGTTACCGAGCCGGAGGTTGTGGTGCGCTTACATGACGGCAAGCAATGAACCATCTTACTTGACTGGCGGTAAATTTTGATGCTGAGGGCGATTGACGCCTCTTTAAAACCGGGCAGATTAAGACCAGCACAACCTAACCTTTACATGCTGAGATTGCTCAAGGGCCCAGGATTCTAACATTAAGGCTCAGCATTCACGTCGCCAATATGATACGGAATAAAGTTTTTTAAGCAACATTTTGTTTTATTGCGAACGAAAACAATTAATGTTGTCATTGTTACCGCGCAAGTCGATGCATTTTAGATATGCAGGCCGCTGGTTTTAGATACCGGTATTGTTGCGACAAGCACTTTCGCAATTGCCCATGCCAAGTGCTTCTTCTTTAATAGTCGTGGCGGTCGCCAGCCACTTTCATTTGCTTAAATGTTTTAGGACGTTCGGTCCGTTTCCGGCGTGACGCTGTTGCGCCAAGACGCGGAGGGCGGCGCGCAGCGAGCTGGATGAGTATGCTTGCGCGCCGGCGCGATACAATGTGGCCGACTGTTCGTCGGAAATATTGGGAAATTCGCCTCTCCCTTGTAAGGGTGCTGCAAAGACGGCGAGACAACTCCTGATCTACAACAGAAAGGGCATTAATGAAATCTACCCAGTCATCCTGTCCGGCGGCGCTTGCACGCGCCTGTGGCCGTTGTCGCGCGCGGTGTTACCCAAGCAGTTGCTGCCGCTGGTGACGGACAAGACGATGCTGCAGGAAACCGCGCTGCGGGTGGCCGACTGGCCTGAGCTGATGGCGCCGGTAGTGGTGTGCGGCAACGATCATCGCTTCCTGGTGGCGGAGCAACCGCGCGAGATCGGCGTCGCGCCGCTCGGTATTTTGCTCGAGCCGAGCGGGCGCAACGTGGCGCCGGCGATGGCCGCGGCGGCCCACTTCCTGGCCGCCATCGACCCCGGCGCGGTCATGCTGGTGCTGCCGGCCGACCGTGTCATCGAACGGCCCGACATGTTCGCCGCCGCCGTCAGGCGCGCCGCCCTGCGGGTCAAGCAGGTCGTCGAGCACCTGAAGCCGACAGCGCGCACCGAGCA
>Ga0326735_1000049_pt1 | contig 22032 bp, 18 predicted proteins | sample 37_GP2_1092_FD_207945 | JGI IMG/M metagenome (GOLD analysis project Ga0326735, IMG submission 207945) | Glacier ice microbial communities from Ngari, Tibet, China - 37_GP2_109.2 | ecosystem: Environmental > Aquatic > Freshwater > Ice > Glacier | place: China: Ngari, Tibet | collected 2018-07-31
CGCATGCACCAATCCAAGTCTTCGCAATGCAGAAAATACCCATCGTCCCACAAGCCTACCTCCTGCACCGCCTCAACCCTGACCAGCATGCAGGCGCCGGAAATCGCCTCCACCTCGATCGGACGATCCGGCAACGGCTGCTTGTGCAAATGAAAATCAAAAAACAACTTGGGCCAGCGATCGGCGAAACGGCTCAAACCGAAAGCGCGCACGAAAGAGCGCCACGGCGTGGGAATGGCGCGCCGCCCGCCGGCTTGCTCGGTCCCGTCCGCATGGGTCAGCAAACCGCCCGCCATCCCTACGCGCTGGTCGGCGTGCATTGTTTCCAGCAAGGTCACCAGCGTACCAGGCTCGAAGCAGCAGTCAGGATTGAGAAACAACAGAAATGGCGCCGTAGCAGCGCGCGCGCCGCTATTGCACGCCGATGCGAAACCGAGATTGACCGGATTGCGGATGATCTGCACGCGCGGCAATCCCTGCAACGCCGCCAGGCTGCCGTCGGTCGATGCGTTATCGACGACGATGATGTCGATGGACAGCGGACACGCGAGCAACGAGTCGACGCAGTCGCGCAGGAATTGACCGGCGTTGTAATTGACGATGATGGTTGAAATGACTGCGCTCATGTTACTTATTTATCATTTTCTTTTGTTAATACGCTTATCTAATTGGCGCCACAGCGAGACTATGGCAATGCGCCAGGGTTCGTTAAATTTTTTTGCGTTTGCGCCATTTATTGACTCATTGCCGTTCTGTTTGCACCATCAGAAAAAAGGTCCACGACATATTTTTCACAGCAGTCAACCGTGAACCAGCAGTCGTGTGCAAAATCATGACTTATAGCCCAGGCCGTAAAATTCACGCTCACAAATACTCACCGAACGCACATGCATAATGGTATTCGTGATGGATTCACACAGCCCTTGGCAGCGCGGTTTAAAAAAATACCAATGGACTTTCATGCCCGCACATGCGCATGGGAACCGACCTGCCCAGCTATTCAAAAAAATAAAATCGATGCTATTGTGTTGCAATTAGATACACACTCATACGCACGATTAAGACTTAAATAATCGTTGGTTATGTATCAAAAAAATATCTTACTGCCCAATACCGAGTAAATATTGCTTACTAAATCAGTTTTATGCTTCGTAAATTAAATATCTTCCTGAATTATGTTAGCATTAACCTCCCCTCATTTTATATTTCACTTATAACACATAAAATTCCACTGCCTCTGTTTTTTAAGTTCAGCGAATAAAATTATTTCTCCTCATTTTTCAAATATTCATGTTCTAAATTTAGCAAATTTTTATTGCGACTTTTAATTTTTATTGCAGGATTACCGGAATATATAAACCAAGGCTCTGTTGATTTTCGAACCAAAGTCATTGCGCCGATTGCACACCCTTCTTGAAGATGAACCCCAGGAAAAATTAAAGAGTTAGTACCAACAATAACGTGCCTCCCAATAATTATTTCTTTTTTTATTTCATTTTTATAAATTTTAGGCACTGTTGGATTTGTCATTGTCATTCCTGAATAATCGTCGCTTTGAGCAAAAACTTGGCAACCATAAGCTAATCCAGAAAAATCATGTAATTCTATGCCTTCCTCACCTCCGGCAAGATTACAAAAAACTGCGACATGCACGTTGCGGCCGATTTTAATCTTGCCTGAGACAACACAAAAATCATCAATACGAGAATTATCTCCTATTTCTAATTGATCACAGTTATAAAATGACGCTTTTTCACTAATTTTTATATTGGAGCCGAGACTTTTAAAGCCCATAGCTCGCAATTGATCTTCACTCATAAAAGCCATATCATACCCTTTGACTTGATTAAATTTTTTATTTAGATAACATAAATAATTATTGTTTATTATATCCGTTAAAAAAATAAAATACAATTCCATAAATCTAGTAGCGAACAGCATAATAAAATATATAAAAAGTCGAAATTTACTATTTTTTCGAAAAAATAATTTGGAATTTTTTTAAAAATTTTTAATAACTCTACCTAGGCTAAATAGCTAAGCTTCGAGATCGACTAGAAACTAATTCAGACCGGTTCGACGTCTGAAAAAATCTACTTCTTCAAACAAATAATAATTAAATCATTATCAACAATCACCGATTCAGCGTGCGGCCAAGGTTGCTTTGTTTTACAATAAATTTCTCCTGTTTCTGCCTTCGGCCCATTTGCCATATCAAATTTATATCCAGAAACATGTGAAAGTAAATGAATTTTTGATGAAGCAGGAAAAAAAGCAGAAATATTCATATCACCATTCATTGTTCTTAATTTCTCTGGATAGCCGTAGGAGCCACCATTAATATAAACCAATCGGGTATTAATAAAATTCGGCTGCATTTCAAGGCGTGAAATTATCCGGTTCGCCATCATGTCATCCCAGCGATTAAGCCTTTGTTGATCAGCAAAAATTTGATTACTTAAAAATATAAACCCAATCAAAACTAAAAATCTTGAAACTAAAATAAATAATTTTAGAATTACATTTTGTAAAATTGGAATGCATGAATCAGCAACCAAAAAAATTAATCCAATAATTATTGATATGTGAGCAACGACGCGAGGAACAGGCCACCAGTCTTTAAAGGCAAGAATTAATCCTGGAGAAACAAGAATGAGAACTAAAAAAACAATAATAACGAGAAGTACGCTGTAAATTCTATTTTTACTGCTGTTTTGGGTCAACACATGGAAAAATATTATCCCCATGGATACGAGCAGCATTAATGCAACCAATGCCTTCAACCAGCCGAAGAAAATAGGTTCGCTCAACCAATAAGTATTTATCAGGAACGATGAAAGCTGCGCCATTCTTTCAGGAATCGTACCGGCATCGATCATGACAGCCCTGCTTGTTATCGCTGAAATACCTAAAATATTACCTAATCTAAAAATTGCAAGAAATGCGATGGCGGACATGATGCTGATGATTGCCAATGCGGCTGCACGTTCATGATAAATATTATTTTTAAATAGCGATTTATCACTTCCATTCCGTAAAACAAGTCCCATTAAAAATGCAAAAATAATGGCAACTATATAATAATTTAAAAGAATTTGATATATAAACAGCATAGCAAAAGTGGCAATAAAAGCCAATAATCGCGTACGCCATGCTATTGCATCTTTCGTTATATTTTCCAGAGAAATTATTGCAAAAATTAATGCTATACAATAACCTGGAAGTCCCATCCTGAATGTTAGTGATTCTGCCAAGTAAGGGTGGGAAACCATTATTGCGCCAACTAACGCTGCACCGGGTGAAGCCGCGATTCCAACAAATCGAAAAATTGCCATTACAAGTGTTGCCTGTAAAAATAATGCTACTATCCCCAATGAAAAATATAGATCGGTAATATTGACACCGAATGAATCAACTACCCATACGATTGCAGATAAAATATAACGACCTTGAGAAAAATAGTTTCCAAAATCCGTGGCCGACTCAAACGGATAATCATCAATTGCAAATCCTGGAAAAATTACAGCACCCTTTGCAAGCACAGCAGCAAAAAAAATTATTATTAATAATTGAATATTTTTAGTATTAATATTGAATATATTATCTTGAATTACAAATTCATGTTTCATGATTTACCTAAATTATTTGTCAATTCTATATGGCGTTACATTACTGTGCAGTTTCAATCATCAACTGCAGCATTGATTTTACAAATTAGTTAGAGACAGGACTTCAGAGCATATTTTTAGCGCCCGAATTGCTGTGCAATTCGCCTATCTATCTGAAATTACTTGTAAGTGGTTGGCATTCCACCAAGTCGCTTCAAGCCAAAATCCCAGCCTAAAGGCCGGGGTTTCAATTTAAGTCAGATTTAAGAACAGAGACACCTGTCCGCTTAATTTCGCGACTACTAATACTGGTAAAACAAGTAAATTACGCTGTATTTTTGGGGGAACACGGATCATTGCCAATCGTCATGGCGATGGCTAACTTTTTGGACATTACATTTCTATAAATTTCAAAATAACTAAATATTGCATAAGAAAAATTTTAGACCGCCCCATATGCGTCATAAAGCATCATTGAGTGCATTAAGTACCATTTCCAAATTTTCATCCAAACCCACCCATAATGGTAACCGCAGCAAACGTTCCGACAAATTATTGGTGTAATACATGTCGCCATGAGTCCGGCTGAATTTTTTTCCCGCAGGCGAGCTATGCAAAGGGACATAGTGAAAGACCGTGCTGACGCTCTGCTCTTTCATTTTGGCGATCACTGCACTGCGCATGTCCAGTGACTCAAGCAAAATGTAATACATATGTGCGTTATGAGTACATTCCTTCGGCACCACTGGGCGGCGTAGTTTACCAGCAACTTCGAGTGGAGCCATTGCCGCATGATAGCGTTGCCACAAATCAAGTCGTTTTTTCGTGATACCTTCCGCCTCTTCCATCTGCGCCCAAAGGAAGGCTGCAATAACTTCTCCTGGAAGATAAGATGAGCCAAGATCAACCCACGTATATTTATCAATCTGGCCTCGAAAAAATTGACTGCGGTTCGTCCCTTTTTCACGAATAATTTCGGCACGCTCCACATACAATGGATCGTTCACCAGCAATGCACCGCCCTCGCCTGAAATAATATTTTTGGTCTCATGAAAGGAGTAGGTACCCATATGCCCTATCGTACCCAACGCACGGCCCTTATAGGTCGACATAATTCCTTGTGCGGCATCTTCGATGACTACTAAATTGTGTCTATTGGCAATATCCATAATGGCGTCCATTTCGCAGGCAACACCTGCGTAATGAACGGGCAGGATCACTTTCGTGCGCGGGGTAATGGCAGCTTCAATTTTTTTTTCATCGATATTAAGTGTATCACAACGAATGTCGACAAAAACCGGCACAGCACCACGCATGACAAAGGCATTGGCAGTAGAAACGAAGGTGTAGGAAGGCATGATTACTTCGTCACCGACGTCCACGCCAGCGAGCAAAGCCGCCATTTCCAGAGCAGCCGTGCAGGAGTGGGTCAGCAGTGCGCGCGTGGTGCCGGTACGCTCTTCGAGCCAAGCACTGCATTTTTTAGTGAACATGCCATCGCCCGACAGGTGACCGTTTGTATGAGCTTGGGCGATATACCAAAGTTCACGTCCAGTCATAAATGGTTTATTAAATGGAATAGCGTGCATGGATTAACCTTGAGCGGCAACGATAGTGCCGATACAAATGAGGGAAACGCCGATAATTTTTGCCATAGACAGCGGTTCATGAAACAACCATACTCCGAGCAGAAGAACAATAACAAAATTAAGGCTCATAAAAGGATAGGCGTGACTAAGCGAAAATTTTGTCATGGCAGCCATCCAGCAAATCGATGCGAGAAAAGCTGCGGCAAAGGCGCTGATGATCCAGGGATTAAGCAACAAGCGAATCAGAAATATTATCTTATCCAATGCAGCATCGGGTAACGCACCCGCCTGCATTACCTGTATTTTTATTGCAATTTGACCGAATACGGTAAACGCAATAGTTAAAAATATATAAAAATAATTCATGGCACCAAGCAATGGTAAAATATTACGGATGAGTGAATGAAAAACCAAGCGATGCGTATAAATTCAAGACTGAAAATTTACTGGTTTAAATAGATTATCGCACGGGCCAATTACAGCCCCGCCGCAGAATATTCGTTCAGCTTCCAAGTCGGCATGCCAAAAGATAGTCATATCCCAAGGCGTAGGCTTAAGCATCACCAACGCCCGCATTTGAAGTCAGACGACGCACAATATATAACGGACGTTTTTTTGATTCGTCAAATGCTTTACCAAGATATATGCCGATGATTCCGAGAATGCCAATGATCAGGCCGCCAATGAAATATAACGATACAATTAAACTGCTCCAGCCGGGAATGGGAGAGTTGTGAAGGAGCGAGCGCCCCAGAATAAAGCTGCCAAAACCGAAGGATACAACGGCCATCATCAGGCCAAGGCGCGCCGCCATTCGTAACGGTTTATCGGAATACCCAATAATATTGTCCGCTGCCAGCTTCCAGAGTTTAGCGAAGGTGTAAGTAGAAACCCCTGCAAAGCGTTCTTGGTGCTCAACTTCAATACCTGTAGTGGGAAAACCCATCCACTGCACATGGCCCCCAAAAAAACGCAGTTGTTCGCGCATACGATTAAAATTAGTCACGACTTGGCGGGACATAATGCGAAAATTACCACTATCTCCATCGAACTCGATATCTGCGAGATAACTGAATACTCGATAAAATAATTTCGACATTAAGCGTTTCCGTAACGTATCTTGGCGTAGCCCACGCAATGCTAGCACTACATCAAAACCCTCCTTAGCCTTGGCGTACAGACGAGGGATTTCCTCCGGCCTGTCTTGCAGATCGCAATCCATGACAACGACCCAATCGCCTTTACACTGATCAAGGCCGGCGGTGATACCGCAATGCTGGCCGAAATTGCGGCTGAATTGCAATCCAATGATACGAGGATCATTTTCAGAGAGCAACTCGATGACGTTCCAGGAGTTATCTCCACCGCAATCCTCGACTAATATAATTTCAAAATTTGACGTGATCAATTCCAATGACCGCGTTAAGCGCCTGCATAATTCGTCCAGAATTTTTTCGGCTTTGTACACTGGTATGACGACCGAGATCAACGGCCTAGTTTGTTCCATTTTTATTATTTTCTCCCAAGTAAATATTTCTATATTACGAAAAATTTTATAATAATAATTAAATTAAATTTAAAAAACTTAGCGTCACATTATCCGATAATTGTTTCAAATTGAGCAATCAAAATATTTGACGAAGAAGGCCTCGCAGATGTCAAATTATTTAAATAATTCATTAAGTCGAATATAATTTTTTTAAACTATTAATAGCCCTGCTCTTCGCATCGCCATATGATTTATGCAACATTGCGTGCCTGTCCGCTCGGATTTCTTGGTCCGCTGGCGAACGAAACAATGAAGTCGTTTTTGGAATATGGATGAACCGATTACCATAACCGTACCGAAGCCACAAGTTCCAGTCTTCAAGCTGGTCGAGTGCCAGATCAAAACCGCCATGCTGATCGTACAATTTCCGCCTGAACAAAATGGATTGTATCGGAATAAAATTATGATCTAACAAGACGTCGTAATCCCACTCTTGCCGGAACAAGCCCGGCGTATGAAACGCGTCTTCAACATAAGAGGCCATGGCAGGGTCGATCTTCGTGTGCACCTCAATCGATAGCGCATATGCTGCAGAAAGCGTTGCGTCGCGCGACAGCGCAGCAACCATCGTTTCGACATGATCAGAAAACAGCAGATCGTCATCATCAAGAAACATCAGGAATTTTCCTGCCGCCGCTGCCAGTCCGGCATTGCCTGCGGCCGACCTGCCAAGCTTTGCATTCGCCAAAAAACGAACGCGGCACCCTGCAGGCGCTCTTTCAGCCAACGATGCGACGAGCGCTTGCTGACTGTCGCCACCATCCTCAACCACCAATAATTCGATAGCCCGATAGGTTTGATTGAACACGCTTTGCATCGCTTGTTCAAGGAACATGCCGCGTCCTTTGTACGTCCGTGTAATGACCGTGACCAAGGGTGGCTCGACATCGATCGCCGAGGGCTGCACCTGATAAAAAGCGCCTTCCCTCGTCATTTCATAATCGAATCCGCGCAAAGGGAAATAGGCTGGAAAATCACTTTTTCCGGATAGAAAATGTGGCAACCGGGAAAAAAAACTAAATGCATTTTTTAACAACAATGATTTCGCACCGATAAATGGAGACGGCAAGAATAAACGGGCGCAATAGAATGCAATTCCGGAAAACCGATCAAGCATGTTGCCGTAGCGAAATCGAATATAAAGATTGCCGATGGAACTGCCTGAAAATTGCAATGGTTTTATCTGCCCCGCAATATCATAGGTAAAATGAGAGACCGTCGCACACGGCACATATTTCAGGACATATCCATGAGAACGGAAGCGATAAGAAAGTTCGACATCTTCTGCGTACATGAAAATATGAGGATCGTAACCACCCACCTTGACATAGGCGCTACGCCTGATCAATATGCAAGCATGGGAAGACCAATGGGTTTCCAGCGTAACGGGGTCGTAATATTTTGGATGTTCATAGGGAATTTGCCTCAATTCCCAACTGGCCACCGCACCGACATGGTCGCTTAACGCAACCCGCACCACGTCGCAGAGCGACTGGGGCAGAAACTCCAAGTCAATATTAGTGATAAGGCAATATTCAGAATTTCCGCTTTTGATAGCGCGATCATGGCCTGCGCCAAAACCCAGGTTTTTTTGCTGAATGATCCGGATACTCGCAAAACTTGATCTAGCTTCGGCAAGTAACATTTTTAGTTGCGAAACCGTATCATCCTGCGATCCATTATCGACTGCGGAAAAATGAATTTTTGACAGAGGATAATGTTGAGCAAGCAATGATGCAACAAACGCCCCAACCCAGCGCGAGCTATTGTAGGAAACGACAGAAACGTCAATCTCGGGATACTCAACAGGGGATGCCACGGGTATCGTATTCAGCAATGCATGCCGATCAAAACGACGATTTGATAATGCCTGTAATGCAGGAAGATTATCGGTTGAATTCCAGAGCATATGCAACTTTGATGTTGCCGATCTCCGCCATTGCGCATATTTTTGACGCACTATCCGCAATATTCCGAATCGCATGTATACGGGTCGCAATAGGGTCCGTAATTTTTTTTTATCTAACCAATTCATCGAAATTCACTAGATTAATACTAAAAATTAAATTAATTAAACCAATAAAAAAAATTCAAACTCTCGTGGTGCAAGCCCACACCGAGCAAGAAATTCTCTCCCACTTGCTTATTTTTTCTTCACCCAATTCATGGTGCGCTCTAGTCCGTCACGCATGGAAACTCTGGGGCTCCAATTCAATTCTTCAAACGCCAATTTATTGCACAAAATACTCACAGGGACATCGAATAAACGGCCTGGAAAATAATCACGGTTCACAGACCTCCCCAGCACATTTTCCAGCATCGCTATCAACTCATTCAGGCTTGTCCCGATGCCGGAGCTGATATTAAAGACTCTTTTCGATCCACGATACGCCAGCGCCTGAACGAAAGCTTCCGCAACATCGCTGACATGAATGTAGTCCCGAGTCACGCTTCCATCCCCCCAAATAGCGAGAGGAATATCCTTAATGGCATTGTTCAAAAAAACTCCGACAGCACCTTGCGCAGTTTCAATGCGCTGGCGCTCGCCATAAGGATTGGCAACCCGCAAGGTGATGGCATTGATACCATGCATGCTCTCGAAAACGCGCAGGTATTTCTCAATAATAAGTTTTGTGATACCGTAAGAAACCAATGGATCCGTCGGATGTTTTTCATCGATAGGCAAATATACTGGATTGCCGTACACAGTGCCGCCTGAAGAAATAAAGACAATTTTGCGCACATCGTGAGTTACCATCGCATTCAGTAACTGCAAGGTTGCGATCACATTTGTCTCTACATCGTAAATCGGGTCGTCGTTGGAATTTTTTGGCAATGTGGTCGATACAAGATGGAGCACAGCATCTGCCCCGATGACGGCATCACTGACATCGTGAGCGCTCGACAAATCGCCGGTAATCCACTCCACCTGTTGACCAGCTATGAACTCCCGATAAGGCGGAACCCGCGGACGTTCAAAAATCCTCAGTTCGTGACCGTCTTTCAACAAACGGTCAGCAATTGTGGATCCAATGAAGCCTCCTCCGCCGAAAATAACACATTTCATTTATTGAGAGCTCCTAATATTCAGTTCTCTGTGCCTATTCGAACAGGCGTCTTTTACGCCGAAACAATACTTATTTATCATCAAAATATCCGCAGATTTTATTGAGTTGCAATGTAAAATGCGCGGTCGTGTGTCGGGCTAAAAGCAATTCGACAGCAGAATCCCATTTCAGACGTTTAGCCACATCATCCATCATTGCTTGGTTGATACGCTCAACATAAGCGAGTGGGCTATCATGATTCCATACTGGGTAACCAGTTTCCTCATTAATGAATTCGGGCACCCCACCAACTGCAGAAGCTACAATAGGCAACCCAGCCATCGTTGCATCAAGCAAGGTAAGCGGCAAGCCGTCCCATCCTGAAGTATACAACAGCAGAGAATAGGAATTCGTCGCAACGACAGATTCCAAAGATTCAAATGCGCCGTGCAGATTAATATTTCCCAATTTGCGCATCTCATCTTCCATTTCACGCTCATAGGGGTGCACGGCGTAACCGTAAACATCGAAATTTATATGAGGCAACAACCGTGCAATTTTTATTAATAGATCGACACGTTTCTGCTGCGCAAAGCGGCCCACCCAAAGAATTTTTTGCTCCGAAACAGCTCTGTAAACGAAAGTCGATTCGATGGAAACAGGAAAATAAATAGTTTTTATTTTATCTAATGAAACACCGTATTGTCTCTTTAAATCTTGCGGGTACCATTGCGTGTCGCACATGATACCATCAAGATATTTCCAACAATCGACAAAATACATTTGAGCATAACTGCGCAGACATCCATGATAATCATAATCGTCGCAGAATACACTTGCAAAAACATGCTTATTGACTGCATTGAGCGATCGACCATATTGCTTGAGCATATCCCAACCGAGGGGAGAGTTGATAATATGGATAATCTTAGCAGAGGATTGCAGTACGATTCTGGTCAAAACGCTTAGTCGCTGCGACTCTGACAAGCCTCGACCAAGCTCGCCCAATTCAATAAATTTTGCTTCCTGCGGAAGTCGCTTTCTCCATGAAGATTCCCGGTCGATCGTTGATATCACAAGCACGTTCTTTCCAGCCGCCAACGCAGCAGTCACATGGTGCAAAACGCCCTGATCTGCACCACCTACTACAAGCCAAGGGATCAGAAAAATAATATCTGCATTGAAGTCTGAAATAATCGAACTACACTCCCTATAAACTTCGCCCGGCCCCAACTCTAGTGGAGGAGTATATGAAACGAAGCTTGCAAGAAATTCAGGAGTTGGACATAAATCAGGTTCAATTTCTGAAAGTGATCGCAATTCATCAACAATCCATACCGGTATTAATGGTAAAGGTACGGATTTATTTAAAATGAACGACGGCTCAACTGGCGTCACCGCCGGAAATAATACCATTTCCGGCGGGATGCACGACTGCGTAGTGTTGACGAAAACCTGTGAATAAAAATCAATAATTTGGCCATGCACAAAAGTCATTTTGACGTGATGTGCGAGCGTTCGAAATTGCATCTGTCGACGAAGAGGTAATAGACGCATAACCGGAAGTGCAATTTTCCGCCAAAAAAAATGTAATAGCAAAAAAGAAAAACGTCTCATTATTTATCCTCGCCAGTCTTACATGCATATTCAGAAAAATGGGCTTCGGATGCGAGCCATTTTTCGGGCGCATCAAAAAACCGACTGGGCCTGACCAGCACATTTTCCTCATGATGATGCACTAAGACAGATGATTTTTTTCTTCGATAAAAAAGAGCTGTATTCGGTGCTGAAACATGGCGAATTCCTTGCGAAAGTATTTCCAGATTCCAATGCCAGTCCTCAAATCCAAAACCGGTATTATTCGAATCTGAGCGGTGATATGGATGGGATAAATAGATATCACGCGTGGCAAAGGAACTTGAAACCCAGGGATGTACTGAGAATAAATTAGACAAAGGGTAATCAGAATTAATATCAATATCCAGAGTATTTCCTATTGAGTGAACCACTCCAAAACAGACCACATAAGCAGGATGAACCACTACTGAACCTTGCTTCGAATTCACAATGTTCAAAGCATTTATTAACCAATTCTCAGAATAATAATCATCACCATCAAATATGCACACATATTCACCGCGCGCTGCAGCAACGCCGCTATTTCTAGATGCACCTTGATCATAATTGGCAACTTCGACAATTTTATCGCTATCACGCAGTACGGGACTGGATCGAACGATGCGAGTCGTTTCACTGTCCGCTCCATCCAGAACCAGAACAAATTCGACTGAGATATTTCTTTTATTTGCAAATAATCGCAACCGCTCCAACCCCATTAATGTCTTGTGACCTATCAATCCTTCGCCATGAAAATTTATAACCGCACTAATGATTGGTGAAATTGTTTCAGACATTTGAAATTATTCCTATTTTTTTCATTAATAGCACTGGATGGCAACCCTCCAAATACTCAAGCCGATCCGACAATGCCTTTAATTGGATGTCTTTTAAACTAAGTTCAGATTGAAGCGTTACCAATTGCAATAACATCTCTTGCTGATGTTTAAACATTTTCGCTAACAATTCTTCCTGATACTTAAGCGTTTCCGCTAACAGTGCTTCGCTGGCAAGCAACTTGACCTGCCCTGCTTTCCATTCCGATTCCAGCCAATCCTTGCCCTCCAGTACTTCTACCAACTGCGCTTCCTTGGCATGTAAATCGATGGAGCGTTGAATTTCCAAACGCATTACTGCACTTCCTGCTTCGACAGCGGCACTGCCGGAAAACAGGCGCTCTGCGATCTTAGCCTGGAGGTCGTTTTCCGAAAAAAGTGCCGGATTAGCAGTGAAGCCTTGTATCGTTTGTTCGATCAGATCTTGTCGACCCAGCGTCTGAAGCCACGGCAACAGAATCTGAGCCGAGGTGGCGGCATGTTCCAGCAACGTACCGTTAGGATTTTTATGTGTAATATTACCGCCATGGTTGCGATAACCAACCAGCGCATCTTCGATAACCGCGAAGCACGCCCCGGCCACCAGCGCCCTGATCCAAAATTGCCAATCCGGCGTATAAATCAACTTATTATCAAACTCGCCCAAACGCCGGTGCAATTCGGTACGCACCACGGTACCGGAATGACATAAGTGGTTCTCCCACAACCACCTTGCTGGGTCATTGAGATCGACTGACGTGTTGAACCAATCCGCATAGGGCGTCGCTCCCGACGCAACGAAGCCACTGCGATCAATTTCAGTTACAAACGTGCCGCAGATATCCACTTCAGGATGAGCCGCAAAAAAAACGGCCTGACGCTCAAGTTTGTCCGGCAGAAACACATCATCTGAATCAAGGCAGGCGATTAAGTTCCCCTGCACCATCGCCAATGCACTATTGTAGGCCGCGCATGCACCAAGATTGACTGTGTGCCTATGAGTCCTGATGCGAGGATCATCAAAATTCTGAATGATGCGCCATGAGTCATCAGTTGAACAATCATCGACAATCAATAACTCCCAGTCTTGGAATGTCTGGGCCAACACCGATTCAATCATCGCGCCAATATAAGGCGCATAATTGAAAGACATGGTTATAATTGAAAAAATAGGTTTCATCAAGAAATTATATAAAAATACTATTTAATAATATCACTTCTAATTTCTAAAGCGAGTTGAATTTTTATGTATATTTTTTTTCCGGAATCATCAATAAAAAAAGCATTATTGAATTCGCCATGAGTCAATGCACGGAGCAAATCGATATGCTCCCGAAGCGTCCCGACTGAATCAATATCTAACTTGCAAAGATTATTAAAGTCACTCAATGAATTAAAATTCCCTTGCGATGGACATGCATAAAAATTGGCACTTCCGTTAATTATTGAGCTCAAGTTTTTTCTTAACAAATCAAATTCAATATTTTGAACTTTTTCATAAAGTGACAAAGATGTATCAGTTGAATCAATATATGCGACTTGCTGCGCAATGATTGGCCCAGCATCGACATCTTCAGTCATAAGATGCAATGTGGCACCAATAGGATTTTTATTAATTATTGAAAATACTTGCGGATACCATCCTCGGTTGTGCGGATTAAGGCCTGGATGCAAATTAATGCATTGAATTCCAGAAACGAGTTTTAAAGGAAATATTTGTTTGCAATGAATTGATAGTATCAAATCAAACTCATCAAGTAAAAAGTCAACCACATCTGGATTTTTTACATTGATCGGGTCAAATCCCAAAAAAATCATCGAATCAGGTGACTTGTTAGTTTGCGAATATCTGAATTCGAATTTTGCGAATTTACTTAACTGCTCCTGATGAATTAACGATATCAAAAATGCTGCCAATTTTTGGTTGTCACTGATTACCAATATGTGTTTCATCTGGATACCAAATCGATTATTTTTGTTTGCTCGCTCTCTTGTAGCGCCGGGTAAATCGGCAAACACAACACCCGCTCTGCGGCGGCGGTCGCGACCGGCAAATTATCTCTTTGCGCAGATGGGAGGTCCCGGTACATTGAAAAATCGGTGATCAATGGATAAAAATAGCGCCGCCCATGGATGCCGTGATCCTTCAGCCGCTGGTATAGCGCATCGCGACTGAGGGGATAATCGGTCCCAACCAGTATAGGAAAATAGCTGTGATTGGCAACCGCTTCGCCCGCATCCCCGAGGCAATGAATGCCTTTGACCCGGGCCAACTGCTTGCGATAGATGGCGTCGATTTCCTTGCGGCGTGCGCCCACACCGGCCATATGCTTGAGTTGCAGCAGGCCAAAGGCAGCGTTGATTTCACTCATCTTGCCATTTATTCCGGGTGCAACCACGGTAACTTCGTCGGCAATGCCAAAATTTTTCAGAAAATCGATGCGCTGCTTAGTCTTGGCATCGGGACAGACGATGGCGCCGCCTTCAAAAGTATTGAAGACTTTGGTCGCATGAAAACTCAACACTGACAGGTCTCCATGATTGAGCACGCTGCCATCGTGGCATTCGACTCCAAATGCATGGGCAGCATCGTAAATGACCTTCAAGTTGTAGCGATCAGCGATTTTCTGGATCGCGGCAACGTCACAAGGATGGCCGTATACATGCACAGGCATGATCGCCGTTGTGTTCGGTGTAATCGCAGCCTCTATCCTAGCTGGATCCAGATTCAACGTATTCGGATCGATGTCGACAAACACGGGCTTGATGCCATTCCACAATAGCGAATGGGCTGTGGCGACAAACGAGTATGGGGTAGTGATGACCTCGCCTGTGATGCGCAGAGCTTGCAGCGCCGTCACCAACGCGATGGTGCCATTGGTAAAAAGGGCCAGGTGTTTGACGCCCAGATAGTCGCACAAGGCCTGCTCCAACTGCTGGTGAAATGGACCTGCGTTGGTCAGTATTTTGTTATCCCAGATTTTCTGCAAATAAGGGATGAATTCATCCAGCGGCGGCAAGTAGGGCTGGGTAACGTAAACCGGTTTATCAAAGTCCATTCAAAGTTCCACCAGATACACTGCAAGCAAACTTCATCGATAGGCCGTTATCAGCAGTTGACAAGCGATTCAAGTGTTGAACATGAAGCCAGCGATTGGCGTAATTTTGGCTATTTTTCAAAAAAATTTTCATTTTCCTCCACCACCCAAAATATTGAATCTTTTTTGCGATACCTTGTTTTCCCAGTATACAGCACCATAAAGCGGCAAGCTCTGGCCCCTTGCAACCTGAAAATTGGCTGCCAAAGGGACGAAATCGCACACCTCCACTTTTCCAATGGACAAGTCCTGCGGGATCGACAGCATTGCCGATATCGAGTAATCACCGTGACGCAAGTGCGCCGTAAACTGCCAATCGATTATTACGACCTCGCCGGCGCATAGGTCCGTAACATGGCAACGCTCAATACCTGTATCAGAATAAATTACGTCAACACCGTTGCGATCCCTGATATGGTACGCTAAGCATACTAAGGGTAAGTCAACGTTGCCCTTGAAGACCATCCGCAGAATCACGGACTCGCCAAAATTGACTTGTTCTGCCTTATGACCAAATTCATCGACTAAATAGACATTTAGCCACTCTGCCATGCCGTTTTGCAAGCGGTTGTAGCCACCTCGTGCAGAAAATTCTTGTTGTTCAACGAGGTCATCCGCATTGAATCCGTCCGCAGGCACCGTCACGACTACTGTCGGCAACGGTTGAAGCGACTGTTCACTCTTAATCCCTGCCCCGTAATAGGTATCCACTACCTCATCGGTCGGACCGAAGGCAATCACTTTCCCATGATCGAGATACACGGATCGCTGGCAAATTGCCTTTACGACCCCGACATCGTGGCTGACGAACAAGACAGTAACGCCGGATTCCATCAATTTTTTCATTTTGACCATGCACTTGGTCTGGAAATACATGTCCCCGACCGATAGCGCCTCATCGACAATCAGAATATCGGCGTCCACATGCACCACGACAGCAAACGCGAGCCGGACATACATCCCGGAAGAATACGTTTTTACCGGCTGGTCCAGAAATTCACCGATGTCGGCGAAGACGATAATGTCGTCAAAACGCGCGTCGATTTCCTCTTTGCTCAGTCCCAGCACGCCGGCATTCATATAGACGTTTTCACGTCCGGTGAATTCGGCATTGAACCCGGATCCCAATTCAAGCAGGGCCGCCACACGGCCATTGATCTCGACCATTCCGCTGGTAGGCGTCAAGGTGCCACAAATGATCTGCAACAGCGTCGATTTTCCTGCGCCATTGCGCCCGATCACGCCAACCGTCTCACCTTTTTTGACATCGAACGAGACGTCCGTCAGCGCCGAAAAATCTCGGAAGTATTGTTTGGGTACACGGCCGACGATACTGCGCAGACGTGGCATCACAAATTGCTTCAGGCGGTCACGCGGCGCGTCATAAATTTGATAACGTTTGGTCACATGCTGGATCCGGATCGCAACATTGTCCTTTCCGGGGGCTGGAGCCATCGTGTCGTCGATCGATTTAGAGGACATCGGCGAATCCCTTTCTGGTTTTTTGGAACCAGGCATAGCCGGCCCAGGCGATCACGACAGCCGCCAAGGTGTAGGCGCCCAAGCCGATCCAGTTAGGCAAGTGGCCCCAGATCAGCACTTCGCGCGCCTGTTCGATGATGAAAGTCAGCGGGTTGGCCATCAGGAAGGGCCGGAAGCGCTCGGGCACGGCAGTCACCGGATAAAACACGGGGGAAAGGAACATCAACACGGTGGTAATGATGGCGATGGTTTGACCGACGTCGCGCAAGAATACGCCCAACGATGCCAGCATCCACGACAGCCCCAGAGCGAGAATTACCAGCGGCAGCAACACCAGCGGAATAAACACCGCGGTCCAATGCAGGTAACCGTTAAAGAGTGCGAATGCAGCCAGCAGCACGCCAAGGCTGATCAAGCTATGAAACAGCGCCGCCCCCATCGCAATGACTGGCAGTATCTCGATCGGGAACACCACTTTTTTAACGTAATTGACGTTGGAAAGAATCAACCCGGGGGCCCTGTTCAGCACTTCGCTGAATAGGTTCAGTACGATAATGCCGACGAACAACACTACTGCAAACAGAGTTTTGCTGTCGTCGCCGCCGATCCCACCCCAACGCGATTTAAATATCTCCGAAAACACAAAGGTATACACGACCAGCATGAAGACCGGGTTCAGGAACGACCAAGCCAATCCCATTGCCGATCCTTGGTAACGGCCTATTACGTCGCGCCGGGTCATTTGCCCAATCAACTGACGGTTACGCGACAAGCTCCGAGCAAGCGACGCGAGCGATGTAGGTTGGGCGGCATGCGGGTTGATGGCTGTTGCCGAACTGCTCATGCGAAGTGCTCCGCTTCTGCCAATGGCTTGCCTTGCTGATCTTTTGCCGACAATCCTGGCACGCCGTCGATTGGCCACTCGATGCCGATCGCAGGGTCATTCCAGGCGATGCTGCGCTCGAATTCAGGCGCCCAGTAATCTGTGGTCTTGTATAAAAACTCGGCGGCATCGGACAGCACGACGAAGCCGTGCGCGAAGCCGGGCGGAATCCAGACCATGCGTTTGTTTTCGCTTGATAATTCCACGCCAACGTGCTTGCCGAAGGTCGGCGAGCTGCGGCGGATGTCGACGGCCACGTCGAAGACCGTACCTTGCACTACGCGCACCAGCTTGCCTTGCGGTTGCTGGATCTGGTAATGCAAGCCGCGCAACACGTTCTTGGCCGAGCGGCTGTGGTTGTCCTGCAAGAAATCGACGCTCAGACCGGTCAATTCAAGAAATCGACGCTGGTTGAAACTTTCAAAAAAGAAACCGCGCTCGTCGCCGAACACGGTGGGTTCGATGATCAACACATCGGGGATGGCGGTGGGAATCACTTTCATGGCTGAACCCCCTCTTTCAATAAACGCTGCAAATATTGCCCGTAGCCATTCTTGGCCAGCGGCTGCGCCAGTTTTTCGAGCTGAGCCGCGTCGATGAAGCCCTTGCGGTAGGCAATTTCTTCCGGGCAGGCCACTTTCAAGCCCTGGCGGCGCTCGATGGTCTGGATGAAATTGCTCGCCTCGATCAAACTTTCGTGGGTGCCGGTGTCTAGCCATGCGTAGCCGCGCCCAAGCATTTCGACATTGAGCTGATCGCGCTCCAGATAGATGCGGTTCAGGTCGGTGATTTCCAGCTCGCCACGAGGCGAAGGCTTCAGATTGGCGGCGATGTCGATGACCTGGTTGTCGTAGAAATACAAGCCAGTAACCGCGTAGTTGCTCTTCGGACTGGTTGGCTTTTCTTCCAGGCTGGTGGCGCGCCCTTGCGCATCAAAAGCCACAACGCCGTAGCGCTCCGGGTCTTGCACATGATAGGCGAACACGGTCGCACCTTGCTGTTGCTCGGTCGCTTGCAGCAACTGAATCTGCAAGTCATGACCGTAGAAAATGTTGTCGCCCAACACCAGCGCGCTGGGGGCATCGCCTATAAAGTCTTTGCCGATGATGAACGCCTGGGCCAGGCCGTCAGGGCTTGGTTGCACTGCGTATTCCAAGTTCAAACCCCAGGCGCTGCCGTCGCCCAGCAATTGCTCGAAGCGCGGCAAATCCTGCGGCGTCGAAATGATCAGGATGTCGCGTATCCCGGCCAGCATCAGCGTGCTGAGCGGGTAATAGATCATCGGCTTGTCGTAGATCGGCAGCAATTGCTTCGACACGGCCATCGTGACCGGGTAAAGCCGGGTGCCGGAGCCGCCGGCCAGGATGATGCCTTTGCGTTGCTTGATGTTGTTGGTCATGTTTTTGCTCATGTCTTTTGCTCGATGATTTCAGCCAGCATGCGCGCAACGCCGGTTTGCCAATCGGGCAAATGCAGGTCGAATGCGGCTTCCAGCTTGTTCGTGTTCAAGCGCGAATTGTTGGGGCGTACGGCGGCGGTTGCGAAGGCGCTGCTGGCCACGCGCTCTATCGCCTCTGGCGCCACCTTGATGTCGATGCCGGCGCCACGCGCCAGATCGATGACGAAGCTGGCATAGCCGTGCCACGACGTGTAGCCCCTGGCGGCCAAATGATACAGGCCCAGCAGCTCCGGGCGCCGCACCGCAGCGCGCAGCGCGTGCGCCGTGATGTCAGCCAGCAGGTCGGCGCCGGTGGGCGCGCCGATCTGGTCGTCGATCACGCTCAAGCGCTCGCGCTCTTGCGCCAAGCGCAATATGGTCTTGGCAAAGTTGGCGCCGCGCGCCGCATACACCCAACTGGTGCGAAAAATCAGATGCCGGCAGCCGCTGGCCAGGATCGCCTGCTCGCCGTCAAACTTGGTCTTGCCATAAACGCTGAGCGGGCCTGTGGTATCGGTTTCCACCCATGCTTGGTCGCCGCTGCCGTCGAACACGTAGTCGGTCGAGTAATGCACCAGCAAGGCGCCGCTGCGCGCAGCTTCAAGGGCCAGCACGCCTGGCGCTTGCGCATTGATCAATCCAGCCAGTGCGGGCTCGCTCTCGGCACGGTCAACAAAGGTGTGGGCAGCCGCATTGACGATGACGTCGGGCGCGATGGCACGCACGGTTGCCGCGATGCCTGCCAGATTCGTCAAGTCGCCGCAAAAATTGGCACTATCTGCGCTTGAGTTCGAACCCAGCGCCACCAGTTCGCCCAGCGGCGCCAGGCTGCGCTGCAATTCCCAGCCAACCTGACCGTTTTTGCCAAGCAGCAAGATTTTCATGCAGCGCGTCCGGCATAATTTTGCTCGACCCAGGCCCGGTAGCTGCCCGATTGCACGTTGGCAACCCATTCCTCATGGTCCAGATACCAGGCGACGGTCTTGCGGATGCCGGTCTCGAACGTTTCAAACGGCTTCCATTCCAGTTCGCGTTCCAGCTTGCCGGCGTCGATCGCATAGCGGCGATCATGGCCGGGGCGGTCCGTGACGTTGATGATCTGTTCGCGATACGGGATGCCATCAAGCCGGGGCCGCAGTTCATCCAGCAAGGTGCACACCGTGTGGACGATCTCGATGTTCGGTTTTTCATTCCAGCCGCCGACGTTGTAGACCTCGCCGACCCGGCCCGCTTCAAGCACGCGGCGGATCGCGCTGCAATGGTCTTTGACGTAAAGCCAGTCGCGGATTTGCTGGCCATCGCCATACACGGGCAATGGCTTGCCGGCCAGCGCATTGACGATCATCAAGGGGATCAGTTTTTCAGGAAAATGGTACGGGCCATAATTGTTCGAACAATTCGTCGTCAACACCGGCAAACCATAGGTGTGATGGTAGGAACGCACCAGATGATCGCTGGCCGCCTTGCTGGCCGAATACGGGCTGTTCGGCTCGTAGCGATGAGTCTCCGTGAAGGCTGGCTCGTCTTTCGTCAGCGAGCCATACACTTCATCAGTCGACACGTGCAGCAGGCGGAAATCCATCTTGGCGTCGCCTTGCAAGCCGCCCCAATAGGCGCGCACCGCTTCCAGCAGGCGGAAGGTGCCGACGATGTTGGTCTGAATAAAGTCTTCCGGGCTGTGGATGGAGCGGTCGACATGGCTTTCGGCGGCAAAATTGAGCACCGCGCGCGGCTGGCATTTGGCCAGCAAATCGGCCACCAGCGCGCTATCGCCTATGTCGCCGTGCACGAACAGATGGCGCTCGTCACCGGCCAGCGCCGCCAGGCTTTCACGGTTGCCCGCATAAGTCAATGCATCGAGATTGACGACCGTTTCATTCGACTGCGCCAGCCAATCCAATACGAAGTTGGCGCCGATGAAGCCGGCTCCGCCTGTAATTAATATCATTCGATGCCTCTGAAGAGATGTTTTTTCGCCGATGATAAATGCTGAATGCGCATTATTGATCAAAATTCGGCAGGAATATTTCTATAAAGATATATTTTTGATCGTGCAACTCTGATGCTGTTTGTCTAGTGCTAATCTAGTTATGAAAAACGAGCGCGCAGCGCACGATTTTAACCGATGGCAGTATCTAACGATAATTTTTTGCGACAAGTTGATGCAGGTAAATGAATCCCGGGGCCCGGCTCAATCGGGTGCTACTGTCGCGTAAATTAGCCGATGACATCGCTCCCCGATTGAGCTTGACCCCTTCTACTACTGCCGCCCTATTGCACCGCGCGCCATGGCCTGACATCGGCCGTTTCCTGCGCTGCCGGCGTATGGGGGGCGGCAGCTTGCTGCACGGCGCGCGCTTCCTTGCATAGCAATGCGGAACGATGCTGGGCCCGCCAAACGAAATCCTCGATGCCGCACTGCGGCGTGTACTCCAGCACGATGCGCAGCAGCAAGGCGCGCACCGCTTCATGGTCGAAGCGGTCGCACGCCGCTTCCAGCTCGGCCAGCAAGGCTTTCAGCGCCAGCCACGGAATTTCGCCTTCCTGCGCGCGCATGATCAAAGGATGACCTGTGCCCTCGACGTTGTCGCCGATCAGCAATTCCTCGTACAGCTTTTCGCCAGGACGCAGGCCAACGTAATGAATCGCGATGGCGCCCTCGGGCGCCAAGTCGCTCTTGATCTCCATGCCGCTCAAGTGCACCATGCGCCTGGCCAAGTCGACGATCTTCATCGGGTTGCCCATGTCGAGCACGAACACGTCGCCGCCCTCGCCCATTGCGCCGGCTTGCAAGACCAGTTGCGCGGCCTCGGTGATGGTCATGAAATAGCGCGTAATCTCGGGATGCGTGATCGTGATCGGGCCGCCGGCCATGATTTGCTTGCGAAACAGCGGGATCACCGAAC
>Ga0326735_1000050_pt1 | contig 22031 bp, 20 predicted proteins | sample 37_GP2_1092_FD_207945 | JGI IMG/M metagenome (GOLD analysis project Ga0326735, IMG submission 207945) | Glacier ice microbial communities from Ngari, Tibet, China - 37_GP2_109.2 | ecosystem: Environmental > Aquatic > Freshwater > Ice > Glacier | place: China: Ngari, Tibet | collected 2018-07-31
ATGCGATCACTACTTTTCCCTATCGGGCTGGCGTTGCTGTGCGCGCAGCCATTGTCGGCAGCCGCCCAGGCGCCAGTCCCGATTCCCGCAACACCTAGCGCCGACGGGCCGCTGTTTGCCTCGTCTGCTCTTACGCTGGAAGCGTCGATACGCCGGGCGTTCCAGTCAAATCCAGGCCTGCGGGCGGCTGGTCGCGATCTTGACATTGCGGCGGGGCAGCGCATGCAGGCCGGCCTCGTTCCCAATCCGCAGCTTTCCTACCTTTCGGAAGGAATAAAAAAGGACGCCCGCACGACGACCGTGCAGATCAATCAGGCGATCGAATTGGGTGGCAAACGCGGAGCCCGGATAACATTGGCTGAGCGCGAGCGCGACGTCGCATCGGCAGATCTGGCCAGTTACCGCAGCGTGCTGCGCGCCGATGTCGTTACCGCGTTCTTCGACGTATTGACCGCTCAGGAGCGCTTACTGCTCGCCCAGGCGTCACAGGAATTATCCCAAAAAGTCACTGTCGCCGCATCGAGGCGCGTTACCGCCGGAAAAATTTCGCCGGTCGAGGAAACCCGTGCAAGGGTCGCCGAAGCGAGTACAAAGATCGAGTTGAGCCAGGCTGGCAACGATCTGGCGTTGGCGAAGCGCCGCCTGGCCGCAACCTGGGGGAGTTTGACGCCAATTGAAGGTATGGTGGAGACCCCTGCGGTGCCGGTCGGCGCTCATCTAACCACAGCGGAACTGCTTTTACATCTTCCTGCCGCCCCACAAATTGCCCGGGCCCGCAGCGAAGTCGAGCGTCAGGCGGCCACGGCCGAAGTTGAACGCAGCCGCCGCTTCCCCGACCTGACCATCAGTCTCGGAAGCAAGCGCGACGAGCAGATCGGGATCCGGCAGACTGTCGTCGGCCTGGCGGTTCCCTTTCCCTTGTTTGATCGAAACCAGGGAAATGTGCTTAGCGCGTTGCGTCGTACGGATAAGGCAAGGGACGAACTGCTGGCCGTACAAAACAAACTGTCTGTGGAACTGGTGCAAGCGTCGTTGCGCCTTAACGGGGCGCGCTCTGAACTGGACATCTTGCGCAATGAAATTCTTCCAGGCGCCCAAAGTGCATACGAGGCAGGAACGAAGGGGTTCGAGCTCGGAAAGTTCGGCTTTCTCGATGTGCTGGACGCCCAGCGCACCCTGTTTCAGGCAAAAACCCAGTACGTCCGGGCCCTGGCCGAATCCCACCGCGCCGCCGCTGACATCGAGCGCATCGTCGGGAACGTCGAGCTGCACGGCAGCCTGACGTCACCCCAGCCCAATAACAAGGAAACACAATGAAAACTTCAACCCTGGACAAAAAGACGCGCATCGCGATCGCCATCGTGTTGGCTGTTGGCGCGGCGCTTCTCGCCGTCATCCTGTTGTCGGGGAAAAAGCCGGATGCAGTGGGCGAAGCTGGCGGCGCCGCGCGCGGTGAAGCGTCAGAACATGGCGACGCACCAAAAAAAGGGCCGCACGGTGGACGCTTGGTTACCCAGGGCAGCTTGAGTGTGGAAGTACTGCTTGCGGAGCAAGACGGCGAAGCCAGACACCAGTTATGGGCCTACGAAAATGGCAAGCCGCTACCCACGTCGGGCTTCACGGCGACTGAACAAGTCAAACGTCTCCAGGGCGAAGTTCAAGACTATATCTTTGTGGTCAAGGGCGACAGCCTGCTTACCTCAAAGGTAATTGCCGAGCCCCATGTGTTCGAAGCCGCGTTCGTCGTGAAGCGAGGCACCGATGTCGTCAAGTTCGACATCGAAAGCAAGGAAGGCAAAGTCGAGCTCAGCGACGCCCAGGCAAACACTGCCGGCATCAAGATCGAGACCGCTGCGCCAGCGCGTATTCGCAGCGCGTTCCAGCTTGCGGGCGAGATCCGCTTCAATGAAGACCGCACCGCGCACGTCGTGCCGCGCCTGGCCGGCGTCGTCGAGAGCGTGGCGGCTAATCTGGGACAGCAGGTCAAGAAGGGCCAAATCCTCGCCGTCATTGCAAGTACTGCGATATCGGAGATGCGTAGTGAATTACTTTCTGCTCAAAAGAAACAGGCTCTGGCGCAAGTGACTTACGAAAGAGAAAAGAAGCTCTGGCAGGAAAAAATCACTGCCGAGCAGGATTACCTTCAGGCGCAGCAGGTATTCAGGGAAGCCGAGATCGCGACCCAGAATGCGCGCCAGAAGCTGGCCGCCATTGGCGCATCGACGGCAACAGCGGGTGCACTGAACCGGTACGAATTACGCGCACCATTCGATGGGGCCATCGTCGAGAAACACATTGCCCTGGGCGAAGCGGTCAAGGAAGATTCGAACGTGTTCATGATTTCTGACCTGTCTTCCGTGTGGGCTGAAATTATCGTCCCCGCCAAGGATTTGGGGATTGTGCGCGTCGGGGGAACAGCGACTGTCAGGGCGACCTCCATGGGATCGGTCTCAACCGGCACGGTGTCGTACGTGGGATCGCTCATCGGCGAGCAAACGCGCACCGCAAAGGCGCGCGTCACGCTGGCCAATCCCAGCCTTGCCTGGCGCCCGGGGCTGTTTGTGGACGTCGAGCTTACGTCCGATGAACGCAACGCACCGGTTGCCGTGCTTTCCGACGCAATCCAGACGGTGAAGGACAGCCCGACAGTATTTATCAAGATGGATGGCGGGTTTGTCGGTCAGACCGTCACGACCGGCCGCAGCGACGGGAAGTACACCGAAATTGTCAGCGGGATCAAAACAGGCACCGCATACGCGGCCAGCGGCAGTTTCGTCGTCAAGGCGGAGCAAGGCAAGGGCAGCGCCGAGCACGCACATTAAGCGGGAGAGATCATATGTTTGAACGAATCATTCGCTTTTCCATAGAACAGCGCTGGCTGGTCATGCTCGCTGTCGTGGCGATGACGGCTATCGGCATCTTCAGCTACCAGAAGCTGCCGATTGATGCGGTCCCCGACATCACCAACGTGCAAGTGCAGATCAATACGTCGGCGTCCGGCTATTCTCCCCTGGAGGTGGAGCAGCGCGTCACGTTTCCGATCGAGACTGTGATGGCCGGCCTGCCGAATCTCGAACAGACGCGTTCGCTGTCGCGCTACGGCTTGTCGCAAATTACCGTCGTCTTCAAGGACGGCACCGATATCTATTTTGCCCGCCAACTGGTCAACCAGCGGATCCAGGAGGCGAAAGAGCGCCTGCCTGCTGGAGTAAGCCCCATGATGGGCCCGATTTCAACAGGCTTGGGCGAAATCTACCTTTGGACCGTCGAGTCGTTGCCGGGCGCGAGAAAGGCTGACGGCACGCCCTACACGCCGACCGATTTGCGCGAGATTCAGGACTGGATTATCAAGCCGCAATTACGCAACGTCATTGGGGTAACCGAGATCAACTCGATCGGCGGGTATGCGAAGGAGTATCACGTCACGCCAAATCCCGCCAAACTGGCTTCCTACAACCTCACCTTGCAGGATGTTGTCGTCGCGCTAGAGCGCAACAATAGCAATGTCGGTGCCGGCTATATCGAAAAGCGCGGAGAACAATTCTTGATCCGGGTTCCTGGCCAGGTCCGCACGGTCGAAGATATCCGGAACGTCATTCTGAGCAATGTGCAAAGCGTGCCAATTCGCATGCGCGATGTGGCCGAGGTGGACGTCGGGCGTGAATTGCGTACCGGTGCCGCGACCGATAACGGGCAAGAAGTTGTGCTGGGCACCGTCTTCATGTTGATCGGACAGAACAGCCGTGTCGTGTCGCAGGCGGTGGACAAGAAGATGGTGGAAATTAACCGCACCTTGCCAACGGGAGTGAAGGCATACACTGTCTACGACCGGACGGTCCTGGTTGACAAGGCGATCAGCACAGTCAAGAAAAACCTTCTGGAAGGCGCCGTGCTGGTCATTGCCGTTTTGTTTCTGTTCCTCGGCAATATCCGGGCGGCCCTGATCTGCGCGATGGTCATTCCCTTGTCGATGCTGTTCACGTTCACTGGCATGGTGACGTACAAGGTCAGTGCCAACCTGATGAGCCTTGGGGCGCTTGATTTTGGCATCATCATCGACGGCGCGGTGGTGATCGTCGAAAACTGTGTTCGACGTCTGGCTCATGCCCAGGCACACCACAAACGTCCGTTGACCCGCACCGAGCGGTTTCATGAAGTGTTCGCAGCTGCAAAGGAGGCGCGCCGGCCGCTGTTATTCGGGCAGCTGATCATCATGATCGTCTACATCCCGATCTTCGCGCTGACCGGCGTCGAGGGAAAGATGTTCCATCCGATGGCTTTTACAGTTGTCGCGGCACTGGTGGGGGCGATGATCTTGTCGATGACGTTTATTCCGGCCGCCGTTGCGCTGTTCATTGGCGAGCGTGTTGCTGAGAAAGAAAACCGCTTGATGGAATTTGCCAAGCGCATGTACAAGCCAATGCTGGCAAAGGTGATGCTCAACAAGGCGGTTGTAGTGACCATCGCCATTGTGCTCGTGGTGCTGTCCGGCGCGCTGGCAACCCGCATGGGGAGCGAGTTCGTCCCCAGCTTAAATGAGGGAGACTTCGCCATCCAGGCTTTGCGCATACCCGGCACCAGCCTGACCCAATCGCTCGACATGCAAAAACAACTTGAAAGCGGACTCAAGGCGAAGTTTCCGGAAATCGAACGGGTTTTTGCCCGCACGGGTACTGCAGAGATCGCGTCCGATCCCATGCCTCCGAACATTTCAGATGGCTACGTGATGCTCAAGCCGCAATCGCAGTGGCCATCGCCCAAGAAAACGCGTGACGAGCTGCTCTCGGCCGTGCAGGCGGAAGCCGCCAAGTACCCCGGTAATAATTATGAGTTCTCGCAGCCAATCCAGTTGCGCTTTAACGAACTCATCTCGGGCGTGCGTAGCGATGTCGCCGTCAAGATTTTTGGCGACGATATGGATGTGCTCAATGACACTGCGGCCAAGGTGGCGGCTACGCTCGGACGGGTACCTGGCGCCGCCGAAGTAAAAGTCGAGCAGACCACCGGTCTTCCCATGCTCACGGTCAACATCGACCGGAAAAAGACCACCAGGTACGGTCTGAACATTGGCGACGTACAGGAGACAATCGCGATCGCAACCGGTGGCCGTAGCGCTGGCACGATGTTTGAAGGCGACCGCCGATTCGACATTATCGTCCGCCTGCCAGAGCAATTGCGCAGCGACCTGGAGGCGCTCAAGCGCTTGCCGATCCCGCTGAGCAGCCCGACCTTGTCTGGTGCCAATGGGACACCTGGCGCAATAAGCTACATTCCGCTCGCTGAAGTGGCCACGCTGGACTTTGCGCCTGGTCCAAACCAGATCAGCAGGGAAAATGGCAAGCGCCGCATCGTTGTCAGCGCCAACGTGCGCGGCCGCGACATCGGCACGTTTGTTGCCGAAGCCGAGCGCCTGATATTGAAGGAGATAAAGATCCCACCTGGATACTGGACCAGTTGGGGCGGAACCTTCGAGCAGTTACAGTCGGCGACGCAGCGCCTGCAGGTCGTGGTGCCGCTTGCATTGTTTCTGGTGTTCATGCTGCTTTTTGTGATGTTCAATAACGTCAAGGATGGCCTGCTGGTCTTCACCGGGATTCCATTTGCCCTGACCGGCGGCATTTTCGCGCTTTGGTTGCGTGATATTCCGATGTCCATTTCGGCGGCGGTAGGTTTCATTGCGCTGTCGGGCGTGGCGGTGTTGAACGGATTGGTCATGCTGTCATTTATTCGCACGCTGCGCGAAGAAGGCATGGGACTTGACGAGGCCATCAATACGGGGGCGCTTACCCGCCTTCGGCCGGTTCTGATGACGGCGCTGGTCGCTTCGCTTGGCTTCATTCCGATGGCGATTGCAACCGGCACCGGGGCGGAAGTTCAGCGGCCGCTGGCGACGGTCGTAATCGGTGGCATCATTTCGTCGACCATATTGACGCTGCTTGTCCTGCCGCTTCTGTACCGGCTGGCACACGGCAAAGACAGCGATAAAAATGATTTTTTAGCCCAGATCAAAGATGAAGTTGTCGCTTAGTCGGTGTCGGCGCCCCCAAGGGCTTCATGGTCGATCCTGGTTGCAGGTCAGCACCTGGCCTGCAGGCGATAAGACCCGCGCTGTTCTATTGCGCTGGCGGCGGTTCCGGCTCGGCTGGCATCGCCTGCTTCTGGCGCCGTACCCGGTTCGACGCCACCACGCCGATCCCCAGCAACGCCAGGCTCAGCATGGCGCCAACCGACGGCGTCGCCAGCCAGCGCAGCGGCTGGCCGGGCGTCTCCGACGGCTCCTGGCGTTGCGGGTCGGACTGCGCCCGGCGAACCGTCGCGCCGGCTTCGGACTGGCCTTCGAAAAACGGGATCATTGCGCGGACCAAGGCCGGCACGTCTTCGGCGCTCCGGCTCGAAAGCCAGTTCAGGTCGCGCACGACTTCCTCGTTGAGCCAGATCGCCCCGGCATTGACCATGTCGTCGCGCACCCCCGGCCATGAAGTGAGCGTGCGGTTGGTGACCAGGCCGCTCGACGCCAGCAGCAGGGGCGCCTGGGACAGTACGGCGATCGGTTTGCCGAGCGCGTCCATGTGGCGCACCAGGTCGCGCGCCTGGGCGCTCTGGCGCAGCAGGTCGGGACTGATGTAGCCGCCAGGGATGAGCAGGCCGTCGAAGTCGGGCGCGCGCGCCTGGCTCATTTCAAGGTCGACCGCCACCAGTTCGGCCGCCTGCTGCACGTCCATGCCGCGGATCCTGCCCGCATGCAGGCCGACGATGACGACGTCCGCGCCCGCTTCCCTGAGCGCCGCGACAGGCGCGGCCAGTTCGGCTTTTTCGAAACCATCGGCTGCCAACACCGCAATGCGCTTACCGGCAAGTTGTTTGGGTGCGCTCATCGTGTCCTCCATTTACCTCGTAGTTTACAGAGTTGCCCCGATACCCTTTAGTTCCCCGGCGACTAGCCGGCAAAATAAATCGCCAACAAGCTATCTTTCCTATTATTGTTTTTTTGGCATTTCCGTATGGTTACGCCTGCTGGCCGAGCTGTTGATGCGGCTGGTATTGGTCGTCACCTTGCGCAACGCGCACCGGACCAACTGGCACAGCCTTTGTCGTGGCGCAGGAACAATCGAAGCGCCTGGCCGGACTGGTCGAACTGATGATGTCCGAGGTGCAGGACTGGCATCGCCTGTTCGGCGAAAAAAGCACGGATCACACGGGTTAATTTTATGCGATTGGATTGAGCCAGATCAATCCAACACTATAAAATCATTGTTAATATGCAAACAAAACGAAAAAACAGCGTACATTCGGGGATGTACTGACGTTGTCGCCACCGACGTGAAGCGTTCGCCGAAACAGGCTGACGTCGCCATCCATCAGATTCGGCACGGTCTTTGCGCCGGCGCCGGGCTCACCGGAGATCAGCATGCGTTTCGATACATTCAGCCGGGCTTTCGTGCCACGGACGGCCGTGTTTGCTTTCGTTGCCATTGGCGCCGGTGTGTGCCCCGCTTTGGTGCTGGCCGACGAAACCTGCAACTCGCCCTACATGTCGAACCTGATCAAGGGCCAGGAAGATTTTTTATATGTGTGGACGCTCGGCGTGCCGGGCATGGGCGACGGCTTTGATAAGCTCGTCACGCTCGACGTCAATCCGACGTCAAAGGGGTTCGGCAAGGTGCTAGCCCAGGTTGCGGTGGGCGGGCGCGGCGAAGCGCATCACATGGGCTTTACGGACGACCGCCGATTCCTGTGGGCCGGCGGCCTCGACGACAGCAAGATTCACGTGTTCGACGTGTCGACCAATCCGGCCAAGCCCAAGCTGGTCAAGACCATCACCGATTTTGCCCCGCGCGCCGGATTGGTCGGCCCGCACACCTTCTATGCGCTGCCGGGCCGCATGCTGATCGGCGCGCTGTCGAACAGCAAGGATAACGGCGGCAAGACCGGCATGGCGGTGTACAGCAACAAGGGCGACTTCATCAGCAAGTACGACATGCCGACCGATCAGGGTGGCGACGGCTACGGCTACGACATCGCCATCAATCCAGCCAGGAACGCGATGCTGACGTCGAGCTTCACTGGACGCAATAACTACATGATGGACCTCGGCCAGTTGATGAAGGACAAGCCGGCGATGCAGCGCTTCGGCACCAGCATGGTGATATGGAACTTGAAGTCGATGCAGCCGGAAAAAGTGTTGAACGTGCCCGGCGCGCCGCTCGAAATCCGCTGGTCGCTCAAGGAGGGCGACGACTGGGCCATTACCACCAGTGCGCTGACCTCGATGCTATGGCTGGTAAAGAAGGACGCCAAGGGCGAATGGCAGGCAAAGTCGGTGGCGCAGATCGGCGACCCGGCCAAGATACCGCTGCCGGTCGACATCTCGATCACGGCCGACGGCAAGGGCTTGTGGGTCAATACCTTCATGGACGGCACGACGCGCTATTTCGACCTGCGCAACCCGGAAGCGCCGAAGCAGACCTATGCCAAGCGCACCGGTTCGCAGGTCAACATGGTGTCGCAAAGCTGGGATGGCAAGCGGGCCTACGTCAGTTCCTCGCTGCTGGCCAAATGGGACAAGAAGGGCGTCGACGACGAGCAGTTCGTCAAGCTGTTTGCGTGGGACGGCAAGGAGCTCAAGGAAACCTTTACGGCCGATTTCTACCAGCTCAAGCTTGGCCGCGCCCACCACATGAAGCTCGGCGCGGCAAAGCCGGGCACGGCCATGGCGCTGGCACCGAAGTAGCCGCATGAAAAACGTCCTGCGCGCGGCATGCCTGGTGGCGCTCGCCGGGGCCGCACCGTCACTGTCGCCGGCGGCCGGCACCACCGCACCGCTCGGTTTCGTGCCGCCGGCGCCGGCTACCTACAAGCTCGAGCACATCATGCGTGCGCCCGACGGCGAGGTGCTCGACAGCGATGGCAGCGTTCACCGCCTGTCAGAGTTTTCGACCGGTAAAGTCACGCTGTTTTCCTTCATTTATACGTATTGCACCGACGCCAAGGGCTGTCCGCTGGCGTACGAAACCTTGCATAAACTTAAGAAGCGCATCGAGCAGGATCCCGCTTTGATCGGCAAGGTGCGTTTCGTCAGCATGAGCTTCGATCCGCGCTTCGATACGCCGCAGGCGATGCGCAGCTATGGCGGCGCGGATGCGCGCGACACGAGCGGCCTGCGCTGGCATTTCCTCACCACCGCATCGACCAGGCAACTGGCACCAATGCTGGACGGTTTCGGCCAGGATGTGTCGGTAGCCGCGCAGCAGGACTTGAACGCGCGCGTGCCGACGCTGGCCCACATGCTGAAGGTCTACCTGTTGGACCGCGGCGGCAGCGTGCGCGAAATCTACTCGCCGTCGTTTCTGCACCAACAGGTGCTGGAAAACGACATCAGGACGCTGTTGCTCGAGCGTCCGGCGCGGCGAAAATGAGCCGCACCGGCCTGCCCGGCTGATATGGATACGGAGAAAGCGCGATGTGGTCACAGGTGTGGCAAACCATTGTCAAAGAATTTTCCGACCTGAGCGATGTCGGTTCCATCACCGTGGTGTGCGTGCGCATGCTGGTCGCGGTCGTGCTGGGCGCTATTCTCGGTTACGAAAGAGAGTCGGCAGGCGCATCGGCCGGGTTGCGCACGCACATGCTCGTCGCCCTGGGCTCGGCGTTGTTCGTGCTAATCCCTTTACAGGCAGGCATGCAGCTCGACGGCATTTCGCGCGTGCTGCAGGGCGTGACGGCTGGCATCGGATTCCTGTGCGCCGGCGCCATCTTGAAATTGCAAGACGAAAAGCAGATCACTGGCCTGACGACAGCGGCGGGCGTCTGGCTTACTGCCGCCGTCGGCGTGGCAGCCGGCATGGGGCGCGAGGGTACGGCGGTCCTCAGCGCCCTGTTTGCGTTGGGCATCCTGTCGCTGCTGCGGTTCAAAACCGCTGGCAGTACTCAGCAAGACAGCGAACCCGGGCCCCGGCAATAAAGAGGCGGTCGGCCACGCGCGCGCCGCCAGCGATGAGCACGCCTTCAGCAAGCTTACTGCAGCTTATCGATACGAGCCACTTCCACCTTGGGATCGCGGATCAATCCCTTGTTGTACTCGCCCGTGATACGGAGTTCGGCTTTATCGTCGATCGGCGTATTTGCTGGCCATTGTTCGGTGTCGATGTCGAGATCGATTTCGCCCGTGCCGTCGGTAAAACGATAATGGTCGCCGCCTATGTGACGGACGATGCGCCCTTGCAGGCTGACTTCGGTATCATCCTTTCCAGATGCCGTCAACGCGCGGACAGTCGTTGGTGCAACGTTTCGGGGAACTTTTTTTGCCGATCCCGGGATGACTTTTTTGCCATCGCTGGGGCCGGTGTACTGAGCCAGGGCGCTGCCTGAGACGCCAAGCAGGGCAGTGAGCGCCAAAGCGGCGGCTTTCATCATGTCATTCTCCTTTTTGCCTAACGCTGGTAAAAGTATCGCCAATCCTGGCAAGGTATTTGCAGAAAAAGGAGCGGTCGATCACTTCATAAGACCAAATTCAATCGGAAAAGTTGCGAACATCAAATCAAGATACGGAATACTGCCCCGCCGCGCCGCGGCATTTTCAGGTAGGCTCAGGGCTTGCCAACGAGGGGACGATTGATGAGCACAGACTACCAGGCCAACCAGCCCGAACGCACCGCCATCGACGCATCGGCCGGCATCGTCGCGCTCGACTTTGGCACCGACTGGTGCGGCTTCTGCAAGGCCGCCGCGCCGGCGATCGAAGCCGCGCTGGCTGGGCAACCGGCGGTGCGGCATGTCAAGGTCGAGGATGGTCCCGGCCGGCCGCTGGGGCGCTCGTTCCGCGTCAAGTTGTGGCCTACCGTGATCGTTTTAAAGGACGGCAGGGAACTGGCGCGCGTGGTGCGGCCGGGCGACAGTGGCGAGGTGCTGGCGGCGCTGCAGGCGGCGCTGTAGAGAAGGTGCAGACAACTGCGTTGGCGTAAGCGCAAGCATGGCAAATCAGCTATGCTTGGGCGAACCACCGTCGCAGGAGAGAACCATGGACAGCTTCCTGAACCTTGCTGCACGCATCCTGATGTCGCAAATTTTCCTCATCTCGGGGATCGGCAAGATCAGCGCTTACGCCGGCACCCAGGCCTACATGGAGAAGATGGGCGTACCCGGGGCGCTGCTGCCGCTGGTGATCCTTACCGAAATCGGTGGCGCCCTGGCGCTGCTGTTGGGCTTTCAGGCCAGATGGGCGGCGCTGGCGCTGGCCGGCTTCACGCTGCTGTCGGGGCTGATCTTTCACTTCCAGCCGGGCGACCAGATGCAAATGATCAGCTTCATGAAGAACCTGGCGATTGCCGGCGGCTTGCTCATGGTGGTGCGTCACGGCGCTGGCGCGCCGGGCATCGACAAGCCGGGCGGCCACTGAGGAGCGCTGGCCTGGGCAACCACCGGTCAGCCGTTGCCCAGGTAGGCGAAACGGAGCACGAACACCGCTGCGATGATCCAGACCACCGGCTTGACTTCGCGGACCCGCCCGGTGGTCAGCTTGAGCACCGCATAGGTGATGAAGCCGAAGGCAATGCCCTGCGCGATCGAATAGGTGAACGGGATGACCAGCGCGGTGATCGCCGCCGGCACGCTCTCGGTGGTATCGAGCCAGTCGATCTCGCCCAGTTCCTTGAGCATCAGGCAGGCGACAAACAGCAGCGCCGGCGCGGTGGCATAAGCCGGCACCACGCCGGCCAGTGGCGCGATGAACAGGCAGGCCAAAAACAGCAGCGCGACCACCAGCGCGCAGAGCCCGGTGCGTCCGCCGGCCTGCACCCCGGCCGCGCTTTCGATATAGGCGGTGGTGCTCGAGGTGCCGAGCGCCGAGCCGGCGACGATGGCCACGCTGTCGGCCAGCAGTGCACGGTTCAGCCGCTTCATCTTGCCTTCGACCAGCAGGCCGGCGCGTTTGGCCACGCCCATCAGGGTGCCGGTGGCGTCGAACAGTTCAACCAGGAAAAACACCAGTACCACGTTCAGCACCCCCATCGACAGCGCACCCGGCACGTCCAGTTGCAGCAAGGTCGGCGCGATCGACGGCGGCAGCGACACCAGGCCGACAAACTTGTTACCGCCAAAAAAGAAGCTGAGGACGGTGACGGCGACGATGCCGACCAGGATCGCGCCTTTCACTTTCAAGCGGTCGAGGGTGACGATCAGCAGGAAGCCGGCAATCGCCATCAGCGCCGGAGGCTGGTGCAGGTCGCCGGCGGTAACGAGGGTGGCGGGGCTGGCAACGACCAGGCCGGCGCTTCGGAGCGCGATCAGCGCCAGGAACAGGCCCAGTCCCACCGTGATGGCCGTGCGCAGCGAAGTCGGAATGCCGTCGACGATCATTTCGCGCAGGCCCAGCACGCTGACCAGCACGAACAGGCAGCCCGAGATGAACACGGCGCCCAGCGCGGTTTGCCACGGCACCCCCATGCCGATCACCACGGCGTAGGCGAAGTAGGCGTTCAGGCCCATGCCCGGCGCCATGCCGATCGGATAGTTGGCGTACAGCGCCATGATCGCGGTGCCGAGGGCGGCGGCCAGGCAGGTGGCGACGAACACCGCATCCTTGGGCATGCCGGCGTCGCCGAGGATGGTCGGGTTGACGAAGATGATGTAAGCCATTGTCAGGAAGGTGGTGACGCCGGCCACCACCTCGGTGCGCACGTCGCTGCCGTTTTCCTTAAGCTTGAAAAAGGTTTCCAGTGACACAGGATTCTCCTGGACGAAGTCGATACTGGACAGTATAACGCCGCGGCGTTGCGGGTTCGCTTGCTAGTGCCGTTCCGGATGGAGGGAACCGACCCCCGGGTGACGCTTCGTCACGCGCCAGATCCACCATACCAGGGCCAGCTGCAACGGCAGGCGCAGCGTCAGCAAGGCGATCTGCCAGCCTGGGCGAGCGTCATGCAAGCCATCGAGGAGCATCTGCAGATTGGCCGGCAGCACGGCGATCGACAGCAGGATCAGGCCGAGGCCGGCGGCGCGGCGCAGCGGCGGCAGCAGCACGGCAAGGCCGCCGGCCATTTCGCAGGCGCCGCTGATGGCGACCAGTTGCGCGTGATAGCCGAGCCATTGGGGCATCACGCCGGCGTAGGCATCCGGCAGGATGAAGTGCAGGGCGCCGCCGACGATGAACAAGGCGGCCAGCAGCGCGCGGCCCGCTGCCCGCGGGTTCATGATGCAGCCGTGATGCGCCGGTTCATGACGCCATCATGCCGTGATGATCTTCAGGTCCAGCGCGCGTTCGGACAGCCAGACCAGGGCGATCGCGACGATCAGGCTGGAGCCGCCCACCAGCACCGCCTTGCGGTAAAACGCCGTCGCGCGCGCCAGGAAGGCGAGCGGCAGGAAGGCGGCGACGATCGCCAGCTGGCCCAGTTCGACGCCGACGTTAAAACCCACCAGCGAAAGCAGCAGCGACGATTGCGGCAAACCCAGGTCGAGCAGCACGCTGGCAAAACCGAAGCCGTGGAGCAGGCCGAAAGCAAACGCCAGCAGCGCGAGGCGCCTGGTGATCACCGGCCACAGGTTGTTGAGCGCCGCGACGGCGACCGACAGGGCGATGGCCGATTCGACGACGCGCGACGGCAGCGCGACGACGCCGAGCGTGGCCAGGGTCAGCGTGATCGAATGGGCCAGCGTGAAGGCGGTGACGATCTTGAGCACCTCGATGCTCGAGGCGCGCAACGTGGCGCGCGCCTGCCAGCGGCCTTCGCGGCGTATCAGCACCGCCGGCAGCAGCAGCGACAGCAGGAACAGGATGTGATCGAAACCGATCCAGATGTGCCAGACGCCGTGTTTGACGTAGTCGAAAAACTGGCGCCAGCGCGAGGCGTCGGCCACCCGCAGCAGTTGCCGCGCGCTGTCGGGCGCGAAGATGGCGGTGGAGGTCAGGGCGCCGTGCTCGAGGCGCAGCAGACCCTTGTGCTGCGGGTCGATATCGAACAGCAGCTTGTAATCGATGTCGAGTGTATTAACCGCGTTCGGGCAGGTCGCCCGCAGTTTCAGGACGGCGTAGGCACCGTCGCTGTGATCGTCCAGCAGGTGGCTTGTGACGGCCAGCGGACACGGTTCAGCTTTACCCCCGCCAGCCGGTACGCCCAGCGCCAGCCGCGACAGCGCGTAGGCGGCGATATCCGGGTGCCGGGCGCGCACTTCGTCCCACGTCAATTCGCCGTTGCCGTCGGCATCGAGGCCGATCGCCATGTCGAGGTCGCGCAGCGCGATGTCCCACTGGCCGTCGACCTGCTGGCCGGCGACTTTCAGCGTCAGGTAGCTGTCGCTCGGCTTGTGCGCGCTTGCCTGCGCCGTGAACAGCGCCAGCAGCAAACCCAGGCCCGCTGCCCGCCAACGCGGCATCATGCCGGCGCTTTCATGGCGCGCAGTTTTTCTACGGTTGGCGCGATGGTGCGGTCTTCGATGCGGGTTTTTGCGATCCAGTCGAGCGCGGTGCGCGCGGCGCCGGCGTCGCCACTGGCGGCGGCTGTCTCGACCAGGATGCGCAAGTCGGCCGGTTCCTTCTGCACCGTCCAGTTCAACATCGCCAGCCTGACCGCGGTTTTCGAATCGCCCCGCAGCGCCAGCTCAAAGCGCGCCTGTTCGCGCTGGTGGACAGTATCGCCACGCAGCATGGCCGCGTCGAAACGCAGCCGCAGCGAGTCAGCCTGAATCGCAGCGTCGTCCGAGCGCAGCGCCTTGAGCGCGATGGCGTAGCGCAGCAGCAGTGCGTCGATGCGGGTTTTGTCCTTGAGCAGCCTGGTCACCTCGACGGCGCGGCCGCGGTCGAGCAGGAAGTCGCTATAGGCGCCCAGCAGGTAGCTGTCGGGGTCAACGCCGGCCATCGCCTGTTTGAACAGCGCGTCGGCGTTGGCGTCGTCACCGAGACGCGCGGCCATTTCCGCCAGCAGGGTCTGGACCCAGGTGCGCACTTCAGGAGTGGCGTCGGGATGCTGGTCGAGCGCCGTTTTGAGCTTGTCGAAGCTGGCCCTGGCGTCGCCGTTGACGCTGCCGATGTTCGACAGGCAGGTCTGGACGATCAGCTGCGGTGCGCGCGAGTACAGGCGCATGCAGCTGGCCCTGGCGCCGGCGTAGTCGCCGGTGACCATCTGCACGGTAGCGCGGGTCAGCCGGGCCTGGACGTTGCCGCTGTCGCGGGCCAGCACGGTGTCGAGGTCGGCCAGCGCTTCGGCGAACTGGTGGGTGCCCTGGCGCAGCGTGGCGCGCAGCACCAGTACCTGCTCGCTTGGTTGCGGCAGCGTCCACCACGGCGCCAGCGCCGCTTGCGCATAGCCAAGGTAACGCGGGTCGCCCTCGAGGCGGGCTTGCTCGATATAGCGCTGCGCCAGGGCGGTGGCGCGGGTAACGTCGTTCGGATTTTTGCTCAGTTCGGCGCGCAGCTGCTGCAGTTCGCGCTGGACCGGATTGGCGCGGCTGGGCAGGCGTTCGACCACTTGCCTGCCGTCGGCCGGAATATAGGGTGTGGCATGGCAGGCGCCGGCCAGGGCCAGCATCAGCGCCAGAGCGCGCAGGGTGTTCAAATACAAGCGGGAGACAACGTTCATGGAACCCTAGTGAAAAATGAAAAAGCTGGAACCGCGCCCACGTCATGCAAGCAAGGTTCCAGCTGGCTGATGCGCTTGACTAGCCGAGCGGTTCAGGCTCGGTGTTTTCCGGCGAGGTGGTAACGAAGACGTCGATCGCACTGTCTTCAGTGCTCTCGGACGAGGCCGAGATGAAGCTCGATACCGTGCTGAAGAACACATCGGTCACCGGCGCCGGCGTCGACGGCGAGCCGCCGCCGCCGTTGTTGCCGTGGTCGTCGTCGTTGCTGCTGCCGCAGCCGGACAGGCCGGCGCCGGCCAGCAGCGCCACGGCGATGGCAGCCTGCGCCCTTCCGACGATAAAATTAAATGGCTTCATGAAATCTCCTTGACTGGGGTTTGCCTGGTGGTACTTCGTGATTGCTTAGTTATTGCCCGGCAGTGGGGTGTTCAGGTAGGGGAACACGCCCTGGAAGTCGGCAGCGCTCTTGCGTACGCCGTCGGTCAGCGGCAGGGCGCCGGCCGGTGCGTCCGAAGGCTTGCAGCCCACCTTCAGCGTGTCGGTGTTGCCAGTGAGCGCGCACAGGGCGCCCATGGCCACGCGCAGCGAGACGTCGACGACGTCGTCGGCAGGGCGGCGCCCGTTCGGGAAGCCGGCATTGTCGCCGCCGGCCACGCCCAGCGCGTTCTGCGCGCCGGCCGCGGTCGGTTCGATCGACGTATTCAGGCGCAGCATTTCGGAGGCTACGACGTTGGCAGGCTGGTTTACGCCTGGCAGGCCTTTGAGGAACACGGTAACCAGGTCGTTGCGCGGGAAGTTGGTCGGCGCCTTGGCCGCCGGGAACAGCGTTTCGACAACGGCCGGCAGCGCCGGATTGGTGACGTAGTCGATGAACTGACCGTCATTTCTCGGCTTGGAGGTATTAAACTTGTCCTTGTCGTCCAGGCCGATGATCACTTCGTTCACCAAAGGCATGCCGACGCGCGATACCTGGCTCCATCCGCCGCCTTCCTTGACGGCGTTGTTGATGCTGGTGCCCGGGAAAGGGTTGAGCAGGCGGCCCTGGCGCATGCTGGCGGTGGCGTAGCCGCCGATGACTGGCTCCTTGCCATTGGTCACGCAGGCGATCGGCACTTCGATGGCGATCGAGCTGATGTTCTTGCCTTCCAGGTTGTTCTTGTTGCCGCCCTCTTCCGCGCCGAGCGGGTTCAGGTTGAACAGGTCGAAGATCTTGCCGACGGCGATGTAGAACGGCTCCTTGCGCTGGCCGACGAACACGCGGCCGGTGCCGCATGCGCCCAGCGCGATGTCGTACAGATGCTTGTTGGCGTAGGTTTCATAGCCGCTGGCGCCGCCGAAGACCTTGTCGCCGATGTTGTCGACCGGCTTGTCGAATTCGGTAGCGCCGCCGGTGGCCGCCAGGCGGGTGCGGGTGCCGCCGCGGCGGTCGCCCTTGACCATGTCGATGGTGAAGGTTTCACGCACGTTCAGGGAAGCCGGGTTGACGCCGGAAATCGTCGACGAGTTGATCAACGGGATCAGCACCGACTTGCCGCCGATGGTTAATGCCGTCTTTTTCGAGGTATTTTTGAAGCGGAACTGGAACGACACGTCTTCCTTGGCGTCGCCGTCGTTGTCGACGTGGATTTCGTAGAGCGCGTTCTGGTCGAACTGGTAGAAGTGCGGGCCGCCCTGCGGATCCTGGAACGGGATAAAGTCGGCGATCATCGTCACGTAGCCTCCGCGGTCCGGAGCATAGCTGCGGAACATGAAAAAGTCGGTACCGTCGACTTTGGGCGCGTTGGTCAAAAACGGCGCCTCGCGGTGGCTCGATGCCTGGGCCGGGGCAAACACGCCGCCCAGTACCAAACCGGATATCATGGCTGCCAGGCAGTTGCGTTTCAAATTATTCATGATAAGGATCCTGTGTCGTTAAAATGGTTGTTCAAGACGCTATTTATAGCAAGTCAGCCAGAGATCCTGTGTTAGTTAGCGCACGGATAGCAGGCAATATTGATAGTTGTAACGAGATGTGACTAAAATGTTGTTCCGTTGTTGAACAGGAGACATAAATGCAGCAAAATGAACTGGGAATAGCGCCGCTCCAAGGCAAAGTGTCCGCCGAGGAATGGCAGCTGCGCGTCGATCTTGCCGCCTGCTACCGGCTGGTGGCCGAATTCGGCTGGAGCGACCTGGTGTTCACCCATATTTCGGCGCGGCTGCCGACTGGGCAGGCAGGGCAGGACCCGGGGCAAGACCAATTCCTGATCAATCCCTACGGCCTCATGTTCGACGAAATCACCGCCTCGTCGCTGGTGCGCATCGATACCGATGGCAACAAGCAGGGCGATTCGCCGTTCCCGGTCAACCCGGCCGGCTTCACCATCCATTCGGCTCTGCACGCTGCCCGCCACGATGCCGCCTGTGTGCTGCACGTGCACAGCCTCAACGGAGTGGCGGTGTCGGCCCAGAAAGAAGGCCTGCTGCCGCTGTCGCAGCAATCGATTTTCATCCTCGCCAGCCTCGGTTACCACGACTACGAGGGGGTGGCGCTGAACGACGACGAAAAGCCGCGCCTGGTGGCCGACCTTGGGGCGAAGCGCTACCTGATGCTGCGCAATCACGGCCTGCTGACCGTGGCCAGGAGCATTCCTGACGCCTTCCTGCAGATGTACCTGTTCGAATCGGCGTGCGCAATCCAGATTCGGGCCCAGTCCGGCGGCGGCGAGCTGGTGCACATCCCCGACGCTATTGTCGCCAGGGCTCGCCAGCAGGCGCGCGACGTCACCCGCGCGCAAGGCGGCATGCTGGCCTGGCCGGCGCTGCTGCGCCGCCTGGAGCGAAAAGACCCGTCCTACCGCAGTTGATTTTGTTACCATGGCGTCATTGACCCTCTCACCAAATAACACCATGCCAAAAAACAAGCCGCCGGTTCCCCGTAAATCCGCCCTCGCGCAGGAAGAAGATGCCGATGTGATGGCGCAGGCCCTGGCCGACCTCGCGCTCGATATCGTCGAAGGAGAAGTTGACGAAAGTACCGTCGTCGACGCCGCCGCCCTACGCCTGAAGGAGGACGAGCTGGCGCGGCTGGTGCGCAACGCGCTGCGCAAGAAGAACGACGAGGTGTTGTACAGCGCCATCGAACACGCCAAGTACACCGATATCAGTGCCTGGCAATACCTGCGCGCCCATGTCGAAGAGGCCGGCGCGACGATGATGATCCGGCGCGACGGTAAGCCGACCGAGGAAATGGTGGCCTTCCTGGTGCCGGTGTTTATCCATAGCACCGGCGGCCTGGTGCTGGCGGACACGTTCCAGGATACCGCCGCCTTCGAATTTTTGCGCGTCAGCTTCCAGCAGGCCGGGCTGGAAAGCCCCGACGCCAAGGTGGTGCTGATCAGCCACGCCTACGACCTGCAGGAAATCGACAGCATCAGTTACAGCCAACTCAATGACATGCTGCGCGAAGTGGCCGCCACCATGAGCGAGAAAAAGCTGGTCGACACGCCGGCGCTGGCGGCCAGTATCAAAGGCTGGGAAGGCGGCGGTTTCGAGCCGCTCGACGAGGCGATGGAACTGCGCTTCCTGCTCGGCTTCGCGCGCAAGCGCGCCGACGATCCGTTCTACGCCGTGCCGGAAGACGAGGAGGAAGCCGATGCCTTTTTTGCCGCGCGGCTCGAACGCTATCGCAATTGGGCGCAGCAAGCGGCGCCGCTGCTGCAAACTTGCCTTGCGCCGCCAGCGGCGGCGCTCAGGCTCAACTTCCTTTACCAGGACTTGTTTTACGGCGCCAAGGCGCAGGGCATGGCCGAGATGGCGATGCTGGCGATGATGTCCGGCATTAACGCGGCGCTGGTCGACAACGGACTCGATGCCGCCGAGGTCAGCGCCATCGTCGCGCCGGCCGATGTCGACGACCAGATGGTGCTGCGGGTGGCGTTGTACCGCGCCGGCAACCCGGTGCCCATCGCTTCGCGCGAAATGCCGTTCGACCTGGCGGCGGACCTGCAGACCGAAGTCGACGACATCTGCGACGCCCTCGCCACCATCGGCATCCACGCCCTATCGGTGGCGCTGCGCTTCGGTCGGGACGGCCAGCCGCAAGAGGTGCTGCCGTACAGCCCGCAGTGACGCGGTGTTCAAGACATGCGTGAATTCGACAGGAAAATCCAGGCCACCGAGATGATCACCATCCCGGTCAGGCTGACGCACGACCAGGTAAAAAACCAGGCCGACACCACGCTCGCCTGCAGCGCCCGTTCGGCCAACAGGCCAAGGCCGAAGTCGCACGCCGTCAGCACCGACCAGCGGCGCAGGTAGACCGGCAGGTAGTGGCACATGCGGCGGTTGTGCTGAACCAAGGCACGGCGCTCGAACAGGTTGCGCGCCGCGCTGATGTCGGCGACCATCCACTCGAAAAACATGGAGCGGTACAGCAGCGTGCGAAAGGGAATATCCACAATGTCTGTGCCGCTGTCCCGATGGTCGGGCTGCGGCTGAGGGCTGTCTGACATGATCGCACCTTGGAGTTGCAGGGGGGCGATTCCGGCAGCAGGCACCGCTCCGGGACCGGTCTCCGATATTAACCCAGGCAATGAAATTGTTTTTGCCGCGCGCGGTTGAATTCACCCGTAGAGCCCAGACCCTTATGCCGGCGTCCGCCGCGCCCGCAGCCACACCGCGGCAATGCGGTCGACACCTGGCTCCCGGCGGCTGTACTCGGCTTCGTCGAGCTCCTCGCCAAACACGTCGGCATCGATCTCCTCGTAGTGCCAGCAGACGCCGGCAGCGTCCAGCAGGGGCTTAATGCGCGCAAGAAAAGGATCGACGCCGTCGACGATCGCCACACCGGTGTACATCAGCAGCCGTCCGCCAGGCGCCAGCCGGCCGAGCGACGCCTGCACGATGTCGATCGACAAGCCGGCGCCGAGTTCGCCGCCGCCGTGGCGGTAGGCGCGTTCGCAGGGATCGAGCAGATAGGGCGGGTTGGCGACGATCAGGTCGAACTGGCCGACGGCCGCCTTTAACAGGTCGCTGTGCAGCGGGCGCACGTTGGCGGCGCCGGCAAGCAGGGCGTTGACGCCTGCCATGCGCAGGGCTTCGTCGTTGATGTCGAGCGCCAGCACTTCGGCGCCTGGCGCGTGCAGCGCGATGGTAATCGCCGCCGGGCCGGCGCCGCAGCCGATGTCGACCGCGCGCTCGATTGAACCGGTGCCCAGTTCGGCCCGCAGCGCGCGCACGAACCGGTAGGTGTCGGGGCCGAAGAAGACGGCGTTGTCCGCGCTGGTCGGGTAGGCCGAGTGAAAATACAGCTCGTCGCCGATGTTTGAAACACGCACCAGGCTGCGCCGGCACTCACCTTCGGCGCGCAGCACGCCGGCGCTGCGCATCAGCGCCACCATGTCGGAGGGCACGTCGCCCTCGCGAAACGGCCGGCTCCAGCCGAATACGTCGGTCAGGCTGACCGGCTTCACGCCACTGGCGCGGCGCAGCACGCGCGCGTGGGTGGCCGGGGTTACCGTCACGTGGCGGTACTGCGCCGTTTTCAACGCCTTGCCCAGTGCCAGCAGGGCGGCGTCGGCCCGCGCCGGCGCAGAGGCGGAGGCGGAGGCGGCAGGTGGGGCGAAGGTCGAGGGCAAAGTGGCAACCGGGCTCAATTAAACAGCCTGGAAAACACCCTGGTCGCCATCAGGCCGGCGGCGCTGTGGTGCTTGGCCGGCGACATCAGCGCGGTCAGCATGGCGACCGCTTCTTCCTTGCTGCCGGCGGCAGCGAGCTTCGCTTCGAGCAAGCGCAATTCGCAGTCGATGGTTTCCCGTGCATGCGCGTCGTCAGGGAAACGGTGGCGCAGGATGCCGCGTTCAGCCCTGTCGCGCGGCCGCCGCGCTGTGCCGCCGATGGCGCCGGCGGCGCGCTGCTGAGCCCGGTGACTGGCAACCCGCGGCAGCACGGCCGCAGCCCACGGGTGCGGCGGCGTCGCGATCCAGTCATGCAACACCTGCTGCTCGTAGGCGCTGAACACGCCAAACATTTGCGCATGGTCGCCCTGGATCAGCGCCCAGAAGCGGCTGTCCTCGGGCGCTTGGCCGCGCGTGAACCAGCCTTGCGCCTCGAGCGCCGCCAGCAAACCAGGCATCTGGCCGCGGTCGCCCATCCAGTCGTTGAGCGAGCGGCCGCCCACTTTGCAGTAGTCCGAGTGCATGTTCTTGCCAACCGCGCTCTTGGCGCCCAGGATGCCGACCAGCTCGGCATGCAGGTCGAACGAGGCGATCACCGCTTCGGTGCCAACACTAAGGTCGTTGAGGCGGTAGCCGGCCTCGACCCGGCGCATGAAAGCGGCGCTGTCGCCCACTTGCGGCGTCAGCTTGTGCAGCGCTTCCCATGCCTTGCGCGCATGGCCGCTGTCGGCATTGTCGACCGTGACGTGCAAGGTAAAATAGTACGGGTCGATGCCGAGTTCGTTGAGCTCATAGGCGGTG
>Ga0326735_1000051_pt1 | contig 22023 bp, 19 predicted proteins | sample 37_GP2_1092_FD_207945 | JGI IMG/M metagenome (GOLD analysis project Ga0326735, IMG submission 207945) | Glacier ice microbial communities from Ngari, Tibet, China - 37_GP2_109.2 | ecosystem: Environmental > Aquatic > Freshwater > Ice > Glacier | place: China: Ngari, Tibet | collected 2018-07-31
TCCGGCCTGCCGCCGTCGATGAAGCTCAACGGCAGCGAAGGCAAGTACATTTTCAAGAAAAGCCTCGAATCGTACCTGCCGGAAGAGATCCTGTACCGCAAGAAGATGGGCTTCGCGGTGCCGCTGGCGACCTGGTTTCGCGGCCCGTTGCGCCAGCGCGTACGCGAGTCGCTGCTGGGCGACACGCTGGCCTCGACCGGCATCTTCAACACCGGCTACCTGGCCCAGATGGTCGAGCAGCATGAGTCGGGCCGGCGCGACTACAGCGCGCCGATCTGGACCGTGCTGATGTTCGAAGCGTTCCTGCGCAAGGAATTACAAGGAGAGTCGGCATGAGCGCGCTGCCGACGGCCGGCACGTTGAACGCGCCGTTGCGGGTACTGCACGTGCTCGACCATTCGATCCCGCTGCACAGCGGCTACACCTTCCGCACCCGCTCGATCCTGCAGCAGCAGCGCGCGCTCGGCTGGGAAACCTTCCACCTGACCAGCCCGAAACAGGGCCCGGCCGAGCACGGCCACGAAACCGTCGACGGCCTGGCGTTTTACCGCACCGCGCCGGCCACCGGCATGCTGAAGACGCTGCCGGTACTCAACCAGCTGGCCGTCATTGGCCGCCTCGCCGCTCGCCTGCTGGAAGTGGCGCGCGACATCAAGCCGGACGTGTTGCACGCGCACTCGCCGGCCCTCAATGCGCTGGCCGCGCTGCGGGTTGGCAAGCGCCTTGGCATCCCGGTGGTCTATGAAATCCGCGCCTTTTGGGAAGACGCCGCAGTCGACCATGGCACCGCCCGCGAATGGGGGTTGCGCTACCGCGTCACGCGGGCGATGGAAACATATGCGCTCAAGCGGGTCGACGCCGCCACCACCATCTGCGAAGGCTTGCGCCTTGAAATTGTCGGGCGCGGCATCCCGGCGCACAAGGTGACGGTAATCCCGAATGCGGTCGACGTCAAAGATTTTTCCGTCGACGGCGCGCGCGATGAAACGCTGGCCGCCTCGCTCGGCCTGGCGGGCCACGCGGTGCTCGGCTTCATCGGCTCGTTCTACGCCTACGAAGGCTTGAACATCTTGCTGCAGGCCTTGCCGGCAATGCTGGAAAAAAATCCGGCGATCCGCGTGCTGCTGGTCGGCGGCGGGCCGCAGGACGCCGCCCTGAAGCAACAGGCGCGCGATCTCGGCGTGGCCGACAAGGTCATCTTTACCGGCCGTGTGCCGCACCACGACGTGCAGCGCTATTACAATCTGGTCGATGTGCTGGTCTACCCGCGCCTGAAGATGCGGCTGACCGACCTGGTTACTCCGCTCAAGCCATTGGAGGCGATGGCGCAGGGACGGCTGCTGGTGGCGTCCGACGTCGGCGGCCACAAGGAACTGATCGAGGATGGCGAGACCGGCGTGCTGTTTCGCGCCGGCGACCCGCTCGCGATGGCGCACAAGACGCTCGCCTTGCTCGACGCGCCGGAACGCTGGGCGGCCTTGCGCGAACAGGGCCGCCGCTTCGTCGAAAACGAACGCAGCTGGAAGGCCAGCGTGGCGCGCTATCACCGCGTGTACGGCGGCGTGACCGGGAAGGCGACCGCCTGATGGCGTTGCCGTCCCTGCCCCCATCTCTACCCTCGTCCCTGCCTTCCATCCGGATTGGCGTCGTCGGGCCGTTGCCGCCGCCGTCGGGCGGCATGGCCAACCAGACCTTGCAGCTGATCGGCCTGCTCGAAGCCGACGGCCACGCGGTCGAAGTCATCCAGGTCAACCCCCCCCACCGGCCGGCATGGGCGGAAAAGCTGAAAGGCGTGCGCGCGCTGTTTCGCCTGCTGCCCTTCGTGGTGCACTTGTGGCAAAGCGCCGGCCGCGTCCAGCTGTTCCACGTGATGGCCAATTCGGGCTGGTCGTGGCATTTGTACGCCGCGCCGGCCATCTGGATCGGCCGCCTGCGCGGCTGCCCGGTCATAGTCAATTACCGGGGCGGCGAGGCCGACGCCTTCATGCAAAAATCGCAAGCCTGGGTGCGCCCGAGCTTGCTGCGCGCCGACGCCGTCATCGTGCCGTCGGGCTTCCTCGAACATGTATTTGGCAAGTACGGCGTCCCCACTTGCGTGGTGCCCAACATTATCAACCTCGATCGGTTTTCGGCGGCAGCACCGGGCAGCGCCCTCGGCCAGCCGCTGCGCGTGCTGGTCGCGCGCAACCTCGAACCGATCTACGACAACGAAACGGCGCTGCGCGCCTTCGCCCTCGTGCTGGCAAAGCATCCTGACGCGCAACTGGTGGTGGCCGGCTCCGGCCCGCTGCGCGATTCGCTCGGGCAGCTGGCCGCCGCGCTCGGCATTGCCGGCTCGGTAACTTTTACCGGCCGGGTCGACAACGCCGGCATGGGCGCGCTGTACCGCGGCGCCGACCTGATGCTCAACCCGAGCACCGTCGACAACATGCCAAATTCGGTGCTCGAAGCGCTCGCCAGCGGGGTCGCCGTGGTCAGCACCAATGTCGGCGGCGTGCCCTACTTGGTGGAGGACGGCAAGACCGCCCTGCTGGTGCCGCCGCGCTCGCCGCAGGCGATGGCCGACGCGATGCTGCGCCTGGCCGCCTCGCCAGAACTGGCGTCCAGCTTGAAACTGGCCGGCCTGCAATATGTGCAACAATACGCTTGGGCTGGAGTAAGGCCGCGGCTGCTTGAAGTATACCGGGCGGTCATCCATCCCAGCCTAGCCAAGATCGCCAGCCATCCATGAACACCCAGACACTGCCTCAAACCGGCCTGTACACACAGCTCGTTTCGCGCCTGCTGTTTCCGCTGCACGAACGCTTGAAGCGCCACACCACGGTGGCGGCGCGCCAGCGTATGGAGCAGTCGCAGTGGTGGCCACCGGCCGAACTCGAGGCGCTGCAGCTGCGGCGCCTGCGCCAACTGCTGGCCAGGGCCCAGGCCCAGGTGCCGCATTACCGCGACCAGTTCGCCGCGATCGGCTTCGATTGCCTGCGCGACGTCCGCTCGCTGGCCGACCTGCGGCGCCTGCCGTTGCTCGACAAGGCCGTCATCCGCGCCGCCGGCGACGCGATGAAGGCGGTTGATGCGGTCGGGCTGGCCCGCTTTAACACCGGTGGCTCAAGCGGCGAACCGCTGATTTTTTACATCGGCAAGGAACGGGTCAGCCACGACGTTGCCGCCAAGTGGCGCGCCACGCGCTGGTGGAACGTCGATATCGGCGACGCTGAAATCGTCGTCTGGGGTTCACCCATCGAGCTGGGCGCGCAGGACAAGGTGCGCGCCGTGCGCGACCGCATGTTGCGCACCGCCCTGCTACCGGCGTTCGCCATGTCCGAGGCCAAGCTCGACGGCTTCCTGGCAGACATCCGCGTGGTGCGCCCGCGCATGCTGTTCGGCTACCCGTCGGCGCTGTCGCACATCGCCCGCCACGCCAAGGCAAAAGGGGTACGCATGGACGACCTCGGCATCCGGGTCGCCTTCGTCACGTCGGAACGGCTGTACGACGAGCAGCGCCAGCAGATTTCGACGACCTTCGGCTGCCCGGTGGCCAACGGTTACGGCGGGCGCGACGCCGGTTTCATCGCCCACCAGTGCCCGCAGGGCGGCATGCACATCACCAGCGAAGATATCATCGTCGAAATCCTCGATCCGTCAGGCCAGCCGGTGCCCGGCAACCAGGCCGGCGAGATTGTCGTCACCCACCTGGCGACCGGCGACTTCCCGTTCATCCGCTACCGCACCGGCGACGTCGGCGTGCTCGACACCGCGCCGTGCACCTGCGGGCGCGGCCTGCCGCTATTGAAAGAAATCCAAGGCCGCAGCACTGATTTTTTAATCGCCCAGGACGGCACGGTGATGCATGGCCTGGCGCTGGTGTATATCCTGCGCGACTTGCCGGAAGTGAAGGCGTTCAAGATCAGCCAGGAAACGATCGACCTGACCCGCGTGCAGGTAGTCGCCGACGCTCCGCTTGGCGGCGCGCTGCGGGACAAGATCAAGGCCGGTTTTAAGGCCAGGCTCGGCGCCACGGTAGCGATCGAGGTCGAGCAGGTGGCTGCGATCCTGCCTGAGAAATCCGGAAAATTCCGTTACGTTGTCAGCAAGGTCGACGCGGCCCAACCGCGCTGAAAGAGGGCGCCCGATGAGAGACATCCTTGTAACCTTGATCGTGTTCGGCACGCTGCCCCTCATTTACAAGCGGCCGTACTGGGGCGCGGTGCTGTGGATCTGGATCAGCGTGATGAACCCGCATGCGCAGGGCTGGGGCTTTGCGCGCACGTTCCCGTTCGCCGCGATTATTGCCGCCGTCACCATCGTCAGCCTGGTCGTACAAAAAGAGGACAAGAAGTTGCCAATGGTGCCAACCATTGTCGTGTTCATCGCGTTTCTGGCGTGGATGTCGCTCACTTCCCTGTTTGCGATCCATCTCGATCAGGTGTATGAGCAGTGGAACAAGGTCGTCAAGATTTTCGGCATGACGCTGGTCGTCATGATGCTGCTCAAGGAACGCAAGCACATCGAACTGGCGATCTGGTCGATCGTCATTTCGATCGGCTACTACGGCGTCAAGGGCGGCATCTTCACCATCCGCAGCGGCGGCAACGACCGCGTATGGGGGCCGGCCGGCACCTTCATCGACGGCAACAACGAAGTCGCACTGGCGTTCGTGATGGTCATCCCGCTGATGTTCTACCTGATGACGATCACCAAAAACAAATGGGGCCGCTATGCATTTATTGCGTCGATGGGCTTGTGTGCCCTTGCCTCGCTGGGATCCTATTCGCGCGGCGCCTTGCTGGCGATTGCCGCAATGACCGTATTTTTCTGGTTCAAGAGCAAAGAAAAACTGGTGATCGGCCTGGCGATGATCCTGATTGTTCCGGTGTTGTTGCTGACCATGCCGGCGCAGTGGCACCAGCGCATGGACACGATCCAGGAATACAAGGAAGACTCTTCGGCGATGGGCCGGGTCAACGCCTGGCACATGGCCACTAACCTCGCGATGGACCGGCCGCTCGGCGGCGGTTTCCAGATTTACGATGCCGGCGTGTTTGCCCGCTATGCGCCGAATCCGGAAGACATCCACGCCGCCCACAGCATCTATTTCCAGGTTCTCGGCGAGCATGGCTTTATCGGACTGTTCCTTTATCTGGCGATCGGTGTGCTGACCTGGCGCTCCGGCAGCTGGGTGCTCAAGCACGGCAAGCATGATCCCGAACTGAAGTGGGCGCTCGATCTCGTCCCCATGCTACAGGTAAGCCTGCTCGGCTTCGCCGTGGGCGGCGCTTTTCTCAGCCTGGCGTATTTCGACGTGCCCTACTACGTCATGACGGCAATGATCGCCACCCGGCTCCTGGTAAAAAAGCACCTGAAAGCGAAGGCGGCCGACAGCAAGGCGGCGGCGCAAGTCGCCGCAAAAGCGAGCCAGCTACCAAAACAACAGAAAGCGGCCAATGGATTATCCTGACAGCGGCGCCCGCAGCGCGCGCAATACTGACGCGGCGCCTGTTGCGGACCGCGATTCCAGCGTCTCGCTGATGCTCGGTAAAGGACTGATGCGCATGCTTTCGCCCGGAGGCAAGAGCGGCCTGTCGATCTTCATCTATCACCGCGTGCTGCCGCACAAGGATCCGCTCTTTCCTGCCGAAGTCGACCGGGCAGACTTCGATCGCGACCTGCACCGGATCAAGTCGATGTTCAATGTCATGTCCTTGCTGGACGCAGTGCACCACATCGCCGCGGGCAGCTTGCCGCCGCGCGCTGCCTGCATCACGTTCGACGACGGCTATGCCGACAATGCGGAAGTTGCCCTGCCGGTCCTGCAGCGCCACAAGTTGCCGGCCACCTTTTTCGTCGCCACCGGTTTTCTTAATGGGGGCCGGATGTGGAACGACACTGTGATCGAACTGGTGCGGCGCCATCCGGAGGGCGTCATCGACGCCAGCGCCATTGGCCTCGGCAGCCACGAAATTGGTTCGACGGCGCGGCGCCAGCAAGCGATCCAGGCCTTGATAGGCCAGCTGAAGTATTTGCCCATGGAACATAGACTGGATCAGGTTAGCCGGCTGGTCGACATCGGCGGGATTGGCTTGCCCGACAACCTGATGATGAGCTCGGCACAGGTCAACGAGCTCAATACTGGGGGCATGGATATCGGTGGCCACACCGTTAACCATCCGATCCTGGCCAAATTGCCGCCAGCGAAAGCGCGCGCGGAAATCGCGGAAGGCAAGCAGGCACTGGAAAACATCATCGGCGAGCCGGTCCGGTTATTTGCCTACCCTAACGGAAAACCCGGCGCGGATTACCTTGCCGAACACGTCGCCATGACCCGCGACCTGGGCTTCGACGGCGCAGTGTCCACAGCATGGGGGGCGGGCAAACCTACCAACGACGTTTTCCAGCTGCCCCGCTTCAGCCCATGGGACCGTACGCCACTGCGCTTCGCATTACGGATGGCGAGAAATCTCACCACCCAGGCGGACTTGGCCATTTAGATCTCGACCTTCCATCCTCGAGGCCGCATTTTTCGATCATAATATGGTTGAGGACGTCGATCAAACTGGCCGCCTGCGCGCTCATGGAGTAGTTGTCAATAACTGTTTCCCTAGCGTTTTCGCCGACTCCGCGTCGCACAGCGGGGTCGCGCAGCTCTTCAAGACTTTGCTTCCAGTCCAAAGCGGTACGTGCCAGAAAACCATTCACCCCTTGTTTGATGATCGGCTCGTAGGAGGGGATTGGCGTCGCCACGACAGGAAGGCCAACGCACATTTTCATGGTTAATCGATTCTCTGATTTGACCTTCCAAAAGGGTGCGGCAGCCTCCGGGCAATGCTCTGGATTGGTATCTATCGGAATAATTCCAATATCGGCGCGGCACATTTCACTATAAGCTACGTCTGGACTCCAGGTAACCCGCCGTATGTTTGGGCTGGTGAGGAAGCGCAAACACTCAGTTCGCGCGGCGCTGGTTTTTTGACGCATGACCGTTCCCACGCCGCTGCGAAAACGTTGAAATAGAACCATATCTGGCGTGTAGCGCCCAACAATTGTTAGCTCAAGCCAGCTTGGTGGAGTGACGATTATCGGTAGGCGGTCAAGATGTGCAGACGTTATTAAAATCGCGCGCAATTTATTGCGGCGAGTCCCGCGGAGACTGCTCCATTCCGTTTTCTTAATGAGTGGTTGTTCAATCCCATCATGGACGGTATGAATTTTCGACAGCAAGGCTGGGGGGTATTGATGCTTCAAATAGTCCGTCACTACCAAGGTTGCGTCTGTTGCCGTGGCCATGGCGACATCGACCAAATCGCATACGCTATAAACGGTTTTGATTCCCGCACCACAAAGTTCGCGCACTAAATTTTCGACACTTGGGCCGTGAACTTTCTGAAAAACAATGACGTCAAATTTCTCGGCTATTAGCTGCTCGGCCAATCCGTCCACGGTTGGTATTTCATTGCCACGCGCAGGATCGAAGACGACATGCGGATCGATGTTCGCGGCAGTCAAATAAGGAAACATGTTGAAAACCGCAATCCTCGTGCTTGGCATAAGGTCGAGCGAATTGGAGAGCAGGACGAAGCCAGCCTTAATGCGTTTCACGAACACGACGTTGCCCTTATGCAGAATTGATATGTTAAGAACTCGCGGAACAGAAACCAACGTTGTACGGCCTGAGGCAAGCGGTTCACCAACCGATTCCAGCGCCCGCCGCCGACGTCACCCATTCGCAATATGTAAGAAACGCAGTCAACGCTCATCCCAAGATCAGATACCAAGGATTTGGTATCGCCGATGGTGAACCAGCGGACATGCGTCCGGTCAAAAATTCCACGATCCCTAGCTGGAAAGGTTCCCCTCAAGAAAATAGAATAAAGTGATGAGATATGACGAATATTTGGCAAGCTGATGACGAGACAGCCGCCCGGCGCCAGACGCTGTCGCGCTTCTGTTAAATGTCGACTCGGGTCCGTCAAGTGTTCCAACACATCTGCGAACACAATACAGTCGAATTGTGTACCCGGCACCACGGTTTTCCAGTCAAGCACATTGACGTCTGCGCAAACGACGCCGTCCAATTTTGTCCCGGCTTCGCGGGCAAACTCGTGATCAATCTCAACACCGAACACGGTCCTGCCTTTCCGCATAGAACGTAGACCTTGACCCAACATCCCGTTGCTACAACCAACATCGAGAATGCGCATCGCAGCAGTCGGCACCATCTCAACAACATCCGGTCGGGCGGTGGTGTACGCTGCTGTGCGATTCATTGAATCCTCCGCGTTTGTCATATGTAGCCCTTTCAGTGGCACCGTGTTGGAAATGACTGCAATGCTATCGCTTGGCTGCTATTGCAATCGTCAAGGGAATAAATTGGAAAAACGGCTGGGGGATCAACTTTCAGCTGGTTTGCCAACAATTGGGCTCGGACCGGTAAGCGATTCCTAAGCCGGTGCACGAGGTCGGCGACAAAGCTTTTCCTCAACGCCTTGATGCTTTTTTGGTTAGCGTTCAGCTGCACTTCGTTGAGCCTGAACAGCCGCGGAAGCGCCTTTTTGTACTTAATTTCGTGGTGCAACCGATCCAGCGACTTTTCCGTTCCCCATCCCGAGCCGGCAAAGATGTTCACCCCTTCCCCGTAGATGCACTCGCACAGGTCGGAAAAGGCTATCTTGCTGGTAAGCTTACTTAGTTCAAGCCAGAACAAATAGTCTTCGCCGGCGTATACGAAAGGCGACGTGGTCGGTACCCGGCGCAACATGGTCAAGTCCATTGTTGCGCGCCGCTGCGGGCCCGCCGTTGGGCTGCTCGATAATCACGATTCGCCCAGGATTGTCCCGTATGCGTCCGGCAAGTTCGGTCGTTGCCGGCACTGGTGATGAATCGTCGGTGACAATGATTCTCACATTAAAATTTCCTGTTTGCCGCAATACGGAGTCAACGGCCTTGCCCAAGATTCCAGTTTTTTTGGTAAAACGGAATAATTACAGCAATATTTTCGGTCATATCAAGCCTCTCGTTGTTTGTACCACTGCTCGAGCATCATCAGCACCCACACCATGGTACCGTGGTAGCCGGCGTGTTCGGACAAATGCTGGCCGACCAGCTGGTCGATGAACTCGCCGCGCACGATCTTGCGTGCCTTCAAGTCGGTCAGGCTGTCGGTGGCCAGTTGCTGCAGCGGTTTGTGGTGCTGTAGCCAGACGCCGAACGGCAGGCCGAAACCGTGCTTTTGCTTGGTGATGATTTCGTTCGGCAGGAAGTCGCGCAGCGCTTCCTTAAAAAACCAGCGCAACTGCGTGCCATTGAGCTTTTGCTGCGGCGTCAGGCGCGCTGAAAATGCCACCATCTGGTCGTTCAGGAACGGGAACGCCACCTCCAGCCCGGCCAGTTCGCACGCCTTCACCACTTTTGGCAAGTCGTTGTCGGCCAGTGTGATCTTCAGGTCGAGTTCGAGCATCCGGTTGATCAGGCTGCCTGCCTCGCTCTTGCCGTAGGTGTGCGACAGGCTCGCCAGCGGGGTGCCGGCGTCGGCGCCGGCCAGGAACTCGTCGGTAAATACCTGCGACGGCCCGTAGCGGCCCAGCAGGTTGTAGGTTTCGAGCCGGGCCGGCATCGGCACCGAAGCCTGCTCGATATAGCTGCGCGCCTTGCGCACCAACTTGAAATGTTCGCCCGCCGGAAAATTGAATACCGCCGGTTCCAGCACGGCTTTGCGCAGCAAGCCGGGCACCCGCTCGTAGCGCGCAAACACGTGCTGCTTCGAATAGCGCTCGTTGCCGCCGAACAGTTCATCGCCGCCGTCGCCGCCGAAGATACGCGTCACGCCGTCGGCCTGGGCCATCTTCGCGCAGTAGTAACCCGGCACCGCCGAGGCGTTACCGAACGGCTGGTCGAACACGCCGGCAATTTTCGGGATCGCCGCCACCACGTCGTCGGGGGTGACGTAATACGCGTGGTGCTCGGTGCCGAAATGGCGCGACGCGATGCGCGCATATTCCATTTCGTCGTAGCCTTCCGCCTCGAAGCCGATCGAATAGGTCTTGGCGGGAGCTCCGCTTACCTCGCACAGGGTGCCGGCAATGGTCGAGCTGTCGGTGCCGCCGCTGAGAAAGGCGCCTACTTGCTGGCCACCGATCGCCGCGCGCACGCTGCTGCGCAACACGTCGCGGAACTCTTCCTTCAGCTCCGGCAGCGACTTGTTGCCATGCTCTTCGAACCGCATGCGCCAGTACTGGTGGGTCTCGATGCGGCCCTGGCGGTACAGCAGGTATTCGCCCGGCAGCAGGCGCTGCTGGTTCGCGTGCACCGTGCCCGGACTGGGCACCATGTGGAAGTACACATAATTGTAGATGCCTTGAGGGTCGATCCGGGCCGGCGTCAGCGGGTGACGCGCAATGGTGTCGGCGGACGAGCCGAATACCAGTGCCTCGCCGGCCAACTGGTACGACAGCGGCAGGGTACCCATGCGGTCGATCGCCAGCATCGCTTCGCCGGCGGCCTCGTCGATGATCGCCAGTACGAACGCACCGGACAGGCTGGCGCAGGCAAGCTGGGGCGACCTGCGCCACGCGTCCGCTAACGTCTTGCCGATGCCTTGCTCGGCCGCTTGCTGTGCCATGCGCGCATCAACCAGCCAGGCCTGGCCCCACAAGGCCACCGTCAGCGCGCCATTCTGGTACAGCTGGGCGCTGGCGCCAGCGGCGGCAACCGCCACCGCGCTGCTGCGCCCCTGCAAAGTCTGGACAGGGCTGGCGTCAAAGCGCCCCATCGGCGCCGCCATCGCTTCGATCCGGCCGCGGTTATCGGCCGCGCTGGCTCCATTGCCGATCCATCCACACAAACCACTCATTGCGACACTCCAGCGAAATCAGACATTCGGACACTTTCTTCGATGGCTCAGCGGCGTGCTCAGACCAGCACTTCGCGCGCGCCCGGGTGGCTGAGGAAGGCCACCGGACTGGCCGTGAGGCCGTAGGCGCCTGACTGGAACACCACCACCAGGTCGCCCACATCGGCCTTGGCCATTTCCATCTGGTCGGCCAGCAGGTCGAGCGGCGTGCACAGCGGTCCGACGGCGGAGGCGATTTCACGCTCGCCTCCGGTAACCCGGTTGCCAATGACGACGGGATAATTCTTGCGGATGACCTGGCCGAAGTTGCCGGACGCAGCCAAGTGATGGTGCAAGCCGCCGTCGGTGACCAGGTACACCTGGCCGCGCGAGACCTTACGTTCTATGACGCGGCTGACGTAAATACCGGCCTCGGCCACCAGATAGCGGCCCAGCTCGATCTGCACCTGCACGCCGGGCAGTGCAAGCAATACGCCGGGCAGCAGCAGCTTGAGGTTGGCGCCAACCGCTTCGAGGTCGAGCCGGCCTTCGCCAGGAAAGTACGGAATGCCGAAACCGCCGCCGATGTTGAGCGTGCGCAGTGCTCTTGGCGCATGCGCGGCCAGCCGGATCGCCAGCGCAAAAGTTTTCTCGTGCGCTTCCTGGATCGACGCCGCTTTCAGGTTTTGCGAACCGCTGTAGATGTGGAAACCGTAGAAATCGAGGTCCAGTTCGCCAACGCGGCCAAGCATGGCGGGCACGCGTTCGGCATCGACGCCGAACTGCTTCGGGCCGCCGCCCATCTTCATGCCGGACGACTTCAGTTCGAAATCGGGGTTGACCCGCACCGCCACCTTCGGCCGTATGGCCAGCCGTTTGCCGGCCACGGCGATGCGCTCCATCTCGGCTTCCGATTCCATGTTCAGCACCACGCCGGCGGCAATCGCGCAGGACAGGTCGGCATCGCTCTTGCCCGGGCCGGCAAAACTGATCAGGCCGGAATCCATCGTGGTGTCGAGGGCGACGCGCTGCTCGCCGCCGGAAGCGATGTCGATGCCGTCCACCAGCGACGCCATGTGCTGCACCACCGCCGGCATCGGATTGGCCTTCATCGCGTAATGCAGGTGGATCTCGGGCGGCAGGTACTGGCGCAGCAAGGCGACGCGCTCGGTCAGCTTGGCGCGGTCGTAGGCATAAAACGGTGTGCTGCCGACCCGTTCGGCCAGCCGGGTCAGCGCCATGCCGCCGACCTGGAGGCAATCGTCGACGACATCGAATTGGGTCATCGGCGCGTGTTGCGGACGGGCGGCATTCATTGTGCTGGTTCCATAAAAATATTTTCTAGTTGCATACTGAGCAACTTGCGGTCGATTTTGCCGTTCGGGTTACGCGGCAGGCTGGTGTCGGACATCACGATACGGGCCGGCAGCATGTAGGCCGGCAGGTGCGGCTTGCAAGCCGCCATCAGGGTGTCGGCGTCAATCGCCACGCCCTCCCTGGCGAAGGCAATCACGACGATGGCCTGGCCGAGGGTCGGATGGGCCACCCCGATGGCGGCCGCTTCGGCTATCTGTTCGCGGGCGTACACCACCTCTTCGACTTCGCTCGGGCTGACCCGGTAACCCGAGGTCTTGATCATCTCGTCGTTGCGGCTGATGAAGTACAGGAAACCTTCCTCGTCCTTGCGCACGGTGTCGCCCGACCACACCGCCATTTCGGTCAGCGGCAGGCCGTGATGGTTTGAGGCGACCGGCTTGAACCGCTCTGCCGTCTTGGCGCGGTCGTTCCAGTAGCCGAGCGACACGAGCGCGCCGCGGTGCACCAGTTCGCCCGCTTCGCCGGGGTCGCATTCGCTGCCGTCGGGGCGCAGCACGACCACTTCGGCGTTCGGGATCGCCTTGCCCATCGAATCGGGGCGCCGGTCCAGCTGTTCCGGCGACAGGAAGGTGGAACGGAATGCCTCGGTCAGGCCGTACATCAGGAACGGCCGGGCATTTGGCAGCGCACGGCGCAGCGCATCGAGGGTCGGGCGCTGCATGGCGCCGCCCGAATTGGTGAGATAGCGCAGCGTGCAGTCGGCCGGCCAGCTCAGCGGGGCAACCTGGATCCACAGCGGCGGCACCGCAGCCAGGCCGGTGATACGTTCGGCCACCACCGCCTTGACGATATCGCGCGGCAGCAGGTAATTGATCAGCACGGCGGTAGCGCCGGCATAAAAGGCCGTCGTCAGCTGCGACAGGCCATAGTCGAAACTGAGCGGCAGCACGGCCAGGATGCGGTCGGACGCGGTGTTTTCCAGGTAGCTGGCGACGCTGGTGGCGCCGGCCACCATGTTGCGGTGTGACAGCACCACACCCTTCGGCTTGCCGGTACTGCCCGAGGTGTACAGGATGGCGGCGATATCGGCGTCGATCACCCGGTGTGCGCGCTTTAGGGTCTCGCCCGAGGCGGCGAAACCATTCCAGGCCTGCACGGCAACCGCCTCGATGGCCGGCAGCGTGTCGATAGCGGCCGCGCCGGTAACGATGGCCAGTTTGAGGTCGGCACACAGCGACAGCGCGGGCGCCAGCAGGCGCAGCCTGTCGGCCGAGGTGACCAGCACCCGCACGTTGCAATCGGCCAGGATATAAGCGACCTGCTCGGGCTTGAGAAGTGGATTGACCGGCACGAACACGCCGCCGGCAGCGGCGGCGCCAAACATTGCCGTGACGTTCTCGACGTTTTTTTCGAGGTAAACGGCGACCCGTTCGCCGCGGCCAAGGCCGGCGCTCAGCAAGGCGTTGGCAACCTGGCGGACGGCATCGGCCAGGGTGGCGTAGTCGAGCCGGCGCTGGCCGGCAACCAGCGCTTCGGCGCGCGGGGTGCGCTTAGCCGAGTTAAAGATGAATTCGTGGATCAGGTCACTCATGCGTTCTGTCGTTTCTTGCAAAGATAGGCGCAACATTATTTGAATTACTGCAACATAGATCGAATATTAGCATTTTATTATCTAAATCGTTGGTCGATTCGACTCAGTTGTGGCTGCCAGCCGACGCATTCTTTGAATCGGCATGCTTTTCGAACAGAACGTGAATCCATTTCGGCCGTGGCGTGACGAACGGCGCCTGCGCCTTACGGGCCAGCACGGCAGCTTTGGTCAAGGCACCTGTCGGCCAGCGTGCGTGCGACCGGTGTCGCCAACGCCGCACTGCAATGAATGCAGGGCTCGTCCTGGCCGTAGGTGCCGTACGGATTGCCAGCCGCCGCCATTAGCCGGGTCGACAGGAAATTGCTAACTTCCGACGTCTGCCCGACGAAGCTGGTTTGTGCAATTCGGCAGCCGGCGAACAGCTCGCTCAGCCGCTTCTCGTCGAATCGGTTGACGTGCCCCCATGGCGGGTTGGTCTTGCCGCAGTTCGAACAGGTCGAGCGGTCCAGCCGCAGATCCTGCTTGTACGGCACGCCGATCAGCAGGTGGCGGCGCGCCACCCGCGCCAGTTCCGCGCACGCCGTCTCGAGCAAGACGCTGGGAATATGTTCGAGCACTTCGGCGCAAAATACCAGCTCGAAACTGCCGTCGGCAAAATCGAGCGCGGTAGCGTCGCCCTTTACGCAGGTGATGCGCGGGTCGTGAATGGCGGGCTGCTCCAGGTCAAGCGCGGTGACGCTCACACCGCGATCGGCCAGCGCCATCGAGATAAAACCATCGCGCGCGCCGATGTCCACCGCCGTGCCTGCTTGCGGGGGAAGCATCGCCATCAAATCGGCTACGCGTGCCCTTTCAATCTCAGTCAGTCGCCAGTCAGCTTGCATGCAAGTCTCCAAAGGATGCAGCACATTGAAAAATGAAGCCGCCTACACCAGGTTCAGGCGCAAGCCGAGCTTGCGCACCGCATCGCCGGCGCGGTCAAGGCAAGCACGTTCAGCGCCGTCGGGGCGGCCCGACATGCGCCACAGCAAATACAAGGTGGCGGCGTACACCGCGGCGCCGGCCGCCACACACAGCAGCAATGCCAGTACATACGCAGGCGTCTCGTCGCCCAGCGCGAGCTGGCGTTTCAGGCCCAGCAGCGCGAATGCCATGATCAGCGACGCCAGGGCTGGTCGCCACAGCCGGGCACCGTAGGCAAACGCCGATAAATGCAGTTGCCTGGCGATCAGCACCTGGTTGACCGGCACCATGCAGATCGCCGTAATGAGAAACGACCAGGCGGCGCCTGTCGCCCCCCAGTACCAGGTCGCCGGCAGCAGTAAGGTGAACAATACGACGAACTGGGCTCCTGCGACAGCCGTGATCAGCCTTGGCCGCCCTACCGCCAGGTAGACGTAGCCAATATTTGTTTGCAGCGCGGTTAACACGCCATAGACAGCAAGCACTTGGATCAGCGGGATGGCGCTCAGCCATTTCCAGCCGAGCACTGCGGGCACCATCAAGTCTGCCACCGCGGCGATGCCGATACCTGCCGGCAGTGCGAACAGCGCGATGGCCGAAATAACTCCGAGGAAGCTGTTGCGCAATTGGTCAATGTCGTGGGCAAGCCGCGAATAACCGGGAAAGGCGGCGCGGTTGATCGGCGCGACCAGCTCGGTGGTTGGCAACGTCGAGATTTCAGAGGAAACAGTGTAGATGCCCAGCCCGGCGACCCCAGCGAACTTGCCGATGACAAATTCAGCCGCACGTCCGTTCAAGAAAGACAGCAAGTTATTTATGAATAACCATTTCGATGCATGGAACAGCTCGGACCTGGCTTTCAGCGAGAAGCGCGGCCGATAAGCGCTGACATAATAAGACAGTAATACCGCCGCCAGCGTTCCGGTTAACTGCCCAATCGCCAGCGCCCAATAGCTGCGCAGCCAAAACGCGATCGGGATCGTAACCAATACCGGCGCCAGCCGCTTGCAAAGCATGTAGTTGAATTCGCGGTCGAAGCGCATCTCGCGGCGGAAGATGACGGGGCCGATATTGGCGAAGCCAGCGGCAAAACAGCCAACCGCCAGCGTATAGACCACCGCTTCGAGTCGCGGCTCGCGGTAAAAGACGGCGACGAAATGGGCCAGCACGGCCAGCAGCGCCGCGCACAGCATGCCGAACAGCACGTTGAACGTCCATACCGTGTCGAACTGGTCACGGCCGGCATCGGCCTTTTGGATCAGGTGGACGTCGAAATTAAAGGCAAACAGCAGCTGCAGCGCGCCAATCAGCATCATCGCGATGGCAATCAGGCCAAAGTCGGCCGGCGCCAGCAGCCTGGCCAGCACAATGGTGCTGACGAGACCGACCCCACGATCGATCAGCTTGAATGCCACCATCCACATCGCGCCCTTGGCAATTTCGTCGTTAATTTTTTCCAAGGACTAGCTACCTTCCGCGATTGAGTCGCAACGCCATGCGGCCAGGCGTCTGGGCTCGTATTGTAGCAGCAAAAAATTGCCGATTTGTATCGAATATCCTTATTTTCTGCAACAAACCATGCTCATTTACATTACCGTGCAGCCAATTTTTGCCCTGCCGGGTTATACTCGAGAATGATGTAAAAATGGAAACTGAAGAATCATGGATACGCATGAAAAGCAGCCGGTCAACCGGGCTGTGCACCACCCCGCCGGCGTCGGTGGCGCCGCCGCGCCGGGCCTGGCACTGGCCGCGCCGCCGGTCCGTCCTGAATATCCGGCCGCCCATGCGCCGGTAAAACCGGTGCTGTCGTTTGCCTCTTTCCTCACACGCGGTGCGCCGCCGGTGCCCTCAATCCTGGATGTCGGCAACGCCAAACTGGTCACTAGCGGACGCATCGCGATTGCGCTGGCACTGCGCGAGATGAAGGTCGGCCCCGGCGACTGCGTGCTGGTTCCGGCGTTCCACTGCGCCTCGATGATCGAACCGGTAACCTGGGCCGGCGCTATTCCGGTGTTCTACCGCATCAAGGCCGATACCTCGGTTGACCTCGATGATGTCGCCGCCAAGATCGACGGCAACGTCAAGGTAATAATGGTCACCAACTATTTTGGCTTCCCGCAGGATTTGTCGGGCATCCGCGCGTTTTGCGACAGCCGCGGCTTGCTGATGCTGGAAGATTGCGCCCATTGTTTCCTCGGCCAGCAGCAGGGACGACCAGTCGGTTCCTACGGCGATTACGCGATTGCCAGCAGCATGAAGTTCTATCCGATTTACGAAGGCGGCATGCTGTTGTCGGCACGTCATTCGCTCGCCCCGGTCGCGCTGCACTCGGGCGGCATTGGTTTCGAAGCGAAAGCAGCGCTCAATGCGCTCGAAGACAGTTTTCAATATGGCCGGCTCGGGCTGGTAAAAGCCCTGCTGTGGCTGCCGCTGGCGAGCAAGGACCTGCTGTGGCGCTCGATCAAAGCGCGCAAGATCACGACTACCCAGTCGATGGTGCCGGGCTCGTCCGAGGGCGGCTTCAGTTTCGACCCCGCCTGGCTCGACAAGCGCTCTTCGCTGTTCTCGCGCTGGATGTTGAAACTGGTCTCGCGCTCCCGCATGGGTGCGCTGCGGCGCCAAAATTACCTGAAATTTGCGGCGGCGCTGGCGGGCCTGCCCGGCTGCCGTCCGCTGTTTGCGACCCTGCCCGAAGGAGTGTTTCCCTGGGTTTTCCCGTTGATCACCGACCATCCACAAACGGTATTCCACACCTTGAAGTCGCAGGGCGTGCCGATCATCCGCTTCGGCGAATACCTTTGGCCCGGCGTCGATGCGACAGTTTGCGTCAACAGCGTCGAGCTTTCGCGCTGTGTGATGTCGTTTTCCTGCCACCAAGAATTGCGCGGCAAGGAGCTGGACTGGATGATCATTAAAATTAAGGATGCGCTGCTTTCGCACCGCTCGCCATCATGATGAACTGGACTTTAGTGCCGGCGAGCGACTTTGCCAGCCATGCCGCAACCTGGCAGAAATTGAACCAGCAGGGGCCTGCTTCGACGCTCTTCGAACTCGAGTTCGTGCAGCCCCTGCTGGCCGAATTCGGCACCGGCAAGGAATTGCTGGTGATCTGTACATCGCAGCAGGCGGTGGTGGCGATGGCCATCATGGCGCCGAGCCGCACCAGCGCATGGGAAACCTTCCAGCCATCGCAAGCGCCGATAGGTATGTGGATGAATATGCCAGGTTGCGACCTCGACGACTTGCTGAACGGCTTGATGCGCAAATTGCCCGGCCTGCCGCTGGTGATCGGCGTGACCCAGCGCGACCCGTTCCTGTTCCCGCGCCCGCCAGACAGCGCCTCGCTGCAGACGCTCGACTATATTGACACTGCGCGCATTCAGATCGAGGGCAGCTTCGACGACTACTGGGCCGCACGCGGCAAGAATCTGCGGGCCAATTTGAAAAAGCAGCGCGCCCGACTGGTCAAGGAAGGCTACGCCGTGCGCATGGAAACGAGCCGGGCGCCGCAGCAAATGGCCGCGGCGGTGGCCGACTACGGACGGCTCGAAAGCGCCGGCTGGAAAGCGCAGGGCGGCACCGCGATTCACCCCGACAATAAACAGGGACGTTTCTACCGCAGCATGCTCGAGGGGTTCGCCCGGCGCGGTGCGGCCAGCGTGATCCGCTACTGCTTGAACGACAAGGTCGTGGCGATGAATTTGTGCATCGAAGGCAATGGTAGCCTGATCGTCCTGAAAACCACCTACGACGAAACCGTTCCTAGCCACTTGTCGCCGGCTTTCCTGATGCGCGAGGAAACCTGCCAGCAGATGTTTGCGGAGAAAAAGTTCTCCACCTTGGAATTTTACGGCAAAGTCATGGAATGGCACCTGCGGTGGACCGACGAGGTGAGGACGCTGTACCATGTGAACAGTTATCGATGGCCAATACTGCTTCGATTGCACACCATCCTCAAAAACCGCCAGAACCGCCCGTTGGCGCAAGCAGACGCCGTGCCGGCCGAACCAAATCAGCTCGAAAAACAACCGTCGGAATAATGAAATAATTATGTATCTCGAAGAAATCAAAACCATCCTCGCTGACGTGCTCAGTCTCGGCGCGGCGAAAGACACCCTGACCGAACAATCGGCCTTGCTGGGAAGCATTCCAGAACTCGACTCAATGGCAGTGGTTAACCTCATTGCCGCGCTCGAAGAACACTTCGGCATCGTTGTCGATGACGATGAAATCAGCGCCACCACGTTTGAAACCCTCGGTAGCCTGAACGCTTTCGTCCAGCAAAAACTGGCGTAATGGCGCAAGTTTCATCGGCCCCGCGCGCCGAGCCTTTCTTTTTGAAAGCGGAACCGGGCCAGCGCTTTTGCCTCTTCCATCCGCCGGCCGGCGCCTGCCGTGGTGCGGTGCTGTATGTGCCGCCGTTCGGCGAAGAGATGAACAAGGCGCGCCGGATGGCCGCCCTGCAGGCGCGCGCATTGGCGGCCGAAGGATTCGGCGTACTGCTGCTCGACCTGTATGGTTGTGGCGATAGCAGCGGCGACTTTGCCGAGGCCCGCTGGGACATCTGGAAATGCGATCTCGCGCTCGGCCAGCAGTGGCTGCTGCAGCGGCTCGGCTGCCCGGTCATCCTGTGGGGACTGCGTCTGGGCGCCCTGCTCGCGCTTGACTATACGCGCGGCGCGCCGGAAGCGCCGGCCAGCCTGCTGCTGTGGCAACCGGTGCAAAACGGGGCGACCTTCCTGACCCAGTTCCTGCGCCTGCGCATCGCCAACGACATGCGCGGCGAAGACAAGGAAAAAGGCGGCGGCACCAAGGCCCTGCGCGACACGCTGCGCGCCGGCGTCGCGCTGGAAATCGCCGGCTATGAGCTGGCGCCGGCGCTGGCCGAGGCCATCGAAGGGCTCGACGCCGCCGCGCTGATGGCGACCACCTGTCCGGTAGATTGGTTCGAGGCGGTGCCAGCCGACGGTCGTGCGCTCTCGCCCGGCGCCGTCAAGGTCGCTGCCGCCTGGCAGGCCGGCGGCGTCGACCTGCGCACCCACCTGGTCACTTGCCCGCCATTCTGGGCCACCCAGGAAGTGACCGAATGCGCCGCGCTGCTGGCCGCGACGTCGTCGGTACTTTCGTCGGTTTTGAGCGGAGCGGCAGCATGAATTACGAAGAACAGGCCATCACGTTCGACTGCCATGGCGCCTCTTTGTACGGCATCGCCAGCGTGCCGCAGCAAAGCGGCGCGCGCGGCGTGCTGATCGTCGTTGGCGGCCCCCAATACCGCGTTGGCAGCCATCGCCAGTTCGCACTGCTGGCGCGCAGCCTCGCTTCGCAAGGCATTCCCGCTATGCGTTTCGACTACCGCGGTATGGGCGACAGCGTCGGCGAGCCGCGCACCTTCGAAGAAGTCGGCCCCGACCTGCGTGCGGCGATCGACCACTTCATCGTTACCGTTCCCGGCATGCAGGAAGTGGTGATCTGGGGGCTGTGCGATGCGGCGGCGGCGGCCCTGTTCTACGGCGCCGAAGACGCACGCGTGTGCGGCCTGGTGCTGCTCAACCCCTGGGTTCGCACCAGCGGCGGCCATGCGAAGGCGACCCTCAAGCACTATTATCTGGAGCGCCTGCTGCAGCCGGCGCTGTGGCGCAAGATCGTCAGCGGACGTTTCAACTACCGCGGTGCGTTGCGCTCGTTGGCCAGCGTGGCTGGCGCTGCCGCCAAGCCGGCTGCAACCGGAAGCGGCGTCGGTCACGCCGCCGCCGCGGACGCGCCGCTGCCGGATCGCATGCTGGCGGGGCTGGCCAACTTTAAGGGAAAAGTCTTGTTGATACTAAGCGGGCGCGACCTGACGGCGCGGGAATTTTCCGACCTGGCGAAAGGGTCCGCCAAATGGCAGCGCCTGCTTGGCGCCAGCCGGGTCACCCGCCATGCGCTGGACGAGGCCGACCATACGTTTTCGCGCCGGGTTTGGCGCGACCAGGTATCGACATGGACCGGCGACTGGATCAAATCATGGTGAAGCGGGTATTGATGATCGCGTTCCACTTTCCGCCGCTGCGCGGCAGCAGCGGGATTCAGCGCACGCTCAAATTCGCCCAGTACCTGCCGCAGTTCGGCTGGCAGCCGGTAGTGCTGTCGGCCCATCCGCGCGCCTACGCCCAGAGCGGGCCGGACCAGTTGCGCGACATTCCGGCCGAGGCGGTGGTGCACCGCGCATTCGCCCTCGACACCTCGCGCCACCTGTCGATCAAGGGCCGCTACCCCAACTGGCTGGCGCTACCGGACCGCTGGGTCACGTGGGCGCTGGGCGCGGTGCCGGCCGGCCTGGGCCTGATCCGCCGCCATCGCCCGCAAGTGATCTGGTCGACCTATCCGATCGCCACCGCCCATGTGATCGGCTACGCCTTGCACCGTCTGACCGGTATCCCGTGGGTGGCCGACCTGCGCGATCCGATGACTGACGAGGGTTATCCGGCAAACCCGCTGACGCGCCGGGTCTACCAATGGATCGAAAAGAAAACGCTGCTCAATTGCCAGCGTGCGGTATGCACCACGCCCGGCGCCATCAGGACGTACCGCACCCGCTTCCCGGACATTCCGGCGTCCCGCTTCGTGCTGCTTGAAAACGGCTTCGACGAAGAAAATTTTGCCGATGCCGAAAGCCTGGCAGCGGCGCCGCGCGACGCCGGCCGCTTCGCGCTGGTGCACAGCGGCGTGATCTATCCTTCCGAGCGCGACCCGATTCCCCTGTTCGCGGCGGTGGCCGCCTTGAAGGCGCAAGGGCTGATCGGCGCCGCCACGTTCGAACTGGTGCTGCGCGCTACCGGCCATGACGGCTACCTGGCCGAACTGATTGCGCGCTACGGCATCGGCGACGTCGTCACGCTGGCGCCGCACGTGCCCTACCGCGACGCGCTGGCCGAGATGGTCACGGCAGGCGGCTTGCTGATCCTGCAGGCGGCCAACTGCAATCACCAGGTGCCGGCCAAGCTGTACGAATACCTGCGCGCGCGCCGTCCGATCCTGGCCTTGACCGATCCGGCCGGCGACACCGCCGCGACGCTGCGAAGTGCCGGCATCGACACCATCGCCCCGCTCGACTCAAAAGAAGCAATCATGGACGCCTTGTCGCGCTTCCTGGCACTGGCGCTGGCCGGCCAGGCGCCGCTGGCCTCGCCCGACAAGATCAACGCCAACTCGCGCCGCGCCCGCACTGGTGTGCTGGCAGCGCTGCTGGACGCCATCGCGCTGGAAAGCCCGCTCGAACCGGCCGACGCCGCCAGACCTAGTCCGACCAAACAATAGGGAGTAGATATGAAAACCATGTGGTGTATCG